>Ga0070698_100009278_pt1 | contig 10556 bp, 10 predicted proteins | sample KBSK1502metaG_FD_65477 | JGI IMG/M metagenome (GOLD analysis project Ga0070698, IMG submission 65477) | Corn, switchgrass and miscanthus rhizosphere microbial communities from Kellogg Biological Station, Michigan, USA - KBS K1-50-2 metaG | ecosystem: Host-associated > Plants > Roots >... | reverse complement strand
AAGGTCGCGATCTTGTCGGCGAACGACCCGGTCGCGTTTGGCTGCGTGTTCGGCATCTCCCGGGCGGGCGCGGTGTGGTGCCCGGTCAACCCGCGCAACGAGGCGGCCGAGAACCGCGACCTGCTGGACTTCTTCGACTGCAGGTGCCTGATCTTCCAGGCCGCCTTCGCCCCGCTGGTGGCCAAGATCCTGCCCGACCTGCCGAAGCTCGCCACCCTGGTCTGCCTCGACGCCGAAGTCCCGAACGCCATGCCGTTCGACCTGTGGATCGGCCCGGAACCGGCCGAGCCCTGGCAGGCCGGATCCCCCGGCGACCTGGTCATGCTGGTCGGCACCGGGGGCACCACGGGCCGGCCCAAGGGCGTCATGCTCACCGGCCGCAACATCGAGACGATGTCCGCGCTGACGCTGATGAGCTACCCGTTCCGGCCGCGGCCGCGGTACCTGGCCCTGGCGCCGCTGACCCACGCGGCCGGGGTGCTGTGCTTCCCGGTCATGACGCTCGGCGGCGAGATCGTCATCATGCCCCGGCCGGACCTGACCGAGTTCCTCGCGCTGATCGAGAAACACCAGATCACCCACACCTTCCTGCCGCCGACGCTGATCTACATGCTGCTCGACCACGCCGGCCTGGCCGAGACCGGCACCGCCAGCTTGCAGTGCCTGTGGTACGGCGCGGCCCCGATGTCGGCCAGCCGCCTGGAGGAGGCGCTGACGCGGATCGGCCCGGTCATGGGCCAGCTGTTCGGCCAGTCCGAGGCCCCGATGATGATCTCCACGCTCGCGCCCGCCGAACACTTCCGTGACGACGGCTCCGTGGCCACCGAGCGGCTAGCCTCGGCCGGGCGGCCCACCCCGCTCACCACGGTGGCCATCATGGACGACGCGGGCCACCTGCTCGGCCCGGGCGAGCGCGGCGAGATCGTGGTCCGCGGGCCGCTGGTCATGGCCGGCTACTACAAGAACCCGGAAGCCTCGGCGGAGGCGTCCCGGTACGGCTGGCACCACACCGGCGACATCGGCTACCTCGACCGGGACAATCTCCTGTTCATCGTCGACCGGGCCAAGGACATGATCATCACCGGCGGCTTCAACGTCTACTCGGCCGAGGTGGAACAGGTATTGCTGGCCCATCCCGCGGTGCAGGACTGCGCGGTCATCGGGCTGCCCGACGAGAAGTGGGGCGAGCGGGTCACCGCCGTCGTCCAGCTCCGCCCCGGCCAGGCCGTGACCGAGGACGAGCTCCGCGCCTTCGTCAAGGACCGGCTGGGCAGCGTCAAGGCCCCCAAGCAGGTCGAGGTCTGGCCCGACCTGCCGCGTTCCAAGGTCGGCAAGGTCCTCAAGGTCGAGGTCAAGGCCAAGTTCCTTTAGTCCCGAACGGGCCCGGCGCGTGCCCCGGCGCCGGGTTCTCAGCCGCTGCGGGCGCCGAGCGCCTCGTCCAGCTGCGCCGCGATCGCGCCCCACCCGCGCTGGTGCGGATCCACCTGGCTGGCCGGAAGCTGCGCGTGCTCGATGGTCATCAGCGTCTGATCCGGGCCGTGGCCCTCCAGGCTCACGGTGACCTCGCTCTGCACGGTTGGGTCGGCCCAGTCTGAGCAGCTCCAGCTGAACCGCAGCCGCCGCGGCCGGTCCAGCTCGATGAACTGGCCGGTCACGTACAGCGAGGCGCCGCTGTCCTCGATGTCGATCCGCAGCGCCCCGCCGACCGCGGGTTCCAGCACGATCTTGACCGCCCGGGCCGGCCGCGGGCACATCCACTCGGTCATGCCCTCAGGGTCGAGCCACTCGTCGAACACGACGTGCGGGGGAGCGGGCAGCACCCGCCGGACCACCGCGACCGGGAGCCCGGTCACGGGCGGTCTGCGGGTCGGTTCCGGCGTTCCAGCCTGGCCGCCAGCGCGTCCGCGCGGTCCGACCAGAACGACTCCTGCTCCGCGATCCACGCCGCGGCCGGCCGCAGCCCGGCCGAGCGCACGGACAGCCAGTGCTCACGGCCGCGTACCTCGCGCTCGACGAGACCGGCCGCCTCGAGCACGCCCACGTGCCGGGCCGCCGCCGCGAACGAGATCGGCAGCGGCGCGGCCAGGTCGGTGATCCGCGCCGGGCCGTCCCGCAACGCCACCAGCATCCCGCGCCGGGTCGGGTCGGCCAGCGCCGCGTACGCCTGGTCCAGGCGCGAATCTTCAATCACCTTGTTGACAATAGCAAAGCCGCTGGGTCAATATTCAACGAGTCAATTGAACATTAACCCCGGGGAGGTCTCATGAAGGTGGTATCCCGCGAGGAGTGGACGCAGGCGCGCACGGCGCTCCTGGTCCGGGAGAAGGAGTTCAGCCGCGAGCGCGAGGCGCTGGCCCAGGCCCGCCGTGACCTGCCCTGGGAGGAGGTCACCAAGGACTACGTGTTCGACGGGCCGGCCGGGAAGCTGACCCTGCCCGACCTGTTCGGCGGCTGCGGCCAGCTCGTGGTCTACCACTTCATGTTCCCGCCCGAGTGGGATGCCGGGTGCCCGCACTGCTCGTTCTGGGCCGACAGCTTCAACGGCACGCTGGCCCACCTGCGCGCCAGGGACGTGTCGTTCGCCGCGGTCTCCCGCGCTCCCATCGGCAAGATCACCGCCTACCAGCAGCGGATGGGCTGGTCCTTCCCCTGGGTAAGCGCCGGCCAGACGGACTTCAACCACGACTTCGGCATCTCGTTCACGCCCGAGCAGGTCGCCAGCCACGCGCCCGTCTACAACTACGGCTCAGACCCGGGGATGGGGGACCGCGAGGGGATCGGCGTGTTCGCCCGGGACGAGCAGGGCCGCGTGTTCCACACGTACTCCACCTACGCGCGCGGGATCGACGCGATGAACGCCGCCTACCAGTTCCTGGATCTGGTGCCGAAGGGCCGCGACGAACCCGCGGAAGGCGACCCGCAGTTCTGGGTCCGCCGCCACGACGAGTACGGTTCCTTATCCCAGCATCATGGTGCGGATCCTGACTCCTGGTGAAGCGGTCGTGCTCGGCCTGTTATGACCGTAGGCTCGAAGGCACCATGACAGTGACCGCCGATGACCTTGACAGCGTGATCTCATGCGTGATGAGCGGGTTGCTGCCCATTTCCGACCGGGACTGGTCGGTGCGGGCGGGCACCCTGGAATGGGACTGCTGGCATACCGCCGAACACATCGGGGACTGTCTCATGTCCTACGCATGGCAGCTCGCGGTCCAGCCCACCGGCCGCTACGTGCGGGCCATCGCGACCGCGGAGAAGGACGCCTCGCCGGCCGAGGTGCTGGAGTTCGCCGTCACCGGCGGGCGCGTCCTGGCCTCCATGGTGCGCACGTCCCGCGCGCACGTCCGGGCGTACCACCCGGCCGGGATGGCCGATCCGGAGGGCTTCGCCGGGATGGGCTGCCACGAGGCCCTGCTGCACGGCAACGACATCGGCCAGGGCTTCGGCCTCAGCCTCGACCCGCCGCGCGACGTGTGCCGCCGCGTGCTGGCCCGCATCTTCCCCCAGGCCCCCGCCGACCTGGCCGAATCCGATCCGTGGACCGCGCTGCTGTGGGCCGGCGGCCGGATCGAGCTCCCCGGCCACCCGCAGCAGCCGAGCTGGCGTCCCCACCCGGCCCCTCTTACCAGCTAGCACGGGCCAGGCTCACTGGCCTATGCGTCCGTCGATCCGCTCGCGCAACAGGTCGGCGTGACCCATGTGGCGGGCGTACTCCTCGATCGTTCCGACCAGCACCTCGCGCAGCGACATCGCCCCTCCACCGCTGCCATGCTGGTTCAATGGATCGTCGCCGGTGATATCGAGACTCGGCGCCCCGGCCACGAACCGCGTGGCGAAGTCCACCTCCGCACGCCATGCGTCCCATGCCTCCGCGACCACCCGGGGGTCGGGAACCGCGCCATCGAAATCACCGTCGCCGGAGCCGAACAGCCGGGGCACGTCCTGGCCCGCCATCATCATCCGGAATGTCGCACGGTCCATCTCGGCTAGGTGCCGCACCAGCCCCAGCAGCGACATCGTCGACGGCTCGACGGAACGCCGCGCCATAGCCTCCGCATCAAGCCCTGAGCACTTCATCTCCAATGTGAGGCGCTGACGGCGCAGGGACTCGACCAGCGTGGCGCGCTCGTCGCCCAGCCTTGGCCCGTTCTCACGCGGGTCGTCGTCAGACGGCTTGCCGTCCGCGGTGAACATGTCGGCTCGCCGGGTCGTGGCCATGGCCGCAATCATCGGCGATGCGCATGGCGGCCGGCAAGGGATTAACGACACGTGCGCTCATGGTCAACGGGTTCGGGTGGCGTTTCCGCGGAAACGCCCGCGTTAGGTCAGGACCAGAGCTGCCGGCGAGTGCTCGAACGTGCTGGACCCCGCACACCAGCCGGCGTCGTCGTGACGCACCAGCAGCATCGGAGAGGAGACGGGCAGGTTCAGCCGCACCGGCCCCGAATCGCGAGGTGTCGCAGCGGGGACAACAGCGGGGCGACCGTCGGGATCACCGGGATGGCGGCGCTTGACCAGGAGTCCTTCCATCCGATCGGACAGGGCCGGCCGCTCGATGCGAACCACGGTCTGCCGTTCCGCCCGCCACAGCACTCCTTCGCCGGACCACTCGAAGGCCAGCACCCGTCCGGACAGTACAACGGTCAACGCCGTGAAGCCCCTACGGACGGGCAGCCCCGGCAGCTTCTGGCTCGAGAGGGCGTGGAAACCGCACGTGCACCCCGGATCGGGGGCGCCGTGAGCACCTCGGACGCCCCGAGACCGGCACTCGGCCCTGGCGTCCGCCGGATAGCCGGGACCGCCCGTCAGCGGAACGAACAGATCGCCCATTGGCCGGGCAGCTTGTGGGCCCACACCACCCACAGCCCGTCCACGGTCGCGGTCAGATGCTCTTCGAGTTCTTCGGGCAGGTCAGGCCGGGCGTCGGTACCGGCCACGAAGTCCGCGACCAGGCGATCTCCTCTGCACATGGCGAGCTCCTCTCAAAGTAGCCAACTCGAGGTAGATCCTTCACCGGAGACTTCAGCACCGGGATTCCGGACCCTGGACACCGGCGCCCTAGACCCGGCAACCCGCTCCAGCACCCGGCGCAGCGAGCAGCAAAACGATCGCATGCAGCCCTAACTGCTATTACGCATCGTAATCATCATGCTCAACGCAGACTCGCCTAACCTCGAATCTAACCTGCCGAATATGCCCTGGCCCAATCATTAAGTCAATGGATCGCGAGCGGGCGTCCAGACCCGCCAGCTCTGTGCGTCCTCAGTTTCCGTTGTCCCGCTCTGGGCGGCGGCGCGCCTCTCCCGGGCCGTTGCGCGATCCCTCCGTTCCCGTCCCCGCAACTCCGGCGAGGCAGCGAAGAGCCCGGGATGCCGGTTTCCGGGTTAGCGGCTGGTCACAGGTCAGCGCGGGTGTTACGCAAGGCGAGCTGCATGTCGGCGGCCGTGGAGAAGCGATCGGAACTGGCCGGGGCGCAGGCCTTGATGAGAAATTCTGCGAGGTCCGGGTTGAGGTCAGAGCGGATCGTTCTCGGATCGGTCACCGGCACGTCGATTGCGGGCCTGGCATTCGGGAACGGGTGGTGGCCGTCGCAGAGGAGCCGGTACAGCAGGACGCCGACGGCGAACAGGTCGGTGGAGACATCCCAGCGATCCAGCCCGGCGTCGGGTGGCTGATACGGCGGTGTGCCCGAATGGGTATGTACGGGGTCGCCGACCCGGGAGGCGATGTTGAAGTCAAGCAGTTTCGCTCCCGTTCGAGTAAGCATCACGTTGAGCGGTTTGATGTCGCGGTGGACCAATCCTTTGTCCTTCAGTTCCATCCACTCGTGCAACTCGGCTTCCGGCAGGTCGCCTTCGCGGCGTTGTACGTCGAGCTGCTTGAGGCGCGCTGAATCAGGGTGGAAGGCGATGAGCGCGTCTAGCAGGTCGAGGGCGACATCTACTGCTTCCCGGTCGCGAAGATGCCTGTTTCCGGAGACAAACTCATCGAGTGATTCCCCGTCGATGAACTCGGTGATGAGATACCAGTCGCCGGCGTTGGTCTTGCCAGCCCAGAAGACCTTCACCACGTTGGGATGATGGATCTTCCGCAGGGCGCCGATCTCGCGGCGCACCGCCTCGTACCCGGCGGCGCTGTCGAAGAGCTTGAGCGCTCGCTCCTCACCTTCGACGTCATCGCGCACGCGATAGACCTTCGAAAAGCTGCCCTGCCCGAGTATCTGGAGAATCTCGAAGCGGCCGTCGAGGACATCGCCGACAGCGTAGTCAGCAGCCTTGGTCCCAGCCGAGGATCGCACCTCTGCCGGGTCGGGTTCAGGGAGCGCTTGGCTGCCGGCTGAGCGCGGTGCAGCGCCCGGTGCCCCGGCAAGGTCGTTGCGCTCAGCAGACGGGAGCGGGCGGGTGCGGCGCGTATCTCCGGCTCCATCGGAGTCCACCTGCACATGCCCGATTCCCCCGACAGCGTGCACCAGGCACGGATGCAGCACGTACGTGCCTACCTCCGGCGGGAAGTGGAACTGCTCGACATCGCCCATGGAGTAGAACCGGCGCCGCCCGCCCTCGTCGACGTATCCGAGCAGGCCGTTCTGCCACAGGACGGAGGCGAGGTCCGTCGCCTTCTCGAAGTGCAGATCCGCTACTTCCTGCAGTGCCACGAGATCCGCGCGCGAGAATTGGTCGACGCCGATCATCCGGACGAAGGACCGGACGTCCTCCTGCACGCCACTGATATAGGCCTGGGTGCTGGTGAACAATTCGGAGTAGTCGTGCAGGGCGGCGTTCTTGGGCATCAGATCCGACGAGATCTGGTTGGCGCACTGGGCAAGCTGGGAGTCGCCGAACCGCTTGGCGCAGCGCTGCGCCACCCCCGCCAGAGCAGCCGCCGGCAGGCCCTCGTGGCCAGCCTGCTTCTGCCGCAGAACCTCCTCGCTCAGCTCATTGCCGAGCGAGATGATGTCGCGCGGGATCAGCCTCGTGTGGCCGAGCAGGTAGTCGTCGATCGATCCCTCGCCATCAGGTCCCGGCCATTCGCCGTCGAGCCCGAGCCAGTCCCGGATCGTCGGCGGCCCGCTGGTGGCGCGTCGCATCAGCAGTGACGGCGGCAGCCGCTGCAGCTTTTGTCCTAGCAGGTAAAGCAGCGAGCCGCGGTCCCAGTTCAGGACGCGTATGTGCGGTTCGTTGTAGTACCGCGGCGCATGTTCTGACCGGTACACCGACGACATGACGATGTCGCGGATGCAGATCACGACATGCAGGCGGCCGCCCAGCTTGTGGTCGCGGAGCAGCCGCATGACCTGATAGAACAAGCCCTCCTGACACCTCAGCCAGTACATCGGGGCGTGGCTGAACTCCTCGTCCAGCGCGTCCAGGTAGAAATAGATCGGCTTGCACTGGCCGACAACCTCGCCCAGCAGATCCTCGAAGTCGTCCCAGAGCGGATTATCGAGGTACGTCGACAGCTGATGAGCCGTCTGCCGCTGATTTATGATGTCGCGTACCTGGCTGTAGATCGACCGGGGCCGGCGGAAGTCCTCGAGCAGACGCGCATACGACTGCTCGAGCTCGCCGATCTGCTCGTCGCGCAACTGCTGGCGCAACTCGGGACGGCACAGCAGGTGCGAGGCCAGCGACCGCATGATCGCGCGTTCCCAGATCTGCATCCACTTCTCGACCAGGACGCGGTCCGAGAACCACTGGCACGCCTTCACCACGACTTCGGTCTTCGGCAGGCTCTGCTGCGGCACATCAGCGTAGACGGAGTCCTGATGTGCCTGGAAATCCTGAAGACGCCGCAGGTAGACCGTCTTGCCAGCCCCGAGCTTCCCCACGATGACCCGCACCTTGGAGTCGTTTGCGCGGGTCGCGAGGTGGCCATACGCCGGATTGCCGCCGAAGTCGACGAACTCGCTGATCACATCCTCGATGTCCGCTCGTGACCCGTCCGGATTGCCAAACGGCCCCACAGGGTCGAGCCGACGTCGCCTGCTGCCCATCCTCTTCTCCCAACCGAATCGTAGCCCCCCTACAGCAACAAGAGCCAGAAAGCGTCAGCGCCTGGCGGGCCCGCAGATCCAGCAAGTACGTCAAACTCGTGGGTACCGGATACGAACGTACGAGCCCACCTGGAGAAACCTGCCCATGGCTGCTCCGCTGACCGGCGTGGTGCCGGTTGTGCCGACGATCTTCCACGACGACGAGACCGTTGACCTGGGCGGCACGGTGCGCGTCGTGGATTACCTCATTGACGCCGGGGTCGACGGGCTGTGCTTGCTGGCTAACTATTCCGAGCAATTCTCGCTGACCGACGCTGAACGCGACGCGATCGCCCGCGCGCTCCTCGAGCACGTCGCGGGACGGCTCCCGGTGATCGTCACCACCAGCCATTACAGCGCCCGGGTCGCGGCTGCCCGCAGCCGCGCCGCACAGGCCATGGGTGCGGCGATGGTGATGATCATGCCGCCATTCTTCGGCGCCACGCTCACGGTTCCCGGGCCCGCGGTGATCGAGTACTTCAAGCAGGTGGCAGACGCGATCGACATTCCGGTCATGGTGCAGGACGCACCCCTGTCATCAACGCCGCTGCCAGCAAGCCTGCTGATCGACCTGGTCCGGCAGGTGCCCCAGGTACAGTACGTCAAGATCGAGGTGCCGCAGGCCGCGGACAAGCTGCATGCGCTGGTCAGCGCCCTCGGCGACCGCCTGCCCGGCCCGTTCGACGGCGAGGAATCGGTCACCTTGATCCCGGACCTAGACGCCGGGGCCGTCGGCACCATGCCGAGCTCGACGGTCCCCGGCGAGCTCGGCCAGGTCGTCCGCCGCTATGCCGCAGGCGACCGGGCCGGCGCCGTCAGCGCCTGGGAAGACCTGCTGCCGCTGATCCACTTCGAGAACCGCCAGTGCGGATTGCGCGCGCAGAAGATCCTGCTGGCCCAGGGCGGCATCATCGCCTCGGAGCGGACACGCAGTCCGTTCGGCCCGGTGTCGCCCAGGACCCGCCGCGGCCTGATCGAACTGGCCGCAGCACGCGACCTGCTGATCATGCGCTGGGCCCGCTGATCCAGCGCCCGGTCGTCATCTGGGCGGACCGGGCGGTCATCGCCCGGCCTCCGGAACTTCTCCAAGCATTCCAGCACAGCGCCGCAGCAGGCTAGGCCAGCGACACGTCGCCCGGACGGCCGGCCCGGAGCGTCAGCCGTGATCCTTGCCCGGCACGACCAGGCCCGATTCGTAGGCGGCGATGACGGCCTGGGTGCGATCGCGTAGGCCCAGCTTGGCCAGGATGTGGCTGACGTGCGTCTTCACAGTTTCCTCGGTGACGACGAGGCGGCGCGCGATCTCCGGGTTGGACATCCCCTCCGCGACCAGCCGCAGTACCTCGGTCTCCCGCGGGGTGAGCGTGACCATGGCGGTCGGCGCCAGTGCGTCGGGAACCGGACGCAGCCGGGTGAACTCGCTGATCAGGCGGCGGGTGACGGCCGGCGCGAGCAGCGCCTCGCCGGCCGCGATCACGCGCACCGCGTCGAACAGCCGCTCGGCGGTGACGTCCTTGAGCAGGAAGCCGCTGGCCCCGGCGCGCAGCGCGTCGAACACGTACTCGTCTAGGTCGAACGTGGTGAGGATCAGCACTCGCGGGCCCGGGCCGTCCGGGCCGGCCAGCTGCCTGGTCGCCTCGATCCCGTCCAGGCTGGGCATCCGGACGTCCATCAGCACCACGTCCGGGCGCAGTTCCCGGCACACCCGCACCGCCTCGTCGCCGTCCGACGCAATGCCGAGCACGGTGAAATCGGGTTGCGTATCCAGCAGCGCGGCGAATCCGGCCCGCACCACCTCGTGGTCGTCGGCGACGACGATCCCTATGGTCACTGGTGCATCCTCCCAGCCGCCCCGGTGATGGCGTCCGGTGCTCTGGCGGGAAGCTCGGCCTCGACGCAGAAACCGCCGCCGCGCGCGTCGCCGGCCTGGAGTACCCCGCCGACCGCCGCCGCGCGCTCGCGCATGCCGAGCAGACCGTGCCCGGTGTGAGAACGGGGCGCCTGGCCTGGCCCGTTGTCACGAATCCGGAGCAGCAGCCAATCCTCGGCGTAGCGCAGCTCGACATCGACGGCCGCGCCGGGCGCGTGCCGCCGGGTGTTGGTCAGGGCCTCCTGGACGATGCGGTAGGCGGCCAGTTCCACGCCCGGGTCGAGCCGTGTCACCGGCCCGGACATGATGAGCCTGACCACGCCGCCCGATGCTTCCCGTGCCCCGTCCACCAGGGCGCCCAGCTGGGGCAGACCCGGCTGCGGACGCCGGCCCGCGGTCGGCCGTCCCGCGCCCGCCCGTCCCGCGTCCGGCCGTTCCAGGGCCGCCGGCTCCAGATCGGGCCTGGTTTCCTTGTCCTGCCCGGCGTCCTCTCGGAGCACGCCGAGCAGGCGGCGCATCTCGGTCAGCCCGGCTCGGGCGGTGTCGCCGATCGCGGCGAACCGCTGAGCGCCCGCGGCGGGCAGCCCCGGCGTGGTCAGCCGGGCGGTCTCCGCCTGCACCGCGATCATCGAGATGTGATGCGCGACCACGTCG
>Ga0070698_100009277_pt1 | contig 10556 bp, 9 predicted proteins | sample KBSK1502metaG_FD_65477 | JGI IMG/M metagenome (GOLD analysis project Ga0070698, IMG submission 65477) | Corn, switchgrass and miscanthus rhizosphere microbial communities from Kellogg Biological Station, Michigan, USA - KBS K1-50-2 metaG | ecosystem: Host-associated > Plants > Roots >... | reverse complement strand
CCCCGTCGGCCTCCATGACACCGCCGGGGATGGTCCAGCCGGACTTGTAGGTCGGCTTCACGATCAGCAGCCGACCGACCCCGTCGAAGATCAGAGCCCCCGCCGACGCCGGAATCGTCGGCAGGGCCAGGAAATCGGGGATGTCCGGGTCCGGCGGTGCCCCCGGGGCGCTGTCACCTGTCACGACCGCCACGTTACGACGGGTATAGCCCGCCACTATCCTGCACCACCCAGAACTGGCCCCCTGGTCGCCGGAATTCAGCGGACAGTCAGGCCTTTAGCAGCCGGACTACTTCCTCGGACCTGGAGGAACGCGCGCACTTTGATCCCAAAGCGTTATATGTGTGGATCTGATGCGTTACCCGCGATCGATTGTAGGCTCCGGTGCAAAGGAGGCGTCCGATGAAATATATCCCCGCAACGGCCGCCATCACGGCACGTCACAGGGCACGCTCGCTGCACAAGCTGGCCGCAGGAGCAGCGGTTGCTGCCCTCGCAGTAACCGCAGCAGCCTGCGGCGGGTCGAGCCAGTCATCCGGCCCAAGCCAGGCGGCCGCCCACAAGGGTGGCACGTTCACGATCCTCGCCAACGCAGCCTTCGGTGTCGCCGACCCGGCGCAGAACTACACGCTGGAAGAGTGGCAGCTGCTGATCGACACCCACGACGGCCTGGTGCAGTGGCTGCGTGTGGGCGGTGTGTCCGGCACCAAGCTGGTGCCCGATCTGGCCACCTCGATCCCCACGCCCACCGACGGCGGCAAGACGTACCTGTTCCACATCCGCCGCGGGATCAAGTTCTCCAACGGCCAGGTGCTCAAGCCCAGCGACTTCGTTAGGACTTTGGAGCGCCAGTTCACCGTCCCAGGCCCGACGTCGTTTTACAGCGGCATCGTTGGCGCGTCCAAATGCAGCACCAAGGGCTGCGACCTCAGTCAGGGCGTGGTCGCCAACGACACGAGCTACACGCTGACGTTCCACCTGACGGCCCCCGATCCTGAGTTCCTCGACAAGCTCGGTCTGCCCTTCGCTTATGTCGTGCCGGCCAGCACATCGCTCAAGCTGACGGGCAACAACGTGCCGCCAGGCACCGGCCCGTACATGTGGCAGTCGTATGACCCGAACAAGCAGGCGGTCCTGGTCCGCAACCCGTTCTTCCACGTGTGGAATGCCGCGGCCCAGCCCCCCGGGAACCCGAACGAGATCATCGAGAAGTACGGCTTGACCGTGTCCGACGAGGTGACCGCGGTGGAGAACGGCCAGGCCGACGAGGTCTTCGACGGCGATGTGATCCCGGCCGACCGGCTCAACGAGCTGAACAGCCCGAAGTTCGCCAGCCAGGTGCACGTCAACCCGCTGACGGCGGACTGGTACTTCGCCCTCAACACCAAGGTGCCGCCGTTCAACAACGTGCTGGCGCGGCAGGCGATCAACTACGCGGCCAACAGGACCGCGTACGTCAAGATCGGCGGCGGCCCGTCGCTGGCGGTGCCGACCTGCCAGATCCTGCCCCCCAACTTCCCCGGCTACAAGCCGTACTGCCCGTACACCGCCGGCACGAACCACACCAAGTGGACCGCGCCCGACCTGGCCAAGGCCAGGCAGCTGGTCCAGCAGTCCCACACGGCGGGGATGAAGGTTGTGGTCAACACTGACATTCCGGACAAAGCGCTCGGTGAGCAGATGGTCTCCGACCTGAACGCGATCGGCTACAAGGCCTCGCTCCAGGCGCTGTCCGGCTCGATCCAGTACCCGTTCGTGCAGAACTCGAACAACATCGGCAAGTGGAACGTCGCCTGGTCGGCGTGGTATCAGGACTACCCGGCGCCGTCGGACTTCCTGAACGTCCTGCTGGGCTGCGGCAGCATCCATCCGCGCAGCGACGCCAGCCCGAACATCGCCGAGTTCTGCGCCCCGTCGATCCAGGCGCAGATGAACCACGCCGAGGGCCTCGGCGAGACCAACCCGGCCGCGGCCAACAGCCTCTGGGCAGTGGTCGACCACGAGGTCACCAACCAGGCGCCGTGGGTGGACCTGTACAACCCGAAGCAGATCGACTTCCTGTCCTCGCAAGTCCACGGATACCAGTGGAACCCGCAGTGGTACATCCTGATCGACCAGCTTTGGGTGAAGTAGGCGCACACTCAGTGCGATAGACGCGCGGATGGGGGCGTGAGTTCATGGCCGCTGTCCTGGAGCAGCCCGGCACTGCTGCCACGCACGGGCCGGAGATCACCGGCCGCAGCCCGTGGGCCCTCGCGGCCCGGCAGCTCTGGCGCAACCGCATCGCGATGGCGTCGCTGGTGCTGTTCCTGCTGATTGTGGCGGTGTGCCTGGCCGCGCCCCTGTACGCGCACTACGTGGCGCACGACAACCCGTTCGCGACCAACTTGACCGGCACAACGATCGTGAATGGCAAGCGAGTGCCGCTGCTCCAGCAGGGTGGCGGCGTGCTGCGCCTCGGCGAGACTCCCGTCGGCCCCACCTGGGACCTGCGCCATTACTTCCTGGGCGCCGACTCGCTTGGCCGCGACGTGGCGGGCCGCGTGCTGTACGGTGGGCGCACCTCGCTGGAGATCGGGATCGGTTCCGCCGTCATCTGTTGCGCCATCGCCACCGTCATCGCGCTCGTGGCCGGCTTCATCGGTGGCATCACGGACTCGCTGCTGTCCCGCATCATGGACGTGATCTGGGCGTTCCCGGTGTACCTGCTGGCGATCTCCATCTCGACCGTGCTCCTCACCGCGCCCAACGGCCTCCAGGTGGGCCCGCTGCACCTGGTGGCCACCAGCCTGTGGCTGCCCACGCTCATCATCGCGTTCATCTACGTGCCATACGTGTACCGCCCCGTCCGCGGCCAGGTGCTGTCGGTGGCCAGGAGGGAGTTCGCGGAGGCGGCCATCGCCCAGGGCGCGTCCAACCTGCGGCTGATCTTCTCTGATATCTTGCCGAACGTTGTGTCCGTGGTGATCGTGCTGCTGCCGCTGATGATCGCCACCACGATCCTCACCGAGTCCGCCCTGTCGTTCCTGTCCATCGGCGTGCAGCCGCCCAACGCAAGCTGGGGGACGATCATCAACGACGGGCAGGATCTGCTGTACACGCGGCCGTGGGTGGCGATAGCTCCGGGAATCATGATCGTGCTCACGGTGCTGGCCCTGAACGTGCTGGGAGACGGCGTGCGGGACGCCCTCGACCCGCGCGCCAAGCTGCGGGTGGAGGGATAGTGGCCGCCACCCACGGGCAGCTCGGCCGCGGACCGCGCCCATGCTGACGTTCATCGTCCGCCGGACGCTGTGGACCGCCCTGATCATGTTCGTGATCACGCTGCTGGTGTTCGTGATCTTCTTCAAAACCCCCGGCATAGACCCGGCCCGCGCCATCGCCGGGCGCAACCCGAGCCCGCAGATCCTGGCCGAGATCCGCCATCAGTTCGGGCTCGACCGGCCGTTCCCTGTCCAGTACGCCCTGATGATGAAGAGGCTCTTCATCACCCGTGACCTGGTCTCCTACTCCAACCAGGGGCAGCTGGTGCTGCCGGAAATCTTCGCCGCCGCCCCCGCGACCTTGTCGCTGGTCTTCGGCGCCGCGGTGATCTGGGTCGTTATGTCGGTCGCGATGGGCGTCGCGGCGGCGGTGCTCAAGGGGACCGTGTTCGACCCCCTCCTGATGATCCTGGCCCTGATCGGCATCTCCATGCCCGTCTTCTGGCTGGGCGAGGTCACCAACCTGATCACCCAGAGCCGCCTACACGACACGTTCCTGTTCAGCTGGGTGCCGCCGCTGGGGTACACGCCGTTCACCCAGGATCCGCTGCGATGGTTCGAGGGGCTAGTGATGCCGTGGCTGACGCTCTCGATCCTGTACATCGGCTTCTACGCCCGGGTGCTGCGCGCCAACTTGCTCGAGATCCAGAACGAGGACTACATCCGCACCGCCCGTGCCAAGGGGCTGAGCGAACGGCGGGTCCTGCTCCGCCACACCCTCCGGACGTCGATGATCACGTTCGTGAGCCTGTTCGGGCTGGACTTCGGCGTGCTGGTGGGCGGCGGGGCGCTGCTGACCGAGGTCGTGTTCGGCATCCACGGCGTCGGGTTCCTCACGTACCTGTCGCTGACCAACCTCGACCTTCCGGTAATCATGGCCACCGTGGTGTACGGGGCGTTCTTCATCGTGCTCGCGAATGCGCTGGTGGATATCGCCTACGCGTGGCTCGATCCCAGGGTGCGGCCCACGTGATGCCTGAGCCGCTGCTTGAGGTGCGCGACCTCAAGGTTTCCTTCCACACCGAAGACGGGCTCGTCCGGGCGGTATCCGGGGTGTCCTTCACCCTCAGCGAGGGCGAGACGCTGGGCATCGTCGGCGAATCCGGCTGCGGCAAGAGCGTGACCATGATGTCGGTGATGCGGCTGATCATCGATCCCAACGCGCGCTTCGAGGGCGAAGTGCTCTACAAGGGCGTCGACCTGATGAAGCTGAGCCAGGATGAGATGCGCGAGATCCGCGGCCGGGGGATCGCGATGATCTTCCAGGACCCTATGACCTCGCTCACCCCGGTGTACCGGGTGGGATGGCAGATCGCCGAGCAGATCAGGGCCCACGAGCGCGTCTCCAGGCAGGCCGCCCACAGCCGCGCCATTGAGCTGCTGTCGGCCGTCGGGATACCGCACGCCAAGGAGCGGGTGAACGACTACCCGCACCAGTTCTCGGGCGGCATGCGCCAGCGGGTCATGATCGCGATGGCCGTGTCCTGCAACCCCGACCTCCTCATCGCGGATGAGCCGACCACGGCGCTGGACGTGACCATCCAGGCCCAGATCCTCAACCTGATCAGGAAGCTCAAGGACGACTTCGGCTCGGCCGTGGTGCTGATCACGCACGATATGGGCGTAGTGGCCGATATTGCCGACAGGGTGGCGGTGATGTATGCCGGCCGCATTGTCGAGCAGGGAGAGAAGCGGGAGCTGTTCTACGACGCCCAGCATCCGTACACCTGGGGCCTACTGGGATCAATCGCGCGGCTCGACCGGCCCAAGCCCCGGCGGCTGACGACGATCCGGGGCATGCCACCCTCGCTGATCAACCTTCCCCCTGGCTGCGCGTTCGGTGACCGCTGCCCACACCGCTTCGACCGGTGCCGAGAGTTGCCAGAGCTCACCGACAAGCTCGGCAACGGCCACCTGGACGCCTGCCATCTCGGACCGGAGCAGAAGAAGGACCTGCGCGAGGTCACCATCCACCCCGAGCTGACCCCGGGGCCGCCATGAGCACCCCCCTGGACGGCGGCGCACTGGTCCGGGCTGAGCACGTCAAGAAGTACTTCCCGATCAGGAAGGGGATCTTGCAACGCGAAGTGGGGCGCGTGCACGCCGTGGACGACGTCAGCCTCGAGGTGCGGACCGGGGAGACGCTAGGCCTGGTAGGCGAGTCCGGGTGCGGCAAGTCGACGCTAGCCCGCTGTATCGCGCGGCTGCACGACCTTACGTCCGGCTCGGTCAGCTTCGAGGGGCGCGACATCTCCCGCCTGTCACGGCGGGCGCTGCGGCCGGTGCGGCGTGAGCTGCAGGTGGTGTTCCAGGATCCGTACGGCTCGCTGAATCCCCGCAAGCGGCTGGGCACGATCATCGCCGACCCGCTGCGGATCCATCACTACGGAGACCGCGCGCAGATCAAGAGCCGGGTACGAGAGCTGCTGGAGCTGGTCGGGCTCTCGCCGGAGCATGTCAACCGCTACCCGCATGAGTTCTCCGGCGGCCAGCGGCAGCGCATCGGGGTCGCCCGGGCACTCGCCCTGCACCCGAAGCTGATCATCGCCGACGAACCCGTGTCAGCCTTGGACGTCTCGATCCGCGCACAGGTGATCAACCTGCTCGACAACCTGCAGGACGACCTGAGCCTGACGTATATCTTCATAGCCCACGACCTGGGCGTGGTGCGGCACGTGTCCGACCGGATAGCGGTCATGTACCTGGGCAAGATCGTCGAGATCTCCCCGGCACAGGAGCTGTACCAGCACCCCATCCATCCCTACACTGAGGCGCTGCTGTCGGCGGTTCCGATCCCCGACCCCGACCTCTCGGAGCGGCGGGAGCAGATCGTGCTTGAGGGCGATGTGCCCAGCCCGGTCGCGCCACCGCCTGGGTGCCGCTTCCACCCGCGCTGCCGGTATGCCACCGAGATCTGCTCGCAGCAGGAGCCGCCGCTGGTCGCATACGGAAGCGAGGGTCACCTGGCCGCGTGTCACCACCCGCTGAACACCATGAGGGCACCCGCAGCGGACCCGGCCTGACCCGCCAGCCGCCCCGGTCGCGTGCGAAACGCACCCGGCGGCACCCGCGGGCGATTATTCTTCCGCGCCGTAGCCGGCCGCGGTCAGCATCCGGCGCAGGTCGATGACCGTCTGGGCGTCGATGTCCTTGTGCGGCGGCGGGTCGATGAAGATGCGCTCCGGCCCGACGGTGACGGAGAGCTTGCCGTCGTGGTGCGCCGCCACCGAACCGATAGCCTCCAGCAGCGAGAGCACGGCGTGCCACTCGATGTTGTGGCTGACCGGATGCTGGAAGATCTGGCGCAACGTCGTGCGGTGATGGTTGCTGAGATGGTCCGGCTCTGACATCGTGCTTCACTCGTCGTAGCGCGTGGGCGGGTACGGGGACCGCTCATGCTCGAGCGTCAGCTCATCCTTGTCGTACTCGCGGCGGATCTCCGCCCGCGCCTCCTGGAACACCTCGGATTCCGCGAGATCCGGCTCCGGCGGCTCGTCGGTCGCCGGCGGCACCTCGTCCGGGTCGAAGTCATCGATCCCGGCGTCGACCCGCTCCTCCTCGGCGAGGCGGGCAAGCTGATCATCATCGAGGCGCTCGAGCTTCCCGGGGTGCTCACGGCGGTCGCGGTGGAAATGCTCGGGTAGCTGGTCGGGGTCTTGGTCTGTCATCACACCTCCATCGGGTGCGGGAAGGCCGGGATGGGAGCCTACAGGCACGCTACGCCTCGGGCCGCAGCGACGCTAAGTCAAGGCGGCCGACGGTCTTACGGCATTCTCTCGATGCGGCACCGCCGGTCTTACCGGCACGCTCGCAGGTATGAGAACAACGAGAAGACGGGAGACGGGCATGGCGCTGCGCCGGCGGGAGGACAACCACCGCCTCTTGCATGCCTTCAGCATTTTCATCCGACCGCGTGGCGTGGACGCCATCTACGGTCCCGCGTCGTGGGAGCCGGACACGGTCGAGAACGACTACTACCGCTTCCTGAACGCCCCACGCGACTAGCGGCGGGCCTGAGCCTGGGGGCAGGGCGGCTAGATTCGCTGGAAGCCCCAGTTCAGCAGCCGCCTCGCGGCGGCGAACAGCACGTTGCCGTTCCTCGTGGGGTTGACGTGCAGCACCACGCCGATCAGGGTGTGCCGGCCGCGGCGCGCCTCGAACAGGAAACAGTTGCCCGCGGCGTTGGTGTTGCCGGTCTTGATGCCCAGGGTGCCGGGGTAGTAGCCGAGCAGCCCGTTGGTTGTCTGCCACACGTAGCTGTGGTGCATGGGCGTTGCGGCGACGCTGTAGCTGCGCTGGGCGATGATCTGGCGGAACAGCGGATTGCGCATGGCCACCTCACCCAGGCGGATGAGGTCGGCCGGCGAGGCGTAGGTGGAGTGCTCGGTCGGGTAGGGCATGCCGTCGAAGCTCGTGAAGTAGGACGACGTGAGTCCCATGGCCTTGGCCGCGGCGTTCATCTTGGCGATGAACGCGGGCCGGCCGGGGCCGTAGCTGGTGGCCAGCAGGTAGGCCGCGTCGCAGCCGGACGGAAGGAGCATCGCCTCCAGCAACTGGCGCGCGGTCAGCACATCCCCGGCGATCAGCCCGGCGCCGCTCGCCTGACGCTTGTGGACGTAACGGATGGCGCCCCTGGTGACCTTGATCTCCCGGCCCAGGTCACCGGCGCGCAGGATGACCAGCGCGGACAGCACCTTGGTGACGCTGCCCATCGGCCGGGCTACGTTGACGTCCTTTCCCCACACCTGGACGCCGGTGTGGGCGTCGACTAGGTCCGCGCCCCAGAGGTTCACCCGGAGCGCCCCGGCGGACCGCGCCCCGGCCAGGGCCGCCGCCGGTGCAGGCGCCGGCGCGAGTCCCGGAGCCGGCGCCAGCACCGCCATGGCCGGGGCCGCCACCAGAACAGCCGCCACCAGCACGGCCGCCACCAGCACGGACGTCACCAGCACGGACGTCACGATGAGCCCTCGGCCGCCCAGCCGCCACGCTCGCATGGTGCGATTCAACCAGCCGGCGGAACCCGCCGTCGGCAACAACCGAGGATCAGGATGAGCGCCGCCGCGGCGAGGGACAACACGAGGCCCAGCGTGAACCGGGGCGGCACGTAGCTCCAGGTCACGATGCCCCGTCCGGGCGGGACGTCCACGGCCTGGACGACACCGGCCCGGTGCACGGCCAGCGTGACCGACCCGCCCGCAACAGGGTGCCACGTGGCGCCCCAGCCCGGAATGTACGCAACGGCGCGAACGACCCGCACACCGTGCGGGGAGGAAACCGCGGCTGCTGAGGGCTCAGCGGCCGCACCGGCCAACCACCGCACCGACGCGTCCGCCGTTGCCCGCCCGGGAAGCGCCTCGAGGCGAAGCGCGCCCCGGGCGAAGCGGTCCACGAAGACCGCGAACGACCCGTCCCGGCCCGCGTACACCCACCGGGGCGGCCGGAGCGCGTTTCGCAGCTGGCCATTGGTGATCAGGTACCGGGACGGGGTCAGCAAGACCGAGGTGTCGAGCTGGTCGAGGACCCCGGCACCGACGGCTCCGGGGCTGAGCACGTCCTGCCCCGCGCCCATCACCTGGTGTGACCCGGTCGCCGCCGCGTAGGCGCCATCGACGATGGACGTGTACCCCTGGACCGAGGGCGTGGCGCTGATGACGTTGAGGTCGGGCGCACCGAGGAGCGACAGCTCGTGCGGGTCGAGCTCGCCGGGATCATAGATCGCGAAACGTCCCGGGTACCCCAGCGCCGCGATGGGACGGACGGCCGGCGCCGCCTGGCGCCGGGGACCAGACGGGCTCGCGCTGACTGCCTTGCCGCGAGGGCTGGCCGCCCCCGCGCCGCCAAGGCCATGACCGACCGCGACCACGGCGAGGAGCGTGAACACGACCAGGTCCACGGCGACGAACCCGCCGAGCCAGCGCTGCCGCGCCCGGGACGGCAGGTGCCGTCCGAAGACGACGAACGCGATCGCCCCGGCGCCGATCAGCGCGTACGGGACGAGCCACGGCTTGAGTGCGCCAGCGGAGCTGGCGGGCACCCGGAGCCAGTGCAGCAGGCCTGCACCCTGCAGCAGGGCGACAACGACGACCGTGATCATGGCGAGCCCGGGCAGGACGCCGAGAAGCGTCTCCGCGTCCAGCCGGCGGCCGGTGGTCCGCAACAGCCGCAGGCTCCGCTCGCCGAGCGGGGCGTCGGCCCAGTAGCCGAGCAGGACGGCGAGCGCCAGGTCGGCCACCAGGATGTTGCGGCTCTGCAGCCGCTGATCGCCGAACAGGGGCAGATGAACGAGCAGGTGCCCGATGGGCGTGTTGCCGCCGAGCGCGAGTATCACCCCGGCGAACGCCAGGACGTGCCACACGATCCACTCGGGGGGCCGCGGCCGCAGCCGGGCGCGGGCGAGCAGGGCGAACGCCGCGACGAGCGGGAGGACCCCGACGTAGCCGGTGACCTCGGCCAGGTTGTAGTTCGCGAAGAAGGCCGGCTGGCCGAACGAGCCGGAGCCGCCCAGGAGATCAGGCACCAGCATCAGCAGCAGCCACCTGTGCGGCAGCGAGCCCGAGTCGAACAGAGCCGCCGAGCTCGCCGCGCGCTGGGACGTGCTGAGCGCGGCCAGGCCGGGCAGCCACTGCACAGCACCGAGGCAGATGCCCAGCACCAGGCCTCCGGTCACGGACAAGGCAGCACGCCCGCACCCGCGCCCGAGGCGTACCATCCGCCACGCGGCGTACCCGGCGACGATCACGAAGGCGTCGTCGATGGAGCGCGGCTCACCGGCCAGGATGGTGAGGCCGAACGCCCCGGCCAGGAGCGCGGTCCAGCCCAGCCGGGCCGAGGTGGTCCGGGCCTCGGAGAGCCGCAGCACAGCGAGCAGCTGCACCGGCACCCAGCTCATGCCGGCCACCAGCCCGAAGTGGGCCACCTGGGCCGACATGGCCCCGGCGAAGGCGAACGAGAGCGCCCCGAGGACGCTCGGCAACGTCGCCAGGCGAAGCGCGCGCAGGAAGCAGAACAGGCCAACCCCGGCCACCGCCCAGGTGACGATCATGTTGAGCGTCCACGCCGCGGTGCCTGGCAGTACCGCGAACAGGAACGTGAGCGGGTAGGCGGCGCCGGCGTTCCAGCCGGCCAGCAACGGCGCGCCGCTCCAGAGGTACGGGTCATAGAGCGGCAGTTGCCCGTGCTGGATCTGCCGGCCGGCGAGCACGCGCAGCGGGAAGTTCTGGGTCAGGTCGTCACCCGGCAGAACAGCGTGCCCCAGCAGCGCGGGGACGCCAAAGACGAGGACCGGCAGCGCGA
>Ga0070698_100009276_pt1 | contig 10556 bp, 8 predicted proteins | sample KBSK1502metaG_FD_65477 | JGI IMG/M metagenome (GOLD analysis project Ga0070698, IMG submission 65477) | Corn, switchgrass and miscanthus rhizosphere microbial communities from Kellogg Biological Station, Michigan, USA - KBS K1-50-2 metaG | ecosystem: Host-associated > Plants > Roots >... | reverse complement strand
CCGAGCGCGCAGAGAATTCGTCCCCAGTTCGGATCGCCACCGCACCAGCTTGTGCGCACAAGCGAACTGTTCGCGATCGAACGCGCGGCGGCTTCTGCTTCACGATCGGTGCGCGTGCCGCGAAGATGCAACGCGATAAATCGCGAAGTGCCTTCGCCGTCGCGCACAATCATCTTCGCCAGCTCGAGACAAACGTGATTTAGCGCATTCTGAAATTGCGAGCGCCGAATTTCGGATTTCGAATTTCCAGCGAGTCCATTCGCGAGCGCGATCACGGAATCGTTCGTGCTCATGTCGCCATCGACCGTGATTCGATTGAAACTTTGCCCGACCGCAATCTTAAGAGCGCGCTTCAACGCCGCAGGTTGAATTGCCGCGTCTGTAGTTATGAATCCGAGCATGGTCGCCATTCCGGGCTGAATCATCCCGGCGCCTTTGCAAGTCCCGCCGATTCGGATGGTCGATTTTCCAGCTCTAAATTCGACCGCGATTTCTTTGCGGTGCGTGTCGGTCGTCATAATCGCTTCGGCAACCTGTCGCGCGTTGGATGTCGATCTTGCGATGCGCGGCGCACAATCGCGAATGCCCCGCGCGATATTTTTCATCGGCATCGGCACGCCGATCCGACCAGTCGAGCAAACCAGAACGTCGTGCTCGGCAAAACTCGACGGCTTAAAGCCGTCAAGTTTGTTGAGCGCCTTGGCTGCGAGCGCGGCCATGTTTTTCGCGTCACGTATTCCCGGCCGGCCGGTGCAAGCATTCGCATTTCCGGAGTTCACGACGATAGCTCGCGCAAATTTTTTGTCGCAGCGTTGCCGAGAAATTTTTACCGGTGCGGCGCAGACCTGGTTCCTCGTAAACATTCCCGCGACCGCCGCGGGCACATCGGACACAATCAATGCGACATCGCGTTTTTGTCCTTTCTCCGAACCTTTGCCCGTTCCCAGCTTCTTGATGTCGCAGAAAACCGCGCCGCATTTGAAACCGCGTGGCGCGCAAATCGAACCGGAAATTTGTCGAAACGGATTTTTCAAATCAACCCGGCGGTCTCGGGCAAGTCGAGCATCAGATTCATGCATTGAACAGCCTGACCGCTCGCCCCTTTGACGATGTTATCGATCGCGCTCATGACAACAAGGCGATGGGTGCGCCTGTCGATCTTCCAGGCGACCTCGATAAAATTTGTGCCGACGACGTTTTTTGTGTCCGGCAGACGTTCGTCGCCAAGTAAACGAACGAACGGTTCCTCGGCGTAGGCGCTTTTGAACATTACGGCCGGATCCAGGTTTACTACGTTGCCCGCGATATCGGCATAAATCGTTGTCACGATTCCACGATTCACCGGCACCAGATGGGGCGTGAATTGGATCAGAATCTTTTGATCGGCCAAAATCGACAGCTCCTGCTCGATCTCGGAAAGATGTCGGTGTCTTGGAACGCCGTACGGTCGAACGCTTTCGTTGCACTCCGGAAAAAGATAATCGGCCTCCACTTTGCGACCCGCGCCAGTCACGCCACTCATGCTTGCGACCAAAATCGTTTTGCGATCGATCGCTTTCCGGCGAATGAGCGGCCGCAGAGGAATGAGAATGCTCGTCGGATAACAACCGGGACAAGCCACCAGTTTCGCTTCCCGAATTTGGTCCCGGTAAATTTCGGGTAAACCGTAAACCGATTGGCCTAACAAATCCGGCGCGGGATGACCATGACCATAAAATTCCTGGTAAACGGCGGCGTCCTTTACCCGAAAATCCGCGCTCAGATCGACAACGCGGACGCCAGCCGACAAGAGTGGTTTGGCAAATTCGGCCGCGAGGCCATGGGGCAAGGCGAGAAAAACAAGACCGGCCTCGCTTGCGAGCTGTTTTGGATCCGGATTGGAAAATTGAAGCGCAGCCGCGGTCTTGTCGTGCGCCAAGCGTGGGAAAACCTGCGCGAGTGATTTGCCGGCCAATTGGCGCGACGTTGCCGCGACTAGATCGACATTCGGATGCACGAGGAGCAGACGCACGAGTTCTTCGCCGGTGTAACCGGAAGCGCCCACGACCGCGACTTTCGTTCTTGTCACAACGCGCAATGCGTATTCCGTCTCGCGCGGATTGCAACGAACATTTATCGCCGCGATTAAAACTTTTCGCACGCGGTCGTTTCCAGTAACGTCTCAAAGTTATGGATGCTCTTTATCTTGTCGGGATCGCGGTGCTCGCCGTTTTTGGTTTCGTCTTCGCGATTGTTCTTTTCAATTTTTTCGGGATCTGGCTCCGGGCGCGCATCGCCAACGCGCCGGTCGGCATGGGCAAAATGATCGGGATGCGCCTGCGACGAGTGCCGGTTGGATTGATCGTCGACAATCGTATCACCGCAGTGAAGGCAGGTATTGGAGTGCCGAGTGATCCGCTGGAAGCGCATTACCTCGCGGGCGGCGATGTCACTCAAGTCATCCTGGCGTTAATCGCGGCTGACAAGGCCGGTATTTCACTCGATTTCAATCGCGCCTGCGCGATCGATTTGGCCACGAAAGGCACCGGGAAAACGGTGCTCGAAGCAGTGCGCACGAGTATTAATCCGAAAGTCATCGATGTACCCAATCCGACCATGGGCCGAACGACCATCGACGGTGTGGCCAAGGACGGGATCGGCGCCAAGGTGAAAGCGCGGGTGACGGTGCGCTCGCATCTCGATCGATTTGTCGGCGGCGCGACCGAGGAAACAATCATCGCGCGCGTGGGCGAAGGCATCGTGAGCGCGATCGGCTCGGCTGATTCCTACAAAGACGTGCTCGAAAATCCGGACCGCATTTCAAAAGCAGTGTTGGCGAAGGGACTCGACAGCAACACGGCGTTTGAAATTCTTTCCATCGACATCGCCGACGTGGATGTTGGCGACAATATCGGCGCGAAATTGCAAAGCGAACAAGCGGATGCCGACAAGCGTATTGCCCAGGCGAAAGCGGAAGTGCGCCGCGCCGCGGCCGTGGCCGTGGAGCAGGAAATGAAGGCCAAGACGCAGGAGATGCGCGCCAAGGTCGTCGAAGCGGAAGCGCAAGTGCCGATGGCGATGGCGGAAGCATTTCGAGCCGGTCATCTTGGCATCATGGATTATTACCGGATGAAAAACGTGCAGGCGGACACGTCGATGCGTGAGTCGATTGCCGGAACGGACAAACCACGGACAGAAGCGAGCTAAGAAATAGAAAGGAGAAGGAATGCTAGCGGCGGCACATCTCGATAATCTGCTTTTTCTTTTGTTCGTCGCGATCGCGATTTTCTTTCAGATCCTGACCCGAGCCGCGACCAAGGCTGGTCGCCGTCCCGGCAATACGAAGCGAAGATCGACATCTCCACCGCAAACTCAGCGCCCGGCTCCACGCGGTCCGGGCGAGACGGATGAAGAACGGATCCGCAAATTTCTGGAAGCGCTCGGGCAGCCAACTACATCAAAACCTCCGGAGCCGGTTGCGCCACGACCGACCTATCAAAGGCCGACGGTTCTGCCGCATGTTCCTCCGCCATTGAGATCGCCGCTCCCGCCGCTGAAAACGCGGCCGCCAGATTTGCCGCGCGAAATAAAATTGCCCGGCCAAATGACTCCGACGCATGAGCCAAGAACTTTTCCGCCGAAAGTCGCAGCGGCACCGGTGTTCGAAGTTCACCAAGGTCCGCCTCCGCTCGAGCCGATCGCAGAAGCTGAAGTCAGGGCGGCCTTTCAGCCGATAGCGCAACGATCCAGCACCAAGACGTATGATATCGCGACGCTGCTAGGATCGACATCCGGTTTGCGCGATGCGATTATTTTGCGCGAAATTTTTGGCCCGCCGCGCAGCTTGCAACCGCTCGATTCGGTGGGAAGCGCTTGAGGTTCGGCGCGAAGTCCCTATTTTGTCGCTCCGTTTTCGACACGCCGGCGTGGCGGAATGGCAGACGCGCTGGACTCAAAATCCAGTGATCGCAAGATCGTGTGGGTTCAAGTCCCTCCGCCGGCAAGTTGATTTTCATAGGTAAAATTGCGATTTTCGATTTCTCTCCAACTTTCGTCAAATAACGCTAAATCACGCAAGGGATTGACAATTTTTGACACTTGACATGACTCCCCCGTCCACTTCAAAATGGATTCTGTAGAGAATCTCAAGCGTCATTCGACATTTTCTGAAGCTTTGCCTTTGGGGTTGGACGAAAAATCGTAGCTGAAAAGTTTAGCCCTAAACTTTACGTGTAATGCGTGGGTATGCTCCAGCTCGGCAACAACACTGCTGACGTCACCGCGTCGCATTATTTTTCCGCTGCTTTTGGCGCTGGCCAGGCGACGAGTTTTTGGAAACGCGGATCTTTGCGGAGGGGATCCCAGGATGGATCGACACGGAGAGATCCAACCGTGATACCGCTTGGCACTTCCAGAAGCTTTGGAATGATGGCGATGGCCGCATCAATGTCGCCGAAACGCGCTTCGATCTCCGCGAGCACCTGTTCGGCGAAGGGCTTGGCATAGGCATCGTCCTGGTAGTCCACCACCGCACGGCGCGCTTGATCGAGCGCCTTCTCTTTCTCTCCAAGGCCCGCATAAGCGAGGGCGAGCTCGCATGATAGCTGTTGCGCACCGATGGGAACAACCGAGTCAGGCGAGGGTTTGATCGCTTGGACTGCACGCATAAAAGTGGCGCGCGCTTCGCCATTTCGGCCGGCCCATTCCTGGCAGTAGCCTAGCCAAACGAGAAGGATTTTTGCCGTATCGCCGACAGTTTCTCTGGGTCTTGATGCCGCGGTATAGGGTTGAAGATAAGCGATGGCCGTGTCAAAGCGGCGCTCATAGCCGAATTGTAGCGACCGCGCTACCACAACACTCTCGTCATCCGAGTTTGCCTTTACTTTTCCAAGTTCCTTTGCCGCGTCGTCCAGCTGGCCATCCGCTTGGAACAGGAGCGCCTTGGTGGAAAACACGCTCTCGTCTTCCGGGGCGATTTGCAGTGCGCGATCGAGCACTGCCTGTGCTTCTGCGAAGCGTCGCAAAGGACTTAGAAACTGGTAGGCCATCGAGATAAGGATGTTCAGATTGCGTGGATCCAACGCTATGGCCGCGAGGTAGTGAGTTTCGGCTGCGTCCCAGTAGCCGAGCCGCCTTTCGACATACGCCATCTGTTCGAAAACATCGGAGTTGTTCGGCAGGCGCTTTTGCGCTTCCTGATAGGCTTGTAGCGCTCCCGGAAAATCGTGCAAAATCCGATAGCGATAGATCCCTTGCGCGATCCAGGCTTCGCCTAACTCGGGCTGGAGTGCGAACGCATGATCGGCGGCTTCTTTGATGGCCGCGGCGGAATTGTTAGCGAGATCTACTCCATTGAAGTAGAGAAAGCCTCGAATGACCGCCAAATGTGCCCAGGCCGCCGCAAACTTAGGATCGAGCTGCACGGCCGTAGCGTAGTTAGCAGCAGCTTGCTGAAAACCTGCATATTCGTGGCGCGTTTCTTCGATCGACCGACCACGCAGATATGCCTCGTAGGCCACCACGTTGTCCGTCGGCTTGAGCGCCAGAGCCTTTTCCTCCGAGCCGGCCAGTCTGGCCTTAAGAGCCTGCGCGATCGCGCCGGCTACTTCTGCCTCCACGCCAAAGATATTCTGCAACTCTCGGTCATAGCTCTCCGCCCATAGGTGCGCGTCGCTCGCCGCCTTGATGAGCTGCACATTGATATGCACCGCGTTGCCTGCTTTCTGTACGCTACCTTCCAGCAGGTTCGCGACGCCGAGTTGTTGGCCGACCTCGCGCAAATTTCCTGGCGCACTCTCGTATTTTTGAGTCGACGTGCGCGAGATGACTTTCAGATCCGCGATCTTGGAGAGGCGGGTGAGGATCTCGTCCTGGATGCCCTCGGCAAAGTAGGCGTTCTCTCTGTCGCTGCTCAGGTTCTCAAACGGCAACACCGCGATGCTTTTCTCCGGAACAGCCGATGTCGATGGCGCAGGTGTGCGAGAAACAACGATGAAAGCGGCGACTACTGCCGCGAGCAAAACAATACCCGCTGCCAGTATTCCCCAGCGCATCCGCGACCTCCGCCTTTGCAGATCACGGAATTTCTTCGGAACCTGCGGATTTCCGACTTCATCGCGGTAGAGATTGACGACACCTATACGTAAGCCGTGCTTCGCCTCGCATTCGCCCAAGGCGCGCAGATAAGGTTTCCAGCGCGGATAGTGTTCCAGGTCATCGGCCACATGTTTCGAAAGCAAGATGTGTCCGGCATCACCGCAATCCATCACCCGCTGCGCGATGTTGATGCCAGCACCAGCAATGTTGGCTTGCTCATTTAAATCGGTGATCTCATTCACCGGCCCGCTGTGAATCCCCATCCGCACTCGAAGTTCAGGATGATTTTCTAGTGCTTTGCTGATTTCCAATGCGCACAACACCGGCGCTTCAAGACCGGTGCGAAAAACGAGAGCCCCGCCGTCGCCTGTGGGTAAACGCAGCAATTTGCCTTCCGCCTCAGCGACCCGGAATTGCTCCGTTCCGCGGACGATCTCCCGCAGCGTTTGCATATGCTCACTCTGCTCGTTGATGAGCAACTTCGAGTAACCGACGATGTCGATGAAGAGGACGTGCCCGATCTCAAGTTTCACATCTGAGGAAGACGCCGGTGCCATTAGGTTTTGATTCTATCTAAGAACTTGAGATTCACCGAGGCCATTTTAGTGCGACCACTCTCTATTTAAGGGACTCGCAGTCAATCACGCATACCGAGGCGCGTTACACTGCGTGGGCAAGCACGCGATACGTTCTCGACAGTCCTCAATCTCGTGGAAATGATTGAGGCGTGAGTGAACGGATTGAGAGGCTTAAAGAGGCCGTCGAAAAGACGTATGAGTGCAAAGCGCGGCACATCGTATCTGAGGAGGTAGACGATTTGTTTCAGGGCGAAGTCGCTTGGGATGCGGTCGTGGCGATATTTGAATTGGAAGACTATCCAAAAGCGAAACGCTGCTACGCATGGGCGCACATTGAAGACGGTGGGCCGCAATACACGACGGTGTTGGAAATCCCACCTGTTAATTCGGCAGAGAGTGCGCTCGAAGTGTCGATTGCAGCAAAGGGACGTTCAGTTTCCTGAAAGTTGCTCGCATACCGGCGTCGTGACTGCGGACAGCGCCGCGATTCGCGAAGAACTTCATTCACGGCTGCCCGTTCGCCAGTTTTTGGAAGCGCGGATCGAGCCGAACAACCGCAAGAGTGAGCGGTGGAATTTGTCCGAAAAGTTTTTGGTCTATTGTTTCGGCGCGAGCGAAGCGACAATTTTCTCAAAGCGCGGGTCGCCGCGCAACGGGTCCCATAGCGGATTGAATTTGAGGTCCCCGTAAGTCACGCCACCCGGCTGCTGCGCAGAAATTGCTAATTGTTCGAACGCCAAATTATTGTCTTCCGTCATCGCCGCGATTTCCGCCCTGTTTTCGTCAAAGAAATTCAGCATCAGTGGGTCGCCGTCTGCCCGTGCAAGGGCCTCAGCGTGATCGAGAGTAGTGAATGCCTTGGTCTTATCGCCCAACGCTGCGTATGCAAAGGCTAACATTAGGGCCCAATCAACTTCCTGGGAGCGGCTAAACTCCTCCCACTCGGTCACTAGGCGCTGCCAAGTCACGCGGGCGCCGTCAGCATCGCCAGTGAATTGTTGTAAAAGCGCGAGAGCACGATTGTAATTTGCTTTTTGTGAGTTCCGCAGAGGTCGATTGGGTCTCTCGATCGCAGTTTTCAACACCGCAACAGCGTCCGCATACCGCCGCTCATAAGTCCATTGCTGGATCTGTAGAGCGAAATCCTCCGAGTCTGGTTCCAAATGTAGCTGCGACAACAGCGTGGCGGCTGCGGGCAGATTGCCCTCGGCCTGATAGGCGCTAGCTTGGATTGCTAGGGCAACCGAATTGCCTGGGCTTATCTCGAGGATGCGGTCACCAAGTTTTAATGCGGCGGGATATTGCCGCAGGCCCCAATGCAGAGAAGCCTCTGTGCCGAGGAGTTGGACATCTCGCGGATCAAGCGCTTTCGCTTGTTGATAAAAATCCAGACTCCGCTGCCATTCGCCCTTGCGCCGCCAGACAAAGGCAAGAGCCTCCAAAACTTGGCTATTGGCAGGCGCAAGTTGTCGGGCTTTTTCAAGCGAGGTGATCGCCAAGTCATAATTGCGCTCGCAATAAAGGTGAAAGTATCCCTCCGCCAGATGGGCTTCACCGAGATTGGGCTGAAGTTCGATGACCTTGCCTACCGCATTCTTTGCGGCTTCACGCAAGGCAGGAAAGTCATCACCGATCTGATAGAAATAACCCCAAGCGTTCTCACGTGCCAACCATCCCCACGCGACCGCAAATTTGGGATCAAGCTTCACCGCTTGGCCGAAATATTTGATGGCGTTGAGAATATCAGATTCGTAAACACCTGGGCGAAGACTGTAAGCGAGCCCGCACAGATACGCGTCGTAGGCATCTGGATTGCTTGTTGGCTTTTGTTGGAGGGCACTTTGTTCTGCGCCTGTTAGCTTCGCATTCAACGCCTCAGCCACTGACGCAGCCACTTCCGCCTCAATACCGAAGATGTTCTCCAATTTGCGATCGTAACTCTCGGCCCAGAGGTGTTCGTCCGTTGCGGCGCGGATAAGCTGCACGTTGATATGCACCTGATCGGCTGCTTTCTGCACGCTCCCCTCAAGAATATTTGCGACACCAAGCTGACGAGCAATCTCAGGCAGATTGCCCGGTCGGGAAGAATATTGCTGAGTCGAGGTGTGCGAGATGACCTTAAGCGCAGCGATTTTGGCGAGTCGGGTCAGGATTTCGTTTTGAATCCCTGTAGCGAAATAGGCGTTAGTCTTGTCTTCGCTGAGATTCTCAAAAGGCAGAACGGCAACGCTCTTTTCGGGTGCGCCCAAAGATGAACCCATCCGAGCGCGCGAGAACCAAATTCCACAAGCAATAAACACGACGCCAGCAATTAGCGCGGCTGCGATCACTATGCTTCGTCGCCGCCCTCTGCGCTGTTTGATCAACCGAAAGGTTGCGGGCAGTTCGGGATTGCCGAAGTCGTTCCCACAAAGATTCACGATCGAGACTTCAGTTCCATGTTTCACTTCGCACGCGCCGAAATCATGCAGGAGCGGCCTCCATTCCTCGAACTCGAACAAATCTTCGGCGACGTGTCTCGTGAGAAGAATGTGACCGGCATCCCCGCAATTCATTACCCGTTGCGCGATGTTCAAGCCGGCGCCCGCTAGATTTGCGCGGTCCGTAACATCGACGAGTCCGCTCACCGGCCCGCTGTGGATACCCATGCGCAGGCGCAATCGCGGGTGATCTTTGGCTGCGCGGCTCAATTCCACAGCGCACCGGACTGGTGCTTCTGGGCTCGTGTAAAAGACCAATGCCATGCCGTCGCCGGTGGCAATTTTGATCAAATGATCTGACGCTTCGGCTTTTTGAAATTGCTCAGTCGCTTTGACGATTTGCGTCAACCGATCGACAGTCGCGTGCTGCTCGTTAATCGACAGCTTTGAGTAATCCACAATGTCGATGAATAAGACATGCGCGATCTCCAGCTGAATTTCTTTCTTAATCTCAGCGGACATCCGATGAAGTTACGTGAAAACCAATCAATCATAATTTCGCTTCCAGCCGACCGTCGAGAACAAAGCTGGCGGTTCAGGAAAGCGAACCGCGGTGAGCAACTTGCTCAACTTCCTTCAATCCGTTTATTCTTTCTGGATTTTTCGGTTCCCGTAGTTCAACGGATAGAACAAGGGTTTCCTAAGGGCAAAACGCCACTTTTGCACAAATCCGCTGATGTCGTCAGTTGTGCGCAAATCGCTGCAATCGAACCCGTTGAATTATTGTTACGTTCCTCACGCGTAATCACGAATCTGCACATTTTTACCCATCCGGGTGATACAATGGGTGACACAAAAAGACTCTGCGACTGACTGTTTTCTTTTGCGTCCGTCCAAGTCCCTCCGCCGGCAAATTTCCACCGGTCGGATCAGATTTTACAAAAGTCCGCCACGGTCGTATTCTCGCAATATGCTTACCCTCATACGAGTAGTCATCGTCGTGTTTGTTTCATTCTGCTTAATGTCGAAAGCTCACGCCGAGGGAGAGGCCACGCTTAGCGGTGTCGTCAAAGGTTCCGCTGGCCAGCCGATCCAAGGCGCGGAGATCCGCATCCAGGGTAAAGATGCGAGCAAAGTTGGCAAGATTCATACAAATGCCAACGGCCATTATAATTACCCAGCATTGGAGACCGGCACTTACAGTGTCATGTTGTTAGTCGATGGCGTAACCAAAGCGTCCATCAACAACGTCAGAACCAAGGCGGGCGAGGTGCAAACTCTGAATTTCGACCTTCAAAAGGGCGCGATCGCGAGACCTTTCGCCAAAGGGAAACACTATGTCTGGATGCCGCAGCAAACCGGAAGCCACCTCGGAGTTTGGATGGAAGTCGAGGATGATTCTAAAGCGATGCCAAGCGGGATGCAGGAACGGATGAGATGGCAAGGAAGCGCCCTGGCCAGGCAGATACAGACCACCGGGGAG
>Ga0070698_100009275_pt1 | contig 10558 bp, 10 predicted proteins | sample KBSK1502metaG_FD_65477 | JGI IMG/M metagenome (GOLD analysis project Ga0070698, IMG submission 65477) | Corn, switchgrass and miscanthus rhizosphere microbial communities from Kellogg Biological Station, Michigan, USA - KBS K1-50-2 metaG | ecosystem: Host-associated > Plants > Roots >... | reverse complement strand
TGCCGCGTCCAACCTCGGGCTTGCCAGATCCTGCGCGCCCTCCCAGAGCGCGGGCTGTACTGGAATGGGGCATGCTGTGACGCGTGGCTGTGTGGGCCGGCGTTGATGTCGGCGGAAAGCGAAAAGGGTTCGACGTGGCGGTCATCGATGATCGCGGGGTTCTGGTGCTCCAGGGACACTTGACGTGCGGGCAGGTCGTTGACCTTGTCAGTGAGCATTGGCCGGCCGTCGTCGCGATCGACAGCCCTTGCTGCTGCGCGCCCGAAGGACAGACCGCCCGCGACGGCGAGCTCCAGCTCGCCAAGTCGATCTGCGGTATCCGCTGGACACCCGACGCAAGACGTGTTTACGCGAGCGCCTACTACGCCTGGGTCCTTGAGGGACTTGCTCTGTTCGACGCGCTCGCTGCTCATGGTGTTCAGGTCATCGAGGTCTTTCCGACTGCCTCATGGACTCGCTGGCATGGCAAGCGAGGCCCCCAGACCCGCGCGGCCTGGACTCGGCAGGGATTGGCAGCCCTCGGCCTAGATGGCGTGCCCGTGCGCACAAACCAAGACCAGCGAGACGCTATTGCCGCTGCGATGACAGCTCATCAGCACGATCTGGCCCTGACGGAAACGATGGGGGATATCGTCGTGCCGGCCGGCCGCTGGTGACGTGCAAATCCCTGACCGAGGGTCTGCTGATCGATGTTGAGACGCTGGCCCAGCTACGTGACAGATCCACTTTCAATTGTCAATGAAATGTCGGGGATTCACATTCGCGTAAGCGCGCCGACGCCGGACCGCTCCTTCCCCCCTGCGCCGAGTGTCTCATCCAGCGCCCACTGCGGCTGACGTACGCTCATAAGTAGCCACTCCGGGTACGTTGCGACGCGGCAGCGACAAGCACCGAGTAGGCAGGGGGCCTCGGCCTGGGCCGGTGGTGCCTGACCATGCGCCGAGCACGACGGACCTGTCGGCGCCGCGGGCCGGGCTCATGCGTCCCGCTAACAGCGGGCTATCTGAATATCTCCGCGTTCGGGACCCCGAGCGACGCGTGCGACTGCGCGACCGCCCACCGGCCACGTTCCCGGACCAGGACACAGGTCATCCGCACCGGCCGCTCGCCGCCGCGCGGATTGGTGAACCGCCCGCGGCCTTCCACCCACGCCACATCACCGTCCACGTGAACGTCGAGATCGTCGGCCACCACCTGAATGTCGCCGTCGCCGCCAGCGGCCACCCCGTCGAGGACCTCGTTGCTCGTCCACCACTCCTCGGCGTCGGTGCCGATGTGAACGGCATCAGGGCGCTCCGACAGCAAGGATCGCAGCCGCCCGGCGTCACCGGAGTTCATAGCGTCGAGCATCTCGCCGATGGCCGCGCGGACTTCCACCGCCTCGGTGCTTCCCATATACGCCACCCCCTCACGTCTATGGAGCAGTGTCGTCCCTGATGCCAGCCGCGAGCAACAGGCAAGCCGGACGTTTCCGCCTGCTCACTCCCGTCCCCTCCGATCAGCCCCGGCAGTTCCTTTCCCTCCTGGTCGGGATGGCCGGATTCGAACCGGCGGCCTCCTGCTCCCAAATCAGATCTGAGCCGTGGCCTGGTGTTGCCCGAGACGGCCAGAGGCGGCTTCTAGCTGCAGTTATAGTGGCTCGTTGTGGCCTGATGTTGCCCCGCGTCTGCCGCCACTGGCTCCCCTACTGGCTCCCCCGGAACTCGTTAGGTCCCTAATGTTCGAATACTCGAACTCAGTTATGGGTGACGTCTCACGTCTGCCAGCCGCGTGGCCCGCGATGCTGCGCCTCGGCCGGTATGTGAGCCCAGGCGGAGCGGGTGGCGCGGCGCATGAGCGCGTCAATCGCTTCGCGGCGCTCTACGGTGCGCTTGATGTGGGCGCTGGGGTCGTGGCCGTAACACCGGCCGCAGCGCCCGAGGATCAGCCCGGACGCGGAGATGGCGGACTCGGCCGCAGCGCCGACATCCAGCACGTTTGGGGTGAGGGCCAGCGGCTCACCCGGGCGAGAGCCGTCGACGTCCCGCAAGCCCCAGTAGAGACTGCGTGTGACGCTGGAGCCGATGTTGTACCAGCTCGGTGAGTCGGGCAGTAGCTCGGCCATCAGCTCGGTGATGTTGATCTTCAGCGGTACCGAGACCTTCGGTGACTCAAGTTCGAGCCGGGTCCTCGTTTTACCGTTCTGCCTGTGCCCGAAGGTGAGCCCGGCACCGGTGATCAGCTCTTGGACCGCGTCATGTTCGGCGGTGCAGCTCTGGACCATTTGCCAGTGAACACGTGTCGAAACGCTCGGCGGGTAGCCCTCGTACGCTCTTCAGTCGTTCGTCAGCGCTGACGAACAGGGCGACCGCGCCGCGCACGATCCGCTCCTCGCTGGAGATGCCCGGATCCATGAGCTAGGCAAACCGGACGGCCGCCTCGCGCACGACCCTCGACAGGCTCGCGTGCGAGAACAGGGGCATCGCCCCGTCGCCGCCCAGGGCTCTGGCCAGGGTCAGCAAGTGGTCGTAGGCGTTGACGTAGATGAGCATCGCTTGATGCCGGGTATAGCGCAGCAGCCTGGCCCGGCCTTGCGCCTCCGGGCCGGCATGGTCCGCGACTGCCTTGTCATCCTGCGTCCACGGGCAGCCGGGCCGCGGCGCGGTCGAGAAATCCTCCAGCGCCGTGCGAAGGGCCTCGGCTTCCTCAGTAAGGACCCGGTTGGCGACAAGTACCAGTTCGGGCAGCGGAAACCCGGCGGGCGGCCGTACGGTCATTCCTTCATGATCGGCCACACCTGGACGGTCCTCACGCTGATCGCGCCCGGCGGCTCCAGCCGGGGCGACTGGACCGCCGTCGTTCCCCTGTCGGAGGTGCCCGACCCCAGGTCGCGCCGATCGGCCTCGGCGGCGATCTCCTCGTCTGTGCGCTCCGCCGCAGCCAGCAGCTTGCGGAGGCCCGCGGCCGCCGCAGACCGGCTGCGGCGGTGGGTGGCCGAGCTGGCCGGGCGGCTGGACCGGATGGCAGAGTTAACCGAGCCCGCCGGGCGGGGTGTCACCGTCCCGGCGCCGGATAGCCGCCGGATCGTAAACGTAGCGGCCTTGCCAGGGCACGCCGCCGGTGGGCTCGTCCGCCATGATCACGCAATCCCAGCCCGGGGCACCCAGCTCGGTGACCCATTCGATGATCCGGCCCTTGCGCCACTGGCCGCCGATGCGGACCCACACGGCCGCGTGCCGCGGGCCGGTGCGCCGCTCGCGCCAGCTGATGCCGGGCCCGGACCTCCGGGCATCAGGGATGCTCACCGTTGCCAGTATCCGAAACCGTGTTCGGGAAGTCGAGGGTTATCACCCGGTCCGCCGTGGTGATTCCGCTGGAATCAGCGCGACCGGGCGATCGGCTGACATGCGGGGGATAGTAGTGGCGCCCACCGGACATATCAATGGCGGATAGCTCGGCCGCCGGCGGTGGGTCGTAGGCCACATTGACGGGCTGTTCAGGCAGTCGGCGTCCATCATGAAGGAGTGGGAACCACGCCTCTATGGGTGCCGCTTCTCGTGGCTGGCATTGGCGTACTGGGCACGCTGGCCGGCGGGATCGCTGGCGGGCTGATCACCCAACGGTGGGCCAGCAAGCGCGAGGACAAGGCCTGGGCTCGTGAACGGGAGCGCGAACGTCAGCGCTGGGCCCGGGAGGACGAGGCTCGCACGTTCGAGCACCGGCGTGAGGTCTTCGAGGACTTCTACGAGGCCGTCAAGGCGCTGGCCCGGCGGGCCTACGACCATGGCTATGGCTTCGATGGCACCCCTGAGCTGCCCGACGACTGGCACGCCGACGCCGCAGCGAAGCTGACCCGGTTGGGTCTTTACGCTGATCGTCGTGTTGCCGCAGCAGCTTCGGCTGCATACGGGGCTGCGTGGTCGTGGGGCCAGAACACGGAGTACGACGATCCTGACGATCCGGAGTTCTACGGGCGTCAGCAGCGGTTCGACGATGCCGAGTTCGAGTTGCTGGTGCTCATGCGCCAGGCGCTTTCGATACCTGAGGGCGATCTAACGCTGCCGCCACCAGGGTTCTCGTGGGAAAAGAAAACGCGGGCGAAGGAGTGATTCCGGCCTCTCCTCCACTGCATGGTAATCACCCTTAACATGTCCCGGCGCTCAACCAGCGCTCGCTGCCTGGCCTTCCAATTCATGATCTCTTGGCGGGGCCAGTAGAGCCTGTACAACATCCGCCGGGGGACCGGGAAGGGATTTCGGGCGGGACCCCTGCGTGTCCGCCAGCTTGTGATCGTCTTGGGCTTGATCCCAGTCAGCGCAGCGGCCCCAGCGATGTCCACCCAGCAGTCACCGTCAGGCAGCTCTTCCAGTCCAAAGAGCTTCCCTGCCGGGACGGCATCAGCGGCATGGACCGCCTTGGCGAGCGCGGCGAGCCGGGCTGCCAGTTCCGCGTGCTCGGGGCGATCGGAACCCACCGTGCTCCCATCGTGTGCAGTTTTAAAACTGCATGGTAGTCAACTGCAAATCGCCTCAGGTCGCGTGTCCGATTTCAGCCGGTTCGGCTAGTGGCGCGGCCGCGCGTGCCGCGCACAAGCCGACGGCGCAGGCTGGCGGCCAGAAACCAGAGCGGACTGCTCACGGAGCAGCTCGATCTCCTTGATCCGCACCCGGTAATCCAGGATCACGCGCACGAGGCGCACGGCCTGCCAGGATGCGAACCAGGCGGTTCCATGGGTCACCAGCCAGCCGAGGACCTGCAACTGAGGCTCTCCTCATGGGCCGAGACAGATACACCCCCGCCGCCCGGTTGACTGGGCGGGGGGTGCAAGGTACACGGGGTCTCCACCTGGAGGCGGCACCCCGTACACGAAAAGGCCCGTCCTACGGACGGACCTCCCGATGGGCATACTTCGCCACCGCTGATTTAACAGCAAAAACTTTCGGGATGCGACCCAGATCTAAAACCGCAGGTCAGATGCCACAGGCTCTACGGGCCGCCCGCTGCGGCGACAACACACTTTGTCTGATGCGACAACAGATATTGTTTTACAGTCGTAGCGTGCGAACTTTGGGTCCGCTGGGCGCCCAGCTCCACCAGGTCGCCTGGTCGAGGGCCAGCGGAATGTATCCGGGCGTCCGGCCTGCGGACCCAGACGATTACGAAGCAAGGGCGACGGAGCGCCTTGCGGGCTGCCTAGCGCTGCTAAGGGTCTACACGGACATGGCCACGACCCTCAAAAAGCAGATCGATCTCACAATCAAAGAAGCCCGGGCCCTTGACGCCACGTACGGCGACATCGCTGCCGCCTGCCGCATCTCCAGACAGGCCGCCCGGCAACGCTGGGAGCGGCACCGTGAGCAATACGAGCATCCGAAGGTCCGCCTCACCGGCGGGCCCGGTGATGGCCAGTGGCGAAGACCAGCCCCGGGCACCGAGGTCACCATTGATCTTTGGGATGCTGGGTCTGCCCGGCCGTCAGGGTACGCACGATACGTTCCAAGTGACGAGGATGCAGCCATCTACGTCTTCGCTGGGCAACAGGACTACAACTGGAACGCCTAGTGCGTGGCGCGGACTGGCTACAGGCCGAGCTGAGCCCAGGCCCGCCGCCGCTACGCGCTCTCCTCCGACACCTGTACCAAGGGCATCCACGAACTCCAAGCCCTTGGCCTGGTGTCGGTGTACAAGCGTCCTCAAGGCGACGTCTTCGACTTCATCCGCCTTCGCAACGCGTACCGGCCCGCGACGAGTTGCTGCCCGATGACCCGGAGGCAGCCGCCGCCCGGGGCCCTGGCACGGTAACGATCGAGCACGGGCGCGGAAGGCTCGTTGTCGGACATCCACAATCCGAGCCCATGGCGCCGGAGTGGAGGGGTGTCGGCTTCTTACCGGCACACGGTTACGCGAGCGTGGTGGTGGGCCTTGTTACCGTCGCCTGGTTTGCGACCCCGTAGATGCCGGTGCTGGGAGCGACCTCCCGCGATCGGCTCGTAGTGTGCCCGGGCGCCAAGCGCCAGCACCTCTGACACCCCTGTCCAGAGCGCCGGTCATCGCCTTGCCTGACGTGCGCCGCGGTGAAGCGGTGGTGTCCGTGAGTTCTGACCGCAAGGCGTGGCTTTCGGTGACAGACTGGGCGCATATCGTGAGCAAGGGGCGGGCTCATGCGAGTTTCGAAGGTCGATGTCTTGGAGGAGGATGACATTGCCTGATCCGCATCGCGCCACCCCGCAGCATCCCCGTACGCACGTGCCAGCCCGGCAGGGCTGGCGGCAGCGGGCCTGGCGGTTACGGACATGGATCGTCGCGGTGGTCGCGGCGGCGCTGGCATCGGTGCTCACGGCACAGCTCCAGAGCGCGGTGAATTCGGGGATCACGCTGCTGAAGCCTCCCGGCCTGCCGTTCACCTACAACGTGCGGCTTGACCCGTTCGACCGGGTGGAATGCCGTGACCGGGTGGTCGCGACGCCCCCGGACCGGCTGCCCGCCCCGCCGGTAGACCCCCCGGTGGCCGATGTGTGGTGGGCCAGCCACGAGGCGGTGGACGCGGGCACCACTACCGTCGAAGTACTACTGCAGGGCAACCCGGGCGAGACTGTGGTGCTCCAGGCGCTGACCGTTCATGTGATCAGGCGGGCTCATCCCCTGCGAGGGTACGTGTACCGCCCGACAGGCTGCGGCGCGGCGCTGCAGGCCCGCCCGTTCAAGGTCAACCTCAACCGCCCCGCACCTGTAGCCGAGCCACAGCCCGGCAGCCAGTTCAACCCGGTCACCGGGCGGATGCAGCCGCTGCCGCCGGTCGGCTTCCCGTTCGTGATCTCCAACACGGACCCGGAAGACTTCGTGATCACGGCCACGGCCATCCGCTCCGACTGCACCTGGGACCTCCAGCTGACATGGTCCTCCAACGGCACCTCGCACACATCGGTCATCACCAACGCCGGGCAGCCCTTCCAGACCACCGCCGAGCACGGCCTGCCCGTCTACGTCCAGGCCAGTAACCCCGGCAGAGCATGGTCCCCGGCGCCAGCCGGCACCCGGGGAACGGGAAGCTGAAGCACTCCGCCAGAGGTGAAAGGCCAGGCCGCGGCCGCCCCCTGAACTAGGTGCGGGGTCTCGAGGTGCTCGCGGCAGGTCCAACACCAACAGCGCGGCCAGCCTTACCTGCTTGAGTTGCAGGAAGGTCAGGCTGTCACGCAACCCGTGTCCGCACCAATGACACCAAGCCGATGGCTGTCTCGCGTTACACGGCATCCGGACACGCCAACTGCACCCACACTCATGACGTCCGGAAACGATCGTCCTGTGAGACAGATCAAGTGATCTTCAGGTACCGGCGCGGTTGCCTGCCTGCCGGGTCCAGTGGGCGAGTTCGGCGCGGGCGGCCAGGGTGCCGGGGTGCTTGGCGCCGGACACCCGCTCGAGGATGGGCAGCAGCGCGGCGTACTGGTCGCGGGCGGCGGCCGGGTCCCCCGCCTGCCCGGTCCAGTGGGCGAGTTCGGCGCGGGCGGCCAGCGTGTTGGGGTGCTCGGCGCCGGACACCCGCTCGAGGATGGGCAGCAGCGCGGCGTACTGGTCGCGGGCGCCGGGCGCGTCCCCCGCCTGCCCGGTCCAGGAGGCGAGGTGGTGGCGGGCGGCCAGCGTGCCGGGGTGCTCGGCGCCGGACACCCGCTCGAGGGCCGGCAGCAGCGCGGCCAGCTGGTCGTGGGCGCCGGGCGCGTCCCCCGCCTCCCCGGTCCAGCGGGCGAGGTAGGCGCGGGCGGTCAGCGTGCCGGGGTGCTCGGCGCCGGACACCCGCTCGAGGGCCGGCAGCAGCGCGGCGTACTGGTCGCGGGCGGCGGCCGCGTCCCCCGCCGCCCCGGTCCAGAAGGCGAGGCCGGCGCGGGCGGCCAGCGTGCCGGGGTGCTCAGCGCCGGACACCCGCTCGCGGGCCGGCAGCAGCGCGGCGTACTGGTCGCGGGCGGCGGCCGGGTCCCCCGCCTGCCCGGTCCAGTGGGCGAGTTCGGCGCGGGCGGTCAGCGTGCCGGGGTGCTCGGCGCCGGACACCCGCTCGAGGATGGGCAGCAGCGCGGCGACCTGGTCGTGGGCGCCGCCCACGTCCCCCGCCTCCCCGGTCCAGTCGGCGAACTGGGCGCGGGCGGCCAGCGTGTCGGGGTGCTCGGCGCCAAGTTCCTGCTGGCGGGCGTCCAGGACCTGCTGAGCCAGATCCCGGGCGGCGGCGTGGTTGCCGCTGGACCCGAGGTAGCTGGCGACCCAGGCCATTGGGTCGCTGCCGGGCGGAAGTGCGGCCAGGGCGTGGGGCAGCACGGCGGCGTAGTCGGGCCAGTTGGCTGGCTGGTAGGGGTCGCCGGGCAGCGCGGCGGTGATCAGTGCTGCGGCGGCCTGCCGCCAGGCCGCGGCGTGCTGTTCGGGGAGCTGGGTCAGGGTGATGGCCTGGACCAGCCGGTGCACCGACACGACCCCGCTGGCGGGCGGGCTGATGAGCGAGTAGCGGCGCAGCGCCGTGATCGCGTCATCGACGGCCAGCGGATCGTCCAGCAGAGGGGCCAGCACCGGCCGGGTTTCCGGGGAAAGCTGGTCCGGTATCCCGGGGCGGGGCTGCAGGAGGAGGCGGTAGGGGATGGCCTCGGGGGCGCAGCAGGCCAGCAGCCGCAGCAGCCCGACCCCCCCCGGGGTGTGTTCCTGCAGCCGGGCGAAGGCTAGCGACCAGGTGGTGGTGACCCGTTTGTCATACCCGGCCGGATCCCCGCGAGCCAGCATCTCCGCCCGCCGCTGCCGGTACAGGGCCAGATAGCCGGCGATGTCCCGGCCGACGGCCAGCATGTACGCGGCGGCCTGTTCCAGGGCCAGCGGCAGCCCGCCCAGCTCGCCCGCCAGCTCCCACGCAGCCTCATGATCGTGGTCGCCGGTGCGGTCCAGCAGGAACCCCGCCGCGACACCCTGGTCCAGGACGGGCACCTCGACCGCCCGGCCGCCGGGCCAGTGCGGGCTTTGGCTGGTGATGATCACCTGCCCGTCCCCGGCCGGCGGCAACACCCCCGCCACCGCGGCCACATCCAGGGCGTTGTCGAAGATCAGCAGCCACCCGCCCGGGCGGGCCGCTAGCACCGCGTGCACCGCCGCTACCGGATCCCCGCCCCCGGCCATAGCCCGGACGCCCAGCAACGCGGCCAGTTCGCCAAACCCGGCCGCCATCGCGGCCGGCTCTTCAGCCGGGAACTGCCACACCAGCCCGGTCTCGGCCAGCTGCCGGTGCGCGTATTCGATCGCCACGCTGGTCTTGCCCGCCCCGCCCAGACCGCATAGCGATACGATCCGCGGAGTTACCTCGCCGCTGGCCAGGCGGGCGTGCAGGCCGGCCAGCAGGTCCTCCCGGCCGGCCAGGAACACCGGCCGCGGCGCCAGCCGCACTGGCTGGCTGGCCACCTCGCGCAGGATCAGTGCGCCCCGGACCTCGCTGACCAACTGGGCGAGGATGCCTTCCAGCCGCTGCCCTTGCAGGTGGGTCAGGTCTTGGTTGAGCTGGCTCGCCAGCGGCGTCAGCGGCCCGCCGCGCAACGCACGCCGGAAGATTTCCCGCACCAGGTGACCGGTGAGCTTCTCCGCCAGCACGGTACCCGGCACGCCCAGCGCATCAGCTGATGACTGCCCCGTGCCGGTCAGCTCTGCGTCATTCAAGACCGCCAGCTGTCGTGCTATCTCTTCGTGCAGCGCCTGCAGCAACGTCGCCTGCCCGGCTGACGGAGCTTCGGGGATCGCCCCCCGGAAAACCTCGCCGATCACCCTCGCAACGTCGTCGGCCTGCTCGCCACCGGAAAGGCTCACGTCCTCAGCGGTGTCCTGGACAGCGGCCGTGGCCGCCTGCCGCAGTGCACGCTGCTGTTCATCACCGAACACCACGGTGACCAGCTTCTTGCGGCCAGCGTCCGCGAGCAGCCCGACTAACCAGGCCCCGAGGTCATCAGCGACAAACACCACAGTTGCAGTTTCCCAGCCACCGGGACCTGGGGGAGCCAGCTCAGTGCAGGAAAGCGCTAGCCCGGACTCAGATAGGTCTGCAAGTGGTAAGGCCAGCTACGTCAAGCCGGGCGCTGAGCGCTAACAGCGGAGCACACAGCCACATCTGTGCACCACGCAGCGCGGCGACATCGCAGCGGCGATTCCGGTACCTCCGGCCACCCAGATCCCGCTGTCTCACAACCCGTGTAAAGCATTACAGCGTCTCGCAACTCCCCAGCTCACGCGGACACGACAAGCGAGACACTGTCACGCAAACGATCCTTCCCGGCTCGCCGCTGCTCATGATGGGTCACTCCAACACCTCGTCACGGAGCGTGGCCGAGCCGCTGGTGGCGGCGCACGCGTAGCCGATATGGCTCGGTCGGTGCTCCCGTCATGGGTCGACGGTGGGTGGACCGTCGGCGCAGATTGAGGCTGATCTGTGCGTATTCCTGCGAGGTGCGGGCGTGCGGTTCATCGTGCGGCACTTCAACGGCGGCCAGCAGGACGCCGGTGCGGCGTTCGAATTCGCCGGCACGTTCTGCAATCGGGCGCCCCGCCGCGAGTCAGGGCCGTGCTCTAC
>Ga0070698_100009274_pt1 | contig 10558 bp, 10 predicted proteins | sample KBSK1502metaG_FD_65477 | JGI IMG/M metagenome (GOLD analysis project Ga0070698, IMG submission 65477) | Corn, switchgrass and miscanthus rhizosphere microbial communities from Kellogg Biological Station, Michigan, USA - KBS K1-50-2 metaG | ecosystem: Host-associated > Plants > Roots >... | reverse complement strand
CTCGATCACGATCACCCGACCGCCTGGCCGCACCGCGCGCCGGCAGTTTTCCAGGATGCGGACAGCTTGCCCATCATCACAGTCATGCAGTATATGTTTGAGCAGGTAAAGGTCTGCCTCGGGTACAGAGGCGAAGAAATCTCCCGCCAACGCCCTGCTGCGCTTGGCGAGCCCCAGCGCGGCGGCAGCGGTGGTTGCGCTCGGCACCACATCCGGGAGATCCAAGATGATGCCATGCAACTGCGGATTGGCAGTCATCAGACTGTGAACTAGCGTGCCGCTTGCACCCCCGATGTCGACTGCGAGCTTGGCTGTCGACGTATCGACTACGCGGCTGACGTCCTGCGCTACCCCCGGAGGTGAAGCCGCGCATTGCATTAGTGAAAGCTGCGCCTTCTTCGGGCTGTTGTGCATAATAACGTTAGCCCGTCATCACAGGTCACCAATCCAAGTGACGCACACGCGCGCAGTAAACGAAAAGTCGCGATCGGATCGATGCCTTCAAGCGCGGCGATCTGTTCTGCAGTCGCAGGTCCCTTTGCGAGGTGATCGGCAATAGAGTAGCTAGCCACCGCACCGGCTATCTGCGTCACAAAAAAGCCGCTGAGCATCTGCATCATTCGTTCGAAGTCTTTGTCCGTTGCCTCCAAGGCGGTCGTCATAATATATTTCTATTGTTGATGATCCTTTCCTGATGGAACGCAGAAACTTTTTTTCCTGATCAGGGAAGTTGGAAGTAATCAACCCCGTGATTTCAGAGATCGGCCCGTTTGTGTCCCAACTGCCGTAAACGCTGTCCGAGTGACGGCTTTGCCTGGACTCGTCCTAACGATTCTCGCGCTTGAGTGCCTTTAGGAGCCCCGACGATTCCGTAAGGCGTATACGTCAAAATGCGTACAGACAGGTGTCCCTGTCGACCTTAGGGTGGCAGCGATAGGAACTTTCCCATGTGGGCTCCAAATTGGTTCAAGGTCAGTGGTGGCGCGGCGGCGCCGGGCTCATCGATCAGTGCGATCGCGCGCTATCCCCAGCACCTCGACGTTTTTGCGGTCGGCACCGACCAAGGGATCTAAAGCGCCTGGTGGGATATAACGACGGGCTGGGCAGACTGGTTCAATGTCAGCGGAGGCGTCGCAGCACCCGGAACATCGATCTCGGCCATTGCCCGCAATCCAAATCATATTGATTTGTTCGCGGTCGGTACCGACCAAGGCATTTACAGCACTTGGTGGGATATAGCGACGGGTTGGGCGAATTGGTTCAACGTCAGCGGGGGCGCCGCAGCACCCGGAACGTCGATCTCGGCCATTGCTCGCAATCCAAATCACATTGATTTGTTCGCGGTCGGCACCGACCAAGGCATTTACAGCATCTGGTGGGACGCGGCCACGGCCTGGGCCTCAAGTTGGTTCAATGTCAGCGGCGGAGCTGCGGCCCCGAACAGCTCGATCAACGTCGTGTCTCGCTACCCAAATCATCTCGATCTGTTCGCGGTCGGCACTGACCAGGGCATTTACAGCACTTGGTGGGATGCCTCCAGCGGCTGGGCCAGCTGGTTCAGAATTGCCGGCGGAGCGGCCGCTCCCAATACCTCGGTCAACGCCCTCGCACGGTATCCGGACGTGCTCGACGTTTTTGCCGTCGGCACGAACCAAGGCATCTACAGCATCTGGTGGATCGACGAAATCCTCTTCGACATGCAGCCTCAGCAAGAAAGCAACTGGTGCTGGGCGGCCACCTCCACCAGCGTTGCCCAGTTCTACAATCCGTCAAGCGGCTGGACGCAGTGCCTCGTAGCAAACGGCGAGCTTAGTCGAACGGACTGCTGTGGAACCGGCGCGTCAGGTGCGTGCAACGTCCCATGGTACCTGGATACCGCTCTGCAGCTGGTCGGACGCCTTGATCACTGGAACACCAGTGTAGCGACGATAGCCCAGATCGATGCGGAGGTCACCTATGCCCGGCCCCTATGTCTACGGGTAGCATGGTCAGGCGGCGGCGCTCACTTCCTTGCCATCCGAGGCCATTTCGTGTCCGGTGGAACCGACTTTATCAGCGTCGACGACCCCATTTACGGCAAGTCCGACGTGAACTACGATGTACTCAAGACAAGCTACCGGGGCAGTGGCACCTGGACACATAGCTACTACACGAAATATTGAGGAGCAAGATGCCGATCCACGCGCCCAATCCTCCGGCCGCAGCTCTGGAAGCCGTTCGCAACACAGTGCGTTCCTTTGCCGAAGAAGCCATGTTCCGCACCCCAGCTCTCCGAGCTGCCCAACCCGATCAGCTCACCATCAACGAGCCTCACCAAGTCTTCCTACTCGGCCTCGATGATCTGCGTGCCGGCGCAGATCTCTCCAAGGCCCGTCTCGTTGGTTGGCGATACCTGGTGCAGGAGGGAGACAAGGTCATCGCCACCGCCGAATCCGCCTTGGCAGGCCAAGGGGACAGGCAGGTGTTCTCCAGCTTCAATGAAGGGCCATTCGTCGCTTCGACGGCAGCGGCTCTCTCGATGGCGAAAGCCGATCCCCAACTATCGAAAGGCACCTATGAACAGCGCCTACTGCATGTTCCGGCTTTGTACGTCATGGCGCTATGGCTCCATGGACCGAGCGGAGCAGATGACTTGCTGGTGCCCCTCGCCCCCGCCCCGCGCGACGTACCTACCGGTCGACCCGTTCCAGCCGGCGAGGTTATAACCAAACTGACCGAACTCGCCCAACGGCTTCCGGCGGAAGCGCCTAATGAGACAAAGGGAAGCTGAGCTGGGGCCACTGCGGTGGCGGCATCGCTCACCATTGCGCTTTGCTTGCCACGCGACGGGGCAGGCGGCGTGATCGCGCTGAAGGCGGAATTTGATGGATGAGTCCGCGGATCGACCCGGTCCGTCGCTCGAGCCGGGTGCTGACGCGGGATGTAATCCCGCTCGCTCCAATTCGGCTCTCGCATGTCCCCTCTACGTCGGCCACATTATCAGCACCATGCGCGAGATTCTTCCCGGCATTTTTACGTGGGGTTCGACTTACGCAGACCGGCCGTGGGACTTGAACGGTTACGCAATCACGCTCGATGAATGCACGGTGCTCGTTGACCCACCGGCACCCGAAGAGGACGACTGGCCGAGTTTCGACCTGCTTAAGCCGATCGCGAAAATCGTCCTCACCAACCGTGACCATGTTCGGGACGCGGAGCTGCTTCGGACGCGCTTCGGCGCTCATCTCATCGCCGGTGCGGATGAGGTGGCGCAACTCGCCCCCGTTGCGATCAACGAAACGGTTCGCGAAGGGGACCTGATTGCCGACGCTCTGCGCGTGATTCATCTTCCCGGCAAATCGGCCGGCGAGATCGGGTTGTATTTTGACCCAGCGCAGCACGCCGTCTCACGCCAGATGAGCGGCATCCTGCTCCTGGGCGATGCCATCATCGGGAACCCGCCGGGCGCGCTGAGCCTGATTCCGGAGCCAAAACTCGATGACTCCTCGAAGCTCAAACGATCGCTGCGTAAACTGCTCGAATACGAGTTTGATGTGCTGCTGCTGTGCGACGGTCAACCTCTGCTGAGCGGCGGCAAACTGAAAGTCGCTGAGTTCTTGAACGCGCTGAGTAGATAGAGCAGGACTCAAACCGCAGCTACGTCAGTCAAGATTCTTATGTGGTTGGACAGACGGATAACGAGAAACGAGAGTCGCTGAGTTTCTAAGAAGGAAATCAACCATGCCACTTCCCAAAGATGACAAGCTAATTGCACTGAGTCAGGATCTGCTTCAACAGTTCGACACTATCTTCGGACTGCACCCCGGCTTTCGACCGGCCCATGCCAAAGGCACTATGCTGACGGGTACGTTTACCCCTTCGCCCGCCGCCGCCTCCCTCACCCGAGCGCCTCATATAAACCGGGAGTCTACCCCGGTAACGGTGCGTTTCTCTGACTCCACCGGTATTCCGTTGGTACCCGATAACGACCCCAACGCGAACCCGCGCGGACTGGCAATCCGGTTTCACCTCGCCGAACACGTTCACACCGATATTGTCAGTCATTCGACTGACGGATTTCCGACCAGAACCGGTCAGGAGTTCCTGGAGTTCTTGCGTGCAATTGCTTCCAGCGACCCGTCAAAGCCATCGCCATCCCCAATTGAAGCGTTCCTCGGAGCTCATCCCAAGGCGCTCGAATTTGTGCAGACACCGAAGCCCGCTCCATCCAGCTTCGCCAGAGAATCGTACTTCGGCGTGACGGCGATGCATTTTACCAACAAGGACGGCGTCAGCCGCTATGGACGCTACCGGATCGTCCCGGAAGCCGGCAACGACCATCTGGACGATGCGGCTGTCGCGGCCAGGACCGCAAACTACCTGTTCGATGAACTGGCAGAAAGAATTGCCAAGGGCCCGATCAAGTTTCGCATTCTCGTTCAGCTGGCAAACGACCAAGATACTGTGGACGACGCGACTATCCACTGGCCAGAGAATCGGACTTTACTTGAACTCGGTACGGTGGTTTTAACCGAGCCAGTCTCCGATAACGCCGGTGAGCAAAAACGCATCATCTTCGATCCTATCCCACGGGTAGATGGAATCGATCCTTCGGATGATCCTCTGCTTGAGCTGCGTGCCGCCATCTATTTGTTAAGTGGTCGCCGCCGGCGGGCAGCGGCCGAAAAATAGCGGCAATGTCAATGGGCCGAGGATTGCAAAGCCCGCAAAGGAATAGTCGGCTTGAGAGTGTGCTGGCTGTGGGTCGACACTTGCCCCCTTTCCCAGGCAACTATGGTCGTCTTCAGCCGGGGCTCAAGTTTCTGCATGACTCCACTCACGTAGCTATCGTATTGCCTTAACCACTCGCGCTTGTACTCCAGGTTGTCGGCCACGGCCGCTTTGTCCCACATTTCGATCGCTTGGGGATCCCGCTTAGCGATAGTCAGGATCTCACGAAATCGAGCCTTATCCTTTACCGCTTGTTCCGCCAGCGGTTTGGGGGTCGGAGTCGGCGTTCCAATGGGTAAACCGTGAGGAAGAAGATCGGCCGGATTCGGACCCGGCGTAGGTGTGGGCGGTAACTTGTTGGATTCAGGCAGCAGATCGGGGGCGGAAGGCGGCGGAGTCGGAACCGGAACACTGTTCGGATTCGGTATGAGATCACGCGGCATCTGCGGAATCGGTGTCGGTGAAGGCGCAGTCAGTGGTGACGGTGACGCCGAAGGCGATGTGCTTGGTTGCGCGTTCTGCCCTCGCAAGGTGACGCCGATGCAACAAAATACAACAACCAAAAAAGTCCGCGTCATCATTATTGTTGGCATACTAACGCGCAGGATTGACAATTTCCAACTCGGAAGCGGATGATGCCATCCTATTGCGGAATGCGGAATGCGGAATGGGAAACCTATGCGCTATCCTCTGCTTGGGTTGATCTGGGCTGGATCGATCTTTGGGTGGTCCATGGTTGTCGCCCGCGCGGTCACATCGTCGCCTGAATCAACCTCGCTCTCAGCACCGGCGCCCGCGGATAACGCGGCATCAGATTTGACCCACGAGCCGGCGCACGCGCAGTCCGATGCGGTAAAAGCTTTCCGCAAGACCGCTCTATCCGTCGGGTTTCCCAGCAATGGATTGACGCTCCGCGGTTGGGTTTATAAACCGGCTGGTGACGGACCTTTCCCCGTAATGGTATGGAATCATGGCGCAGAAAAGAATCCTTCCGCTCGCCCGGAGTTCGGGCGGTTTTGCACTCAACACGGCTATGCACTCTTTGTACCGGTCCGGCACGGGCACAATCCTTCGCCGGGAGAATACTTCGGCGATACGATCCAGGACTACATCGCGTCTGGTGCCGACCGAGTATCCATTCAGAAAAAGGCCGTTGTGCTCGAGGAGGAGTCTAACCAAGACGTCGTCGCTGCGCTCAATTGGTTGAAGAAACAGGCCTATATAAATGCCAATGCGATCGCGGTTATCGGCGTGGCGTACGGCGGGTTACAGTCACTGCTCGCGGCGGAAAGAGGCCTCGATTTACGCGCTTGCATCGCGTTTAGCCCTGGAGCGATGTCATGGGGCAACCGCGAAATACGACAACGAACAATCGAGGCGGTCCAGCGCTCCAAAGTGCCAGTCTTTCTGTTGCAAGCCGAGAACGATTACACTCTAGGACCCAGTGACGTGCTAGGCCCGATCATCCGCGAAAAGGGTGGCGCGAACCAAGCCAAAGTTTATCCTGCATTCGGAACCACCCATGCAGAGGGGGAAATTGGCTTTGCTTGCTGGGAGGAAGGAATCAAGATCTGGGGCAGTGATTTTCTCGATTTTCTGAAAGCGGCAGGCATGGCGGAGAACAGCCGATAGCCGATGCGTCGGTGTGATCAGAACATCGGTGGCACTTTTAAGGCGAGCCGAATCGAGCGCTGCCTCAACTGGCTAACCGCTAACGGCCAACCGGCAGCTTATTTGGTCGGGCCGGCGGGATTCGAACCACGATTCGCCAAATGAGGTTCCACTAATTTCCACGAATGTCCGCCAACGTGCTTAAATAAAGGATTCGCTAGGTGATCTAGAAAGTAATGGATGTTAGGAGAAATTGGTGGATGTTACCAGCGCTCCTGGGTAGCTGTTACCAGCACTCCTTTCACTTTAATGGCCAGCATCATAAGAAAACCGCGCAGCAAATACTGGTTTGCGTGTTTCCGAGACCTACAGGGCAGGCAACGCCGGAAATCAACCAAACAGACCGATCGGAAAAAGGCGTTGAGAGTCGCTGAGCAATACGAGCAAGTCAGCCAACGCAAACTTCCCGTGCGGACCGTGCGCGAGACACTGCTTGAGCTCTTTCGGGAGGCTTATGGCGAAAGTGTCCCTCGCGCGACCGTGCGCGAATTCATAGCGGCTTGGCTAAAAAACAAGGCGCCGGAAGTAGCGCCGGCGACCCTGGATTTCTACCGCAAGAGTACAACGAAGTTTCTTCAGTTCTTGGGCCCCGCTGCCGAGCTCGATCTAGCGAACGTCACCCGCCCGATGATCATTGAGTTTCGCAATGGTCTCGCGCAAAAGGTAAGCGCCAAAACGGCGAACCATGATTTAAGAGCGATCAAGACACTTTTCCGCTCAGCCAAACGCGACGGGTACATCATCGAGGATCCGGCTGAGTTTGTAGAATCGGTTCGCAAAACTGGCGAGGACCCCCGCCGGCCGTTCACGATTCCCGAGATCCGGAACGTTTACGATCTGGCGGATCAGGAATGGAAAAGCCTGATCTTATTCGGGCTCTACACCGGCCAGCGCCTTAGCGATTTGGCAATTCTATCGTGGGACAACATCGACTTGGCCCGAAATGAAATCCGCCTTAAGGCGCGCAAGACCGGCAAACGCCTCTCTCTCCCGATCGCGGCACCACTAAAGGCGCACCTCGCCGTATGCGATAAGTCGGGCGCTTACCTGCATCCGAAGGCGGCGGCTACGGTCAGAAGCCAAAAACGCTCCGGCACTTTATCAAATCAGTTTGCCGATCTCTTAGCCCAGGCCGGCCTTCGGGAAAAAGCGCCGCATCATGTGAGTAAAGGAAAAGGCAGGCGCGCTAAGAGAACCGCAAACGGTCTTTCTTTTCATTCGTTGAGGCACACGGCAGTCTCGCTATTGAAGGATGCTGGTATCCCCGAAGCTGTCGTCATGGAGCTGGTCGGACACGAATCCAAGGCTATGAGCGCTCACTACACGCATGTCGGCACCGAAGCTTTGGCAAAGGCTGTCGCCGCTTTGCCAGCAATCTGATGACCCGGTTGCTGAAGTTAGGAATATGCGTCTGAAATGCTAAACGATCGGGAATCTTGGAGAGGCTGAAGTAGATGACTTCGGATCATAGGGTTGCAGGTTCGAGCCCTGCCGGGTGCAACTGATTATCTATCAATCACTTAACCTGCCCATATTCTCTCGAACAGAGCGCTCCAAGCGGAATCTGCTTGGCCACTTCTTGGCCACTTTTGAAGACTCGATTGCCCTCATAAATCGAACGCGCGATCAAAGAAGGGATCGATTCTCTCTTCGCGCTTGCGGACGAGTAAACACACTCGTCATTGGATCCGACTCGTGAAAGTGACCCGGCAATCCTCAGGCAAGAGAGTACTTTCCTGCGCCGCAGCTGTAGCCTCTACTCCCAGAAAATCCCGCGGCGGCCTCAACTCAAATTGCTTTCTCCGCTGCCGTTTCTCGGCACCGACGTGATTTCTTCGCCATTCGCCCGAACAAGATCGGCCAGGCCTTGCGCGAGCTTGTTGTGGTAGGCCGCACTTCGGGGCCGCGCACGACCACGACGCCGGCCGGTCTGGACACCAGCACCGTCTAGATGCTTCTCAGCAATCGTTGCCAGGCGTTTCTCCTTATCTTCTTCCTCCAGAACCGCTCCGTACCCGTCGAGACTCGTAAATCCCTGTTCCGTTCGCCCCACCGCCAATTCTGCGATCGCCTCACGCAATTGTCTATTATCGCCGGTCCCGGGCCGGGACCTCCATACCATCTGCATAGGGTGCGCACTGGAGCCGACATCATCAAGGCCAAGGGGATGTAGTTTTGTGGTCGCCATTTTTACGCAGGCGTCTCCCCTAATCCTTCGGATTATGTGGAGCCGCTGTACCAGGGAGTGGAAACAAATGGAAATGCCATTTCGTCTTATTTCCGCTCGGCCCTCCACAAGTGGAAATAAGTGGCACTAACTGGAAACACGCGCTTTGAGCAAAATGACGCACTATGACGCCGTATCAGAGGGACGACGAGCACTTTTTCAAAAGCAGATGATATCGCATATCACAACGGATCTGGGCTTGGCGAAGAGGGGGTAAGACGTGGCGTGAGATTGCAGAAATACTTACCGAGCAAGGTTGCAAGACTTCGGCTTCAAGCGCCTACAAATTCATGGCCCGCCGTCGACCTTATGCGAGCGAAGCCGAACCAGAGGAAAGAATTTCTCTCGCGATCCGCCATATAACGTTCTAACCGTTGGAGCGTAAACTGTCGGAGAGAGAAACAGCCACCTTGTCAATCACAAATTCCGGACGAGATCGTTCACGGCGCACGAGATTTGGGGCTAGGCCAGCGCCACATTTCTTGTTCGAGTTTTCGATTGATCATTACCCAGAGATCGCCTCGCACGGTCATCCAATCTTCAAATTGATCTGTCCAAGTCCGAATCTCGAAGCTCAGCGTCGTCGAAGTGAAGTTCACAACGAATGCGGCCGTTTCCGCAGCCGATGAGCACGTGTTCGCTAGAGCTAGCACCAACAGGATCAAACAAAGCCTGTTCTTCATGGGCTGGCGCCACCGTACCGTTAATGCGCGGAAATTGGGAGCAGTTTTTCGTGGCTAAGAATCAAACTAGTCTTTGGTCAGCTTTAGCCGCCGCGTTTCGAGCCGGTCGAGATTCCACCTCCAATGTTCTAGGCCCACGCCTTCGACAGAAATGCTCTTGAACCTGTGTCCTTCAAATTGTCATCGAGATTTCAGAGAGGCTGACTCGCTCTTTGATCGGAAGGAAAATGGTTTTCGCCATCGGGTGGTCGGTTCTCGATTGTCATCAGACTTGAGGTGGGCGCGTCGGTGCGGATGATCAGGATCCTTGAATGAACCATCCGGCCTTCCATCACCGCGGTTCAGGAAGCACAACCGAGCTCACACACGCTCTTTCAACGATCCCTCGACCTCGGTATGGGTCACGATGGTCTCACGAATCGGTATTCTGGCGGAATCGGGTTTTGAACCTACCGATTTCTGTTACCAATCACCTTCATCGGGCTGAAGGTGGACCTGTAAGTCACTTTGAAGGCGTGCCAGTTAGTGACGGACTTACCGATGCTGCGGGCTTGGCACTCGAACCGGGACTTGGCGTAGCCTCTAAAATTGGAAGGATGCCTGCCATGTCCGGAGTTTCGATTTCTCCCAAGGTGTTCCTGACTGGGCGAGTACTCAGGTTTTTGGTCGGTGTCCAAAGATCCGACGCTACCCCACCCATGCGGATTTTGGAAAGCCGAGAAGCAGCATCGGTTTCGACAACGAGGACAACCTTGCCAGGTCTCAAATAATACGCATGACCAATTGTTTCAGATACCGACTTTCTAGCGAACCGCGAACCTTCATTTTTCGCGTCTTCCTTCGTAATATAGGCATACGGCCCACCAACTACCGACCAGCGGTAGCCTTTTGCGACCCAATCAGCGTAATCAGTGGCCAAGCTAGTCGATGCAAGTCCTACCATCGCCAGTACAGCTGAGGACAAATTCGGGAGTTTCATGGGTTTCGACGCAATTTATATTTGCACACCCTCCGTCTGAAAGTGTTCGATGACGTCGGCTACCATCGCAAAACGATCTATGCGACCAACGCGATCCTCTGCCCCTTCAATGCGAAGCAGATCGCGGACGGAGGCATGGGCCTCAACGAGCCGCAAAATTATTCTGCGCTTAGCAGTGTGGAGTTCAAGGAACATCCTGGTGCCCGCTAGATCGACCCTTGGCGAAGTTGAGAGATCACAAACGACAAGGCGCAGCGATTTTCCCTCTGCTTCTACACGATCAAGCAC
>Ga0070698_100009273_pt1 | contig 10558 bp, 8 predicted proteins | sample KBSK1502metaG_FD_65477 | JGI IMG/M metagenome (GOLD analysis project Ga0070698, IMG submission 65477) | Corn, switchgrass and miscanthus rhizosphere microbial communities from Kellogg Biological Station, Michigan, USA - KBS K1-50-2 metaG | ecosystem: Host-associated > Plants > Roots >... | reverse complement strand
GGGTTTTCAAAATTTTGTTTTACGTTGTGGAACAAGCAACCTTATCCGGGCTCTTAGTAAGCTTCCACCATATTGGGGAAAAATTCTGAAATATGCATTCTGCTTTTTTTCGTAGGTCGGTTTAACAAACCGGCGAAATTCCTCTATTTATCAGGTGGTATTACTGTCAAATCCGTATCTACGAAGATCTGAAACAGATCTATTTCTTAATTGTTTGACTCCAAACACAACCGGTAACCAACTCATGGAGCAAGGGGAATTAAAGATTATTGCGGCGTTCAAACAAAGGGATGCAAATGCCTTCGCATATATTTTTAAATTACACCGCAAGGCCCTGGTTTATTTTGCCGAAAAAATATTGGGGGTCCGGGAAGAAGCTGAAGATATTGTTGCGGACAGCTTCATGAAACTATGGGCAAAGCATGCCGACTTTGATCACCTTGCCGAGATCAAATCGTTTTTATATGTTGTCACACGCAACTCCTGTCTCAATTTTCTAAAATATTCAAAACGTGTTTCTGCTTCACAAAAGGAATTTTCTTACTGGGCAAATGACAAAGAGGATGAGATCCTCCATATTATGTACAGGGCCGAATTGCTTCTTGAGCTTAATAACGAGATAGAAATACTTCCTCAAAAAATGAGGGAGGTCTTTGAGCTTTCTTTTTTCCAGGAACTTCCTTCCGGTGAAATAGCCGATAAACTTGGTCTTTCAGTCCAAACTGTCCGTAATCAAAAAGCAAAAGCTGTTCGTCTCATCAGGACAGCATTCCTTAAACGAAACCTCGCTATTGCCTTTTTGGTTTGATAGATGCACTACTCATCCCCCTTTCATTGTGGCCTGGTTTAAACACAGATTTCCAGGCTCCTCCATTTCTGCCTTTTAAAAAAAATCTATTTCCGTTATGGTTGCAGGAAAGAGTTTAGTTGTTCTATTATCTAATCGTTAAGCAGGCATTGTGAATAGGTTAAGTATTTTAAAGACATAAACAGCAGTATAATGGAATTTAAGGACAGAATCCCGAAATTAATAGCCGGCCACCTGAGAGGTGAACTTACAACAAGTGAACAGAAAGAGTTAACTGATTGGATCAATGAAAAAGAAGCAAACAAACTTTTTTTTGCAGAGTGTACAAACGAAAAGCTGCTGGCTGAAGAGCTCAGGCAATTCAATAAGAAAGATAGAACCCCCATCTTAAATAATACCCTTCAGAGCATAGATCCCGGAGCTAAAACTACAAATAGAGGCAGACTGTTGCAGATGAAACGATATATGGCTGTAGCCAGCCTGGTGGTGATCGCCGCCACTATTATTATATATGTATTAAATCGTGGTTCCAATAAAAAAGAGCTTGCTGAAACAACTGTCAATACTAATGATTCATATAAGAATGATGTGCCCCCGGGAACGGAGAAGGCAATACTTACTCTTGCAAATGGATCAACTATTGAATTAAGTAATTCAGGCAATAAAAAGATCACAGACGAAAACGGAACTGCTGTCAACCAGCAGGGAGCACAACTGGTATATGATGTAAGCCAGTCATCGTCCTCATCCACTAGCCAATCAACACTATCCTATCATACACTTTCTACACCAAGGGGCGGACAATACCAGCTTGTACTTCCTGATGGCAGTCACGTATGGTTAAATGCTGTTTCTTCCATTCGTTTTCCAACTGCGTTTGTTGGCAAAGAAAGAAATGTAGAAATAACCGGTGAAGCTTATTTTGAAGTGACGCCTGATAAAACAAAACCTTTTACTGTATCAGTGAACGGTATGAAGGTAGAAGTGCTGGGTACGCAATTTAACATTAACGCTTATGAAGATGAAGGTGAAATAAGAACAACGTTATTGGAAGGATCCGTAAAAATAAATAAAGATGGTAAAACCAGTTTATTAAAACCCGGTCAGCAGGCCAGCGTAAATAAAAATGGAAATATTGACGTAACAGATCATGTTGATCTCGATGCAGCACTTGCATGGAAGAATGGTATTTTTTTATTTAAAAAAAATGACATGGAAACGATCATGCGCCAGGTATCACGTTGGTATGATGCAGATATTGTTTTTGAAAATAAAATTCCGGGTTATTTTGTTGCTACCGGTATTCCACGGACTATGCCTGTTTCTAAATTGCTTAAAGCTTTGGAAATGGCGGGTGGAGTTCATTTTGAAATTGATGGTAAAAAAATTTTAGTCAAGCCCTGAATGATAGATCATAGAAACATAGATGCAGTTAACGATAAACCCTGGCATTTTGCTGTGTTTAGTTTCCTAAGTCCTGGCACAGCGGCAGGGATGCTATCAAAGAAAATTTATATAAAAAAAAGTATAGGTTTTTGTTTAGCACTTGCGGCATCTATTACTATCCAGGCCCAGAAACCGGTTAGCTGGAGTTACACTACTAAAAAAATAGTTGACAAAACTTACGAGATACGTTTAAAAGCCACTATCCAGGACGGCTGGCATTTATATGCGCAGGCACAACCGGAAAATTTTATCGGGGTGCCAACCAGCATAAAGTTCAATAAAAACCCGCTTCTTGTTTTTGATGGAAAAATAAAAGAAGTCGGAAGACTGGAAATAAGCAAGGAGCCTTCTCTTGACATTGAATCATGGCAATATAATAAGCAAGTCGATTTTGTGCAGCGGGTTGTATTGAAGAATAAAGTGAAGACAAAAATCAGTGGCAGTATCGAATTCCAGGTTTGCACGGATGAACTGTGTTTGCAGCCGGCTATGGTGAATTTCAATATTGCTCTTGAGTAAAAACTTTTTTGATTTTTTATGCCGGTGTTGAGCTGGCATAATTATAACTGGCAGTCCTTCGCCCTCTGAAACGAATAAATCCTTATCCTCCGAAATCTAGTGCCGCTATTTGTGCTGGGCAATTAAAGCACATGCGTGCAAGAAAATTCAGCTATTAAAAACGAAAATCGTTAGTGTGAGTGGAATGAAGCAGAAGTAAACTCGAAAAAGAATTTCGCAGGGACCTTAGGGTTCATGAAGATACTTTAAAAAAACCGGGTCGTGATTTCAGCACTTCCCGGTGAATATTAAGGAAAAAAACGACAGCGAGAACTGTATTGTTAACCTTAACAAGGCAAAAGTATGCTTTTTCCTAACCCATTGCCGCGACCTGGCAATGTAACCATCAAAACCCTGCGGGTTATGAAAATAACCGCCTTCTTATTAACCGTCATTTCACTCCATGCTGCTGCAGGCGGGCATTCTCAAACTATTACCATTTCAACAAAGAATGCACCCCTGGAAAAAATTTTTGCAGAAATAAAAAAACAAACCGGGTATGAATTTGTGTATCGCTGGGAACTTTTGCAAAACACGAAGCCGGTTGACATCGATGTAAAAAATGCGACAGTAAAACAGGTGCTTGATTTTTGCCTAAAGGACCAGCCGCTTGACTATAAAATACTGGATAATCTTATCGTGCTAAATGAGAAAGCTGAACCGAAAGATGTTAGGCCGCCACCTTTGCCATTGACAGATATTACAGGAAAAGTGACAGATAGTGAAGGCAACCCTTTGGCCGGAGCTTCCATAAAAGTAAAAGGTACGAACAATGGAGCTACAACAAATGAAAAAGGAGAATTCACAATAATTGGCGTAGATGAAAACGCAACATTGATTATAACAAGTGTGAGTCATGAGACGCAGGAAATAAAACTAAACGGAAGAAAAGATATAACAGTACAATTAAAAATAAAGATTACAGAATTAGGTATTGTGTCAGTAACGGTAAACACAGGTTATCAGCATATTCCTAAAGTGCAGGCCACTGGCTCGTTCAATCATATCGATAATGAATTATTAAATCGAAGAGTCAGCACTAATATTTTAGATCGCATCGAAAATCTGACGCCAGGGGTATTGTTTAATCGTGGGGAGGCAGCAAATACGGATACATTATTAATTCGGGGTCGAAGTACAATTTTTGCCAATGCACAACCATTAATTGTTGTTGATAATTTTCCTTATGATGGAAATCTCTCCAATATAAATCCCAATGACATGGAGAGCATCACTATACTTAAAGATGCAGCCGCTGCTTCTATATGGGGTGCCAGGGCAGGTAATGGTGTTATTATTATTACTACAAAAAAAGGGAAAACAAGTAAGACAAGAGTTGAATTAAATAGTAGCATTACCTGGCAACAAAAACCTGATCTCTTCAATGTAAATCAAATTTCAAGTTCTGATTTTATTGACTTGGAAAAGAAATTATATTCTTTGGGATATTATAATGGCGCTATTACATCACCCAGTCATCAGCCTCTTACACCTGTAGTCGATCTTTTGGTGGCCAAAACAAATGGCAGCGTTCCGGCAGCACAAGCTGACGCATTAATTGAAGCATTAAAGCAATACGATTCGCGTAATGAGCTTCAAAAATATTTTTATCAACTGGGCGTAAACCAGCAGCATGCGATCAGCGCCAGTGGAAATACAGAGCATATTAATTACTACATGGGAATTGGTTACGATAGAAATTTATCAACCAAAGTAGGACAACAGTATGACCGGATAAGCATACGTAGCCAAAATACTTTTAAAATTACCCGTAAGCTTGAATTAACTGTTGGCCTGAACCATATACAAAGCATTGAAAAAAATGGCAACAATCCCGGGTATAATTATTACAGTAACGCCGGCAAATTTTACTACCCATATACTCAGTTTGCGGATGAAGCCGGCAGGCCTCTTCCCATTTACCTGCATTATCGGAGAGGATGGGTTGACACGGTTGGGAGTGGTAAATTATTAAACTGGTTGTATTATCCCATATCGGAAATCAATAACACAATCAGTAAAACGAAAATAAGAAACAATATGATTAACGCCGGGATTAACTATAAAATAATGAATAGTTTAAGCGTGGATCTAAAATATAATTACCAGAACCAGGTATCCACTTTAAATGATGAGTATAAGGACCTATCATATTTTTCAAGAAATCTGATAAATAATTTTACACAAATAGGTGCAGGTGGTGTCCTTAGTTATCCGATCCCCAGGGGCGGCATTTTAGATTTATTTAATTCAGAAATAACGTCGCACCAGGGGAGGGCGCAAGCAAATTATTCTCAAGCCTGGGGTACAAGGCACCAGTTGGCAGCCATTGCCGGGTATGAAATAAGAAGTGTTATAACCAACGGGAATAGAAATCGCTTGTATGGGTATAACCCGGCTTTAAGTTCAGTGAATCCTAATATTAATTACACAACCGTTTATCCCCAATACGGTACCCCGGGAGCCACTGCTCAAATTGCAACTAACCAATCGATCTCAAAAAAGACCGATCATTTTATTTCTTATTACGCAAATGCTGCATATACTTATAATAGCCGGTACATACTTTCGGCAAGTGCAAGAATGGATGAAGCTAACTTGTTTGGAGTTAAAACAAATCAGAAAGGGACACCGCTTTGGTCTGCAGGAGCCAGCTGGTTATTACATAAAGAAGATTTCTATAAATCAGGTTTGTTTCCTTTTCTAAGGCTTAGAGTTACTTATGGGTACAATGGGAACATTTCAAGATCAACTTCTGCATATACTACAGCAAGCTATAATATCAGCACGATCACTTCTGCACCTACTGCTACTATACAAAACCCTCCCAATGAAAAGCTAAGATGGGAAAAAGTAGGTATAATTAATTTCGGTATTGACTTTGAGTTAAAAAATAAAATTGTATCAGGCTCAATTGAGTATTATAATAAGAAGGCAACAGATCTGATGGGTCAAGCCCCGGTTGATCCCACCCTGGGATTGAGCCAAAATTTCGGCGGAAGTTATTTTTTTGGCAATGTGGCAAGCATGAAAGGGAATGGAGTGGAGATTGAATTGAACAGCCGGAATTTAAATAGATCGGTCAAATGGTACACAACTTTCCTGTTTAGTTATTCTTCTTCGAAAGTAACTGAATACTTAATGCCCCTTAGTTCAGCAGGTAGTACATATTTAAGTACAATTGGTATTAACCCGATAATTGGCAAGCCCGTTTTTGCATTGTATAGCTTTCGTTGGAGAGGATTGGACCCGGCAACAGGAGATCCCCAGGGATATCTAAATGGCAATACAAGTAAAGATTATACCGGTATTTACTCAGCTACTAAAATTGACAGTATGATCTATAATGGACCAGTTCAATCACCTTATTTTGGGGCCTTACGTAACACAATTAATATAAAAAACTGGTCGCTTTCAATCAATATTAGCTATAAACTCGGGTATTATTTCAGAAAAAATAAATTTAGTTATAATACTATATTCAGCAGCTGGAATGGGAGCGGTGATTATGCCCAGCGTTGGCAAAAACCAGGCGACGAAAAAACAACTAATATTCCATCAATGCCGGGGTATCCTTTTACTAACCTTATTGCCAGGGATCAGTTTTTTCAGTATGCTGAAATTAATGTTCTGAAGGGGGACAATATCCGGTTAGAAGATATTAGCCTGAGCTATGATCTGGATAAAAACCAATGGGTAAAAATGCCATTCAGCCATGTACGCCTGTATCTCTATATCGCAAATCTGGGAACCTTGTGGATTGCCAATAAAGAGAAAATCGATCCCTATTATGATTATAACAATGGCCCCCGGGAAAGGAAAAGAATCTCATTGGGGTTAAACATTAGTTTTTAATATTAAAGGAATAGAAAATGAAAAAATATATTTATAAACATAGACTCATTGCGATTGTTCTCATAATATTTTATGGGTGCAAAAAATCTTCGTTTTTGGAAACAAGGCCCGATGATTCCCTGGTTGTTCCAACCTCGCTAAAGGATTTGCAGGCTATTTTAGATAATGATGCCATCATGAATGGTAATGCAAGTGGTGTAGGCTTGATGCCAAATTCAGGTGAGATCAGCTACAATAGTTATTATGTGAATGATGCAAACTTTGGTGGAGTGCTTACTCCATTAGAGCAAAAACTCTATAAATGGGATAAACAACCCTTTACCGGGGAGCCAAACATTTTAGATTGGGATTTACCCTATAGATCGGTTTTTTATTCAAATGTGGTGTTAGACGGTTTAAAAAAAATTACCCCCGAGGCATCTCAACAATCGGAGTTTAATAATATTTACTACAGTGCCTTATTTTACCGGGCTCATATATTCTACCAGCTGGCACAGATATTTGCGCCTGTCTATGCCAGCGAAACAGCTTCAACTGATTGGGGGATCCCTTTACGATTAACAGCTGATGTAAATGAAGAGATCCGCAGATCCACTGTTGCTGAAACGTATTCAAAGATCATAGAGGATTTAAAAAGTTGCGCAGGTGAGTTAACTACAAATCCGCTGTATAAGACCCGGCCATCGAAGCAAGCGGCCTGTGCACTGCTGGCGCGGGTGTACTTATCAATGAGAAATTATGATAGTGCTTTTGTTTACGCTGATAAATCCTTGCAATTATATAATAAATTAGTCGATTATAATATTCTAATGGTAACCAACACCAATTTTCCTTTTTTAAATATAAGGTTTAATGATGAAGTTATTTTTCATTGCCTCCTGAGAGAGTGCCTGCCGTTAAGATTAGGGGCTGCTATCGTTGACAATACGATTTATAATTCTTATAACAATAACGATTTACGAAAGGCTGATAAAAATAACGATTTACTAAAGGGAGCATTTTACAGATTCATCAGCAATACATATTCATTCAGGGGAAGTTATTATGGGTCAGTACAACTTTTTAGCGGATTAGCAACAGATGAACTTTATTTGATCAGAGCTGAATGCTTTGCCCGGAAAAATAGTACTTCTCAAGCGTTGAGCGACTTAAATGCTCTGTTGATAAAGAGATGGAGAAACACTGTGCAATATACTCAGGTTACAGCAACTGACGCGGCTGATGCTTTGAATAAGATTTTGGAAGAAAGAAAAAGAGAATTAATGTTTCGTGGTCTTTTCTGGACCGATCTGAGAAGGCTAAATAAGGAAGGCAGAAATATTTCGTTCACAAGAACGGTGCTGGGACAAACATATACATTACCTCCAAATGACTTGCGGTATACATTTCCAATACCGGATAACGTGATCAATTTTAATCCTGGCATGCCCCAAAATCCGAGACAATAATAAGACTGAATCAAGCTATTTATGAAACAACTTTGATTTGCATAATGAAATATAAAAATTTACTGATCACACTTTTTTTCTGTTTTTGCCTGGCTGTTATCTCCCGGGGGCAGCACCCGTTAATCAAGCCATTAAAATTAGGCGACACTGTACCTGAGCTTGAGCTCAATGTAATTAATTATAAGTCTTCAAAGGTTAGGCTATCTGATTTTAAAGGGAAATTATTGATATTGGATTTTTGGTCCACTATATGTATTCCATGCATTCGCATGTTTCCCCATTATGAAGCATTGCAGAAGAAATTTGGAGATAAGGTTTTTATTTTGCCGGTAGGATTTGAGACTCAATTTGAATCAGAGAATATTACTGATTTTCTTTTTAAAAGAAAAAATACATCAAACGAAATCCGGCTGCCAACAGCAATTCAGAACTATAAAAAGGATTCTGTTTTATCTTCACTTTTCCCTTTTAAGGGAGTTCCAACCATAATATGGATCGATACAAACGGAGTTTTTATGTCAATAACAAATCACCTGCCTGTACAGGAAAATGTGATCCAAAAGATATTGCAGGGCGAACAGGTCAAGCTTCCCCAGAAAACAATTGACCCTGTTGATCGTCATATACCTTTATGGACCTATGAAAATCCGGGAACGGATAATAGTTTTTTATACAGATCAATAGTAACCGGGTATAAACCGGGAATAAAAATTGCAAGTTTCTCACAGGAAAGAGATTCTTTATTCACGTTAATCAGGATATTGAACCTGCCTGTAATTTATATGCTAAAAACGGCGTTTGATTATTATAACCCAGATATCGAGCAGTCATTGATCTATGACCCTCTGGAAAAAAGATTGCTCATAGAATCATCTAGAAAACTACCGGTAAGGCCGCCGACAAAGGATTATTTGGAAGTAGAAGAGTTTAAGTATGAAAACTATTATTGTTACGAATTGTTTTTACCGCCCTCATACTCTGTGGATGAAGGATTTGAAATTACACTTAATGAGCTGCAAAAATTCTTCAGATTAAATATATCAGTTGAAAAAAAGAACGTAAAATGCCTTGCATTGGTTCGAACGTCTAAGAAAGATAAGCTCCATACAAAAGGTGGAAAGTCAGTAAGGGAAATTTCAGAAGATTACAGCACTTTAAAAACCAGGAATTCACCTCTATCTTCACTACTAAAATATCTGAATGAGGAAGCGAAAATTCCTTATGTTATTGATGAGACAAACTATAAAGACAGTATTGACATAGAAATACATCTGACTGACCTCGGTAATTTAGCATTGATTCGGGATGCTTTGAAAAAATACGATTTGGATCTGGTGCCCGTTGAAAGACAAATGAACATGCTAATAGTTAGAGATTTGCCTGAAAAAAAAATCAAACCAACTATTTTGCCGGGGGGGAAATAACCTGTATTTCTTATTATGACTTAAAAAAATCACCAACTACTTATTTCCAAAAATAAGTAGTTGGTGAATCGGTTGCTACTACTTAACAAGTGTTTGGTTTACTTGACTTATTAAAATACCTGCAGGAGCCATAAGGCCCAGATCCGGAACCGAGATCCTAATAGCTAGCGAATTCTTTTGCACATACTTTTTCAGGATCACTATCGTCGCAAAGTGTCGGCGGTTGGGAAGTTGGAGGAATAGATGATGAGTTTATAGGAGTACCATCATCTTGTGTTAAAAACCAATAAGAAAGAGTTGCTTTTTCGACTGACTGTTTTGTAGTCGTGAATGCGCTGAATCCAATTGCCAGTACAATGGCAAAAATGCCTAATAAATACTTTTTCATAATTTACAATTTTTGGTCTCCCTATGGTGCCTACTCGTTTATACAGGTTTTCGGCTTCACCTTTCACCCTCCGTAGTCAATTTAAGCAAAGGCGGATTTTTATTTTTTTTAATCCGCCATTGCATTAAATACGTAGTTCGTGAATCGGTTACTATTACTCAGCTGTTTTCTTTATTACAGATAATAGTGTACCTGCAGGAGCATAAGGTCCAGATCCAGTATAGCTAGAAAATTCTTTTACACAAAACCTGGTAAGATCAGTATTGTCGCATTCTGAAGCTGGGTTTGTGGTTGGAGGAATAGATGAGGTGTTTATTGGAGTACCATCATCTTGTGTTAAAAACCAATAAGTGTCAACAGCTTTGTCGACTGACTGTTTTGGTGCTGTGAATGCGCTGAATCCAATTGCCAGAATAATGGCAAAAATTCCAAACATGTACTTTTTCATAATGTCTATTTTAAATGGTTTCCGTTTGTGCCTACTCTTTTATACAGGTTTTCGGCTTCGCCTGTTGCCCTCCCTAGCTCTAAGCAAAGGGGCGGGTCTTAATTAACATAGAGCCGGTTTCTGCCATCGTTGCAACTCAGGCAGATTTTTGTGTACACAATATTTTAAATGTTTTATTTGCTT
>Ga0070698_100009272_pt1 | contig 10558 bp, 14 predicted proteins | sample KBSK1502metaG_FD_65477 | JGI IMG/M metagenome (GOLD analysis project Ga0070698, IMG submission 65477) | Corn, switchgrass and miscanthus rhizosphere microbial communities from Kellogg Biological Station, Michigan, USA - KBS K1-50-2 metaG | ecosystem: Host-associated > Plants > Roots >... | reverse complement strand
AGCTCCTCCGGTAATCCGCGCGGTAGCCCGCGCGGATTTTTGTCACATTCGTGTCCGCGCTTCGTCACTGTGTCCGACACCCGCGTCCCGAGCTGACGCGACGAATGCGCGATAGCGCGCGGCGGCTTCGCTCGGGCGGTTTCCGAACATCTGGAGCAGTTCTCCCGCTGCGAGAAAGGTCGGCGAAAACGTAAATCCCGCGCAGGCGCGGTAGCTGCTCCATTGCCACTCAGCCGGCGAGCGGCAAAGTCCGGCACGAACCGGATTGAGCACAACGTATCGACAGGCCTCCAAGAAATGAGAGTCGCGTGTCAATTGCACCGAAAAGAATCGTTGTCGAAACAGATGATCTCGCCGCCCGTAGCGACGGTTCGTCTCTCGTGAGTGCCCGCTGACGAGCTGCTGCATACCGGTGGACAGCCCACCTTGAGGATTCCTGAGGATGAGATGGAAGTGATTCGTCATCAAGCAGTACGCGAGGCATTGCCAGCTGAATCGAGCCACGATGCGATCCAACCTGATCAAGAACGCATCGCGGTCGCGGTCATCGCGAAAGATGTCCTGCCCGCAGTTGCCCCTCGCCGCGACGTGGTAAGTCCCGCCCAGCACCTCTTGCCTCGGGGCTCGCCCCATGTCGAAACGGTAAGAGTCCGCGGTCGCGGATTGGCGTGGCGACGCAGGTTTTCTGCACACGCGTGTGGCTTTCGCCACGGTGTCCGACACCGCTTCGAACGCCGTGCCCGTTTCGAGGCTAGGAGCCCCCCGGTCACCGAAACGTGGATGGCTCGACCCGACTCCGGGCCGCAAACGTCTACGTAGTCGGACAGCCCGCCGCGTACGGAAGTGCGGTTGAGCAGTCGAAGGTAGACGTCGACCGCGCGAGCACCTTGCTGGTGTTCTGACCATCGCGAACCACGACTGTCACCTTCCGGACAAGACGGCTTGCGCCGGGAGGATGCACATCGACGATGTAGGTGTCGATCCGATACGGATGGTGATCTGGGCCCGTCGTGGATTGGCTCGCATTGCACTGAGCCGGGAGCGGCGTCGTGCACGAGGTCGTCACCTGCGAGGCCGTGTACGCCGAATCGGACGTGTACGGCGTCGTCGCAGGAATCGACGTCGGGTCGAGCGCGATCGCGCCATACGTCAACGACCGATACAGCTCCATCTGCTTGTCGGCGAGTACCGACGCGTTCGAAATCATCCCCGAACGTCTCAAGGTGACGATGCCGGAGTTGAAGGCCGCCACGACGACGAGGATCCCGATGTTCAGGATCACCATCGCCATGAGTAACTCGATCAGGCCGAAACCGGCCTCCTGCCGCAGGCGCTTGTACACGTCTAGGTCTATCGGCACGCAATCGGGTGCTCAAGACCCCCCTTTTTGCTGCCGATAGCGCTTGTATGGCGGCCTTCGCGTACAGCGCGGTCAATGTTGACGGCATCGAGCACGCGGGCGAGCTCCATGCGCCGAACACCGAGGCGGCGCGGGAGCAACTCCGCGTCCGCGGGCTGCTCGCCAATGTGTTGGAAGAGCTGCCCGCCAGCGGCGAGGAGGGCGCCCGCACCGCGTTCAAGAAGATCAAGCCGAAGACACTCCAGATCTTCTCGCGTCAGTTCGCGACGATGATCGAGGCGGGGCTGAGTGTGGTCGGGTCGCTCGTGATCCTCGAGCAGCAAACCGAAGACGCGTACTTCGCATCCGTCGTACGCGAGATACGCGCCGACGTGGAAGGCGGCTTGCTTCTGTCACAGGCGATGGCCCGCCATCCCAAGATCTTCGACCGCCTGTACGTCTCGATGGTCGAGGCGGGGGAGGCGGCGGGAATTCTCGACACGGTGCTCGACCGCGTCGCATACCAGATCGAAAAAGCGACGCAGCTCAAGCGGCGCGTGAAGGGCGCGATGATGTATCCGACGATGGTCCTGATCTTCGCGACCCTCGTCCTGGTCGGACTGTTGATGTTCCTGGTGCCGGTCTTCGTCAAGATCTTTGCGCAGCTGAACGGACAACTGCCGACCCTGACGCAGTACGTCGTCACCGCCTCGAACTTCCTGCGGAACTACTGGTTCATCCTCTTTCCCGCGGCGATCGCGGCGTTCTTCGCGATCAAGCACTTCAAGAAGAGCCCGCAGGGGCGGCAGGTCTGGGACCGGATCAAGCTGAGGATCCCGATGCGGATCGGCGACGTCGTGCTCAAGGTCACGATGGCACGCTTTTCGCGGACTTTGTCGACACTCGTTGCCGCCGGCGTCGACATCATCAAGGCGCTCGAAATCACCGGCCAAACTGCGGGCAACTGGGTGATCGAGAGCGCGCTCGCTGACGTCCGCGCCAAGGTGCATCAGGGCGTTCCGATCGCGCAGCCTCTGATCGACAACGAGATCTTTCCGCCCATGGTCAGCCAGATGGTCAAGATCGGCGAGGAGACCGGAGAGCTCGAGAAGATGCTCTCGAAGATCGCGGACTTCTACGAAGACGAAGTCGACGCGGCAGTCCAGACGCTGACCTCGATCATCGAGCCGGTGATGATGATCCTCGTCGGAATGATGGTCGGCGTCATCGTGATCTCGATGTACCTGCCGATGTTCAAGATGCTTTCGCTCGTGAAATAGAGAGTCGTCTCGTCAAATAGGACTCGGCGACATCAAGGGCTGAGCCTCTCGGCCTTCCAGCCCTCGCGCGCGCGCGTGTAATGGAGGCGGTCGTGGAGCCGGTTCTCACGGTGCTCCCAGAACTCGATCGCTTCGGGATGTAGCCGGTAGCCGCCCCAGTGCGGCGGGAGCGGAACGTCGCGGCCTTCGTACTCACGTTCGAGCTCGGCGTAGCGGCGGTCGAGCTCCTCGCGGCTCCTCAAGGGCCGGCTCTGCTGGGATGCCCACGCCGCAAGCTGGCTGCCGCGCGGCCGCGTTGCGAAGTACGCCGCCGATTCGGGCTCGGAGACCCGCTCCACCGGGCCTTCGACCCGCACCTGGCGCCCGAGCGGTCTCCAGTAGAAGACCAGCGCCGCACGCTGGTTCTGCTCGAGCTCGTCGCTCTTACGGCTGCCGTAGCCGGTGTAGAAGACGAAGCCGTCCTCGTCTGCGCCCTTCAGCAGGACCATTCGCGCCGAGGGAACTCCTCCGCCGGTTGCCGTCGCAAGCGTCATCGCTTCCGGCACCTCGACGCCTGCGCGTTTCGCTTCGGCGAACCAGTGCTCGAACAGTTCCAGAGGATCCTGACTCAGCGCCTCCATGCCGATTCGAGTAGCTCACGCACCTCCTCGACACCCGTTTGCCAGATGCGGCGCATCTCCTCGTCGGGACGCCGATAGAGCCCACCGAAGCTGCCGTCGCCGATCACGTCCCGGAGCTGCTCCGGCCCCGCGGCGAGATAGGCGGCCTCGTCCAGCATCGGCTTGCGCTCCTGGGGCGCCTCGACGCCGGGAAGGCGCGTCCAGGGGAAGTTCTCGCCCCAGTTTGCGTGCGAATACTCGGAGTCGATTGCAGTGGCGACCTCGCGCACCTTCGGTCCCACCCACCAGGAGTGAAAGATGGCCTGCGCGTCGGAATGCTCGGCAGTCCACTCTCGGGCCAGCGAGCCGGCCGGTGTGTTGCCGCCGTGCGCGTTGAGCAACAGGATGCGCCGGAAGCGCTGGCCGTAGAGGGAATCGAGCAGATCCCGGAGCAGCGCCGCATACGTCGTGAGCCTGAGCGTCGGGCTCCCGGGATACGTCGAGGCAAACGTCGGCGTCAGCCCGTACGGAAGCACGGGCAACACGGGGACGGCGAGGGGCTCCGCCGCCTCGACCGAAACCCGCTCGGCGAGGATGTTGTCCGTTTCCAGGGACAGGTACGCGTGCTGTTCCGTCGACCCTAGCGGGAGCACGATGCGGTCGTCTCGTTCGAGGTATTCCTCGAGCTGCATCCAGTTCAGTTCGCGGATGTGCACGGAGAAAGCTCCTTTCAGGTTAGAGCTCTCACGAGCGTTCGAGTGTCGCGTAACGGCGGCTCTGTACCTCGAACCAGCGCAGCAATGCGTACCCCGCGACGCCATAGATCGCGCCCACGAGCAACTCGGCGCCAAGCAGCCCGCGGACGTCGGCGAGGCTCGCGCCCGCTGCGAGTTGGCGCGCGGCCTCGATCGCGTGCGTGAATGGCAGCCCCTGCGCTGCGGTGCTCATCCAGCTGGGGAGGGCGTCGAGCGGGACGTTCGCGCCGGTGAAGATCAAGAGGAACCCGAAGATCACATTCGAGAGCACGGCGTTCTCCCTGATCCGAAGGCTCAACGCGGCGTTGATCAGCCCCAGGCCCGTGCACGAGAAGGCTGCGATCAGGACGACGAGCCCAAGCGGTGCGAGTGAGCTCGTCGGCAGGCGCACTCCCAGGACGAGCGCGCCGACGAGCAGCGCGAAAGCGGACACGAACGCGCCGTTCAGCACCACCGGCAGCGAGCGGCCGAAAAAGAGCGGGATGCGGGGAGCGGGACTGACCAGGATCGCGCTGAGCGTGTTCTGGTATCGCTCGCCGCCGACCATCTGGGCCATTGCGAACAGGCATGGGATCGCGGCGTACTGGAGGGCGTTCCCGATCAGGAAGAACTCGTCCGATTCGAGTCCGGCGGATCGCCCGATGTAGGCGAAGAGCAGGATCTGGAAGATCGGCGCCACGAGCATCGTGGGCACGTAGATCCAGGGAGTCAGCCAGTAGAAGAGCGCCCGGAAGCTCGTCAGTCCGCCGACAACGAAGATGCGCGCCGCGACGATCACGTCAACGACAGAGTGCCGCGGCCGCGCGCGTCGTAGAGGACGCGGTCGGTCACGAGCACGGCGACGCCCACGTAGGCGGCACCGAGTGCGAGGCAGAGGAGCAGGTCGGGAACGGGTGTGCCGCCGAGAGCCGATTCGCGGATTGCACTCATCCCCCAAGTTGGCGCGAGAGCCCACGAGATAGGGCGCACCCACTCGGGGAGGAGCGCAAGTGGGACGAGAAAACCGCAGATCAGCCAGATCGGATACTCGAAGAAGTTCCCGAGCACCCAAGCCGCCCGGAACCGGACGAACGACACGGCGAAGAGGAGCCCGAGGCCGCCGAACGCGAGGACGGTTCCGACGACCGACAACGCGAACAGCAAGGGATGCGTAATCGTCAGGGGGATCCCGAATGCGAAGCGGCCCCAGAGCAGCGTCGCCGCGAGGTTGTAGATGCCGACGGTCGCCACGCCGAGCGTTGCCGGGAGCATGACGAGCGAGAAGTGGCGCGGCGCGGCGACGAGGAGCTCGAGCGTTCCCCACCAGCGCTCGCGCTGCATTGCCGAGCCGGCCGAGGTACTGACGGACGACCACATGCCCATCACGGCGGCACCGAGGGAGGCATAGACCAGCGTCCTCGGGCTCTGGCCCGCTTGGAAGACGAAGAAGGCCGTGGTTGCGAAGAACAAGGGGTAGAGGACGTTCCCGAACCCGTCGAACGGCGAGCGCAGGATCATCTTGAACTGGAAGTACCAGCCCACCGCGAGGAGCCTCAGCGTGCTCACTCTTCGGTGACGAGCGCCACGTACGCGTCCTCGAGCGTCGGCTCGCGCCGCGAGACTCGGCCCACCTGCCCGCCGTTCAAGTGGCCGAGGATCGCCGATGTCAGCTCCACGTCGGTCTGCGTCTGCACCACCAGCACCTGGGCTTGCTCCCGCTCCTCGACCGAGACGGCCAGGACGCCGTCGAGCCCCCGCACGTGCTCGATCGTTCCCTTGGGGACCCCGAAGACTTCGACCTCGACCACGCTGCCCTGCTGGACATCCCTTTTCAGGTCGGCCGGCGTTCCCTCGGCGACGATCTCTCCCTTCGAGATGACAGCGATCCGGTCGCAGAGCGCGTCGGCCTCGAACATGTAGTGCGTCGTCAGGAGGATCGTCTTCCCGGCGGCGGTGAGCGAGGCGATCGTCGACCTCAACTCGCGGGCTCCGACCGGGTCGAGCCCGATCGTCGGCTCGTCGAGGAAGAGCACTTCGGGGTCGTGGAGCAGGCCGCGGGCGACATGGAGCCGCTGCTTCATGCCGCGCGAGTACCCCTCCGCCCGTTCGTGCTCGCGACCCTTCAGCCCGACGAGGTCGAGCAACTCTTCGATTCGCTGCTTCTGCAGCTTGGGCGGGACCCCGTAGAGCTCGGCGAAGTAGCGAAGGTTGTCGTAACCGGACAGCCGCTCGTAGACGCCGCGTTCGCCGCCGAACACGTATCCGATTCGCTTCCGCACCTCGCGGGCGTCCTTGACCACGTCCAGACCGAGTACCCGCGCGGTGCCTGCCGTCGGGATCAGCAGGGTGATCAGCATCTTGATCGTCGTGGTCTTGCCGGCCCCGTTAGGTCCGAGCAGGCCGAACAGCTCGCCCGGCTCGATCGAGAAGCTCACGCCGCGGACGGCCTCGATTTCCTTCGACTTCCGACGGACCGTGCCGGTATGCGTCTTATAGGTCCGCCGCAGCTCGTGCGCCTCGATTGCAGCCACGGCCTCAGCCTAACCGCGAGGGGAGTTTGGCTAAACTCGGCCGCGCTCGGCGGCGTAGCTCAGCTGGTTAGAGCAGCGGAATCATAATCCGAAGGTCGAAGGTTCGAGTCCTTCCGCCGCTATCTGGAGCACCCGCCCGGGCGGGGCACGAGTTTCACCAAGCCCTCCTGGTCGTCGCTACAATCGGGCAGCCGGCCGGGAGGAACTTGCCTTCCGGTCGTTTCCACGCATTCGACCAGGAGCTTTTCGCTTGGCAACCGGAGTACGAGACGCGATCACCCTCGCCTGCACCGAGTGCAAGCGGCGGAACTACCAGACGACGAAGTCCAAGCGGAACACGCCGGACCGCGTCGAGCTGCGCAAATATTGCCGCTGGTGCAGGCATCACACCGTTCATAGGGAGACGCGCTAGCGATGGCAAAGCAGACGCGCGCCCAGCGACGCGCTCGCCGTGCCGAGCAGGAGCGTCAGCAAAACGGAGGCGATGCGAGGCCCGTTCCGCGCCAGGCGCAAGTCCCGGCCAGCGTGAGCAGCGCGGAGCCGGAGGTCGAACGCAGGCTTCCGGGGTCCGGGGTCCGGCGCTTCGTCGGAGAGTCGGTCGCCGAGCTGAAGAAGGTCGAATGGCCGACCCAGCAACAGCTGATCCAGGGCACGGCGGTCGTCTTGATCGCCTGCATCATCGTCGGCACCTATCTGTGGCTCGCCGACCTCGCCTTCAAGCGGCTCGTCCAAAACGTCCTGCTGGGTTAGAGCGAGGGGTCAAGCGATGTTCAAGTGGTATGCCATCAACACGTACTCGGGGCACGAGAACAAGGTCAAGACGAATCTCGAGCACCGGATCGACTCGATGAACCAGCACACGCGGTTCCGCCGGGTCGTCGTCCCGACCGAGCAGGTGATCGAGACGAAGGACGGCCAGAAGGTGCAGACGGAGAAGCGGATCTTGCCCGGCTACGTCCTGGTCAACATGGATCTGAACGACGACGCCTGGACCGTGGTCAAGAACACTCCAGGAGTCACCGGGTTCGTCGGCGCCGGCACCAAGCCGGTACCGCTTTCGCAGGGTGAGGTCGATCGGATCCTGCGCACCGGCGTGACGGCCGGCGAGCGCCCCCGCGCGCAGGTCGAGTTCTCGCTCGGCGAGTCGGTGAAGGTCACCTCGGGCCCGCTCTCCGACTTCGACGGCGAGATCGTCGACGTCAATCCCGACCAGCAGAAGCTGAAGGTGCTCGTGGATATCTTTGAGCGCCAAGTGCCCGTCGAGCTGGGCTTCGACCAAGTGAAAAAGATTGACTGACGGGCACTTCACCGAAATCCGGTGCCAGACTCCGGTCTGGCTTCGGCGTACTCAGGTCTAAACGCAACAAGGAACGAAGTGGCGAAAAAAGTTCTTACGATGATCAAGCTGCAAATCCCAGGCGGGCAGGCGAACCCTGCCCCCCCGGTCGGTCCTGCGCTCGGCCAGCACGGCGTCAACATCATGGAGTTCTGCAAGGCGTTCAACGCGCAGACCGCCGATCAGAACGGGCGCATCATCCCGGTCGAGATCACCGTCTACGAAGACCGCTCGTTCGACTTCATCACCAAGACCCCGCCGGCTGCCGTGCTCATCAAAGAGGCGTTGCGAATCGAGAAGGGCTCCGGCGAGCCGAATCGCGAGAAGGTCGGCCGCCTGACGCGCGACCAGGTGCGTCAGATCGCCGAGACGAAGATGCCGGACCTGAACGCGCGGGACGTCGAGCAGGCCATGAAGGTGGTCGCCGGGACGGCCCGCTCGATGGGAGTCGAGACGGACGTATGACTCAACATGGCAAGAACTACAGAGCGGCGCGTGCCGCGATCGACCGTGAGCGTCTCTACTCGCCGGCCGAGGCGATCCGGCTGCTGAAGAGCTTCCCGGAGAAGAAGTTCGACGAGACGGTCGAGGTTCACTTCAACCTCGGCCTCAACGTCCGGCACGCCGAGCAGCAGCTTCGCGGCACGCTGATGCTTCCGCACGGCACCGGCCGCGAGTCCAGGGTTGCCGTCTTCGCCGAGGGCGACAAGGCGCGCGAGGCGCAGGAGGCCGGGGCCGACGTCGTCGGGACGGCCGACCTCGCGAAGCAGATCGAGGACGGCTTCGACGAGTTCGACGTGGCGATCGCGACGCCCGACCAGATGAGCGTCGTCGGCAAGCTGGGCCGCATCCTCGGCCCGCGCGGGAAGATGCCGAATCCGAAGACCGGCACCGTGACGATGGACGTCGCGAAGGCCGTGCAGGAGGCGAAGGCGGGCAAGCTCGAGTACCGCACCGACCGCGGCGCGAACGTCCATCTCGCCCTTGGCAAGCGAAGCTTCGACGAAAAACAGCTTGCCGAGAACTACGCCGCCCTGATCGACGAGATCATGCGCGCGAAGCCGGCGGCCGCGAAGGGCCGCTACATCAACGGCGTTACACTGACGACCACGATGGGCCCCGGGATCCACGTCGACCCGGCTCGGACGAGGGGCATCGTCGAAGAGCTCGAGGAGACACCGGCAGAAGAAGCTGTACCCGCGTAAGAACTAGCCCGTCGCCCTAGACCGTTGGCAGCGCGAGAGCGTAGAAGACCACCGTAGGCGGCCCTTCCGAGAAGCCTTCTCTGTCGGGTCCGCCGTTGGCGGGCCCGAAGTGTTTCGAGGAGGTGATTCGATGCTGAGACAGGACAAGGAACAGATCGTCAAAGAGCTCGCGGACCGGCTGAAGAGCTCGCAGAACCTGCTCGTCGCCGACTACCGCGGCCTGACGATGCCGGAGATCGACGAGCTGCGGACAAAGCTGTTGGAGTCGGGCGCGCGGTTTTCCGTCGTGAAGAACACGCTGACGCGACGCGCCGCGGAGGAGGCAGGTGTCAAGGAGCTGCTCGACCTGATCGACGGCCCGACGGCGATTGCGTTCATCGACGCGGATGGCGATCCAGCGGCGGCCGCGAAGATTCTAAACGACACCGCACGGGCGCACGACGTGCTCGTGATCCGCGGCGGCCTGCTCGACGGCGACACGGTCTCGGACGCCGAGGTCAAGCGGCTTGCGACCCTGCCGCCGGCCGACATGGTTCGCGCGCAGCTCGCAGGCGCGGTTGCCGGACCGCTGACGACGGTGGTCGGATTGTTCACCGCACCGCTGCGGGATCTCGTGAACGTGATCGACGCTCGCATCACGCAGTTGCAGGAGCAGGGTGAAACGGTGCCCGAGCCGGAGGCGGAAGCTCCCACGGAGGAGCCGGTCGCCGAGGCCGAGCCGCCCGAGCCCGAGGCGTCCGCCGAGGAAGCGCCTGCGGAGGAGGCACCGACGGCAGAACCCGCACGGGAATCGAACGAGGAAGGACAGGAGGAGTAATGGCTAAGACAGACACAGACAAGCTCGTTCAGGAGCTCGGGGGCATGACCGTCCTCGACCTCGTGGAGCTGAAGAACAAGCTCGAAGAAGAGTGGGGCGTGACGGCCGCCGCTCCGGTTGCGGTCGCCGCTGCGGCTGCCCCGGGCGGCGATGGTGCAGCCGCGGCGGAGGAGCAGTCCACCTTCGACGTGGTTCTCACCGAGGCCGGCGGCCAGAAGATCCAGGTGATCAAGGTCGTCCGAGCCGTCACGGGCCTGGGCCTCAAGGAGGCAAAGGACCTCGTCGACGGGGCGCCCAACCCGGTCAAGGAAGGCCTAGCCAAAGAAGAGGCGGACACGATCAAGGGCCAACTCGAAGAGGCCGGCGCCTCGGTCGAGTTGAAGTAGGCGCCGCTTAGGACAGTCCCCGGATGGGGACCGTCCCCGTAAAGAGGTCGCAGGTCGGGAGCGCTTGCGGGGACAGTCCCCTGGCGGGGACAGTCCCTGTAACGAGGTCGTAGGTCGGGAGCGCTTGCGGGGACAAGTCCCTGGCGGGGACCTTCCCTTGTACGAAGGCGCAGCCCTAGGGACAGTCCCCGCACGGGGACTGTCCCTGAAACGAGGACGCAGGCCGGGAGCGTTTGTCCGGACAGCCCCCTAACGGGGACAGTCCTTAGGTAAAGCTGCTGTAAGAAGAACTACCTCCATCCAGGGGTTTCGCGTACGGCCGGTGCCGGTC
>Ga0070698_100009271_pt1 | contig 10559 bp, 10 predicted proteins | sample KBSK1502metaG_FD_65477 | JGI IMG/M metagenome (GOLD analysis project Ga0070698, IMG submission 65477) | Corn, switchgrass and miscanthus rhizosphere microbial communities from Kellogg Biological Station, Michigan, USA - KBS K1-50-2 metaG | ecosystem: Host-associated > Plants > Roots >... | reverse complement strand
CGCTTGCGCCGCGACTCGCGCTGCGCGCGCAGCCGCGCCAGCTCGCGCTCGAGCCGCGCGATCCGATCGCGCACGCGCCGGCGGTCGGTTTCGAGCTTCGTCTCACCGGGTCCGCGGCCGCCGATGCCGCCCATCAGGCGCGAGAGCGAGATGTCGGCGCGCTGGGCGAGCCGCGGCAGCAGATACTTGAGCTGAGCGAGCTCCACCTGGAGCTTGCCGTCGGCGGTTCGCGCGCGCTGGGCGAAGATGTCGAGGATCAGCTGGGTGCGATCGATCACGCGCAGCTCGAGCCGCTCGGCGAGATTGCGCGCCTGGGTGGGCGTGAGGTTCTGATCGAAGATCACCAGATCCACGTCGCTCTGGAACGCGCGGATCACGAGGTCCTGGAGCCGGCCCGGGCCGATCAGGAATTTGCGGTCGATCTGCGGCCGGTGCTGGGTGACCACGTCGACCACGTCGACGCCCGCGCTGCGCGCGAGCTCGCGCAGCTCGTCGAGCTGGCGCTCGAAGTCGGCGGGCCGGCGGCCGGCGGTCACCGAGACGAGGATCGCGCGCTCGCCGAGGCCGACCTCGCGCGTGCGGTCCTGGCGCGCGAGCTCCTCCTCGCGCGCGCGGATCCAGTCGCGGAAGTCGAGGTCGAGCAGCGCGGGCGGCTTGGGCTCGAGCCGCTCGATCCCGGCGCCCGCGTCGAGCGTGGGGCGCAGCGCGGCGACGTGGGCGAGGCCGGGCAGACCCTCGTGGGTGGTGCCGATCGCGATCATCGCATCGAGCCGCAGCATCGCGAGGTCGGTCTCGTCGTCGCGGTCGAGCGGTCCGTCGCCGACGTGGGTGTGGATGCAGCGCAGCCCGCGCAGCCGGCCGCGGCCGGCGCGCAGGCGGCCCCAGTCGGGCATCGAGATCCCGCTCGCGTCGCCGACCATCACGTGGGTCACGGCGCCGCGCCGATCGACGAGCACGCCGACCTGCCGACCCGTCTCGCCCGTGAACTCGCTGAGCTGGCGCGCGAACTCGTGGGTGACCAGGCGCTCCGGCGGGAGCCGACGCTGGGCCAGGCGCTCGAGCTGGCGGGTCTGGCTGGCCTTCAGGCCGTGCGTGTTTCCAGTGACGTGGATCGCGGACTCCGGGTGCAGGCGCGCAAGGCCCGCCGCTGCAAATCTAGCAGCGATCGGGCGGGATCCGGTGCGCGTCGGCTCGGTAGCCCCGCGGGATTGCGCGCTTCCGCAGCGGCACCCGTGCTGGTAGGTTCGCGCCGGGCTTTCTCATTCCGACGCCAGATCCGGCCCCGATTCGCCGATGACAGGGGGCAGCATGGCCGCCGCTCGCGCCGCTCGAAAACTCGCCGCGCTGATCCTCGCCGCCGGCAAGGGTACGCGCCTGAACTCGCGCAAGCCGAAGGTCCTCCACGCGGTGGGCGGGCGGCCGATGCTCGACTTCATGCTCGACGCCGTCGAGGCGCTCGGCGCGGAGCGCCGGCTCGTCGTGGTCGGGTACGGCGCCGAGGCGGTCAGGGAGCGCTTCGCGAGCCGCGCCGAGTTCGTGATCCAGGCCGAGCAGCGCGGCACCGGCCACGCGGTGTCGCTGTGTCGAGAGCCGCTCGGGGCGTTCGAGGGCGACGTGGTCGTGCTCTACGGCGACACCCCGCTCCTGCGCGGCGAGACGATCGCGCGCATGGCCGAGCACAAGCGTCGCACCGGCGCCGACCTCGTGCTGCTCTCCGCCGAGGTCGACGTACCGGGGATCGTGGTACGCAACCGCGACGGGAAGATCGCCCGGATCGTCGAGGTGCCCGACGCAACGCCGGACGAGCTCGCGATCCGCGAGCGCAACACCGGCGTGTACCTGCTCGATGCGGGCCTGCTCTGGAAGCTCCTCGAGCGCGTCGACGATCGCAACGCGCAGGGCGAGCTCTACCTGACCACGATCGTCGAGCTCGCAGTGGGCGACGGCTGCCGCGTGGAGGGGCTGGTGCTCTCCGACCCCGACGAGGCGCTCGGGGTGAACACGCGCGCCGAGCTGGCGCGCGCCGAAGCGCGCATGCGCGAGCGCACCTTGAACCGCGTGATGGCCGCCGGTGTCACGATCGTCGATCCCGCGTCGACCTACATCGATGTGGACGTCGAGATCGGAGCCGACACGTTGATCGAGCCGGGCTGCGTGATCCAGGGCGCGTCGCGGATCGGGAGCGGGGTGCACCTGAAGCCCGGCTGCATGATCGAGTCGAGCCGGATCGGCAACGACGTCGAGATGGGCCCGAACGCGCACCTGCGGCCCAACTGCGTGATCGGCGACGGCTGCCGGATCGGGAACTTCGTCGAGGTGAAGAACAGCGTGTTCGGGCCGGGCGTAAAGGCCGACCACCTGTCCTACATCGGCGACGCGGACGTCGGCGCGCGAGCGAGCTTCGGCTGCGGAGCGGTGGTCGTGAACTACGACGGCCAGAAGAAGCACCGCACCACGGTCGGCGAGCGCGCCTTCATCGGCTGCAACGTCAACCTCGTGGCGCCGATCGCCGTCGAAGCGGACGCGTTCGTCGCGGCGGGCTCCACGATCACGAGCGACGTGCCGAGCGGCGCGCTCGGTGTCGCGCGCGCCAAGCAGCGCAACGTGCTCGGCTGGGTCGCGCGCAAGCGCCCGCGGCGCGACTAACACACTTTCCCCGGAGAGCAAAGCCATGTGCGGAATCGTCGGCTACATCGGTCGCAGCCACGACGCCCAGCAGGTGATCCTCGACGCGCTGCGGCGGCTCGAGTACCGCGGCTACGACTCCGCGGGCGTGGCGATCTTCGAGGACGGCGCGATCGCGATCCGGCGCGCGGTCGGCAAGCTCGGCAATCTCGAGGCGGCGCTACGCGACCACCCGATCGCCGGCCGCGTCGGCGTCGGCCACACGCGCTGGGCCACGCACGGCAAGCCGTCCGAGCGCAACGCGCATCCGCACAAGGCCGGCTCGGTGGTGGTGGTGCACAACGGCATCATGGAGAACTACCGCGAGCTGCGCGCCGAGCTCGAAGCGCACGGCCACACGATCTCCTCCGACACCGACACCGAGCTGATCGCGCACCTGATCGACGCGCGGCTGCGCGCGGGCAACGACCTGGTCACCGCGGTGCGCGAGGCGTGCGCGCGCGTGGTCGGCTCGTACGCGTTCGGCGTGCTCTCCGAAACCGATCCGGAGCACATCGTGGTGGCGAAGCATGGCGGCAGCCCGATCGTCCTCGGGATCGGCGAGAAGCAGAACTACATCGCGAGCGACATCCCGGCGATCCTGCCCTACACGCGGCAGATGCTCTTCCTCGAGGACGGCGAGTTCGCGGTGGTCTCCGAGGACGCGGTCGTGGTGCTCGACCGCGACGGCCGCCCGATCGACCGCGAGCCGCGCGCGATCCAGTGGGACCCGGTCTCCGCGGAGAAGGGCGGCTACGACCGCTTCATGCAGAAGGAGATCTTCGAGCAGCCGCGCGCGATCACCGACACGATCGGCACGCGCGTGCTCGAGGCGGAGGGCGACCTCGACCTGAACGGCATCGACCTCTCGCCCGCGCGGGTCGCGGGGATCGACCGCATCGCGCTGGTCGCGTGCGGCACCGCGTGGCACGCGTGCCTGATCGGCAAGTACATGATCGAGCAGCTCGCGGGCATCCCGTGCGACGTCGATCTCGCGAGCGAGTTCCGCTACCGCAAGCCGATCCTCGGTGCGCGCGTGATGGTGATCCCGGTGTCGCAGTCGGGCGAGACCGCCGACACGCTCGCCGCGCTGCGCGAGGCCCGGCGCCAGGGATCGCGTGTGCTGGCGGTGTGCAACGTGCGCGACGCGACGATCGCGCGCGAGAGTCACGACGTGCTCTACACGCACGCGGGTCCGGAGATCGGCGTGGCGAGCACGAAGGCGTTCACCACCCAGGTGGTCGCGCTGTACATGCTCGCGATCAAGCTCGCGGTGATGCGCGGCAAGCTCGACCCGGACGCGCGCCGCGAGCGCCTTGCCGAGCTGATGCGCCTGCCGCGGCTGGTCGAGCACGTGCTCAAGCTCGACGAGAGCGTGCGCGCGATCGCGCAGAAGTACCTGCACGCGACCGACTTCCTCTACCTGGGCCGCGGCGTGATGGTGCCGATCGCGTTCGAGGGCGCGCTCAAGCTCAAGGAGATCTCGTACATCCACGCCGAGGCCTACGCTGCCGGCGAGATGAAGCACGGCCCGATCGCGCTGATCGACGAGAAGATGCCCGTGGTGGTGATCGCGACGAAGTGCCCGACCTACGACAAGGTGATCTCGAACCTCGAGCAGGTGCGCGCGCGCGACGGGATGGTGATCGCGATCGCGAGCGAGGGCGACGACGCGATCGCCGCGAAGGCGAACGACGTGATCTACGTGCCCGACCTCGGCGAGTACCTGACCGCGGTCCTCGTCACCGTGCCGCTCCAGCTGCTCGCCTACCACGTGGCGCTGCTCAAGGGCACCGACGTCGATCAGCCGCGCAACCTCGCGAAGAGTGTGACCGTCGAGTAGGGTTGGCGTCGATTAGCCGCGTTGCAGCGGGCCGGCCCGCCGGCCGCTGAACGCGGATCGTGGATGGCAACCCTGGAGTACCTGAACTACGCCGCACTCGAGGCGATCGACCCGCGCGCCTACCGCGCGACGCGGCCGTTTCCGTGGATCGGCGTCCCGGGCGCGCTGACCGAGGCCGGCTACCGCGAGCTGCTGGAGTCGCAGCCGCCGTTCGAGCTGTTCGAGAAGGACTTCGGCTACCAGCGCAAGCACGGGCAGCAGAGCCACGACCGCTATGCGCTCGAGTGGAGCCCCGAGCGAGAGCGCGAGCTGCCGGCGCCGTGGGTAGCGTTGATCCACGAGTGCCTGGCCCCGCGCTACCGCGAGATCCTGTGCCGCCTCTACGAGGCGCCGGCGTGCCGCTTCCGCTTCCACTGGCACTACACGCCGAGCGGCTGCTCGGTCTCGCCGCACTGCGACAGTCCGAAGAAGCTCGGCTCGCACGTCTTCTACCTGAACACGAAGGAAGACTGGGATCCGGGCTGGGGCGGCGAGACGCTGATCCTCGACGACGGCGGCCGCTTCGCGCGGCGTTCCGCGCCCGGCTTCGACCGGTTTCCGCCGCCGATCCGATCGGAGTCGCTGGGCAACCAGAGCCTGATCTTCTCGAGTCGCCGTCACGGCTGGCACGGCGTCGAGCCCGTGCGCTGCCCCGGCGACCGGATGCGCAAGGTGTTCATCGCGGTGATCAACCGCGCGAGCCCACAGACGCGCTTCCTGCGCGTGCTGCATCGCATCACCGCGCGCTCTCTGCGCTAGGTGTGCGTCGCGGGCCACGCAACCGCGGCGCCCGCGAGCAGGAGCGCCGCGGCGAGCAGGAACGGTGCGCCGGGCAGCTCGGCTCCGGGGCGGCCGATCGCCGTGGCGAAGACCCCCGTGAACAACCCCGGCGCGATCACGCTCGCGACGCCCTGCACGCTCGCCAACGCGCCCTGGAGCCGCCCCTGCTCGCTCGGATCGACGCGGCTCGTGAGCAGCGTCTGCGCGGCGGGGCCGGACACGAACCAGCCCGCGACGAACGGGATGCCGGCGCAGAACAGCACGCTCGTCGGCGCGAGCCCGTAGATGGTGAAGCCGATCGCGCCGCACGCGAGGCCGAAGATCAGCGCCGCGCGCGCGCCGAGCACGCGCACGATCGGCCCGACCAGCGTCGCCGAGGTGATCGCGCCGAGCACGCCCATCAGCGCGAGCATGAGCCCCACCGTGCGCGCGTCCCAGTGGTAGCGGTAGTCCGTGTACAGGACCCACATGCTCGGCTGCACGTCATGGGCGACGCGGTACAGGAAGAGCACGGCGACGAGGCCGAGCAGGTTGCGGTAGCGGCCGACGAGCTGCAGCGCACCGATCGGATTCGCCTGCCGCCAGTCGAAGCGCGAGCGGTGCTCGGGCGGAAGCGATTCCGGCAATACCAGCAGGCCATACGCCGCATTCGCGAGCGTGAGGCCGGCCGCGACCCAGAACGGCATGCGCAGCGAGACCTCGCCCAGCACGCCGCCGATCGCCGGGCCGATCACGAAGCCGATGCCGAACGCGGCGCCGAGCAGCCCGAAGCTCTTCGCGCGCGCTTCGGGCGGCGTCACGTCGGCGATGTAGGCCGCGGCCGTCGAGTAGTTCGCCGCGCACGCGCCCGAGAGCAGTCGGCCGACGAACAACCAGGCGAGGCTCGGCGCGAGCGCCATCACGACGTAGTCGAGGCCGAGGCCGGTGAGCGCGAGCAGGATCACCGGGCGCCGCCCGAGGCGGTCCGAGAGCGCGCCGAGCACCGGCGCGAACAGGAACTGCATCGCCGAGAACGCCGTCCCGAACAGGCCGAACACCGCCGCCGCGTGCGCGCTGTCGCCACCCTCGAAGCGCAGCACGAGCTTCGGCAGCACCGGCACGCTCACGCCGAGCGCGAGCGCATCGAGCAGCAGCGTCACGAAGATGAACGCGACCGCGGCCTTGCGGGCGGGCGCGGGGCCGCTCGGCGCGGGCGCGCTCATCGCCCGGGTCAGGCCGGGTCGCGGAAGCGCGGCGGCCGCTTCTCGAAGTGCGCGCTCACCGCCTCGCGCTGATTCGCGCCGCCCGCGACCGCCTGCTGAAGCTCCGTCTCGAGGAGTAGCCCGTCGGCCACGCTGCCGAGCAGCGCGGCATTGAAGAGCTTCTTCGCCGCGCGCACCGCGTCGGGGCTGCGCTCTGCGATCTCGCGCGCGAGCGCGGTCGCGTCGCGGTGCGGGTCGTCCGAGAGATGCGTCGCGAGGCGCAGCGCCACGGCATCGCTCCCCGAGACGATCCGCGCGGTGAAGGTCAGCTCCTTCGCGACGTCGAGGCCGACCACATTGCGCAGCGTCTGGGTGGCCGCGACGTCGGGCACGAGGCCCCAGTAGGTCTCGCGGATCGAGAGCTTGGCGTCGGGCGCGACGAAGCGGATGTCGGCGCCGAGCGCGATCTGGAGCCCGGCGCCGTAGGCCACGCCGTGCACCGCTGCGATCACCGGCACCGGCACCTCCTGCCAGATCCACGCGGCGCGCTGCGCGAGGTTCGCCGGGCTCTCCGCCGAGCGGTCGAAGAGGTTGGGGCCCGAGCCGCGCTCACCGCCGCCGGTGATCGAGCTGAGGTCGATCCCGGCCGAGAACGCGCGCCCCTCGCCCGAGAGCACCACCGCGCGCACCGACGCGTCGCGCGCGAGCGCCTTCCCCGCCTCGACCAGCGCGACGAACATCGCCAGGTCGACCGCGTTCAGTTTGTCGGCGCGCACGAGGCGCACGTCGGCGATGCCGTCCTTCAGATCGATCCGGACCCGCTCTTCCACGCCACTTCCTCCCGGAGTCGAGACCGTGCGAGAATCGGGCGCGGACCGCCAGCCCGGCCGGAGGGAGTGCGTGAGCGACGAATTGGTGCTCTGTGCGGGGACGCTGCGCGCGGCAACGCTCGCCGAGAAGTGTGCGGCCGCGGTCGCGGGTGGGTTCACCGGGATCACGCTCTGGCCGAGCGACGTGGCGCGCGCGCAGCGCGAGGGCCTCGGCCTCGCCGATGTGAAGCACCTGATCGCCGACCACGGCCTCGCGCTGCACGACCTCGATGCGCTGCTCGTCTGGCTGCCGGGCGAGCAGCATCCGCCCGGGCTGCCGAGCGAGGCCGAGTTCTACGCGATCGCGGAGGGCGTAGGCGGGCGCTCGCTCAACGTCGCGCAGGGCTTCGGCGCGAGTGTCGACATCGATCGCGCGGCCGAAGCACTCGCGGGCGTGTGCGACCGCGCGCGCGAGCACGGCCTGCTCGTCACGCTCGAGTATCTGCCGTGGTCGGGCATCCCCGACGCGGCGACCGCGCTCGCGATCGTCCTGCGCAGCGGCCGCGCCAACGCGTCGCTGATGTTCGACACCTGGCACACGTTCCGCGGCCCGACCGACGAGGCCCAGCTCGAGAAGATCCCGGGCGCGCGGATCGGCAGCGTGCAGATCAACGACGCGCCCGTGCAGCCCGGAGACAATCTGATCGCGGAGACGATGTCGGCGCGGCTCCTGCCCGGCGAGGGCGCGATCCCGCTCGTGCGCTGGCTGCGCTGGCTCGGCGCGATCGGCTGCACCGCGCCGATCGGCGTCGAGGTGTTCTCGAGCGCGCTCGACGCGCTGCCGCCGATCGAAGTGGGCCGGCGCTGCGGCGCGGCCGCGCGCGCGGTGATCGCAGCCGCGCGCGCCGCGTAGCCGCTCAGCCGAAGTGACATACGTAGTGCAGCGGCTCGAGCGCCTCGATCTCGAAGCTGCTCTGGCCAGGCACATCGAAGCTCTGGCCCGCTGTAAATTCTTGTGCCGCGCTGGTACCAGGCAGCACCACCCGGCAGCGCCCCGCGACGAGCTCCATCTTCTCCGGCGCTGCGGTGTCGAAGGTGAGCTTCTGCGCGGGCAGGATCACGCCGACGCTCTTGCGCGCGCCGTCGGCGAGCCGGATCGTGTGGGAGACGCAGCGGCCGTCGAAGTAGACGTTGGCTTTGGTGTCGATCGAGACGCCGTCGAGGCGTTCGCGGACGGACATGGGATGAGGCTCCTTGGCTGGGCCGGGGATTCTGACATCGGAGGTGGAACATGGCGATCCGGGCGATCTCCCACGTGGCGATCGGCGTGCGCGACATGGATCGCGCGCTGCGCTTCTACCGCGACGGGCTCGGCCTGCGCGTGAAGCTCGACACGACCGAGCAGATTCCGGGCTTCGAGGGCTCTCCGCCGCGCAAGCGGCGCGCGGCCTATCTCGGCTGGAGCGAGGGTCCGCACGAATCGTTCGTCGTGCTCGACCAGCCGCTCGACATCGCGGCCACCGGGCAGCCGGCGCGCCTGTTCCAGACCGGCATCCACCACTTCTCGTTCTGGGTGACCGACATCGACGCGATCGTCGCGCGCCTGCGCGGAGCGGGCCTCGAGGTGCTGTTCGATCCGGGCGCGGGCGACACGATCGCCTACGGCGAGCCGCCCGGCGGCAAGGTGCTCAGCACCTTCCTGCGCGACCCCGATGGCAACTACGTGCAGCTCGATCAGCGCGCCTAACTGGCGGTGCGCGAGGTGACCTCGAACAGCCACGCGCCGTGCTCGCCGGACGGGAGCTCGCCGTACTTGCGCTTGAGCTCCGCGCGCGCCGCCTCGCCCATCCCCTGCGCCGCCGAGTCGTCGAGCTTGGTGAGCGTGACGAGATAGCGCTGGCCGTCGATCCGCAGCGTCGCGCGGCCGTCTTTGACGGCCTCGTGGTGCCAGGTCTTGCCGGGCGGGAAATCCAGGCTGCACGGGACGTAGGCCTTGCCGTTCAGCACGAAGAACCAGACCGTGCGCGAGCGCGACTGCGTTGCGAGCTGAAGCTGGATCTCGCCGGTGTCCTTGGCGAACGACCAGTCGGCGACGGGCTCGGCGACGAGCTCTCCCGCTGCGAGCGGGCCGCCCGGGATCGGCCCGAGCGGGCCATCGTGGAAGCGCGCGCCGAAGAACGCGAGCGCGATCAGCGCGACCAGGACCGCGGCGATACGGAGCAGCCAGCGAAGGACGGTCATGCGGAACCCTCCGGGTTGCGGCGCACGTTAGCAGCGGCGGATCACACGTACATCGGCAGGCGGTCGCGCAGGCGCAGCCAGCCGCGCGCGATCCGGTAGATCAGCCAGGCGCTGGTCGCGGCCATGATCAGCCACGCGATCGGAATCAGGACGATCGTGACGATCAGCACGAATGCGCTGCACACCCAGAACGCTGCGAACCAGAACGTGCGGATCTGCCAGCGGTAGTGCGACTCGAGCCAGGTGCCGTACGCCTCGCTTCGCTTGGCGTAGTTCAGGATCACGGCGAGGATCGACGGGATGCTCCAGAGGAAGCTCCCGATCACCGTCGCGGTGCCGAGCACACCCACGACGATCGCGAGCGTGTGGAGCCCGTAGACGACGTTCGCGACCGTCCACGCGGATTCGGGCGCGTTCGCTTCTGCAGTCGGAAGACTCGTCTGCACGTGCGCTTCCTCCTCGTCCGAGTATTGCGTACTCTGCAAATCCCGCCCCGGACTGCCGACGGAGACGAACTTGCTCGCCGACTCGATCCTCGACGGACTGAACCCCGAGCAGCGCGAGGCGGTGGTCACCACCGAGGGCCCGCTGCTCGTGCTCGCGGGCGCGGGCAGCGGCAAGACGCGCGTGCTCACGCAGCGGATCGCCTACCTGGTCGGCGCGTGCGGGATCGCGCCCGAGGGCATCCTCGCCGTCACGTTCACCAACAAGGCGGCCGGCGAGATGCGCGAGCGCGTCGAGAAGCTGCTCGGCGCCGACGCTTCGGGCGTGTGGCTCTCGACCTTCCACTCGGTGTGCGTGCGGATCCTGCGCCGCGACATCGGACACCTCGGCGCGACGCGCGGCTTTGCGATCTACGACGAGGCGGACAGCCTCTCCGCGGTGAAGCAGGCGCTCGCGCGCCACCGGCTCGACCCGAAGGTGGTCGACCCGCGCCGCGTGCGCTGGCGGATCGACCAGTGGAAGAACGCCGGCGAAGATCCCGCGGCGGTCGCGCGCGCG
>Ga0070698_100009269_pt1 | contig 10561 bp, 10 predicted proteins | sample KBSK1502metaG_FD_65477 | JGI IMG/M metagenome (GOLD analysis project Ga0070698, IMG submission 65477) | Corn, switchgrass and miscanthus rhizosphere microbial communities from Kellogg Biological Station, Michigan, USA - KBS K1-50-2 metaG | ecosystem: Host-associated > Plants > Roots >... | reverse complement strand
AAGGACAGGAACACCACGCCGCCCGCGGCGTACAGGTAGAGGGCCCGCGCGATCGGCAGGTCGTAGCGGGGGCCGAAGCCGTGGAGAAGGATGCCGATCAGCGTCATGGATTGACCGTCAAGGTGCCGAGGTGATGGCTCGTGGTTTCCCACTCGATCTCGCAGCTGCACGTCTTGTCGGCCTTGAAGGTGTGGGTGACCGTCGCGCCCGCCTTGGCGTCGAATGCGATGTCGTACTCGTGCAGGTGGACCTCGCCGTCGGTGTCGCTCTTGACGTTGATGGTGATGGTGTCGCCCTGGTTGGCCGACAGCGAGTCGGGCTGCATCGCGGACGCGCCGGTGATCGTCACGTCGAACGTGAGGTTTTGCGGGTTGTGGTGGCTGCGGCCAAATATGAGGTAGGCCCCGGCGGCCAGGAAGACCACGACGAGCACGGCGATGATGACGACGCGTGGATTGTTCACGCGAATTGCCTCCTTCTTATCTATGCGTTCGGTCGAGACGTTCGAGCGCTAGACGGCGGGAGGACCTCTCCTGGTGATGGGACCGGCCAGGCGTCTCGCCGGCACGAGAGCTACCGCGGGGGCCGTCCACGACGATGTCGGGATGGGGACCGGCTGGAGGGGAGCTTCGTATCGCGTGCGCAGGCCGGCGAGGGCCGGCGCCAGCCTCGCGAGCAGCCAGCGCAGCGCGACCGCCCCGACGAGCGCGACCGGCATCTGGCCGAGCAGGCCCCACAGGAGGATCCGGCTGGCCGGGCTGCCCTCGACCGTCTCCTGGGCCACGAACAGCCCGAGCTGCAGGGTGTACAGGACCGCCAGCAGGCGTAGCAGCGACGGCGCCGCGCCCGGCTCGATGCGGCGGCCTGAGGCCAGCCGCGCGAATCCGACCAGCAGCAGCGAGGCGATGAGCAGCATCGCGGCCGCGCCGAACAGGGTCTTTGCCACCGACGGGAAGTAAGCGTGCGCGCCGGTGCTCTGCATCTGCTGCGCCGCCGACCCGAAGCGCAGCTCGTAAGCCAGGAGGTGGCCGGCCTGGGAGCCGGCAACGGCGAGGCCCAGCACGGCGATCGCGATCCGCCTGCGGCTCATTGGAATTCGATAATAGGCGGTGAAGGACAGCCATTCGGTCACGACAGCGGAGGGAAGAGTGAACAAGCAGATCATCGCAATCTCGGCGGTCTTCATCCTGGCCGCGTGCGGGGGCAGCTCCGGGCCGTCCACGCCCAGCACGCTGGGCAAGGTGGACGCGATCGCCGGCAAGGTCCCGAGCCAGATGAAGAGTCAGACGCTGCAGATCGCCACCGACGCCACCTACGAACCCAACGAATTCGTCGACACGTCGACCGGCCAGATCTCCGGATGGGACGTCGACTTCGGCAAGAACCTGTGCACCATCATGGGCGTCCAGTGCCAATTCCAGAACGTCAGCTTCGACACGATCATCGCCCAGCTCACCGCCAGCAACTCGCGCTATGCCTTCAGCCTTTCGAGCTGGAGCCCGACCGCGGACCGCGAGAAGAGCGGTGTGGACTTCATCAGCTACTACCGGGCCGGCGAGTCGTTCATCGTCAAGGCGCAGGGCGGTCCAAGCGTCAACACCCTGGCGGACCTCTGCGGCAAGAAGGTCGCGGTCGAGTCGGGAACCACCGAGGAGACTGACGCCTGGGGCTACATGGGCCAGGGCGTCGGCGGAGCGGCGCAGTCAGGCGCGAAGGACAACTGCAAGTCCGCCGGCAAGCAGCCGATCCAGGTCGTGAGCTTCGAGAAGCAGACCGAGGCCAACTCCGCGCTGCTCTCGGGGCGGGCTGACGTCGGGTTCCTCGACCAGCCGGTGGCCGCTTACCAGGTGAAGCAGTCCAACGGGCAGTTCAAGGTGGCAGGCCAGCCCTGCAGCGTCGCACCCTACGGGCTGGCGATCATCAAAGGCAGCCCGCTCGAGCCGGCGCTCACCGACGCGATCAAGTACCTGATCGACAACGGCTTCTACAAGCAGACTCTCGACAAGTGGGGCGTCGCGGACGGCGCGATCAAGAGCTCGGACGTCAACCTGAATGACAACAACGCTGTGGGCGCGACATGCGTCCCGTCCTGAGGTAAGCGACAGCAGCCTGAAGTGACCGACATTGCCTCCGGGCCACCGAGCTCGAGCGCTCGGGTTCGCCCGGAGGCGATCAAGGCGATACCCGTGCGCCACACATGGCGGTGGGTGGGCGCGGGCATCGTCCTCGTCATCGTCGGCGGGGTCGCCTACACCGTGGCCACCGCGCCCTATTTGCACTGGGACGTCGTGTGGCAGTTCCTGTTCAACCAGCTCGTCCTGCAGGGTGTCGTCCTGACCCTGGAGCTCACCGTCGTCGCCATGGTCATCGGCATCGTCCTCGGCGTCATCCTCGCGGTGATGCGTCTGTCTCCGAACCCGGTGATGTCATCGCTGAGCTGGGTCTACATCTGGTTTTTCCGCGGCACACCCCTGCTGGTCCAGATCTTCTTCTGGTTCAACATCGCCATCGTTCTGCCGTACGTCGGGATCCCCGGCATACCCCACTGGTCGATCAGCACCAACATCCTCATTCCAGCCGTGGTCGCGGCGATCCTGGGCCTCGGTCTGAACGAGGCCGCCTACATGGCCGAGATCGTGCGCGCCGGGATCATCTCTATCGAGCACGGCCAGACCGAAGCGGCGCAGGCGCTCGGCATGACGCGGCTCCAGGTCATGCAGCGCATCATCCTGCCCCAGGCGATGCGGGTGATCATCCCGCCGACAGGCAACGAGACGATCTCGATGTTGAAGACGACCTCGCTCGCGTTCGTGGCCTCGGTCGAGGAGCTCTTCACCCGTGCGCACGAGATCGCCAGCTCCAATTTTCGAGTCGTCGAGCTGCTGTTCGTGGCGAGCATCTGGTACCTCTGCATGACGTCGATCCTCACCATCGGCCAGTACTACCTGGAGCGATATTTCGCCCGCGGCGCCGCGCGTGAGCTGCCCGCGACGCCGTGGCAGAGGTTTCGGCGGCTGCTGTTCACCTATCGGCTGGCGCCGCCCTAGATGGCGGCCCGACCCATGGTCAAGGCCGAGGCCGTGCACAAGAGCTTCGGTCGGCTGGAGGTGCTGCGCGGCATCGACCTCGAGGTGAAACCGAAGGAGGTCATGTGCATCATCGGCCCCTCCGGCTCGGGTAAGAGCACGTTTCTGCGCTGTATCAACCACCTGGAGAAGATCGACGCGGGGCGGCTCTGGGTCGACGGCGAGCTCGTTGGCTACCGGCAGCGAGGCGACAGGCTCTATGAGCTGCCGGACCGTGAGGTGTGCCGGAAGCGGTCGGAGATCGGGATGGTTTTTCAGCGCTTCAACCTTTTTCCCCACATGACAGCGCTGGAGAACGTGATCGAGGCGCCGCTCCACGTGAAGAGGGAGAGCCGGGCTTCGGTGGACGCGCTCGCGCGCAAGCTCCTCGAGCGAGTCGGCCTGGCGGACAAGATCGACGCGTACCCCAACCAGCTTTCCGGTGGTCAGCAACAGCGCGTCGCGATCGCCCGCGCGCTAGCGATGCAGCCGAAGCTGATGCTCTTCGACGAGCCCACGTCCGCCCTCGATCCTGAGCTCGTCGGCGAGGTGCTCGACGTGATGCGAGGTCTGGCCGAGGATGGCATGACCATGATCGTGGTCACCCACGAGATGGGCTTCGCGCGCGAGGTTGGCGACAGCCTCGTCTTCATGGACGGCGGGGTCATCGTCGAGAGCGGCAAGCCCCGTGACATGCTGGCCGGCCCGCAGCACGAAAGGACGCGGTTGTTCCTGTCTAAAGTCCTCTAGCCCGCCTGGGCGGCCCGCCAGTCCTTCCAGTCGGCGCGCAGCCGGCGCGCCATCTTCGTCGCCGCGTCACGGAGCCACCCTTGCTTGCGGCGCGCCAGGTCGATGACGATCGCGCGCGCCGCGCCCCGCGTGCCGAGATGGATGTTGGCCGCCTCCCACCCCATCGCTTTGAGCAGCCGCGCTTCGTCGCGGCGTTTCGGCAGCTCGTCGAGCAGGATGCGGCTGCAGTCCGGCGACAGCCTGCGCACGAGCCAGCCGTCGCGCACCTGCAGCATCGGATCCGGGCAGCGCACCGCCTGCGTGACGAGGTCGAGGTAGTGCGTGCGGTTGCTCCCGTGCTGCGCGTGGGCCCACTCCCAGGCGGATGGAGGCAGCGCGTTGGCCTCGTGGGCGACCAACGCGCCGCTCCAGTCGGCCACGGCCACGAGGCGCTCCAGTCCGAGGCTGCCCAGGCCGGACCGGCGGCGGACGTAGCGGACGTGGTTGGCTCCGTCCGGCAGCTGCTCGAGGAGCAGCTCCTGGACCTGGTTCGGCAGCGGTCCGCGCGCGGTCGGCAGCCCCGAGATGCGCGACCAGAACGTGACCGGGTCGCGCACGCGGCCCGTGGCGATCTTGCGCAGCCACCGGTCGTTCTCGGCCAGCACCATGGGTCGCCCGCCTGCCTTCAGCGACCCGGAGTAGCCGTTGAGGATCGCGGCGCACGCCTCCTTCAGGTTGATGGTCAGGTGCCCCTCCGCGGCGGCCAGGCCCGCGCTGGTCGCCAGGCGGACCAGGTCGACCGTGTACGGCAGGCTGCTCGCCTCGTCGAAGTCGTTGACGCCCCACACGAGGCGGCCCTCGGCGTCCCGCCACGTGCCGTAGTTCTCCACGTGCAGGTCACCCACGGCCAGCACCCTCGGAGCGTCAGCGATCTCGGGCACCTCCTCGGGCCACAGCTCCGCCCACCGATAGAAGGTTGCGCGCAGAAAGCTGAAGGCGTCGGCCGCCATCTGCTGGTGCTTGTAGTCGAGGTCGTCGCGGCGCAGGTGCAGCCGCTGGCCCAGCCAGCGCTCGAAGCTCCGAGTTGCCTGCGCTATTTCAGTAGCCACTGCACGCATCCGTAATTGTCGGATGCGCAAACGTTCAATTCATGGCCCGCCTTAGCCTGCGCTTAATGCAGCGACTCTCCGGGCGCTGAACCTTCCCACGCGGTCGTCTCCCAGTTGTCCTTGCGACCCGGCGCGGGGATCCAGGGCGGCAAATCCATGACCAGCTCGTGGCTCAGGGCCGCGGCGTAAGGCTCGTAGCCGCGCCGCAGCGTGTTCAGGCGGTCGCGGAAGGTCGGAAGATCGACCTCGGCCACGGAGGCGAGCTGGGCGTGGATGGTCTCGATCTCGGTCTCGGTCAGGCGGTCCGGCGCATCGAAGCGCGGCGCCGCCTGCAGGACCTGACTCAGGTCGCCGAGCGCGTGCCGCCCGATCGCGTACACGCGTCGCGCCGCCCACGTCCTCCCCTCGACACGCGCCGCCTGCCACGCGGTCGCGAAATCCATGATTGCGGTCAGTGCGGCCAGCCAGGACTCGTTCTCGTGCTGAGAGCGGAAGTAGCTCAGAACCTGGTAGGAGAGATGGCTCTCCAGCAGCTCCGCCGTCCACTCCTCCCAACGGTTGAGCAGCGGCCGGAGCTCGTCCGTGGCGCCGGCTTCGACGACCCGCCGGTACAGCTCGCTGGCGCTGGGCGGCGAACCGGCCCACTCGTCGAGCGTCGAGATCGCGGTCTCGCGCCGCGAGAAGCTCTGATACAGGATCGGCAGGTAGGAGATGACGACGGCGAGGAAGCCGAACCCGACGCCCGCCTCCACGACGGTGAAGAAGCGAGCCAGGTCGGTGCGAGGGACGAAGTCGCCGAGCCCAAGCGTCGTGAAGTTGACCCCGCTGACGTAGAGCTGGTCGAAAGCGCTAAGCGGTCCGTAGTTGGCTGCCCAAAGTAAGAGAGCAAAGCCAACGATGAGCACGACGCCCCACAGCACCAGGAGGATGAGCAGGGACAGCGGCCCATACACGCCGAGGAACGACTCGCGGCGGTCGCTCGGCCGCATCCGCCTGGCGATGCCGGCCCACGGCTTCCAGGTCAGACGGTAGAAGACTTTGGAGATCCGGACGCCCGAAACCCGGCGCGGCAGGATGATCGTTTCGAAGGCGTCGCGCAGGACGCCGCCTACGAACAAAAGGCCGATCAGGCCGCCGACTATGTTCATTTGCCGATCAAATCTTCGGCCAGGGCTGTCAATTTCACGATTTCCGTCAACTTGACACTGGTAGCCGATGCCAACACAATTCACGTGGCTCCCAAAGGAAGGGCTGCTGAGTAAGTCTCGCTGTCGGCGCACTCTCGCCCCGGGGGAGGAACGGGAAGAAGGCAGCGGGAAATTGCATCTGTGAGGTTAGTGCGCATGAAGTTAGGCCGTCTGTTACCCGCCATCGCGGCCGTGGGGGTGTTCATCACTGCCTGCGGCGGCGGCGGGACCACGACAACGACTACGGCGACCGTACCGTCGGACTTGAGCATCAGTGTGTTCGACGCGAACTTCACCTACATGCCCAAGCTGTCCGACCTCGTCAAGGCGGGCACCGGCAAGATCGGCGTCCTGCTCCCCGACACGACCACGTCTGGCCGGTATCAGGCCTACGACCTGCCGTACCTGACCAAGGCGCTCCAGACAGCCGGCTACACCACGTCGCAGTACACGATCGACAACGCGGCCGGCCAGGAGGCGACTGAGTACTCCCAGGCGCAGGCGTTGATCACCGCCGGAGCGACCGTCCTGATCATGGACCCGCTCAGCCCAACTGTGGGCACGCAGATCCAGTCGTACGCGCAGTCCCATGGCGTGAAGGTCATCAGCTACGACCGCGCAACCTTCACCGGGACGAACACCTATTACGTCAGCTTCGACAACGTCCAGGTCGGCGAGCTCATCGGCAAGGGCTTCGTCCAGTGCATCACCGACTGGAAGGTCGCCAACCCGCAGGTATTCGTCCTGCACGGCGGCCAGAACTCCGACCCCAACGCGATCGACTTCGCCAAGGGCTACAACGACGCGATCTGGGGCCAGAAGGTCGCCAACGTGGATGACGGCGCCAGCAACAGCCAGGGCATGAAGCTCGTCCACGAGCAGGTGGCCACCGACTGGAACAACCAGACCGGCCACGACATCTTCCAGCAGCAGTTCACGGCGCACCCGAACATCAACGCCACGGTGGAGGCCAACGACGGCCTCGCCGGCGCGGTGATCCAGGTGCTGAAGGCCAAGAACATCCCCGCCCAGAAGGTTCCGACCACCGGTCAGGACGCGACGCTGTCCGGCCTGGCCTACGTCCTGCAGGGCTACCAGTGCGGCTCGGTCTACAAGCCGATCTACCTCGAGGCGCAGGACGCCGTGGCCCTGGCCACCGTGCTCCGCGCGGGCGCGACTCCTCCGAGCGCGCTCCTGAACGGCACGACCTCGCCGCCATCGGGCTCCACCGGCAACACGCAGCCCGCGTCGCTGCTGGTTCCGGTCTGGGTCAACACCGCCAACATGAACGCCACCGTGATCAAGGACCAGTTCGTCGACAAGGCTGCGTTGTGCAGCCAGGCCGGCGCTGACAAGTGCACGGCCGCAGGCATCGCGTAACCGAGCGTTGGATCGACGCCGCCGCGCCTCGCGGCGGCGTCACTTTTTCTCGAGGAAGATAATTCCGACATGACGGCCGCGGTCGCTCCGACGAGTGCGACTGCCGAACCGTTGCTGCGACTCGAGGACGTCGACAAGCACTTCGGGCCCGTGCAGGCCCTGTACCACGTCAACCTCGACATTCCTTCCGGCCAGGTCACGGCGCTGGTTGGCGACAACGGGGCCGGCAAGACGGTGCTCACCAAGACCGTGTCGGGGATCTACCAGCCTGACGCCGGGCAGGTGTTCTGGGAGGGCCACCCGGTCCACGTCCGCAACGCCCGCGACGCATCCCGCCTGGGCATCGAGACGGTCTACCAGGACCTCGCGCTGGCCGACAACCTCGACATCGTGCAGAACATGTTTCTCGGGCGCGAGCGCGTGCGCGGCATCCTTCTGGACGAAGACAACATGGAGCGGGCGGCGGCCGAGACGCTCGCCTCCCTCCGTGTCACCACCGTGAGGTCGATCCGCCAGCCCGTCGCGTCCCTGTCAGGTGGACAGCGCCAGTCGGTGGCCGTCGCCAAGGCCGTGATGTGGAACTCGAAGTTGGTGATCATGGACGAGCCCACCGCGGCCCTTGGCGTGGTCCAGACGCGGCAGGTGCTCGACCTGATCAAGCGCCTGCGCGACCGAGGACTGGCGGTGATGGTCATCTCGCACAACCTGAACGACGTGTTCGAGGTGGCTGACCGAATCGCCGTGATGTACCTGGGACGCCTGGTCGTCCAGCAGGATGCCACGAAGTTCGACCGGCAGTCGGTCGTCGAGTACATGACGACAGGAGGATCGAGCCGCAGCGGTGGCAGAGCCAAAGAGAGCTGATCCAGCAGCGGCGGTAGACCTCACCGCGGCGCCGGAAGTCGCCGAGAAGGAAGTTCCGCCGGCGCTCATCGCGCAGTCGCTCGGCGAGTACGTTCGCGCATGGTCGTCGCGCATCCGTTCCGGCGAGAGCGGCGTGCTGCCGGTCATCGCCGCCATGGTGGCGATCCTCGTCGTGTTCACGATCTGGAGCCCCAACCACGTCTTCCTGTCCCCGGTCAACCTCGTCAACCTGTTCCAGCAAAGCGCGGTGGTGATGGTGCTCGCCATGGGCGAGGGATTCGCGCTCGTCCTCGGCGAGATCGACCTGTCGGTGGGATTCGTCGGCGCCTGCGGCGCCGCGATCACCGTGCAGCTCGTGCAGCCGGTCACCACGCGCTGGCCGTGGTGGGCCGCGATCATCGCCGGCCTCGCGTTCTGCGCCGTGTTCGGTGCGATCCAGGGCACGCTCATCACGCGCCTCCGGCTGCCGTCGTTCATCGTCACGCTCGGGGGCTACCTGATCGCGAACGGCCTCTTCCTGATCATCCTGAACTTCGGGCCGTTCTCTGGATTCCCCCTGCTGGCGGGCAGCGACGCGAACCTGCAGGCGATCTACAACATCATGGCCGGCAACATCGACCCGACGCTGTCGTGGATCCTGGCCGCCGTCGTCGTCGTCGGACTCGGCGGCTTCATGTGGTGGGCCGACCACCGCCGCAGGACGAGCGGGCTGGTCGCTCCGCCGCCCAGCCTGACGTACATCAAGATCGGGGTGATTGCGGCCGTCGCTGTGGTCGTGGTCGCGATCTGCAACACCAACCGCGCAAGCATTGGCGTCCTGGCGGGCGTGCCCTTCGTGATCCCGATCGTGCTGGTGGTCCTGGCCGCGTGGACGATCCTGCTCGAGCGCACGAGATACGGGCGGTACGTCTACGCCATCGGCGGCAACCCGGAGGCGGCGCGCCGGGCCGGCATCAACCTTCCGATCGTCCGCACGGTGGCATTCATGCTGTGCTCCGTCACCGCAGGCATCGCGATGCTGCTGTACGCGTCACTGCTCGGCGGCATGTCGAACAACGTGCAAGGCGGTCAGTACGTCCTGTACGCGGTCGCCGCCGCGGTCATCGGTGGCACGAGCCTGATGGGCGGCCGAGGCAAGGCGCTGCACGGCATCCTCGGCGGGCTCGTGATCGGCGGCATCAACAACGGCATGAACCTGCAGGGCCTCCGTTTCGAGTACCAGTACATCGTGACCGGGCTCGTGCTGCTGGCCGCCGTCACCATCGACGCCCTCTCCCGCCGCGGCTCGTCATCTGGGAGCGTGACCCGGGTCTGATGGGGTAGGCTGCCGCCTACAGCAACGTTTTCGAGACGTCCTAGCAATCGAGGTAGCAATGAAACTTCCACGAATCACGGCATCGTTGGTCCTGGCGCTGGCGCTGGCCGCCTGTGGGGCGGGCGCCACGAGCCAGGTGGTCCCGGGCAAGAAGGTCGCCTTCCTCCTGCCCGACTCCACGGCCTCGCGATACGAGAACCAGGACCGCCCCCTGTTCGAGGCCAAGCTGCAGTCCCTGTGCTCCGACTGCACGGTCCTCTACCGCAACGCCAACGGCGATGGCGCGGTGCAGCGGCAGCAGGCCGACTACGTCCTGGGCGCAGGCGCGACCGTGCTGGTCCTGGATCCCGTCGATGCGTCCTCCGCGGTGGCGATCGCGGCGAGCGCGTCGCGGCGCCACGTCCCTGTGGTCGCGTACGACTCGATGGTCGTCGACGCGGCCGCGGTGAAGTTCTACGTCGGCTTCGACAATGCGGCGATCGGGGCGCTGCAGGGCACGTCCCTGCTGGCGGCGATGAAGGCGTCGAACCCGTCGGTGGTGATGCTGAACGGCGACCCGACCGAAACCGGGGCGTCGGTCTTGAAGGACGCGGTGCACAAGGCGCTCGACGGCAAGGTGACGGTCGCCCAGGAATTCGACACGCCGGCCTCCAGCTCCGACGGCGCGAAGCTCGAGATGGCGCAGGCCCTTACGGCCCTGAGCGGCAAGCTCGACGGCGTGTACGCCGCCAACGACGACATGGCGAGCGGCGCCGTGGCCGCGCTGAAGCTGGCGAAGCTCAAGACGATGCCGCCGGTCACCGGGGGCGACACGGAGCTGACGGCCGTCCAGCGGATCGTCGCCGGCGACCAGTACATGACGGTGTACCGGCCGGTCCGGCAGGAGGCGGAGGCGGCGGCCCAGATCGCTTA
>Ga0070698_100009268_pt1 | contig 10561 bp, 9 predicted proteins | sample KBSK1502metaG_FD_65477 | JGI IMG/M metagenome (GOLD analysis project Ga0070698, IMG submission 65477) | Corn, switchgrass and miscanthus rhizosphere microbial communities from Kellogg Biological Station, Michigan, USA - KBS K1-50-2 metaG | ecosystem: Host-associated > Plants > Roots >... | reverse complement strand
AAGGCCATCCCATTTTATGAATATTTCACATATCTGGCATCGCTTTTGGCCTGATGCGTACCTGCCAGAGCCAACTGGCTTTTGCGCTTTGTGACGGATGCATATCCCTTTACAGGTCATACAATTATTCTCATCAGCTTATTGTGAGTATGATACAAAAACCATTGCACCGAGTGTCTGAGGACGTACACATGCAAAAAACCCGCACCCACGGCTTACCCATGCCGATAAAACCACGAACTTCATTAAATTAGGTTTTTGTGATATTATGGTAAAACCGGTTCATCTAGCTCGCCACACGAAATTAATGTCTATTCGGACATCTCACCTCAGTAATAACGATCTCTACAGGGCTTCCAGGCAGCTACCACGGGCTCCATGTTTTGTCAAAAAGGAGCAGGGTTGCTTTGTTCTAGAAAATATTTCTCTGACATCGCGTTCGCTTTCGACGACTTCGTGGCTGCACTTGCGAGAATTACACTTCCATGAGATTCGGGTGGGAGCCGCTCTGCGACCGGTTTCCTATGAGTTTGGCGTCAAATTCTGCAGCCGCAAGTCTATTCTTGATATCCTGTTCAGGCAATCTACAACTTTCTTGTAAGCTGTCCTTATCACTTTCCATAGCTGTACTTGTTCATGGGTGACAAACTAATTGAAGGTTAAAGTTACTTCCGGTTTCGTATTTCCCGCATTACCGATCTCCGACAATGGAGCTGGCTTGGTCAACATTCAAAGCAGCAAAATATTGAAAAATTCATCGGCGTGGTACTTTCATGTTCGATGCAGTTGCCACACACGTTTTATGGTTGACGAATGAATCGTATTCGTCGTTACGGTTTACTGTGGCAACTGTGATTCCTGCGGCTGTGCCTGTTCCGGTGTTGCTGCCACCAGTTCGGCGGTAGCGAACCTCGCACCCACGTTCGTGACCTTTATCTTAGCTTTTTGCCCAACCTTTGCATTCTTTACAAATATTACAAAGCCTTGAACTCTGGCTATGCCGTCACCTTGTCTGCTCGTTTCAGTAACCTGAACGTCGTATTCCTTTCCTGCTTCTACAGGCTTTGGACCAAAGCTGCCACCGCCAAAGCGATTGCTGCCTCCTCCATATGTTCTTCCGTATGACATTAGTCGAGAGTGTTATGCTCTTAGGCAATATAAACCCGGAGCTAAGTGCTTGAAAAAATGCCGAAACATAATTCGCAGGTATCCTGTTTGCTGTACTCTAACGCAAAGTCAATCATTATTATCATCCTCAGTTTCATCAGCTCTTTCTAACTCCTTTATCTTTTCCATCAGCTCAGTTTGGTTCTTCTCTAGCGACTCCAAACGATCCTTTAGATTCCTAATTATGAGGCTAAGCCTACTGATTTCCGTGTTGTTGCTTGATGCGAGTGAATCCAGCTGACTGTACTCCCGATCATCTATATTCTCTCTCAATTTCAGAGTTTATTACAGCACAAGTATTCTTAAGCTTTGGCAAAAGTCGCTCAATCCGTCTCATGCCTCGATTTGATCGATATCCTATGTTGGTTTGAGCTGATCCCCGTGCGGGATGGAAAAAGGTGATGGAGACTGCATATCCCTCGTAGAGATCTGCTATTGATTGCTCGAAGCACCTAAATCTTGTTTATTTACAATCCTCTTCGCAGTCCATTGCTGTGCCGTTTCGGTCAGTCGTGGAACCGATCTTAACCTAATGTCCAAAATTACTCCATAATGCGCACTTACGTACTATATTTAACATATCAAGCGAACATCGCAAACAATTCTCGACGGCATTTCAAATTATGCCCAAGTCGAGATATCTCTACTCGTCATGTTGAACTGCAGTGATTCTTGTCACATTTAGATTCTTGTCACATTTCCGGGGGCAAATTAACTATAACAACACACAATCTGAAATGTAGGCTGGATTCTGTAATTGCAATGATATCTAGCTTAAATGTCAGCTCGTAAGTTTCTAACAGCGAAGCACATTTGTTTGGGCTACTGGGCAACCCATCTATCATATTGACTAGATTCATTGTCATTTCGATATTTCTCTTGATCGCACCTCTTATCCTTCTCACTGGCTCGAATGCGGCATATGCAGAGCCTGCAATAGTCGTCTCGCCACAGGAAGGGCCCGGAGGGACCACTGTTAGGGTCGACGGATTCGGTTTTGTGCCATTTTCTGTCGTGACCATCTCCCTCAATGGGGGAAAAATGGAGACTCGGCCTTTTGCAATTACTGCGGATGCATTAGGTGAATTTGATGCGACGTTTGAAGTACCATATTCGATTGAAGAAGGAACCTACCCCGTAGTCGCGGACGGACATGGCCTCGTACGGGTCTCAGCCACTTCGACTTTTGAAGTTACCGTTCCGAATACCCCACCGGTGGTAGACTCCCAATCCGTCAGCGTCGACCAAAGCAAGGAAGTCAATATTAAATTGAAAGGAAGCGACCCAGAGGGAGATGAAATTACGTTTTCTATTGTTGACGAGCCGCAGCACGGCACCGTCAATGAATTTGATGCGTCAACTGGTTCGCTTACTTTCGTTCCATCCCGCGATTACGAAGGCAATGACAGATTCACTTTCAGGGTAAATGATGGAAAAGTAGACAGCTTTTTGGGTGAGGTTTCAATACGAATCTTGAAGTCAGACGGCGCGCCTAGAATGGAGGACATGGAAGTACAGATGCAGGAGGATATGCAGTTAACAATATTGCTTCAAGCAACCAACGAGGACTCTTCTCCATTGAGATTCGAGATAGTTGATCTTCCTCAGCACGGCTCTCTAGGCTTTATCAAGCCATACGACAGCAAATCCGCATCTATAACTTACGCTCCCAGTCCTAACTTTAACGGTACGGATTCTTTCACGGCAAAAGCTAGCGATACCCGATTCGAAAGTGAAACGGCGACTGTCACGATATTGGTGACGCCGGTACAGGATAGCCCGATGGCAATTGGTGCGCAGACAACAACTGCGCAGGAAAAGTCAATCGAAATTACTTTGACAGCGTCAGACCCGGATGGTGATGTTCTTTCTTATACTGTTCAATCGCTACCGACTCACGGCACCCTGATGGGTTCTGCCCCCAATCTTAAGTATCTACCATCATTCGACTTCCGCGGGTGGGATAGTTTCACATTCAAGGTAAATGACGGCACTGACGACAGCAACACGGCACGAATTGAGATTGAAGTAACGAAGATTTCAAGCAGCGATGAGGCAAATGGCGGGGGTGGCAGCTCAGATTCTGATAGTACCCAGGGCTCAGCAGAGCCTACTCAAGAAATTCCAGACCCCGTTGTGACCGAGACACCTGTACCTCCTGCGACCGGAGAGGTGACACCGCCAGCCGCCGAACCAGTAGGGTCCCAGCCTGCCGACGGAGAGTCCGCACAGCCGCAGATTAATTCCGCTGATACAGTTCCTCCCAGAATAATATTCCCCGCATCGACTCAGATATTCGACTCGCAATCGGAGGCCGGCGCGTCAGCCGTGTACAATATCATTGCGATCGATAACATGGACGGCGAAGTGACACCAGAATGTACACCGGCGTCGGGCTCTATGTTCCCTATAGGCAAGGTTAACGTTGTCTGCACCGCTACTGATGCTGCGGGTAATACAGCGCTTGGCTCTTTTGCTGTGGAAGTGAGGCAGATTGCAGGGGCAAATAAGGCAACCAGTTCGTTCCCCTTTGATTCATTTGAGTTTCAACTACCCGACATGCAATTCGCAATTCTGCCAGTGATTATCGCTGCCGTGGTAGGGATTGGCTTGGCTGTCGGCTTGAAGGTCGCAAAAAAGACGAAGGCAAAGAGTTCCCAGCCCCAGAAATCTTCCAGTTAGATTGTATCGTGCCCCTAATGATTGAGAACATTAGATGATCTCTCGAGCCGGCTGAAGGCGATATAACTTGCGGGCCTCTCGTTCAGGTTGGTCTAATGGAAAGCAAAGACGATGTTGTTGCGTGTTGTTCATATGAGGCAGACTGGATTTTCTTTCTTGGTCGACTAGTGGAGCATCGCAAGAACCACTAGCTTAACCAGAATCTCTGGAACTATTACTCAGTCTAAGCGTGTCTCTTGGCTACTTTGCCTTCGCGGACTGGATTAGAGGCAGGGAGAAGGAAAAGGTTGCACCTTTTTCTCCCTCATTGTTTCTTGCCCATATATTGCCGTCGTGGGCTTCAATTATGCTCTTTGCGATAAACAGACCCAATCCCGTACCAGTCTCTGAATTTGTCGCAAATTTCGTAAATAGTCGTGGCAGAATGTCCTGGTCAATTCCTTTGCCGCTATCCTTTAAGCTAACGACGACAGAATTCTCTTCGCCTTTTTCCAGTATAATGACAATCTCTCCGCTGGCCGTGAACTTTATCGCATTAGTGAGCAGGTTTGATATCACCTCGAACATCCTTTCACTATCAGCGTTTACCAGTACTGGCTCGCTTGCGGGGACAAGCCTGTTTTCTATGCGAAGTTTGATGTTTCGCTCAGCAGGCAGAAAACTCTGCATGTCTAGAACAATAGTCTCGATCTTGAGCCTGAGGTCTACCGGCTCCTTGTTGAGCCTAAGGCTATTACTCTCTATGCGCGAAACCTCCAAGATGCCCGAAGACAAGTTGAGGAGGCGGCGAGCATTCCGAAGCAACATGTCGACCTCTGGCTTTGTAATCGAAATCTCTTTCTTGTTCCCGTCTGCGAACTGGCTCTCGAGTACCTCTGCCACTCCAAGCAGGGGCTGCACAGGAGTCCTGAGCTCATGGGCAGCGATATTGATAAATTCTCTCTGGAGTCTGTCGTGGCTCATAAGCTGCTCGTTCGCCGAGCTTAGTTCCGATGTCCTTTCTCTAACCGTTTTCTCTAATCTCTTGTTCCAGCCAAATATCACAACAACCGCGACTAGCGCTGCCGCTGCTACAATGATTATGAGCGCCATGGAAAGATTCCTTTGCTGCTCGATCAAGGGAGCAACGTCTATTGCGAAGGTGTGAGGAGCGAAGATATACAACACTCCGAATTGTTTACCCTCCAGTACGATAGGCTTGTATGCAAAGGTCGCCTTTTCATCATTCCCAATCGGAACGTCCTGCATCCCAGAGTTTCCCGCTAACGCATCGTCCAGTCCGCTGTTCATTGCCCGAAGTAGCTCTACATCAATAGAGGCCAGGTAGGATTGAAATCGCACGCCGAAGGCATTCTTTCCGACATATTCCTGCCGCTCGTTGTAAAGGATAATGCCAGTATTGTCGAGCAACCCAACCTCGCTCTGGAGGTTTGGAGATAGCTGACTCTTTAGGAATAGGCCGAGAGCGTCAGTCCTTATCCCGGCAACGATTATGCCTCTGAACTGGTCGCCTGCCTCCATCGAAACCCCATCACTTTCTTTGCCAAGGATCGGGTAGGAAATATACAGCCTATTTACCTGGTCGTTAGATTCTACAACGCTGCTGTAGTATAGCTGGTGGTTTTCCTTTGGGACGCTAAAATACAATCGATAGCTGAGGTCAATGTTTGCGTATTGCTGAAGTGCGGTCTGGTTGATGTTGCTAATCCACTTCATCTTCCCATCCTGGTCCAGCCACATGTAAAAGTCCACAAGTTCAGAAGTCGACTGCTGTGCCCGGTTGAGCAGATGTTCTGCTCGTTCTTGGTCATTTTGCAGGATAGCCGGTGACCCCGCAATTATTTCGATCGTGTTTACCGAATCAGCGAGCCTGTTGGAAAGCGAGTTTGCAAGATCGTGGGTCTGGATGTCCGCATTTGATCGAATATTTCCTATAGAAATCTCCTCGATGCGCTGCGATGTCGAAGTTGAGTATTGGTTCGACAGAATTCCGATAGGAGTAGCAATAGCGACTACTAACGCTAGCAATGAGAGGCTCTTCCTTGAGACTATGAAATTCAAGGATACAGTCGTTGTCTCTGTGTGATAAATAAGGTTCACTGCTAGAATGTTCTATAACTCGCCGGAGGCACTGGCAGTCTTTAGTCTGCTTCAGTTGGCTCCAATCTTTCGGGGATGACCAAACGTTCGTCAAGGAGATCAGATGTCAATGCATCTAGTCTAGCTTTTACGTTACTAGGGACTTGCCCGTCCAGTGAATGAAACGGGGCAATGTACACTAACCCATCACCGGGCGCATCCCTAAAAGCCTCAATCCCCGGCCTAGTAATCTTGCCGTCAAAGGTTCCGTTTAAGACACTCAGAATTGCGCTGTTATACGCCTTGTCGACATCGAGTACAAAGGAAGACAAGACATTGTTTGGTGCAAGCGAATTCTGGTCCTGCACCGCTCCAAGGACATATATCCCATTTGCTCTGGCAGCCTCGATTACCCCGCGGCCCGAAGAGTCTGCGACGTGGAAAACAATATCCACATTTTGTTGCCTGATAAGCGACGTCGCGACCTCCCTTCCTTTCGGCGGATTGTCCCAGTCGTTAAGGTATGTCCCGACAACCTTGACTTCTGGGTTCGTCGTCTCGGCACCCTGCTTGAATCCCTCAAAGATGTTGATTACGTTAGGGTACTCTTCCCCGCCCACAAATGCCACGACATCAGTCTTTGTCATCATTCCCGCCAAAGCTCCAAGCAAAAAAGATCCTTCCTGCTGCATAGGAAAGATGGACGCGACGTTCTGGGATTCTACAAGCCCCGTGAAAACGACAATCTTGACATCAGGAAACTGCTGCCCCACCCTGACTGCGGGCCCGCCCCATTGGACGCCATGGGCAATAATAAGATCATACTTTGATTCTGCATATCGCTTCAGCGTGCTTTCGATATCGGAAATGCTAACGTTGTCCTGCGCGATAACTTCAAAATCGTACTTCTTCCTTATGTTGTCGGCAGCAGCCGACGCAGCCGACCCCCAGCCCCCATCATTGAACAGAGCATCGGTTAGCACGGCCACCTTCAGGGTTTGGGGAGGTGTGTTCAAATTCCTGGTTGTAGCAGTCCCAGAAAATGAAAACAGGCCAAAGATGATCAGAGCCACAGTGACTGCTGTCAATATCAAGACTGTTTTGTTCTTCCCGATACCCTGCATCACGATTGCCTTTTGATCTCACAGCGGAGATATTAAAGTAGAGTTTGCCATGGTCCGCTGCAATACACGCCGGGTAAATCAAAGTCTACCATGACCATTGTGAAAATGTAGCTACCTTGACAGTAATTCCGTGTTGACCAGTGTCAATGGGGTCTTGCCATCCGCCACTCTCGCGATATTTGATGCGATTACGCCGGCTATTGCTTCCACCGATTCCTTCGTCCACCCCGCAACGTGAGGCGTCAAGACAAAGTTGTTGAGCTGGAGTAACCTGTCGTCAGGATTCGCCGGCTCCTCCCAGAAGACGTCAAAGGCGGCCCCAGCAATCTTGTTTTCCTTAAGGCAGTCATAGATGGCATCTCTGTCGACGATAGGAGCGCGTGCCACGTTTACAAGGAACGCAGAAGGCTTCATCAGGCCCAAGGCCTTTGCATCCAAAAGTCCGCGCGTTTCGTCGTAAAGTGGAACATGCAGCGAAACAAAGTCCGCTTCGGGGATGCACGCTTGCAATGCTTCAGGCTCTCTGACTTCATCGACAAAGAAGGACTTTTCCCTGCCAGGCTTGTCGCTCACCGGGTCTTTAGTCACCGCGATGACTCGCATGCCAAACGCCTTCGCCCTTTTAGCGACTTCCATGCCTGAGCCCCCAAGGCCGACAATTAGCAGGGTTTTGCCGTAGAGTTCGGTTCCCATGATTCGGGGGTTTCTTCTCCTTGCCACACTCCTGCCCGAGTCTTGCATATTCTTTGCGAGAAGTACCATGAGATACAGCGTGTGTTCGGCCACGGATGTTGAATTGGCAAGTGGTACGGTTGCAACGTATATCGATTTTGAAGTGCAATGCGGGACGTCGACGTTATCATATCCTATACCCGCTTGATGGACCATAGCAAGATTCGGGCATGCGTCAATGATCGACCTGTCTATTCTGCCGGTGCCATTGACCAGTATCTCTGCGTCAGCGATCTGAGGTGGCAGTGGTTTTTCCATATCGACAATCTCTGAAGCAAGCCCGTGCGGCTCTAGCTTGCTGTCCAGAATATTCTTAAAGGAGAGCGACCTCATGGTGACCTTTATCTTCAAATCGGCCTACCTGACAATCTAAAGATGCTCCTCATTTAACTCTGATGGATGGCGCGCTCGGAAAGTAGAGGCAGCCCGAATTATCAATCGATTGTTCGGAGAAAAAGTCATTAGTCAGAATCGCACTATCAACGATAATGTTTGAGGGTCGCGGAGGCACTAATGCCAGCCTGCTGCCGCTCGAAATGCGCATACTAAAATTCATCAAACCAAAGTCTCAGACAGAGAAAAAGATAGCAAAGTCGCTCGAGGTGGATTCCATTGTACTGTCTCCTATGGTTACCGACCTGATTCTAAAGGGATATCTCGAGATCTTTAGAAGGAGAAAGATGTACTTTTTTACTCAGGAAATGTGCACAATTACGCCAGAGGGTATTTCTGCCCTGGACATGGCAATGACACCATTGCAGAGCCTTCTAGAGATGATCCGAAGCAAGGCTATGGAAGCACTAAACGGCATAGTGTCCGAATCGCCTGCCCTGAAAGTTGTGGCTATGTCTGCTCGAACTATTTACAAAGTAGCAAAGGTAATTGTCTAAACTTCAGCCAGCCTGTGGACTAGCGAGACTGCTGGGAAAGTGCTGGGTGCTACACCCAGACGAATTAGCTATAACAAAAACTAGTGCTCTAATGCACTCATTTTTAAATGGCATGACACCTGATAAAACGTGAAGTCATTATGTCTTACGGAAGAGATCGAGGATACGGTGGAGGGCGCTTTGGGGGCCAAAGAGGCTTCGGAGGCCCAAAGCCAGTAGAGTCAGGAAAAGAATACGACGTCGAAATTACGGAAATCAGTAGACAGGGAGACGGCATCGCACGCGTGCAGGGTTTTGTGATTTTTGTGAAAGGAGGCAAAGTCGGCCAGAAGACAAAAGTCAGAATCACGAATGTAGGAGCTAGATTCGCAACTGCAGAGGTGGTTTCGGGTGGATCGGCAGGCTCAGGGCAAACTTCTCAGAGCAAAGCCGATGTCGCGCCTGCGACCCCGGAAAATGAGAAGCCAGAACTTCAGGATTACAAAAGTGGCGAAGAGAAGCCCCCGGAATCAACTTCAAGCTGATAGGCCAAGGCTCTCGACGTCAGCAACTCAGCGGATAATAGCAATTGCTGCTAACAGGTAGGGCTTCCTATCTGCTAGGCCAACTTTGCTATAAATGATCAGCTAAAGCCTTAAAACAATACTTGGCGAAATTGCGCCATGAGCTATCCCGATACCAGACGCCCAGTTGATTCTAGTTCCTCTCCGCGGATGAACGAAGACGAAATTCATTTTCTGGATCGCTCCCCGCACTACTTTGTCACCTTTGTAGACATGGTCAATTCAACAGAAATCGCGTCACAATTTCTCGCATCAGAAGCAGTCAGAAAGTATTATTCGATCTTCATTAATGCCGTCGCCTCCATCGCGCGGGAAGCAGGCGGCAAAGTCATCAAGAACGCCGGGGACTGCCTGGTTCTCTACTTCCCCCAAACGTCCGGCACCGTAGACTTTGCCTCACTAAAGCGATCGCTGGATTGTTGTCTAGATATTTGCGATGCGCACGCCGCAATTAACTCACTTGCCAAATCAGAGGGGCTCCCACCGATTAACTACAGGGTTAGTGCAGATTATGGCACAGTCGAACTTGCAAAATCAAAGACGTCCAGCGAATACGACCTCATTGGACCTACAATGAATCTATGCTCAAAGATAAACTCGAAAGCAAGGTCGAACAGTCTAGTCGTCGGAGGCGATCTCCATGAGATCCTTACAACAGGCTTTGCGCGCAAAATCAACCACTACTATCGGTTCGAGCAGATAGGCGAATATTCCGCCGGTTTAAAGTGTGCTTATCCTGTTTTCGCTGTAGTTCGGAGACCCGAAGCGGGCATACCTGATGATTCCGGCACGAACTCAGAGCAAAAGGGCCGTCATAGGATAATGATTGTAGACGACGAGCCAGACATCCTGATGACTTTTGGCACGATGCTAGGATCCACAAGTGACGTTGATGTCGAATCCTTTACGGACTCCCTGGAGGCTCTGCGCCAGTTTCTCGCTAAAAATTCTGGCTACTACAATCTTGTAATAGCCGATATCCGGATGCCCAAGTTGAACGGGATACAGCTATCCAAGATTCTCAAATGCCTTGATCGGGATCTGCATATCTTGCTCGTAACTGCACACGACATAGTCGAAGAAGTCTCCAGTATGCTGCCCGAAATCCAAAGAGACAATATCGTCAGAAAGCCATTGTCGCAGGACATGTTTTTGAACAAGGTAAAATTGGCGATGGCAAGGTAATAGATTTGGCTCAATTGGTAGCACAATATCGCGCTAATAAGCAAAATTTTGTTGCCAGGTTATTCCGAACTTTGATACCTAGATTTGGATAATGCTATTTTGCCATTTCAAGTCGAGCAAAATGTGATATTCAAATAAG
>Ga0070698_100009267_pt1 | contig 10561 bp, 7 predicted proteins | sample KBSK1502metaG_FD_65477 | JGI IMG/M metagenome (GOLD analysis project Ga0070698, IMG submission 65477) | Corn, switchgrass and miscanthus rhizosphere microbial communities from Kellogg Biological Station, Michigan, USA - KBS K1-50-2 metaG | ecosystem: Host-associated > Plants > Roots >... | reverse complement strand
CCAGATATTTCCTGACGAACGGACACTGCGCCACGATCCGCAGCCCTTCACGCCGCGCCGTGTCGAGGCCCGCCGCGGCAAGGGCATGCGCCAGGCCCCTCCCCCGCAATGCCTTTGGCACTTCGGTGTGCAAGAAGACCATTGAGTCCGGCTTTCGGACGTAATTGAGAAACGCGACCCCTCCGGCCGCTTCGATCTCGAATCGACTCGCCTCCCGGTTGTCGCGGACAGCGGCCGGGTTTGCCTCCTCCGCTCCGCTGCCTTCCGCGTCATGCTCGTCGGGGTTCGGAAGCGATGAAGGTGGATCGCTCGCGGGAAACGATTCCGCGATGGTTTCGTCGAGCGCGGCTTCGCGGATGCGGCGCTCTTCGTCGGGCGTGTGGTGATGATCGCTGCTACTCATTCCTGTAAGATCCGCTGTGCGATTTCGCAACATGTCGCATCAATTTGGAACAGCCACGAATGAGGTGATTTCGCGTGCAATTCTGCACGTATCACCAAATGAGTCGCGGGAGCGCGTTCCACTCTTAAACATGCACGCACAGTTCTGTGCTTGCTGCCGATGCGACCGATCGAGCTTAACGCAAACACCCCCCTGAGCTTAGAGCCAACCGGCTCAGCGTGGCCGCCGGATTGCTCAGCCATTTATGTGCTTACCTTCGTCCGCCGTGTTTCTTTTCGCCGGCCTGACGGCTCTTCTCCCCATCGTCTCCGGTGCTCGCGCGGTCGTCTGGGGCGACAACGTCGTGTGGAGTGAGATCCTCGGAGGCATCTTCTAATGGGCAAGATCGGGTCTCCGGCGAATCAGGACGCGACGGAAACCGACGTGCAGCCGACAGATGCGACCTCACCCGATTGGCGCAGGGAACTGCCCCGCCTCGAGGGCCGGCGCATCACGCTCAGAGAACCGCGCGCGGCCGACGCGCCCGCGCTCTTCGCGCTGCTGTCGACCGACGATGTCTCGCGCTTCATTTCGCCGCCGCCGGCGACGCTGGAAGGCTTCGAACGATACATCTTGTGGTCTCAACGGCAGCGGACAGCCGGACAGTACGTCTGTTTCGCCATCGTTCGCAGGGGCGAGGACATGCCGATCGGGTTGATTCACGTGCGCGCGCTCGGACCAGGATTCGGCGCGGCGGACTGGGGCTTCGCACTGGGTTCGGAGTTCTGGGGCTCGGGGATCTTCGCTGAGGCCGCGGAGCTCGTCCTCGACTTCGCGTTCGACGTGCTCGGCACCCACCGGCTCGAGGCACGGGCGGCACTCTGCAACGGTCGCGGCAACGGCGCGCTCAAGAAGGTCGGCGCCGAGCGCGAAGGCATTCTCCGCCACGCCTTTTTCCGCAACGGAGACTACATGGATCAGGTGTTGTGGTCGATCCTCCAGGAGGACTGGAAGAAACGGCAGCAGGAAAAAGCGACCTGGGGATCTGCCGTCGTTCACTGACGAGGTATCGGCCGACGCGTCCAGCGCGCGCCGTAGACGTGGACGGCCGACAACCGGTTTTATGCGCTGATTGCCTTCGGTGCGCTGGCAGCTTTGACCGCGCGCTTGCGCGTCTTGGCGACTTTCACCGGGGCTGGTGTGTCGGACGGCGTGAGCGATACCCGCACTGTCGAGAAGATTCGCGGCCCGTGTTCGTCGAACTCGATCCTGGTGTGGTGTTCGTCGGCGCTGGTGACCGTGCCGTCGCCGTACTGAGCCTGCGAGACACGAGCACCGGTTGCATACAGTCGCATGTCACATCTCCTGTAGAGCCGCGTGCCATCTGCACGCCCTCAGGTGGATTCTCTGAATGGAACTCTCGCGCGACGATCGCGAATCAAGAGGATCAGACTGGAGACGACTATTGTAGCACCTCAGGGGCGATAAGCCTTTGAAATGGCCCTGTTGTGCTGCAAATATGGAGAAAAGCCGATTCCGTCAATAGTCGAACAATGTAATCGCCGCGCTTCTCCGCGAGGAACTCGCGAAGCTGGATCTGATGGTCCCGAAAGCCTCACTCTCTCGCGAGCTTCCCGATCTGATTGCCGAGGAATCGCACTAGTTTGGGATGACGGTTGTCGCGTTTGAACTCCGCCTCATTCCAGCAAAGAGACATCAGTTCATCCCACTTGCTGTCGAGAACCGTTTCGCGCATGGCGCTTCCAGCTTATCCCGACGGGGCTCTACGCACCGTGCCACGCCGGGTCTGTCAAATCCGTCAGTCTGGTTCCGCCCTTGTAACCCGCACGCCGGAATGCGTCCCCGGAAGCCGCCAAACGGCCCGTTTCTTATCGATTTTTGGGTCTCCCGCTTGCACTCTGACCGGACATCCATGGAGATCCCCGAGCTGGCAGCCTCCCAGGCAACAGCACTCGAACAGACGTTAAGAGGCGGAACGCACGCCGCGGTCTACGCGAGGACCCGAGGCGTCGCCGCGCACTCCTCGCTGATCGTTCCGCTGTTCGCATCGACCATGTTCCTGAGCGGGTTCCTCCTGTTCATGGTGGAACCGATGGCCGCCAGGATGGTGCTCCCGATCCTCGGCGGCGTGCCGATGGTCTGGAACGGCTGCGTGGTCTTCTTTCAGATCGTGATGCTGGCAGGATACGGATATGCGTTCGCCGCATCGAGGTGGTTGCCTCTGCGGCACCATGTCGCCCTTCACGCCGTGGTACTCGCAGCGCCGGCCGCCGTGCTGCCCTTCATGATCCAGGCGGGATCGGTAACGCGACCGCCCGACGGCAACCCGCTCGGGTGGCTCATGCTGGTACTCGCCGGCACGATTGGCCTTCCCTTCTTCGTACTCTCGACGACCGCCTCGGTCTTCCAGCATTGGCTGTCACGGACCGACCATCCCTCCGGTCGTGACCCGTACTTCCTATATTCGGCAAGCAACCTCGGGTGCCTGCTCGCGCTCGCGTCGTATCCAATCGTCGTAGAACCAGTCTTCACGTTGCGCGAGCAGTCGCGTCTGTGGACCATCGGCTACGCTGAATTCGCCCTGCTGGCCGGCGCATGCGCCCTCTTTGCATGGCGGCGAACCGGCGGTGGAAGCTCTCTCGCGACGGCAGCGGCGGACGTGACCGTCGAACAGGCCCGCGCGCCAGTCACGGGGCTGCGCCGCGCACGCTGGGTGGCGCTCTCGTTCGTCCCGTCGAGCCTGATGCTCGCTGTGACGAGCTATGTGTCAACTGACATCGCGGCGGTTCCGCTGCTGTGGCTCGTACCGCTCGCGCTGTACCTCCTCACCTTCGCGCTGGCCTTCGGCCGGCACTCGGCAGCGGCCGGGGCGTTTGCGAGACGGACTCTTCCGGTGCTCGTAGTACCGCTCGCGCTCTTCATGGTCGCAAAGGTCCATGCGCCACTGACCGCAATCGTCTTGCTGCACCTCGCGGCATTTGGCGTGATCGCGCTCAGCTGCCATGCGAATCTGGGGAAGGACCGGCCCGAGCCCTCGCGGCTCACCGAGTTCTACTTCTGGGTGTCGTTCGGCGGGATGCTCGGCGGACTGTTCAACACACTCGCGGCGCCGGTGCTGTTCGACGGCATCGTCGAGTATCCGCTCGTCCTCGTGATGGCCTGCCTGTTGTTCCGAGTGTCCGATGCACCGGCCACGTGGCGCCGCGTGGCGGCCGACGTTGTCATACCGCTCGTCGTTGGCGGATTGACCGCCGGCATTCTCGTCGCATTGAGGGCCCGCAGCGCACCGTTGGCGCTGCAGCTGGCGACGCTCTCCGTGCCTGCGTTCCTCACCTTCGCACAGCGACGGCAGTCGCTCCGGTTTGGAAGCTGCATGGCTGCGCTGATCGTCGCAAGCGTCGCGTTCGGCAACGCCGGCGAACGCGTCCTGTCCGCGACACGCACTTTTTTTGGCGTCTACCGCGTGAGCGAGGATCCGACACGCCGCTACCACGCCCTCGCGCATGGAACCACGCTGCACGGGATGCAGGCCATGGCACCCGAACGTCGGCGAGAGGCGTTTACCTATTACCACGAGACAGGACCGTTCGGCCAGGCCTGGAAAGCGCTGCCGCGAGCGGCCACCGGCCGCGAGATTGCGGTGGTCGGACTCGGCGTCGGCACGCTCGCCACCTACGCGCACCCCGGGCAGCACTGGACGTTCTTCGAAATCGATCCAGCCATCGAGCGGATTGCGCGGACGCCCGAGTATTTTTCGTTCATGGAGACCTGCGGCGATCGCTGCAAGGTGGTACTCGGTGACGCCCGCGTGTCGCTCAGTCGCATGCCTGAACAGGCCTACGATCTCCTGGTGCTCGACGCGTTCAGCTCTGACTCGATCCCGATTCACCTGATGACCCGCGAGGCGCTCTCGCTGTACCTCTCACGTCTGGCGCCGGACGGCGTCCTCGTAATGCACATCTCCAATCGGCACCTGCGTCTCGCCCCGATCGTCGCTCGCCTCGCGGCGACTCAGAAGCTCATCGCGTTGCACCAGATGGAATTGACCGCGCCTGGCTGGCCTGAAGGAAAGAACCCGTCGCACTGGATCGTGATGGCCCGCAACCCGGTGGACCTCGACGCGCTGAGCAAGGACAAGCGCTGGTCACCGCTCGTGGCATCTCCGTCGACGCCGCTCTGGACCGACGACTTCTCGAACATCCTCAGCGCCCTCAGCGTCCGCTGACCTCCGGGGGTCGTGGATCTGAAAAGTCCGCGCCGCTGAGGAAAGGTCCGCGCCGCTCGAGGAAAGCCGTGCCTGGGGTCGAATGTCGACGCATCGACGGAAAACGGTGCGCTCTGGTACCGAATGTCGACGTGTGGACGGAAACGTCGACGTGCGGACGGAAACAGTCCGCTATGGCGTCGAATGTCGAGGTGTGGATAGTAAACAGAGGACCGGAGATGCGATGAACCCATCGTTCGTTCGTGCAGTTGATGCGCTCTCCCGAGCAGCCGTCGCCGCAAGAGTCCGGCTCGCCGGCCGCAGCGCCCACGATGCGATCACCAACGCGAGAAACCCGAGCGGCGCGACGATGTCGGCCGCGCTGTCGCCGACGGCGGCGTGCGAGGCCGCGGCGGCGGTGAGATTGAAGAAGAAGCCCGCGTAGGCCCACTCCTTCAGGCGCGGAAAGCGCGGGACGACGATCGCGATCGCCCCGAGCAACTTCCAGATGCCCAGGATCGAGGCGAAGTACACCGGATAGCCCAGGTGGTTCATCACCGACACGACCTGATCCGACTGCGTGAGGTTGAGGACACCGCCGATTACGAAGCTCGCCGGGCCGAGAATGGTCGTCGTCCAGTACGCAATGTTCTTGATCTTCTCGTTCTTCATGATCGATCTCCTTCGGGTCGCGCGGCGGCGGGTGTCTCGACCGGCCGAATCCCGCGCTCTACTCCCTCGTCGAACGGCGAACCCGAAGATCGACAGTTCGCGATTACATTCCTGGTCCGCGCATTGCTAAGGCGATTCCGACTCCCAGCGAGATCGAGAATTTCCCGAAGTAAATCAAAAATCGGTCGCTCATCGGCGCTGGGATGACGGCCTTTTGTCTGCTGACAGGCGGACTGGGTGCGGGAGTCGACTTTCTAGATCAGGAGATGCCCATGCGAGTACCGCGACCTTTGCTGATGACGGCGATTGTTGCCATGTCCGCGCTGGCCTATCCAGCCCTCTCCTCTGCAAGCGTAATCAGTGTCGGGGTCGCCGCGTTTGGGGCGGGTTCAACGCTGACGACGTTCGCAGGTCTCGCCGATGGGACAGAAGTCAACGGTTTGACCCGCGATGGACTCCTCTTCCAGTACAGTCTTGGAAACGGCAATCTGATCATCGATGGTGGACCGGGCGTCACGAATAACATCTCGCCGCCAAATATCGTTTCGATTGGCAACAACACGGGAATTCTCAGCATCCTCTTGCCCGGAAGTGTCGATACATTCGGCTACGGATACGCCCTTCTCGCGACGACACCCCTTGCGGTGGGAACAACGATCTCCCTGTTCAATGGCGCGACCAACGTAGGAAGCCTCTCCTACGCCGCGGCGCTCGACCCCATCTTCGCTGGCGGGTTCGCCGGCATCCAAAGCACGATACCTTTCAACATCGTGAGACTGACCTTCAATAGCACTCAAGCGCCAGCGTTCGCGCTCGATAACATCCGAACGGCGGTGTCAGTCACCGCTGTCCCCGAACCCACTTCCCTCTTCCTGCTCGGGACAGGATGCGCAGCGTTGATTGCGAAGTTGCGAAGGCGGCAACAATCGACCTAGTAGGCTCTCAGGACGGCGCAGGTCCCACTTGCGCCGTCCGGACGGCTATGCGGCTGGCGATCGCTGGTAGGGGGCGCTCTCGTGGCCGAACGAGCGACGTGCCGACACGCCGAGACGGATCGCTAGCTTCGGCGCCACCGCCTCGTGTTCGTTACCACTCCACAACTGACGATTCTGTTATGTAATTTTTGGGCTCTGGCCCCATACGTAGCGCGCACTCCCGAGCAACCATGTGCAACGCCTGACTGGACGCTGGGTTGCTGTCCTGCTGGACGGTGCGCCAGACGTGGTTGTTCGTGCGGGAAAGCGAATCGATTTGGCTGCAGCGTCCAGCCGATGGAGCACTTCGTGTTGCCCTCCACGGTCCCCTGACGCATCGCCGCGAGTTTACGTTCCACGGCGAGCTCGAACTCCTCGATTTCATTAGCGATGTTGAGCGCAGACTGGTTGAAAGGGGCTGGACCCTCCAGGCGTCGGAGGATCGCCGGACGAAGCCTGAAGGCTGGAATGTCGGCGTCCTGGTGGATCGGCGGCGACAGCTCTAATCAGGTACAAACCATCCCACTAAACCCACCGTGTCCGCAGCACCGATGCAGCGGAAGAGCAGGTGGCACTCGCCGCTGTGAGACGCGGCATGTCCTCCGCAAAACCGGCTTGATCCGATCAATCGAGCTTCGCCGCCGAGCGACGAAGCCAATCGGCCTTCGGCGTGACTACGATTTTGCTGCGGACATACCGCGTCCCGCCGCGCCCATTCAATGTGAAGGACGGAAGTTCTTGTCTATCACTACTACTTATGCGCGGCGACTTCCGTCACCACGTTCCACACGTACTGGACAAAAGGATAGAGCGACGACTCAGCCAGTCGCTCAACGTCACCGTGCGCGGGATAGTCGAGCGCGTCCGAATCCGTGGACGCGGGGCCGATGCCGTAGGATTGGATGCCCTTGGCGCGGAGTTGGGCCTGGTCGCTGGCGCCTGTGGACATCGATGGCAGCACCGTGGCGCGGGGATACATGGTCTTGGCTACCCGCTCCATGACGCGGTACATCTCCGTGTCAAGCTTGGATGCGGGTGAGGGGGGGCGGGTTTGCGGAATCGGTACGATCTTCACCGCCGGGTCGGCGATCACCTTCGCCATTTCCGCATAGAACTTGTCGATGTTTTCATCCGGCAGTGCCCGGATGTCCAATGTCGCTTCCGCTTCTGAGGGAATCACGTTGGCTCCCACGCCCGCGCGAAGCATGGTTGGGACTACCGAGGTGCGCAGCATGGAATATTCTCCGGGCGAATGTTCCCGCAGAAATTTCTGAGCGTTAGCCGCGGCTTTGGAATCGAGCAGCGCCTTGTAGATCGCGGCCCGCTCCGGCGAACTGATATTGGCCAGGCTCTCAAAGTAGCTGCGCGTCGTGTCATTGAGCCGCATGGGCGTCTCCCATCGGCCCACCCTTTCGACGGCGGCGCCCAGATGAATCAGCGCATTGTCCATCCGCGGAGCGGAGCCGTGGCCCGCAGTGCCAGTGGCCACCAGCCGCACCCGCGCAGGCAGCTTTTCGGCAGTACCGATGTTGACCCGAGTCACATGTGCGCCATCGATGGTCGCGCCGCCGCCTTCGGTCATGGCAAATTCAGCGTCAATCTCAGCGAAGTGCTCGCGCACCATGTAGTTGATGCCGACTCCGGCGAGATCGGCTTCTTCACCCGATTCGGCGAGGAAGATCACATCGCGATCCAGTTGGACGCCCAAGCGTTTCAACATCAGCATGGTGATGAGATTGGCAGCCAGCACCGGCTTGTCATCCTTGCTGCCGCGTCCCCAGATGTAGCCATCCTTCATGACCGCGCCGAAAGGATCCACGGGCCACTTGTCTCGCTGCACGCCGACCACGTCCGTATGGGCCAGAATCAACAGGGGCCGCTTGGACCCGTTGCCCTTGAGACGCGCGACCAGGTTGGCACGGGTGGGATCCAGGGCGAAGGTGCTGGTGGGGATGCCTTCGCTCTCCAGGACCCTCTTCAAGTAATCGACCGCCAGGGTCTCGTGGCCAGCCGTCGTGTCGATCCGCACCAGGGCGCGGTAGTGCTCCAGGATTTCGGGGAAGAGCTTTTCCCAATCGACGGCCCCGCCCGCGGCCGGCGCTTGCGCGCGAGGCGAGGAGAGGGAAACAACGGCGAGCGCGAGCGCAAGAAAGCGCTTCATGCAAAGCTCCTTTACTTCTTTGGAGCTGATGTTAGCGCAAGTTCACGCCGAGAACTCGAGTTGCCAATGAGTGTCGCGAAGGAGCGCCGCGCCGCTTCGCCGCCGACCGAGCGTGCTTGTCGGCCTTCGGCCTAACTTCGGTTTTGCTGCGGACACGCCGCGTCTCACCGCGGGCAGATCGGATTCGATTTGCGAAGGAGCGCCCTGCCCGCTCCTTGCCTCGCCGAAGCCCCGGCGAAGGCTGGCCAGCTGCCCGCCGCCCGCTGATTCAGAACAAGAACCGCGAGCCAATCTGCACTTGGCGCGGGTAGCCGATACTGGGGATGAATCCCGTCGGCTGCCGGAAATTCACACTACTGGCGTTGCCGGAATAATTCGCACCGAAGTTGGCCGTGTTCAACAGATTGAAAAGCTCGATAAAGATCCCGAGCTTCCTGTCGCCCCCGACCGCGAGGAACTTCGTCGAGCGCAGGTCGATGACCGTCGTGTTGTCGCCCCGGGCTGAATTGATCGACACCTGTTTCCCGGTCGCCGGATCGACCCACCGATCGTTATTGGTCCCATCCGCATTCAGATCGCGGCCGGCCGTCAGGTTGTACGGGCGCGCGCTCGCCATCTGAAGGACAGGCGAGAGCTGGATCCCGTACGGAAGATCGAACACGCCCGTGGCCACCATCCGATGACGCTCGTCGGGCCCATTCGGTCCCCATTCACTCCGGTTGAAGATATCGGACTGATCCTGCGCCAGCCCCGCTCCCGACCGGTTGCCGGTTGAGCCGCCATACGAATAGGCGCCTGCGAGCGTGTAGTGCGCCTGCAGCGTGGCGCGCGGGTAGCGCCGCTGGAAGAGGAACGTCAGCGCCTGGTATCTGGACTTGTTGATCGCCGCCAGAATGTTCACCGTACTCAGGGTGTTGGCGGGAAGGCCGGCCTTGACATATTCCGGAGCCAGCTTGCGGACCCCATTGATGATCGGACTGAGATTCAACTGCCGCATCTCTTTCCGTCCTTCGACATGAGAGTAGTCGACCGAGAGCACGGTATTGGCCGCCAGCGTGTGGGCATAGCCGATATGCACCTGATGCGTGCGGGGATCGGTAATCGCGGGGTCATGCCACTGGCCGGCAGAATTGAGCGGCAGCGAGTTCCCTTCAGTGGGCTGCGGCGGCAGCGGATCGATCCCGAAGCGGTACGTGGCGAGCTGGCCGACGCCGATTGACGTGTTCGTCAGCGTGGCCAGCGCATTGAGGGGGCGATGGTTTTGCGATGTGATGTCGCCTGCGGCTGCCGAGACGTTGTATTGATCGAAGTACAGACCGTAGCCGCCGCGCACGACACGCCGCCCGTCTCCGCTCAGGTCGTAGGCAAAGCCGATTCGGGGTGAGATGTCGTTGATCGGGGTCTTCGGTGCCCTGCCATACGGACTTCCGATTTTCTCGAGCACGATCCGTGTCGCATTCAGCGCCGCCAGCCGCTGATCCATCAGATTGAAATCGATGTCGTAGCGGACTCCCAGATTCAGGGTCAGCCGCGTCTTGATCCGCCAGTCGTCCTGGTACCACGTCCCGAATTGAGCGGCGTTCTGCACGTTTGTTCCCAATGAGCCCACGCCATTGATGGCTCCACCGTTGGCCTGTTGCCACGACCGCACGATCCCCGGTGTCGCAAAACCCTGAGGATAGCGCCCGTTGCTGTTGCTGAGGATCACGGACGGATCATCGAAGAACACGATCGTGGCGAAATGCTCGTTTCCGTTGTCGCGGCCGAGGCCGGGCAGGAAGGCGTAATTGGCGCCGAACTTGATCGCGTGCGTACCCAGGAGCAGCGACACGTCGTCCTTGATCTGTTCCTCCTTCCGATTCGACTTCGATCCACCGGCGCCGCCGGCGCCAGTATTGACCGTCGGGAACGACAGACGCGGCGGAAAGATGTCCACGTTGGGGAAATCCCGGATGTAGTGCTTCTCCGTCACGTTGCTGACCGAATCGTCGAACCACCGCATGTGGTTCACATGCGCGGTGAGCTGATTCAACCCGCGGCTGCCAAACACCAGGCCGTGCTGTACGACGACGCTCTGCGCGGTGATCTTGGCGTCGTTCACCTCACGCATGTCGTTGTTGGTGGTCCAGGTCACGGCATCCTTCAGG
>Ga0070698_100009266_pt1 | contig 10561 bp, 7 predicted proteins | sample KBSK1502metaG_FD_65477 | JGI IMG/M metagenome (GOLD analysis project Ga0070698, IMG submission 65477) | Corn, switchgrass and miscanthus rhizosphere microbial communities from Kellogg Biological Station, Michigan, USA - KBS K1-50-2 metaG | ecosystem: Host-associated > Plants > Roots >... | reverse complement strand
TGGCAGCTGGTCCGCCACGACGACCTCGTCGAGAGCGCGCACCGGCAGATCTACTACCGGGCCGACGTGCCCAGCCAGCGCGGCCAGATCTACGACCGCAGCGGGACGATCGTGCTCGCTGCGAGCGTCAGCCGCGACCGGCTGATCGTCGCCGCCGACCAGATGACGGCGGACCAGCAGGCGACGATGGTCGAGTTCCTCACCGCCCAGCTCGGGCTGGACCCGACGGCGAGCGGTGCGCTGGCTGCGAAGCTCCAGACAGGCAAGCCGTACCTCGTCATCGCGCGCAACCTGCCGCCCGAGCAGTCGACCGCGATCGAGGCCGCCGCCGCGGCGGCAGGCATCGAGGGCATCTCGTTCGAGTCGGATTCGGCGCGCAGCTACCCCCAGGCCGGCGGCAGCCCGAGCAGCACGTTGGCGGCGCAGCTGATCGGGTTCGTGAACCGCGACGGCGCCGGCCAGTACGGTGTCGAGCAGTTCTACCAGGACGTCCTGGCTGGCCAACCCAAGGTCGTCGAGGCCGACCGCGATTCGAACGGGCAGCCGCTGCTCGAGACCGAGCGGACGGTCGAGCCGGGCGTTCCGGGGCAGGACATCCGGCTGACGATCGACGCCGGCCTGCAGCTCGCGGTCGAGCAGGAGGTCATGGCCGCGCGAATCTCGAACCATGCGAAATCCGTCTCCGCCGTCGTGATGGATCCATGGTCCGGCGAGATCTACGCCTCGGCGAGCTACCCCTCGTATGACGCGAACAAATTCACCTCGATCGCGAGCGAAGACCCGTCGGTCTTCGTCGACCCAGTCGTGTCACACGTCTACGAGCCCGGCTCCGTGTTCAAGATGCTGACCGTGCTGGCAGGGCTCGAGACCGGTACGACCTCGCTCGACCGAACCTATTACGACAGCGGCAAGATGCGGCTCGACGACGGCAAGACGGTGATCAAGGACTCCGACCGTCGAGCGATGGGCAACATGCATCTCGAGGATGCGATCGCCTACTCCCGGAACGTCGTCGCGGCGAAGGTGGCCCTGGGTCTGGCGCCGACGAAGCGCGAGGCGTCCAAGATCCTCCAGGACGTCTGGACGCGGCTCGGCATCGGAAGCCTCACCGGGATCGACGTCGCCGGCGAGGCCCCGGGCCTCGTCAACGACCCCGCGAGGAGCGGCTTCAGCGTGGCCGACCTTGCGAATGCCTCGTTCGGACAGGGCGTCGCGATTACCGAGGTCCAGCTGGCCAGAGCGTTCGCGGCAATTGTCAACGGCGGGGTACTTGTCCACCCGCACGTCGTTGCCGGGGTGGGGACGGAGCCCGTTGCCGACACGTCGGATCCCCCGGTGTTCGATCCGTCGCTCAGCCCGACGCTGGCAGGCCTCATGGAGCATGTGCTCAAGAGTCCGTGGTACGCCGACATCTCCCGGTCGCCGGGCTATTGGATCGGCGGCAAGACCGGCACCGCCCAGGTCTGGGACGCCCGCCACAACCGCTGGATGCCCGATCGCTACAACTTCACGTGCGTCGGGTTCATCGGTCGCGAGAAGGGCCATCCGGACCTCGTCGTCGTCGCTCGGATCTCCGAATCCGGGATGAGCCTGCCGTTCGCATCGGTCGACCTGTTCCGCCGCGTCGCGACCGACGCGGAGACGACGCCCGGGCTCCTGCCGGTGCTGACGCCGGCCGACGCGACGACGGCGCGAGCCGGCGGGTGATCGCCGTCACGGCGGTCGTCGCCGGACCCTGTGCCACACTTGGGGCCGTGACCGTCGAGGGCCCGCAGCCGCCCAGCGCGGGCACCCGCCCCCGGGGCACCGACCCCGTCTCGTTCACCGCCGACGATCTCCGTCGCCTGACCGGCGGTCGGCTGTTGCGCACGAGCTCGCGGCCCATCCGTGGCGCGGCCGTCGATTCCCGCCTCGTCGGCGCGGGCCAGCTCTTCGTCGCGCTGCCCGGCGAGCGCACCGACGGCCACCGCTTCCTCGCCGACGCCGCCGTGGCAGGCGCGGCCGCCCTCGTCGTCTCGCGCCCGGTCCCGGCCGAGGTCCTCGACGCGCTCGGCGACCTCACCGTCCTGGCCGTCCCGGACGGCCTCGTCGCCCTCGGCGCCCTCGCCGCGGGGTGGCGCGCCCGGTTCGACCCGCTCGTGGTGGGCGTGACGGGCAGCATCGCCAAGACGTCAACGAAGGAGGCCGTCGCCGCGGTCCTCGGGACGACGTTTCGGACGCTGCGCAACGAGGGCAATCAGAACAATGAAGTCGGACTGCCGCTGACGCTGCTGCGGCTCGGGCCGGACCACCGGGCGGCCGTGCTCGAGATGGGCATGTACGCGAGCGGCGAGATCGCCGACCTCGCCCGGATGGCGCGCCCGAAGATCGGCGTCGTGACCGCGGTGCACGGCGTGCACCTGAGCCGGATGGGCTCGCTCGCCGCGATCGAGCGGGCGAAGGGCGAGCTCGTCGAGGCCCTGCCGTCAGACGGCGTTGCGGTGCTCAACCAGGACGACCGGCGCGTGCGCCGGATGGCCGACCGCACGGCCGCGCGCGTGCTCACGTACGGCCTGAGCAGCGACGCTGACGTGACCGCCGACGAAGTCGTCTCGGCCGGGTTCGAGGGCATGCGCTTCACGCTTCGACTGCCGCCTGCGCGGGGCGGCCGGCCTGTGCGCCTGCCCGCGCGAATCCCGGCACTGGGCAAGCTGTCGGTGCACAACGCCCTGGCCGGCGCGGCGGTCGGTCACGCGGCGGGCATTGATCCGGCCGTCATCGTCCATGCCCTCGCCGGCGGCTGGTCGGCCGAGCATCGCGGCCAGGTCGCCCGGATCGGGCGCATCACCCTGATCGACGACGCCTACAACGCCTCGCCGCCGTCGGTCACCGCCGCCCTCGACATGCTCGCCGGGCTGCCCGGCCGACGGATCGCGGTCCTGGGCGAGATGCTCGAGCTGGGCAAGGGCGCCGTCACCGGCCACCGTGAGGTCGGGACCGCCGCGGCGGCCACCGTCGATCTCCTGATCGTCGTCGGCGCCGGCGCCGCGGGCATTGCCGCCGGGGCGAGGGCGGCCGGGCTCGACCCGTCGCGCATCCTCGAGGCTCGGGATCGCGACGCGGCGCTCGACCTGCTCCGGGCACGCCTGCGGGACGGTGACGTCATCCTGGTCAAGGCGTCGCGAGGGGTCGAGCTCGACCTGCTGGTCGACGGGCTCCGGACGGAGCTGTCGCGATGACCCCGACCGCCGGCAAGATGACGGTCGACATCATCCAGGGCCTGCTCCTGGCTTTCGCGGCCGTGGTGATCGTCATGCCCGCGTATATCCGACTCCTGCGCCACGCCGGCATGGGCAAGCAGATCCTCGAGGAAGGCCCGGAGTCCCACCAGGTGAAGCGCGGGACGCCGACGATGGGCGGCCTCCTCGTCATCGGCGTCGTGCTCGGGCTGTTCTTCTTCCTGCGCGCCGGTCTGCCGCCGGGCGGGATCATCGCGCCGATCGCAACGTTGCTCCTCGTCGGCGGCCTCGGCGCGTTCGACGACTACCTGAACGCGAAGACCGGGGAGGGGATCAGCGCCCGCCAGAAGATGCTGTGGCTGATCGTGGTCGCGGCCGTCGCGGCGTACCAGATTCAGTCCACCTACGCGATCGATTCGATCTCCGTTCCGTTCGTGGGCACGGTCATGGTCCACCCGGCGCTGTACATCGCCTTCGCGGCATTCGCGATCATCGCCGCGGCGAACGGGGTCAACATCACCGACGGCCTGGACGGCCTTGCCGGCGGGACGCTCGTCTTCGCGTTCGTTGCATTCGTGTTCGTGGCCATGCTGAATGTGCCGACCCAGCCGAACCTCGCCGTGCTGTGCGCGCTCATCGTCGGCGCCCTGCTCGGCTTCCTCTGGTTCAACGTCCACCCGGCGCAGATCTTCATGGGCGACTCCGGGTCGCTCGCCCTCGGTGCGACGCTGGCGGTGACCGCCCTGATCACCGGCCAGATCCTGATCCTGCCGATCGTCGGCCTCGTCTTCGTGATCGAGACGCTGTCGGTGGTGATCCAGGTCGCGTACTACAAGCTCACCGGCGGGCGCCGCATCTTCCGGATGAGCCCGCTGCACTATCACTACGAGCTGGCCGGCTGGGACGAAGAGAAGATCACCCTTCGCTTCTGGATCGTGGGCATCGTCGCCGGGCTCATCGGCGTGACGCTGTTCCTAGCGTCGATCCACGCGCTGAGCTGACCGTGATGACCGCCGATCGCATCTCGACCATCGATCCGGCCAGCCTGGCGCCGGGTGCGCTGGACGCCGGCGTGTTCCGCGGCCGGCCGGTGAGCGTCCTCGGCTTCGCCCGGTCGGGGATCGCGCTCGCGCGCTTCCTCGCCGACGCCGGCGCCGAGGTGACCGTCTATGACGCGCGGCCGGCCGGCGAGCTCGCGCGAGCGGTCACGGCCGTCGAGGGCCGGCCGGTGCGGCTCCTGCTCGGCCCGGAGATCGACCCGGCCGCGGCGCTGGCCGGTGCCGCCCTCGTCGCGACGTCGCCGTCGATCAACCCCGACTACCCGACCACCGAGCCCCGCCTGCGCCGCGCGCTCGCCGAGCTGGTGACGCGGCGCCGCGACGGCGACCGCACCGCCGCGGCGGTCCTCTCGGAGGTCGACCTGTTCCTGCGCCTGTGCCCGGCGCCGACGATCGGGATCACGGGCACGAAGGGCAAGACCACGACCTCGGCGTTGACCCATGCCCTGCTGGCGACCGATGCCGCGCACCCGGCCGTGCTCGGCGGGAACATCGGGGTGCCGCTCGTCGAGCGGCTGCCCGAGCTCACGCCCTGGCACCGCGTCGTCCTGGAGCTGTCCGAGCTGCAGCTGCCGACCCTGTCGCGGGGCACCACGCTCGCCGTTTACACCAACGTCACTGCCGATCACCTCGACCGTCACGGCTCGCTCGAGGCCTACCGCGCCGTCAAGCGACGCCTTGCCGAGCTGGTCGACCCGGCCGGCGCGCTGGTCCTCAACGACGAGGACCCGGTCGTGGCCGGCTATGCCGACGCGAGCGCCGCCCGCGTGGTCCGCTACCGGCGCGGCGAGCTGGCGCCGGGCGGTCTCGGCGTTGCCCACGGCTGGATCGTGGCCGACGCGATCGCGCCGATTGACGCAGCGCGATCAGGTGCCGGACAGGCAGGCGAAGGTCGGGCAGCTGGCGGGCGGATCCTGCCCCTCGCCGAGCTCGGAATCCCTGGTGCGCACAACGTCTCGAACGCGCTGGCGGCCACTGCGGCCGCGCTGCTGTTCGGCGTCGCACCCGAGGCCATTCGGCACGCGGCGGCAGGCTTCACCGGCGTCGAGCATCGCCTCGAGCGCGTGACCGAGATCGACGGCGTCCGCTTCGTCAACGACTCGCAGGGCACCCAGCCCGACGCGGTCATCGCGGCGCTGCGCGCGTTCGACCCGCCGATCGTGCTCATCGCGGGTGGCCGCGACAAGGGCATCGACCTCGCCGAGCTCGCGACGGTCGTGGCCGAGCGCGCCACCGCCGCGGTGCTCATCGGCGAGAGCGGCCCGGCGCTGGAGCGGCTGTTCCGGGGCGCGGGCCTCGCGACTGCCGAGCGCGCGGCGTCCCTGGAGGACGCCGTGGAGGCGGCCGACGGCCTCGCCCGCGCGGCCCGCCGCGGCGGCCAGGCGACGGCCACGGTCCTGCTGAGCCCCGCGGCCGCAAGCTTCGACATGTTCGCCGACTACGAGGCCCGCGGCCGCGCATTCAAGGCCGCGGTGCGGCGCCTTGCCGGGGAGCGCGACTGATGGACTTCGTCAGCCGGCTGCCCTTCGGGCCACGACCCGCGCCGGGGCTCCGCGGCGGGCGCACGCGTCCCGGAGCGATGCGCCGCTGGGACCGGGGCATCGGTGCCGGGCCCGAAAGCGACGCGCGCCCGGAGCGGCGTGCCGCCGCATCCGCGACGGCCCGGCCCGCGGCCCGGGCCGGCTCGGACGTCCTGCGCCGGGAGCGCCATCAGCCCGACTACTCGATCCTGCTCGCAGTCGTCGCCCTCGCCGCGATCGGCATCCTGATGGTCTTCTCGTCGTCGGCGATGCACGCCTACATCGCGAACGACGACACGCTCGCGATCGTCGGGCCCCAGATCTTCTGGGGCGCTCTCGGGATCCTGGCGATGCTGGTCGTGATGCGCGTCGACTATCGCTGGCTGCGGCTCGCGTCCGTGCCGGCATACGCCATCGCACTCGTGCTGCTTGTGCTGGTCTTCGTCCCAGGGCTCAACCGTATCGTCGGCGGCTCGGCTCGCTGGCTCGTCGTCGGGCCGCTGCCTGCAGTGCACCCGGCCGAGATCGCCAAGCTCGCCCTCGTGATCTACCTCGCCCACTGGATGGCGAACAAGGGCAAGCGGATCAGCGGCTTCTGGTCGGGCACGGTGCCCTTCCTGCTGATCGCCGTGCCCGTCATCGCCCTCGTGTTCAAGGAGCCGGACCTCGGCACGACGTTCGTCGTCACGCTCGCGGCGTTCACGATGTTCTTCGTCGCGGGCGCGAGCCTCGTGCAGCTCGGCGCGATGGGCGGAATCGGGGTCGTCGGCGTCATCCTGGTCGGCCTGCGCGATTACCAGATCGAGCGCATCCGGACATTCATCGACCCGTGGGCGGACCCGCTCGGGACCGGCTTCCACACGATCCAGGGACTGCTCGCCCTCGGCCTCGGTGGGATCTTCGGCCAGGGCCTGGGTGAGTCGAAGCTGGCCGGCGGCCTGTACCTGCCGAATGCCTGGAACGACTTCATCTTCGCGATCATCGGCGAGGAGTTCGGGTTCCTCGGCGCGGGCCTCGTGATCGGCCTGTTCGTGCTCCTTGCCTACGCCGGCATCCGGACCGCGCTGCGCGCGCCGGACACGTTCGGGGCGCTCCTCGCCGCCGGGATCACGGCCTGGCTGTGCTTCCAGGCGTTCATCAACATCGCGGTGGTCGTGGCCCTGCTGCCGGTCACCGGCATCACCCTGCCGTTCATCAGCGCCGGTGGTTCGTCGCTGCTCGTGAGCTTCGCTGCGGCGGGAGTGCTGCTGTCCATCTCGCGCGAGACGCTCGAGCGTCGACCGGCAAAGGCAGCGGCCGGGGAGAGCGGAGCACCACGAGGCACGAAGCACGACGACCAGCGGTCGACCAGCACAACCCGGAGGTCAGATGCGGCTGCTGATCGCGGCCGGGGGAACCGGGGGACACATCTACCCGGCCCTCGCCGTCGCGACGTCGATCCGACGCCGTCCCGACGCGCCTGAGCTCGACTGGGTCGGCGGCCGGCGCGGGCTGGAGGGCCAGCTCGTTCCTGCGGCCGGCTTCGAGCTACGGCGGCTGCTCCTGCGCTCGCTGCGCTCGGTCGAGGCCGACATCCACCTGGTCCTCGATCCGATCCGTCTCGCGCTCTCCGTGCCGCAGGCGCTGTGGTGGCTCCTCCGCCGGCGACCTGCCGCGATCTTCACGACCGGCGGCTACGTCGCGATCCCGATCCTCATCGCGGCCCGGCTCCTGCGCATCCCGGCGCTCCTCTGGGAGGGCAACGTCGTCCCGGGCAAGAGCGTCCGCGCGACCGCGCGCCTCGCCTCGGCACTGGCGGTGTCCTTCTCGGCGACCTGTGCTGCCCTCGCCACGGGGAGGTCGTGCTTCGTGACCGGCACGCCCATTCGCGATGTGAGCTCGATCGACCGGCTCGCGGCCCGGGAGCGCCTCGGCTTGCCGTCATACGCCCGGGTCGTGCTCGTGTTCGGCGGCTCGCAGGCAACGCGGACCTTGAACACTGCCGTGGCCGGCGCCCTGCCGCAGCTGGTCGAGAAGGTGCACGTGATCCACCTGACCGGGGCTGACGGGCTGTCCGCCGCCGAGGCCGCGCGCGGGGCCCTGCCGGAACCGGTCAGGTCGCGCTATCGGCCGGTCGCGTTCCTCGGCGAGGGCCTGCTCGACGCGTTGGCCGCGGCCGATATCGTCCTCGGGCGGGCCGGCTCCTCGACGCTCGCGGAGACGTCGGCATTCGGCCTGCCGATGGTGGTCGTGCCATACCCGCATGCCGGCGCGCACCAGCGCGCCAACGCCGCCGAGCTGGTGGATGGCGGCGCGGCCCTGTACATCGAGGACGACGCCTTCGACAGCGCGGCCCTGCTCGACGCCGTCGCCCTGCTCCAGGACCCAGCGCGCCACGCGGCGATGGGCGCGGCGGCGCGCAGCCTGGCCAGGCCGAGGGCGGCCGACGCGGTCGCCGAGCTGGTCCTGGCCCTGGCCGAGCGGCGACCGCTGCCGACGCCCGAACAGGTCACCGCGATGGCCCGCGGCGGCGCCTGATGCCCGGCCACCCGGCCTCGAAGGCGGGCGCGACGACACTGGACCTGGTCGCGCTGTCCGGCGAGATCGCCCGGCGGGTCGGGGTCAAGGCCGAGCGGAACGCGCCGCTCGCGAAGCTCACCACGATGCGGGTCGGCGGTCGCGCGGATCTCCTAGCCACGGCGCACAACACCTTCGAGCTGCGGGCGCTCGTCCGTTTCGCGCGCTCGCGAGGACTGCCGTTGACGCTCCTCGGGCGGGGCAGCAACAGCGTGATCTCGGATCGCGGTGTGCGCGGTCTCGTGGTCCACGTCCGAGCCGAGGGCAGCCGGGTCGACGGCGACGCGTACGTCGTCGAGGCGGGGGTGCCGATGGCCCGCGCGGCCACGGAGACGCAGCGTGCCGGTCTCACGGGGCTCGAGTTCGGCCTGGCAATTCCGGGTACTGCGGGTGGCGCGGTGTGGGCGAACGCGGGCGCCCATGGCTCCGACGTGCGCTCCGTGCTCGAGTCGGCCGACGTCCTCCTGGCCGACGGCACCGAGGCCCGGGTCCTCGCCGCCGAGCTTGGGCTCGACTACCGCGAGAGCCGCTTCAAGCAGGCGCCGGTGGACGGGCCGGCAGAGGTCGTTCTCGGGGCGCGATTCCGGCTGGCGAGCGCCTCGGCCGACGACATCAAGGCGCGGCTCGACGACATCCGGCACTGGCGCCAGGCCCATCAGCCGCTCGGCCTGCCCTCGGCCGGCAGCTCCTTCCGCAACCCCAGCCCGGATACCTCCGCCGGCGAGCTGATCGATCAGGCCGGGCTCAAGGGACAGCAGGAGGGCGGCGCGACGGTTTCCGAGAAGCACGCGAACTTCATCGTCAACGATCGCAAGGGCACGGCCGCCGACGTCCGGCGACTGATGGACCGGGTCCGGGTCGCGGTGCTCGAATCAGCGGGCGTGGAGCTGCAGCCGGAGATCGTGTTCGTGGGTGATTGGGCCGGTTGGCCGTGGCCGGCGACGGAGGACGTCGCGTGACCCGCCAGTGGCCGCCGGTGGCCGTCCTGCTGGGCGGGCCGTCGGCGGAGCATGACGTCTCGGTGGTCTCCGGGACCGCCATCGCCGAGGCGCTCGATGGGGCCGGGTTGGACGTCCGGCAGGTGCTGATCGACCTCGACGGGCGCTGGTGGTGGCTGCCCGCCGGGCATCGGCGGGAGGACCGGCCCGCGAGCGCGTACGACGATCCCGGCACCCTCGACGCGGAGGGCCCCGTGATGCTTGGCGCCGCGCTCGACCGGCTTGCGGGCGCCGATCCGGCGCCGGTCGTGTTCATCGCGTTGCATGGCCCGTTCGGTGAGGACGGCACGGTCCAGGCGCTGCTCGAGGCCGCCGGACTCGCGTACACCGGCGCCGGCGTGCTGGCCTCGGCGCTGGGCATGGACAAGGTGGCCCAGAAGCGGATGTGGCGCGGGCTGGGCCTGCCGGTGATCGACTGGCTCGAGGTCCGAGCGGCGGCCTGGGCGGCCAATCGCTCCGTCGTGCTCACCCAGCTGGAAGCCTTCGCCGCGGCCCCGAGCCCGTCCGACGCGCGCCTGATGGTCAAGCCGGCTCGGCTCGGCTCGTCGATCGGGATGACCCTCGCGCACAGCGCCGACGAACGGGCGGCCGCCCTCGAGCTGGCCTTCCGCTACGACGACCTGGCCATCGTCGAGCGCTATTTCGCCGGCGCGCGCGACCTCGAGATCTCGATCATCGGCGCCGAGCCGCCGCTCGGCGTCTACGGCCCCGGCGAGATCGTCGCGGGTCACGAGTTCTATGACTACGACGCCAAGTACACGCCCGGGCTGTCGGAGACGTCGACCCGCGCCGAGATCCCCGCCGCCCAGCGCGAGCTGATGAAGAAGCTGGCGCGCGACGCCTACCGGGCGATCGGCGCCGAGGGCTTCGCCCGGGTCGACTTTCTGGTCCGCGACGAGGCGATCTTCCTGTCCGAGATCAACACCATTCCGGGGTTCACGCCGATCAGCCTGTTCCCGACGATGCCCGCCGAGGCGGGGCTCGACTTCACGGCGGTGTGCCTGCGGATCCTCGAGCTCGGGATCGAGCGCCATGCGCGCCGCACGCACGACCGCCTCCGACCGGAGGACCTGCCGCGGTGACCCGCAGGTGAGGGGCTTCAGGTCGAATCGGCGCCGGGCGAGCGGGGCGCGGCCGATGAAGGGCGCGCGCGTCCCCATCCCCGAGCGCTCGCCGGAGGCCGTCCTCGGGCCCGCGTTGCGTGGTCTCGC
>Ga0070698_100009265_pt1 | contig 10562 bp, 9 predicted proteins | sample KBSK1502metaG_FD_65477 | JGI IMG/M metagenome (GOLD analysis project Ga0070698, IMG submission 65477) | Corn, switchgrass and miscanthus rhizosphere microbial communities from Kellogg Biological Station, Michigan, USA - KBS K1-50-2 metaG | ecosystem: Host-associated > Plants > Roots >... | reverse complement strand
CTTCCCCGGCGGCGCACCTCGCCGGGGAAGAGCACTGCGGGGACGCGCACGGCCCGCGGTACCTGCCGCAGGACGCCACGGGCGGTTTTGTCGGCAAAAGTCGGGCTACGGGCGAATCCCGGGAGTAGCATTGCGCCTCACCTGCCGGAAGGCTGAAGACTAGCTACAGAGAAGCTGGCGGCCGGCTGGGCACAGCACACTACTCGCGGGAGTACTTCGTGGCTACAGTCCGCCGCTCGGCGCCGGGCGTCCTGCTCGCCGCGGCCCTGGCCGTCGCCACCGCGGCCTGCGGACCGTCGCACACTCCGCCGCCGCGGGCGGTGATGCTCGACGCGCAGGCGGTCGTCGACCCGCTGGCAGCCCAGACCTCGGTGTGGATCTTGCGGCACGCCTCCGCGAACACCGAGGCCGCATTCGCCGTGCACCTCACCGGGGCGGTGGAGGATTCCGGCCACACGCTGACGTTCGACCTGTCGGTCGCCGGCAGCGCTGGCTGCACCGGTAACGTGACGGAGTCAAAGGCCGGGTCGTTCCAGCTGATATTCGACGGCTCGACCGTCTGGGTCAAGCCGGACGACGAGTTCTGGCGGGTGGCGGGCGGCATCACCGACGCCGCGCAGCTGGCGTCGGTGAAGGGCAAGTACCTGACGGCCACGGCGGGCGGCTCAGGCCTCGGCGAGGTCGCCTCGATGTGCCAGCTGAAGACCTTGCTGAAGGGCTTCACCTCGATCCCCGCTAACACCCCTGGCGAGACCAAGGGGCGGGTGACGCACATGAACGGGCAGCGTGCGCTGAAGGTCTCCGACACGAGGGACTCGGCGTACGCGTACGTCACCGACACCGCGCAGCCGAGGCTGCTGCAGCTCATCGACCCTAGCGCGGTCGGCGACAAGCTCAGCTTCGGCTATCCGGGAACGCCCGTCGCCATCACTCCGCCGCCTGCCAGCGAGATCCTCGTCGGCGGCCGGTAAGGCCAGTAAGGCCAGTAAGGCCAGCAGATCAGCCGCCGATCGCGGACATCGGGCGGTCGGGCTGCAGGAACGACGGGTCGTTGATCCCGTGCCCCGGCAGCTTCACCGCCACCGCGGCCCGCCAGCGCTCGGCGATCTCCTCGTCAGAGGCGCCGCCCCGCAGCGGCGACCGCAGGTCGCTTTCAGAGCGCGCGAACAGGCAGTTGCGCACCTGGCCGTCGGCGGTCAGCCGGACCCGGTCGCAGGAGCCGCAGAACGGCTGCGTCACCGAGGCGATCACGCCGACCCGGGCCGGGCCGCCGTTCACGAGGAACGTTTCGGCGGGGGCGGCGCCACGGGCCCGTTCCGAATCCTCTGACAGGGCGAACGCGGCGGACAGCGACTCGAAAACCTCGGCCGCGGTGACCATCTCCGCCCTCTTCCAGCCGTGCTGGGCGTCCAGCGGCATCTGCTCGATGAACCGCAGCTCGTACCCGCGCTCCAGGCAGTAGGCCAGCAGCGGGACCGCCTCGTCGTCGTTGATGCCGCGCATGAGCACCGCGTTGACCTTGACCGGCGTGAGGCCGGCGGCGGCCGCGGCCGCCAGCGCGTCGAGCACGTCGGGCAGCCGGTCGCGCCGCGCCAGCTTGCGGAACACCTCCGGCCGCAGCGTGTCCAGCGACACGTTGATCCGGTCGAGGCCGGCCTCGCGCAGCGCGACGGCCCGCCTGGCGAGCCCGATCCCGTTGGTGGTCAGCGAGATGTCCGGCCGCGGCGTCAGGGCGGCCGTCCTGGCGATGATCGACTCGAGCTCGCGCCGCAGCAGCGGCTCGCCGCCGGTGAACCGCACCTCGCGGATGCCGAGGCTGGTGACGCCGATCCTGATCAGCCGGACGATCTCTTCGCCGGTCAGGACCTGCGGGGCGGGCAGCCAGTCCAGCCCTTCGGGCGGCATGCAGTAGGCGCAGCGCAGGTTGCAGCGGTCGGTCAGCGAGACCCGCAGATCCGTCGCAACCCGTCCGAAGGAGTCAGCTAGCATCCCCTCAGCCTAGTCGCCGGTATCGAAGTGACGAAAAAAACACGTGGAGGCTGACGTTAGTAGTAGTAGGGGAACCGGGTCCAGTCCGGTTCGCGCTTCTCGAGGAACGCGTCCCGTCCCTCGACGGCCTCGTCGGTCATGTACGCCAGCCGGGTTGCTTCCGCCGCGAACACCTGCTGCCCCACCAGCCCGTCGTCAATCAGGTTGAAGGCGTACTTCAGCATCCGCTGCGACGTCGGGCTCTTCGCGTTGATCTTGGCCGCCCAGTCCAGCGCGGTGCGCTCCAGGTCCGCGTGCGGGACCACGGCGTTGACCATGCCCATCCGGCACGCCGCCTCGGCGTCGTAGGTGTCGCCGAGGAAGAAGATCTCCCGCGCGAACTTCTGCCCGACCTGGCGGGCCAGGTAGGCCGACCCGAAGCCGCCGTCGAAGCTGCCCACGTCGGCGTCGGTCTGCTTGAAGCGGGCGTGCTCGCGGCTGGCCAGGGTGAGGTCGCAGACGACGTGCAGGCTGTGCCCGCCGCCCGCCGCCCAGCCGGGCACCACGCAGATGACGACCTTCGGCATGAACCTGATCAGCCGGTGGACCTCCATGATGTGCAGCCGCCCGCTGCGCGCCGGGTCGATGGCCTCGGCCGTCTCACCGTCGGCGTACCGGTACCCGTCGCGGCCCCGGATCCGCTGGTCGCCTCCCGAGCAGAACGCCCAGCCGCCGTCCTTCGGCGACGGCCCGTTGCCGGTCAGCAGCACGCATCCGACGTCGCCGGTCATCCGCGCGTGATCCAGGGCGGTGTACAGCTCGTCCACGGTATGCGGTCGGAAGGCGTTGCGGACCTCGGGCCGGTTGAACGCGACGCGGACGGTGCCTGAGTCGACGGCACGGTGATAAGTGATGTCGGTGAAGTCGAAGCCCTCGACGGCGCGCCACCGGTTGGGATCGAAGATCTCGGAAACCATGAGCCGATTGTGGCCGGCGCGCGCGCCGGCCCGCGCACTGGCTTGATCGGCCGGCGAACGGCGGGGTTGCCGCGCGTGACCGGCTAGGCGATGTCCTGCCTGCGAACCAGCCCGACAAGCCGCCCGTCCGAGGTCGTGACAGGCGAGCTATCGAGGTCACGGTCGGCCATGATCCGGCGCATCTCCGTCACGCTTACGGACGGCCGATACGTGGACGGACCCGGACGCATGGCCTGCTCGACCAGCAGGTCCGAGTCGGCGCTCAGCTCTTCGGCCCTGAGCAGCCCGAGCACCACCAATTCCGGGCTTACGACCACGCACGTGTCCCACCCGGCTACGGCGACCCTTTCGCGGACGTCGCCAAGCCGCTCGCCCAGGGAACACGTCGGCACGTCTCGCCGGGCCACGTCGACCAGGCGAGGGTGCTGTGCGTTGATCCCTTCTGTGGGCAGGCCCGCTCCCAGCCAGTCCTGGATGCCCGCCTGGTAGTCATACACCTCGCTGAACCCCAGCGTCTGGAGCCGGCACGCGGCTCGTGGGCTCAGGTCTCAAGCAGTGTCCGCGCAGTACACGACGATCGGCCGGGCGTAATCGAGAACGCGGGTGGCCTCGGTCTCTATCTTGCGCAGCGGCAGGTTGATCGCTCCGGGCAGGTGGTCCTCGGCGTACTCCTCAGCGGGCAGGACATCGACGATCTGAGCGCCCTGCTCGATGAGACGGCGAGCCGCCTTCCGGTCGATCACCTGTGCCACCGCTGCCCCTAGCCGCGTCCGCGTGTCATTTCCGTTTAGCTTACGGGCCGGGAGGCTCTCGCGCCCGTGCAGGTGGCGGAGGCGGACGGGAATCGAACCCGCCAGCGACGCGGCACGCCGCTCACTGGTTTTGAAGACCAGGGGGACCACCAGGAACCCAGACGCCTCCGCCGACGACTTTACTTAACCTGGCCGCGACGCGTTACTGGCCGGCGTCACAGGGGAACGCTGCCTGCCGTGCTGGCTGACAACAACCCCTGGTGGGCGGACGCGGTGGTGTACCAGGTCTACCCGCGCAGCTTCGCCGACAGCAACGGCGACGGCATCGGTGACCTGGACGGGCTCACCTCCCGGCTGCCCTATCTGTCAGAACTTGGCGTCGACGCGCTCTGGCTCACGCCCTTCTACCCGTCGCCGCTGGCCGACGGCGGCTACGACGTGAGCGACTACCGCGACGTCGACCCGCGGCTCGGCACGCTCGCCGGCTTCGACGCGCTCGTCGCGCGCGCCAGGGACCACGGCATGCGGGTGATCGTCGACCTGGTGCCCAACCACTGTTCCGCCGCGCATCCGCTGTTCCAGGCGGCGCTCGCGGCCAGGCCCGGCAGCCAGGAGCGGGAGATGTTCATCTTCCGGCCGGGCCGCGGGCCCGGCGGGAACCTGCCGCCGAACAACTGGCCGTCCAACTTCGGCGGCTCCGCCTGGACCCGGGTGCCTGACGGGCAGTGGTACCTGCACCTGTTCGACGCCGGGCAGCCGGACTGGAACTGGCGCGACCCGCGGGTGCCGCGGATGTTCGAGGACATCATCAGGTTCTGGCTGGACCGCGGCGTCGCGGGACTGCGGGTAGACGTGGCACACGGCATTTTCAAGGACCCGGAGCTGGCCGACGCCGCGAACACTGTGCGCTCGGTCCGGCCGTCCGCCTACTACCATCGCCCGGAAACCCTCGAGCTGTACCGGTCCTGGCGCGCCATCCTGGACAGCTACCCGGTCGATGTCTGGCCAGGGCCGCGCACCGCGATCGGCGAGGTCTGGTACGACACCTACGCCACGCTCCAGCCCTACCTGGCCCCCGACGTACTGCCGCAGGTGTTCAACTTCGAGCTGGTCACCGCGCAGTGGGACGCGCTGGCGATCCGCAAGGCGATCGACGCGACGCTGGCGCTGACCACCGGCTCGCGCGCCCCGTGGGTCATCGGCAACCACGACGTCATGCGCCCGGTCACCCGGTGGGGTGTCGCGCCGGCGCGGGCCGCCGCGCTGCTGCTGCTGGCGCTGCCCGGCTCGGCGTATGTCTACCAGGGCGAGGAGCTCGGGCTGCCGGAGGTGCTCGACATCCCGGACGCCGCGCGGCAGGATCCCGCCTTCCGCCGCACCGGCGGGAAGGTTCGCGGCCGGGACGGGTGCAGGGTGCCGTTGCCGTGGGAGAGGGGCGGGGCTTCGTTCGGATTTTCCGGAACGGGCCCGGCTTCCTCCTCGGCGCCCCCATGGCTCCCGCAGCCGGCCTACTGGGGCGCGTACAGCGTCGCCGCGGAACGCGGCGACCCGTTGTCGTTCCTCCGCCTGTACCAGGCGGCGCTGCGGCTGCGCAGGGCGAACCCGGCGCTCGGCGTCGGCGAGTCTGGCCTTTCTGGCCTTGTCGGCCTTGCTGGCCTTGCTGGCAGAGACGCCGCGATCCGCTGGCTGGACGCGCCGGACGACGCGCTGATCTTCGCCCGCGACCCCGGCTTCGTGTTCGCCGCCAACCTGGGCGGCCGGCCGTTCCCGCTGCCCCCGCACCGCGAGGTGCTGCTCGTCAGTGGCGCGCTGGCCCCCGACGGCGCGCTGCCCCGTGACACGGCCGTCTGGCTGGCGACCTGAGGCGGTAGTCTGCGGTCACGTCAACGGCGCTGAGGGAGCGAGTGTGGCGCGCATACGGGTACCGCGGAAGGGCGTGACGCAGGCGGAGCTCGCCGCCGTGCTCAGCCGCCGCCTTGGCGGCGGGTACGAGGTCGAGCCTGACGGTGACGGGAGGGTCGTCGTGCGCCGGTCGCCGCTGGCCACCGCGGTCGTCCGCATCAGGGACGTGCCAGGCGCGACCGTGTTCCGGGTGCACGGCGGCGGCCTGCCGCTGTACCGGCTCGGCACGACCCGCAAGGTGACGGACGCGCTGCGCCGGTCACCGGAATTTCGCAGCGTATGACCGTATTACGGGCCGAATGCCGCCCTGGCGCGAAAACCGTCGGGTTGACGCCTTAACATTGCTACGTCTTCGCGGGCCCCTTCTGCCGGGGTTCGCACACTGCCTCGAACACGCTGAAAGTCCTCGTTAAAGCCGTCCGGAGCCACCCCCATGCCTGCTAGTCTCCGCCCGTGAACGGGAACCTCTCCGCGTCCGGTGACGTGGTAAGCGAGCCACGACCGTCCCGCGGCCAGCCAGGGTCCCAGCAGGTCGACGGCGTGCGCGCGCGACTCGCCAGGTCCCCGTTCGGCGCGGCGCGGCTGCGCGCCTACTGGCTCAGCGCACCGGGCATCGTGATGCTGATCGCGACGGTCCTCGCCGTCGGGATCCGGCTGTTCACGCTCACCAGGCCCGGCTACCTGAGGGGCATCACTGAATACGATGACGGCGTTTACATCGGCGGCGCGCTGCGGCTGATCGAGGGCCAGCTGCCGTACAAGGACTTCGCCTTCGTCCAGCCGCCGGGCATCCTGGTGCTGATGACCCCGGTGGCGCTGATCGCCAAGATCACCACCACGGTGAAGGGGCTCGCCCTGGCCCGGGTGCTGACCGCGCTGGCCAGCGCCGCGTGCGTCCCGCTGGCCGGCAACCTGGTCCGCTACCGCGGCGCCGTGGTCACGCTGGTGACCTGCGGCGTGCTCGCCGTCTATCCCGGTGACATCACCACGGCGCACACGCTGATGCTCGAACCGTGGATGAACCTGTTCTGTCTGCTTGGGGTCAACGCGGCGTTCCGCCGCGGCCACCTGGCCCGGCCCGGCCGGCTGGCATGGGCCGGCCTCGCCCTCGGCTTCGCCGGCGTCATCAAGTTCTGGGCGATCGCGCCTGCCGCGGTCTTGCTCGTGATCTGCCTGGCAGACCGGAAGGAGCGGGCCCGCCGGACGGGCGCGTACGTGGGCGCCCTGGCGGCCGGATTCGTCCTCCCTGTGCTGCCGTTCCTGGCGTCCGCGCCGATGACGTTCATCCGCAGCACGGTCATCGACCAGGCGGCGCGCACCGGCAGCGCGGTCTCCACCGGGATCCGGCTGGCCAACCTGACCGGCCTGATCGACATCCTGAACAACCAGGGGCGGATCTCGCTCAACGCCGGAGCGCATTCGATGTTCGCGGCCGGCGCATCGGCAGGCCTCGGCAGCTCCTCCAGCCTGGGCTGGCTGCCGATCCTCGCGATTGCCCTGCTGGCCGGAGTGATCGCCGCCGGGTACATCTGGCAGTCCAGGCGGCTCACCCAGCTAGAGGTGCTGTCGCTGGCGACGGCGGTGCTCGCCTGCGCCGCGATCCTGTTCTACTCGGCCTTCTTCTACCACTACTCGGACTTCCCCGCGCCGTGGCTGGCGCTGTCCCTGGGCGGCGCGGCCGGCGCGCTGGCCGGCTACCCGACCGTGCGCACGGTCGTCGTCCGGGCATTCGCCGTGCTGATCGTGCTGATCGCCGCCTTGCAGATCAGGGAGACGTTCCCGCTGCAGCAGACGACCGCCGAGTCGAGGGCGTTCCTGATCCCGCCGGGATCGTGCCTCGTCACCGACGAGGCGTCGCTCGCGATAGCCGCCGACCGGTTCGCCGGCCGGCCGTCGGGCTGCCCGGACATCGTCGACGCGCTCGCGGCGACGCTGGTGCTCAGCAACGGGGTGAGCGTTCAGGGCGGCGCGAAGGACATGCCGCAGGTGGTGGCCGCCTGGCAGTCCTGGCTCGGCAAGGCCGACTTCGTGTGGCTGTCCCCGAACAACGCCCGCCGCATCCCGTGGACGCCGGCGCTCACCGCCTGGTTCGACGCCCACTTCACCAAGCTCGGCGCGTACAACGGCGTCACCGGCCAGATCTACGCCCGCGCGACGCCATAGCCGGCGCCCCGCTTCTTGCTGTTATCAGACTGAAAATCATCTTCCTATCGGTTGTAACCACTTTAGCGTCCGATTTGCCCGATTTATCCCCATGTAACTGATAGGAAGGCGCGCGGGGGCGGGCTAGCGGGGGCGGCCTAGCGGGGGCGGAGGCGGCGGAGGTCGCCGGGGAGGCGTTCGGTGACCCGGGCTCGGTCGAGGTACTCGAGCAGCGGGATGGCCACCCGGCGGGAAGTGGTGAGCGCCTGCCGGGCCTGGGACGTGGTGAAGGGCTGCGGCAGCTCGGCCAGGACGCGGGCCGCCTCCTTGTCCGCGCCCGGCGCGAGCACGATGAGGTCCGCGATCCGCAGCAGCAGGCCAGCACGCGCCGCCGCGGCGAGCGCCCTGGCATCCAGGCCCAGCTCACGCAGCCGCTCGCCGTCCGGCGCGGCGAATGGAGCCTCCGCGAGATCGTCGAGCACCGTCTGGACAGCGCTCGCGACCCGCGGCGGTAGTGAAGCACTGGGGGCCGGCGTCGCCGCGAGTCCGGGTGACGCTTGCGGCTGAGCCGAGGTGGCACGCTCGTCGGTTTTCGCCTTGCCCCGCGATGGTCCGGACTCCGCGACAATCCGCAGGTAGCCGCCATCGATGACGACCCGGACTGCCGGGGTGGAGGCGGATGTGGAGTCCGGGGTGACGAGGGCGGATATTAGGTCGCGGGTGGGGAGGTTCAGGGCGGCGCGGGCGGCGTCGAGGGCCATGCCCACCGCGAGTTCGTCCTTGGCCATGAATGCGGCGACCGCGGTGGGCAGCTCGGCGCGCAGGCGCGCCCACTGGGCGGGGTCGGCGTGCCAGTCCGCCGCGACGGGCGGCGGCAGTTCGGTGAAGCCCATCGCGGTGAGGGTCGCCGTGCGCAGCAGCCGGCGCCTGCGGAGCAGGTCGGCCGCGGTCGGCGGGTCCGGCCAGGTGGCCAGTTCCCTGACCGCGGCGGCGGCCGCGCCGCGGCGGCCGAGGGGCGGCGGGGCCGGGTCCAGCACGGTGGCGCCGTAGATCGCCAGGCCGGCTGCCCCCGGGTCGCGGAGCAGCACCCGGTCGCCGGCGTGCAGCGGCAGCGGGTCGCGCAGCCGCAGTCGTACGTAGACGGCACCGGAGTCGTCGCCGAGGAGGCGGAGACGGGCCTGGGTGCGGGCCGAGCCGACGTGCAGCAGGAGTTCCGGGGGGAACTTGTCCGGGAGGCCGGCTGCGCGCGGCGTGAGGCGGACGTCGAGTTCGGCGGTGAGCGTCCAGCGGCCCGGCTCGATGAGCGCCATGCCGCGCTGCGGGACGTCGGGCGGCACGCCGCGCAGGTTGAGGGCCACCCGGGCGACGCCGGTGACCCGCTCGGCGGGCTCGCCGAGCGCCTGCAGGCCGCGCACCCGGACCGGCTGGACGGCCGGGCGGCGGGTGAGCAGCAGTTCCTGGCCGTTCGCGACGGTGCCGGCCGGCAGCGTGCCGGTGACGACTGTGCCGGCTCCCCTGACCGTGAACGACCGGTCGATCCACAGTCGCACGGGAGGCGCATATGCCGAAATTTCCGGAATGTCGGGCGCGTTAGTGCCCGACATTCCGGAAACGCGGAGCGTGGCGGCCAGGCTGGCGAGGGCCGCGCGCAGGTCGTCAAGGCCCGCGCCGGTGACCGCGCTGACCGCGACCGCCTCGACGCTGCCGAGGCTGGTCTTGGCGATCTCCGCGAGCGCCACGCGGGTCACCGGTTCCGGGTCGGCCAGGTCCGCGCGGGTGACCACGAGCAGGCCGTGGCGCACGGCCAGCGCGTCGACCGCCGCGAGGTGCTCGGCGGACTGCGGCATCCAGCCGCCGTCCGCCGCCACGACGAAGAGCACGGCCGGGACAGGGCCGAGGCCGGCGAGCATGTTCGGCACGAAGCGCTCGTGCCCTGGGACGTCGACGAAGGCGAGCTTCTCCCCGTCGGGCAGCGCCATCCAGGCGTAACCCAGGTCGATCGTCATGCCGCGGCGGCGTTCCTCCGCCCACCGGTCGGGCTCCATCCCGGTCAGCGCGCGGACCAGCGTCGACTTGCCGTGGTCGACGTGCCCGGCGGTGGCGACCACGTACATCAGGTGCCTCCCGCCGCCGCCAGCACGGCCGCGGTCAGGCGGTCATCGTCGCCGGGGTCCACCGCGCGCAGGTCGAGCAGCAGCCGGCCCTGCGCCACCCGGCCGACCACGGCGGGTGCCTCGCCGCGGCGGACCGCGTCGCCCCAGCGCAGCGGCGCGGCGAGGTCCGCGGGCAGCGCCACAGCGGCGCCGGCCAGCGTGACGCCGGGCGCGCCGCCGCCGCCGACGGCGGCCTCCGCGTGTACCACGGCCGCGGCGACGGAGTGGCGGGTGAGAGTCGCGACGATACGTTCGGACCGCTGGGAAAGGGAGGCGGCGGAGGCGGCCAGCGCGCGGGAGACGGGGGGCGGCGGACCGGCGAGCGTCGCCTCGAGCGCGGCCAGGGTCAGCTTGTCGACCCGCAGCGCGCGGGCGAGCGGGTGCCGCAGCAGGCGGCGGACCAGGTCGGCGTCGCCGAGCAGCAGGCCGGCCTGCGGGCCGCCGAACAGCTTGTCACCGCTGGCGGTGACCAGGTTCGCGCCGTCGGCAAGGGACGTTGCCGCGTCCGGCTCGCCGGGCAGCAGCGGGTGCGGAGCGAGCAGGCCCGAGCCGATGTCGTGCACCACAGGGACGCCGAGCGCGGCGAGGTCGCGGACCGCGACGCTGGAGGTGAAGCCCTCGATGCGGTAGTTCGACGGGTGGACCTTGAGCACGAAGCCGGTGTCCGG
>Ga0070698_100009264_pt1 | contig 10562 bp, 4 predicted proteins | sample KBSK1502metaG_FD_65477 | JGI IMG/M metagenome (GOLD analysis project Ga0070698, IMG submission 65477) | Corn, switchgrass and miscanthus rhizosphere microbial communities from Kellogg Biological Station, Michigan, USA - KBS K1-50-2 metaG | ecosystem: Host-associated > Plants > Roots >... | reverse complement strand
TTTGCTCGATGGTCTCGTCATCCGTACGAGCGAGCTCTACGGCCACGGTTTCAGAGTGATCGAGCGCCGCGACTACATACCCATGGCTGCTCAAGTGCGTACAAAGAAACGTGGCCGTACGTCGGCCACCGCCGCTAGGATGCGAAAAAACGATCAGCGGGTAGGTTCCGGCCTCGGCTGCGGTATTGCGTACGGCCATTTGACGCCGCGGTGTGTCGCCCGACGGGGCTGTGAAGACGTCCTGGGTTCCTGGCGCAAGATCCTGTCCCGTATACTCCGCGGCCGCGGGATACCAGATTTCACAAGGGAACATGCGGTTCCGTCCCGTATCACGTGCCTGGATCGTGCGCACACCAACAGGATATCGACCGCGGACGAATGGATCGTACTCGTCGGTCATCAGGATGCCTCCACGCGCCTCATGCAGGCGACTGTCAGATTGTGCCCGAGCGTGCGCTCGAGCATGCCGGCAGATGCGACTGAGATACTGGCTCGGGAGGTTGGCGATGGCTGTCGACGTCGAGCTCGCGCGCAGGCTCTTCACCGTGGAGGAGTATCACCGGATGGCTGAGGCCGGCATCCTCGGCGAGGACGAGCGTGTCGAGCTGATCGAGGGCGAGATCGTCCAGATGGCGCCCCTCGGTTACAGGCACGTCGGCTGCGTGATCAACGCCACGCGGCTCTTCATCACCCGGCTCGGCGATCGGGCCGTCGTGTCGCCGCAGAACCCCGTGGTCATCCCGCCTCGGTCGGAGCTGCAGCCGGATCTGCTTCTGCTCCGGCCGCGCGCCGTCTCTTACAGTCGCGAGCTTCCGAATTCCCAGGACGTCTTGCTCGCCGTCGAGGTGGCCGACACGACCGTCAGCTTCGACCGGCTCGTGAAGGCGCGCCTCTACGCCCGGGCGGGCATCGCGGAGTTCTGGCTCTGCCTGGCGATGGACGGCGCCGTCGAGGTGTATCGCTCACCGAGTGCCGACGGCGACGCCGCCGTGACGCAGCACGGCCCCGGCCAGATCGTGGCGCCACGCGCGTTCCCCGACGTCAGTTTCGCGGTGTCCGACTTCTTCGCCTGAGTCGAATGGGCGTGACGCCCCGCCGACTGGGCGCGACGGCCATCATGGCCGCGGCCGCCCGCCCTCTCCGCGCAGAAACCGCTCGAGCACGCCCCACTCCGCACGCAGGTTCGGCTGCCAGCCCTGCGGGTCGGCGCCCGGTCCCCATTCGTTTTTCAGCGACTCGATCTCCGTGGACGACAGGTGCCATGACAGTGGCCCCGGCCTCCGGTTCGGCCCGGGCTCGAACTTGACCGTCTCGATCTGCACCTGGCCGCGGAGGGCTTCGTTCCATGACTGCGTGAACCGGTCGAGATCGATCCGATTGCGCGACGTGGCGACGCCTTCGCGCAGCGCGAGGAACGCCGTCAGCGTGGGGCCGGTCAGCAGCGTGGTGAGGCCGTCGGCCGGCTTGGCGAATTCGGGATCGGGTTCCGTGAAGCCCGAGAGCTCGATGAGGAGCACCCGCTTGAAGCGCAAACGGGCGTCGCCGTTCTCTCTCGCCCAGAGGACCGGCGTCAGCCAGTCCAGCGCCGAGGTGACGCCGTAGTTGTCGTAATAGCCGCCGTCGATGAGGTGCTCCTTCTGAGTCGAGCGCGCGTTAAGCCATGAGCGGGCCGGCGGACTGATGTACGTGAACGTGGCCGACAGACGGGCCGCCGTCCAGAGATCGACATCCGGCTCGGGGGTCGCGGACACCGTGCCGAACAGAAACTCCTGCAGCGTCGGCGCCCGCACCGAGGGCGCGAACGTGATCGGCGTGATCATCAACCGCTGGCCGGCCTCCATGACGGTCGTGCCGAAGATCGGCGCCGGAATGCTGCCGTCGCGAATGCTCGTGTTGAGGCTGCGGAGTCGGCGCTTGCCCTGCCTGGGATCCGGTCGCGGCCCGACGTCCTCGCCCTGGATGGGCGCCGCCGCGATCCGCGCCCACTCTTCCTCGAGGAGCTGACCGCGGTCCTTGTGCGGGTTGTAGAAGCCGCCAGAAAACAGACGCGGGAAATCGCTGAAGGCGAAGCCATACGCCACGGCTTCCAGGCTCGACGCCGTCGATCGCACGCGGACGCCGTGCAGGATCGTCGACACGCTCGTCTCACGACCGCCGCGCAGGAGGCCGTCGATGAAGAACGCCGTGCCCACGCTTCCGCCGGAGACCGAGCTGATGAGGCGGATCTCGTGCCGAAGCTCGGGGCGGTTGCCGATCAGCTGTTCCAGGGCGCGCGCCGTCCAGGCCGCGGCCCATCCGCCGCCGCCCGCCGTCGCCACGACGACCAGATTCGTCTCGGCCGGCGCCGCGGCGTCGATCGGGTCGATGCTCGGCTCGGGTGCAGTCGGAGGCTCCGCGGGCTCGAAGCGGTGATCGAGCTTCGCATAGCCGACGAGGAGAATAAGCGCGACCGCGGCCAGCGGTGAGATGTGCCAGCGCCCCAGGTGAAAGCTCAGCGCGCCGAAGAACCAGACGAAGATCAGCAGGCCGACGTAGAGATAGACGACCGACGCCGCCGTGAGCCGCGCCGGATAGAAGACGTACGCGGTGATCGCCCACAGCAGGACGAAGCCCGAGGCTGCCATCACCGCGAGAAGGTGGGCTGGATAGATCCGGCCCGCGCCGTCGAGCATGTAGGTCAGGCGCAAGGCGCGCGCGACGCCCGAGCACACCCACTGCGCGAAGCCGGCGAATGATCGAAACGGCGTTCGGCCGAGCCAGTCCCACAACCAGGTCGTTCCCGGCCACCGGCCGCGCAGCGGTGGGTCGTCGGGATCGAGGATCGCCGCCGGCGCGGCGGCAAGGATCAACAGGACATAGGCGACGACGAGCGCCAGCGCGATCGCGGCGAGCGCCCAGAGACGTTCGCCCGGCTGCGCGTTGTGCACGATGACGACGCCGGCGAGGCCGGCCAGCACGAGCGTGAACAGCACGAACTGGCCGACCGTCACCGGAACGCTGAACACCTCGTCGGCCCATCGAGGAAGGACGCGTGGAGACGGTTCGCGGGTGATCTGGGCGTACGTGCGATAGGCGCGTCCTGCGGTGCTGCGCGGGAAGCGGATCTCGACCCCGTTGACGATCAGCCCCGTGACGATCATCACGGTCCACGCCGCGAGGAGCACGAACAGCATCGCCGAGAAGGCGCTCAGGGGCCTCAGCTCCGAGAACAGATTGCCGAGCATGCCGTGCAGCGGCATGGGCCGGTACGTCGTGAACGGCAAGTAGGCGAGCGCCACCGAGAGCACCAGGCCGTACTTGAGCAGCCCGAGCAGTCTGAAGAACGACGTGATCCCGGACGTCGGCGGCTGGGACGTCGACGGCTGCGGCGGCATCACTCAGGCTCACGCCACGGCGCGAAGAGGGAGCCCTGGGGCAGCACGGGCTCGAGCATCGGATAGTGCCGCCGCAGCACGCTGCGCAGGTCGTTGGCGTCGATCCAGTCGAGCCCGATCTGCGTGTAGATCTCGGGGCGGTAATCGGCCGTGAAGAAGCGGTCGCTCTGCATCCGCCGCGAGTTCATGAGCAGAAAGATCCGGAAGGCCGTGTCGCTGATGGCGTAACCGGGCGGCTTCGTCTCCGCGAGCAGGCCCACCATGAGATCGATACGGTCGACCGTTCCGTAGACGTCTCGCAACCGGTCGGCCCACTCGACGTTGAGCTCCTCGAACGTGCGGACGGGCGGCAACCGCAGGAGGTCGCGGAACTGGTTGTAGCGCGGCACGCCGCGCTCGCGATCGCGCAGGATGTCGACGGTCGCCAGGTCGACGAGCTCGTTCGCGCCGGGCATTAGGAACTGCTGCAGCGTTCTCGAATAATTGCCGAGCGTGAGCTGGCCCGGCATCGTGCGGCCGAAGGTGTAGAGCAGGTTCTCCATGCGGACCTTGTCGGCGCTCTGGCGTGCGCCCGGCCCGAGGACATCGCGCAGCGTGAGCGCACCGATCGACTGTCCGCTCTGCCAGGAGTACACGTCGAAGGCGTCGGGCAGCATGAACGCGTGCATGCGGTAGACGGAGACGAACTCCTCGGTCATGGCGAAGGGCGCCGCGTGATGGTTCGTCGCGGAGCCGGGAACGCCGCCGAGCATATCCCAGGCGTGAAAGCGCCCGATGTGCGTGGCCACCCACTCGCCCAGCAGCCCCCACCAGCTGACCCTCATCCCTTTCTGTGTCGTCGGGTGCGCCAGGGCCGTCGGCGTCCAGTCGAGCTCGTGGATCTTGGCGATCAGCGCCGCGTTGATGAGCCGCGCCGTCTGAAACAGCTGCTCGTCGTCCCAGGCGGGATACTCGGCGCGCAGGCGGTCGCAGATGGCGTTGTGCTCGTGCGTGAACAGATGGTGAAACAGGCTGAGTCCGACCCACCAGTTGTCGTTGAAGCCGGTGACCTCGATCCCATGGTCCAGCGCCAGGTGCCCGTGGCCGTCGACGTAGAGCTTGCCGTCCCGCGACCTGCCCGCGGGCCCTCGCCGCACACGGTGCTGGGTGACGAGGTCGCTGCCATAGAGCTGAGAGGCGTCCCACCAGTGCGTGACTTGATTGACGTAGGTCGCCGGGCCCACCGGGGGATCGTCGACGCGCGTGGGGTCGGGCCGCGAGCGGCGGATCCGCATCGGTCGCTCGCCGGGCCACGGATCGCCGTCCTCGATCGGAATCGTGAACTTGACCGGATCTCGCGTATCCGGGTTGCCGTGGGCGAACCAGTCGTGGACCTGAAACTGGACCCAGGCCGCGGCCAGCACGTTGAGCGTCGGTGCGGCGATGAAGTCGCCGCGGGTGAGGAGCTGCCGGCTCACCGTCCGCGGATTGGGCTCGAGCAGGTTGCGTCGATCGGGATAGGTGTAGTCCAGCGGCATGTTGCGGCCGAAGCGCGTTCCGGCGCGGCCCATGGTGTGGTCGCGCAGGTCGTTGAACGAGCCGTCGGCGGTGCGCCAGCGCACCACGTCCGGGCTCACCGCCGGCAGCGGGCCTCCGGCATTCGACGGCAGCAGCGTAGTGTCGTAGAGGTTGCGTTCCCGCAACACAGTGCGCAGCATCGCGAGATTCAAAAAGCCCAGCACCTTTGGCAGCTCGTACCAGGGCCAACGCCGGTTGATCGTGGCGAACAGCAAGACGAGCGGGGCGGAGAGAATTCGGGACACCACCGTGCGTCGCGGCGTGTCGGGCTGCATCGCCACGGCGCGGGCCGCCTCCCGCCACACGTCCTGCAGCAGGCGCGGGACGATGGCGTGAGCCGGGCACTGGTTCCACTGGTGGCGGACGAACGCGAGATCATTGCTCTCGGTTCCGCGGTGCATCCGCTCCAGCCCGAACAGGACGAGCATGTCGGGCCGCAGCGAATGCTTCGTCGCGTGCACGCATTGCCGCATGAGCCTGGGCGGAGCGACCAGAGCTTCCTCGACGGCCTGCGCCGGCGTGGCGCACCATGGGCCGTCGGCGCGCATGGCTGCCCGCATGCGCGCGAGCGAGTCGACGATGTTGTGGATCGCGATCGTCGTCGAATGGATGACCACCGGATTGTCGTTCGCGAGCCGCCATAGCAGTGCCCGGCTCGCCGCCAGACGTCCTGAGAGTTTCCACCAGAGCGCTCGAGCCATGTCGACGGGGCACGAGCTCAGCACCGCATTCACGACGCGAGCGGCCTCGTATGACTCGCGCGTCGCCGTGTAGGACCGATCGAACATCCGGCCGACGATCTGCTGCACGATCACGCCGACCGGCGCCTTCGGATCGACGCCGGCGACGTACTGAGCCAGGGCCGGCACGGCGTCGTGGTCAAAGGGGTACGACATCGACGCCAGCGCGGTGAGCCGGACCTCGGTCTGCTGCTGCATCGCGGCGCGCGTGGCATCGTCGCGCGGCTCGAACGTCGGCAGCAGCCGTCCGTTTTCGCCGACGCTGAAGGTGTCTCGAATGCGCTTCGACAACAGTCGGTGCAGCAGGGGACCTCGGCCCGACAGGCCGCGCCGAAGAGCCGGCTCGTTGTCGAGCCGAGCCATTTCCGTGTCGTCCTTCACAATCGCGATATCGAGCAAGAACGGGATCCGGAATCTTCGCGCCATCGGCGTTCTCCTACGCCAGCCCGCGATTACGTCGGCAAGAGATCCCTCAGGAATGGGGGCAGGAAGCGCCCGTCGGGATCCTCGAGCTGACGCGCCTTCGCGAGCGCATACCAGCCCGGCGTCCAGACTTGCTGCGCCGCCGACGGCGTGAAGCCCTTGGTCTGGTTGAGCAGAGGCCGCCCGCCGTGCTCGGCCGCGAACTGGCAGAATGCGCGGTTCATCGCCGCCCACTGCGCCGGCTCCTCGTCCGACCAGTTCACCATGTCGAGCGTGTAGATGTCCTCGTCGAACGAGAAGGACAGCAGCGCGGAGTCGTCTTTACGGATGAAGTACACCTCGGTCGGCAGCGCCGGCCGAAAGCCGGTCTGCCGCGTGAACTGCTCGCAGAACTCGAGATAGGCCGGGACGACCCTCGGCCAGCTGCTCACCGGAAAGGCCCAGAAGGTGAAGTCGAAATAGCTGGAGGCCGGCCGCTTGAAATCGATCATCGCGTCGGCCCGGTAGCTCTCGAATCGCCCGAGAAGACGCAGGAAGAACAGCTTGAGGACCCACGTCTCCAGGGCCGAAACGTAGAGGGCAATGGCGTGACGACGCAGCCTCTTCGGCAGCCGGCGCAACAGCGTGTTGAAGGGCCGGGCGCCCCACCGCCACGTGAACGTGCGCGCCCAGAGCTTGAGCGTGTCGCCGAAACCCGGCTCGTGACGTTTGGCCAGGCGGCGGCGCTCGACGATCAGCTCGCGACGGTAGGGAAGGAGGAAGCCCAGGAACCCGTCGGCGCCGCCGAGAATCTCCCGGCTGTCCGGAGACGGCAGCAGCTGTCCAGCCTCCAACCAGTCGTCGAGCTTGATCCGCGCGTACTCGTACGAGACCTTCTTTCGCGACTCGACCCGGAAAGTGACCTCGTAAATGATTCCGAGCAACCCATAGCTCGAGCGAACGAGGCGCAGCTGGTTCTCGCTCGTCACGTGGACGTCGCGCCCATCGGCCGTGATCATCCGGACGCCCACGACGGTCGAGCTGATCTGCCCCCGACCGGTCGGGCCGAGCGAGGAGTCCTTGGTGCCGCAGCAAGCCACCGAGCCGGCCGTCGCGTTCCCGATCTCCGGCACGACCGGAAGCTGCAGGCCGTGCTTCTTCAGCGCGTTCTTGAGGTCGATCATCCTGACCCCGGCGCTCACCGTGACCGTGTTGTTCTGGAGATCCGGCGTGCCGATCTCGTCGAAGTGAGTCATGAACACCGCGGTGCCGGTCGTCTCGATCGACTCGTTGAGCGAGTGCAGCTCGCCGAGAGCTCGCACCGGCGATCGGAATGCGGCCGTGTCGCAGATGATCTCGCGGAGCCGGGGGACGTTCCGCGGCGCCTCGGTGGCGGCCGGAGTGCAACGATTGGAGCCGTTCCAGTTCGAGATGGTCATCCCGCGTCCTCCAGGCGGCGCAGTCCCGCCGCCGCGTGCAAGGCGAAGAGCGCTGCCCCCTGCTCGTTGGCCAGTTCGATCGCCTGGCGGAGCGAGTGGCGCGCGCCTTCCACGTCGCCACGCTGGGCCAGGGCCTCGCCGCGCACGCAGAGCAGCGGGGCGACAAAGGCATGCTCGTCGGTTTCCCGTCGCTGCTCCATGGCCTCCGCGACGACGTCCAGGGCGGCGTCGATCGCGCCCGCGGCCAGCAGCCCGTCGGCCAGCCGCGCGCGGTGCGCGAGGCCGACGCGCTGTCCGACCGCCCGGAAGAGGTCGGCGCCCTCCTGCAGCGTCGCGGCGCCGCCGCTCACGTCGCCCAGGTGCCGCATCGCCCACCCGGTATGCGTCAGCCCGATCGCTACGAAGAACGCAAAGCTGTACTCGCGCGACATCGCCACCAGCTCTTCGCCCGCCGCCAGAACCGCCTCGGCGTCCTCACGAAGCTCTCCGATCTCACAGGCCAGGAACAGTGCCAGGGCGAGCGTGAAGGGATGGCCGATCTCGCGCGCGAGCTGCACCGTCCGCTCCGCGCGGCGGGCGGCGCCGTCGAGATCACCGACCACGGCGTCGGCCCAGCCGAGAAATCCCCACGCGGCCACGCCCATGTCCTGCCCATAGCGCGCGGTCTGGGACGGGCTCTGCGCGTGGTCGTAGCGGGCGATCGCCTGGGCCAGATGCTCGCGCGCGCCGACGAATTGGCCGAGGTAGAACCGATCGACGCCGGCCGCGAAATGCGCGCCGACGCGCAGGACCGGATCGGGGTGATCCGAGGCGATCGCCAGCATCTCGTTCACCTGCGCCTCGGCGGCGCGGAAATTGGCGCGCGAGAACTCGAATCGCCAGACGCTCCAGTGAACGAAGAACTTCTGCGGGACGTCGGTCAGCCGGTCGGCCAGGAAACGGATGCGCGCCAGCGTGCGCTCGACGTCCGCGGCGGCGTAGCCACGGGCGGCCGTGAGCGACATGGCCATCGCGAGCTGCATGGCGATCTCCTGCGCGTCGCGCGTGGGACTGTCCGCCTGACCGGCTAGCAGTCCGAGCGCCTTGCCCAGGTGCACGAGCGCATCGCCGTGCGCGGATCGCTGGATCGCCAGCTGTCCCGCGCGGTGCCAATGCTCGATGGCCTCGGCGTGACGGCCTGCCTCGGTGCAGTGGTGCGCCAACGTTTCCGGACGACGCTCGCGGGTTTCCGGCGCCAGTTTCTCGATCGCGGTGACGACGCGGGCGTGCAGCAGAGGGCGCGCAGCCGGCGCCACGCTGTCGTAAGCGACCTCGTGGGTCAGCGCGTGCTTGAACGTGTAGGCAGCGTCGGCGCCCAATCGGGTGGCGTACAGAAACTCGCCCGCCTGCAGGCGTCGCAGGCTGCCGCGGACATCGTCGGCGGAGCGCTCGCACGCATCCTCCAGCAGCGAGCCAGGGACTTCGCGACCGATGACCGCCGCAACGTCGAGAACGTGCTTGTCCGCGGCCGCCAGGCCGTCCACGCGCGCAGCGATGATGTCGTGCACGGTTCCCGGCACGGCCAGGGCAGCGGACTCGCCGGGCTGCTCGCCGACCGAGCGCGCGAGCTCTTCCAGGAAGAACGGATTGCCCTCACCGCGGTCCAGGATGCGAGCCACCACCGTCTCGGCGACCGGGTGCGCCACCAGCACCGACTTCACCAGTTGTCGGCTCTCGGCGATCGAGAGCGGACCGATGGCGATTTGTGTCGCATTCGACCGCGTCCGCCATGGCGCGTGATAGACCGGGCGCGAGGTCGTCACGAGGAGCACGCGCGTGGTCATCGTCAGCTGGGCCAAGGAGGCCAGCAGCTCTCCCGACGTCTCGTCGATCCAGTGCAGGTCCTCGATGGAGAGCAGCACCGGCCGTTGCTCCTGCTGGGCGAGGAAGATGCGTCGGATGGCCTCGAACGTGCCCGCCTTGATGGCGTCGGGCGATCGATTGCTGAGCTCACCCATCTTCCGCGGGAACAGCAAGTACTGCAGATACGGCGCCGATGCGATGGCGGCGTCGCCCAGCGGTCGAAGCGCGGCGCGCACCTTGGCGTTGACGATTTCGATCGCGTCGGTTTCCTCGATCTCCCAGATGGTCTTCAATATCTCGATGAGCGGGAAATACGGCACGTGCGTCGCATACGATGCGCAGCGTCCCTCGAGCATGACGATCCCGTGCCGGACGGACCGCTGGAACTCGTGAAGCAGCCGCGACTTGCCAATGCCGGGCTCGCCCACGAGCGTCACGATCTGGCCCTGGCCCAGCATCGCGCGATCGAGCAGGCCGTGGAGCAGATCGATCTCGGGGTGGCGGCCGATGAAGCCCACGGGATGCGCGCCGCCCGGCGCGACCCAGCGGCCGACGAGTCGATGGCTGCCCGCAGGCATGTCCGGCGCCGGCGGCTTGACGTCGAAGTGGTGCAGGAGGAAGCCGACCGCCGACGCGCTTACGCCGATCTCGCCGGCGGCGATCGGCTCCAGGTCATCCAGTGCGGCCGAGGCCTGGCGGGTGGCGGCCTCCTCGATGACCGGTCGACCGCCGATCCGCGCGAGCGCGACGCGGTCGACATGGATGGCGAGCGTCGCTGCGACCTCTGGGCGCACGTCGCTGCCTGGTTGCTCGCGCGCCAACAGCTTGGTGACCGCGAGCGCGGCCGTCGCCGCGCGGCGCGGAGCGTCTTCGGCGGGCTCGTGCCCGAAGATCGCGCCGACGCGATGCTGGCTGATCTCGCTGACGTAGCCGCCAAACATCTGGACCTTCTCGACGATCGAGGTCAGGACACTGGTCGTGAGGGCGGGCGACGCGTCGGCGGCGGCGACGATTCGCGCTCGTAAGAAGGTCAGGCGGCGCCGTTCCCATCGAACGTCGACGACCGTCGTCCCAACCGCGTGCTCGGCGCTCGCCGGTGTCATGGCGCCCGCCGCCGCTGCGGATGCGGCTTCTTGGCCAGATGTGGCTGGCGGCCGCAGTCCGTAAAGGCGCATTCGCGCGCGCACGGTGTTGCGGGTGATGTCGAG
>Ga0070698_100009263_pt1 | contig 10563 bp, 9 predicted proteins | sample KBSK1502metaG_FD_65477 | JGI IMG/M metagenome (GOLD analysis project Ga0070698, IMG submission 65477) | Corn, switchgrass and miscanthus rhizosphere microbial communities from Kellogg Biological Station, Michigan, USA - KBS K1-50-2 metaG | ecosystem: Host-associated > Plants > Roots >... | reverse complement strand
CCTGCGCCGAGAGGGGCCGCCCGTACTCTGCGAAGAGCTCGCAGAAGATCTCGCAGAGGATCGGCTCGTCGTGCGAGAGCGTCCCGTTGAAGTCGAAGATGACGGCTCGGACAGGCAAGGACGCGGCGCATTATCGTCGGCGCGTGCCTCTGTCCGCGCTAGGACTTGCGCTTGCCGCCGCGTTCGTGCACGCGCTCTGGAACCTCCTGCTCGCGCGGGCACGCGACATCGAAGCGGCGACCGCCGTCGCGCTTGTCGTCGCCGTCGCCACGTTTGCCTTGCCGGCCGCCGCTTTCTGGAACGTCGACGGGCGGGTGTGGCCGTACGTCGTTGGTAGCGCCGCCTTCGAGCTCGTCTACTTCGCGTTGTTGGCAGCTGCGTACCGGCGCGCCGAATTCTCGGTCGTCTATCCAATCGCGCGCGGATCGGCACCGGTGCTCGTCCTCGTCGTCGCCGTCGCCGTCCTACGCTCCTCGACTTCGTGGGAGCAAGCGGCAGGCGTCGCCCTCGTCGCCGGCGGGATCGTGTTCGTCCGTGGCTTCCACCAAGGCTTGAAGCGCGGCGGGGTCGCCTTCGGCCTCACGATCGGGTCCTGCATCGCCTGTTACACGCTCATCGACAAGACCGGCATCGCCTACGCGACGCCGATCTCTTACCTAGAGCTGTCGATGATGCCGCCGGCGATCGCCTACGCGGTCGCGGTGGCCTGGTCGAAAGGCCTGGCCGCGCTCAGGGCCGAGACGAACCCGGCAGCCGTCGTCGCCGGCCTCGCGACGTTCGGCGCCTACGCACTCGTACTTGCCGCACTCGAGCGCGCGCCGGCAGCTTCGGTCGCAGCGGTCCGCGAGACGAGTGTCGTCATCGCGATCGCACTCGCGAGCGTTTTCCTGAAAGAGCGCGTCGGCTGGGCGCGGATGGCGGGTGCGGTGGTGATTGCAGCCGGTATCGGGCTCGTCAGCCTTGGCTAGCTCCCGCTAACGAGAGGGGGAGCGCGAGTCTGCTTTCGGCTCGAGGAGGTGCTTCTGCTCGACGACGCGGCGAGCTACATCGGCAAGCCGCAGGTTGCGCTCGCGCGCGGTCGTCTGGAGCCTGCGGAAGGCGTCCTGCTCGGAGAGCTTGAGCGCCGACATCAACAGGCCCTTGGCGCGCTCGATGAGCTTGCGGTCCTCGAGCGCCTGTTGCGCCTCCTTCACTTCGGCCTCGAGCGCTTCGAACTCGGCGTGGCGCGCGGCGGCGAGCTTGATCGCCGCCTCGAGCTCGCGGGTGTCGATCGGCTTGGTGAGGTAGGCGCTGACGCCGCTGGCGATGGAGCGTTCGACGAGGTCGGGATCGTCGACGCCGGTGACGATCACGACCGGCCGCCGGAGGCCCTCACCGGCCAGCTGCACGGCCGCGCCCAAGCCGTCGAGACCGGGCATCTCGATGTCGAAGAGGTAGAGGTCGGGGCGGCTCGCTCTGGCCTCGGCGACGGCTTGCTCGCCGTCGCCGACTGGGCCGACCGGGTCGTGCCCAAGCGTGCGCAATCGCTCGGTGAGACCCAGGGCGACCACAGGGTCGTCTTCGGCGATCAGGACTTTCATCACGGCCCCGCGGGAAAGATTGCCTCGGCGCGAGTACCGCCGCCGGGTCGAGCGCTCAGCGTGAAGGTCCCGCGAAGGCCCTGTTCGACCACCCGCTGGACGAGCTGGAGGCCCAGACCGGTCGCATCATTCGCGCCGTTGCCGCAGTCGTCGACGCGTAGCCGGTGCCGCTCTCCGGAGTCCAAGCGCACGGCGATTGGGACGGAACCGTGCTGAAACGCATTTGTGATCAGCTCGTTGGCGACGATCCCGAGCTTCTGAGCCGTAGAAGCGTCCAGGGCCGCAGGCTGCGCCTCGACTGCGACCGGAACTGGAGCTCCGTTCGCGATGCTGTTGAGCAGGGCGCCCGCGTCGACGATGTTGTCGGTCTCCGTCAGCAGCCGGTGAACGGCCGCGATCGATTGGATCCGGGCCGCGGTGTCGTCGAAGGCACGACCGTCGCCGCCTTGTGGACGGCCGAGCAGGAGGAGGTCGGCGGCGGTCTGGAGGTTGTTCTTGATCCGGTGATTGGCCTCGGTCGTCAATGTGTGCTCGAGCTCGGCGCGGGCCGCGGCGCGTTCGTGCGAGGCCGCTTCGCGGCGGATCGTTCGGGCGAGGACGAGCACGGCTGCGACCGCGGCTGCAATCAACGCCAGCCGCATTGCGGTTGCGCCGACCGGGAGCGGGACGAACACGACCGCGAGCGCGCACGTTCCGGCGCTGACCGCGAGCCAGAACGCCCGCCGCCGGCCGACCTGGACGACCGCGATGAACGGGATCGCGAGGAAGAGAAGGAGCGCGAAGTTCGGGCCGCCGGTGAACACGAGCAGCGCCACGAATCCGATCAAGCCTCCAGACCAGAGGTCGAGCAAGAGCCGGCCACGGCGGATTTGCAGCCACTCGCGCCAGGGGACGAACATCACGGCCACATTGCCGACCGCCGCCATGAGCGTCAGCGTGAGTAGAAGCCAGCGGTGTTTCGATCCGGCATCGGCAAGTCCGCCCACAACGGCGATGATCGAGAGCCACCCGAGCCAGAACCCGAGCTGCAGGGCCTTGGAACGAAAGTCGAGCTCGAAATGTGGATCGCGTGCTGCGGCTGGAGCACTGCGAACAACGGGCAGCAACACCCGCCCGGGCTCGGCGTTCGACACGCCTAGCAAGTTGGACACGCCTAGCAAGATACTCCCACGAGGCAGGTAACGACGGCGAACACGCTTTTAGTCCGACTCCTTCTTTCAGTGGGCAGATAGAGGCACCTCGTCCTCTTCTCGCGGTTACGCAAAGCCGACGCGTTCGGATTTGCAGAGGAGCCGTCAGTCGCCGCGCAGAGTCGGCCGCTCCTGCTAGCGTGATCTCCGCGGCGTTCATGACGACGCCGCTCGGGGCCTCGATCGCCTCTTTCCCCGCGTAGCCGTTGGCTCGCGTGATTCGACAGGGAGAGGCGATGAGCGAGCGCTCCAGGAACGACAGTTGTTTGCGACCGCCGGCCGTGCGCCGCGGTTCGCCCTCCTTCGCGTCTCACGCGACCCCCGAGCAGAAGAGGAGGACATACACATGTCGGTAACCCAGAACACAGGCACGCAGATGCTGTTGAGCGGGTCGTGGCAGGTGGATCCGGTCCACACCGTCGTCGAGTTTCGCGTCAGGCACATGATGATCGCGACGGTCAAGGGCCGGTTCCGTGACTTCGACGGCGCGATCGTCCCCAACGAGGTCCCGAGCGTCGCAGGAACGATCCGGGTTGGCAGCCTCGAAACGCTCGATGCGTCGCGTGACGAGCACCTTCGCTCGCCCGATTTCTTCGATGTCGAGCGCTACCCCGAGATCACCTTCGTGTCGAATGAGATCCGGCTCAACGGCGACGACCGGGGCTTCCTCGTTCCGGGTGAGTTGACGATCAAGGGCGTCACGCGTCCGATCGTGCTCGACGGCGAGTTTCGCGGCAGCGTTGTCAATCCGGATGGTGGCGAGCGGATCGCCTTCGCGCTGCGCGGGGAGCTCGATCGCACCGATTTCGGTCTCGTTTGGAATCAGGCTCTCGAGACTGGCGGGATGTTCGTCGGGAATACGGTCGAGCTCGCACTCGAAGTTTCTGCGGTGCGGGTGGTCTGATGGAGCCCCGACCGCTCAACGAGACCGCGGCGAGTCCCGCAACGATCTGGCCGATCAGCTTCGCGGTGGGCGTCGCGGTGCTGCTCATCGGGCTGATCGTGAATCCGAAGGTGATCGCCCCGCTGGGCGGCGCGATCATCGTCGTGGCGACCGTTGCCTGGATACGCGGCGGCCGTCACGGGGAGCAGCCGACCACGGACGAGGACCCGACTCCGCAAGAGGCTGAGCGCGGTGGCGATCGCTATCCGCGCAGCCGCTTCCTCGAGCGGGCGACGCTCGGTCTCGGTGGCGTCATCGCCGGCGCCGTTGCGTTACCCGCCGTGGGCTTGTCCGTCCTGCCTGCCTTTTTCGGCCAGCAGCGCCGCCCGGTCGATCTTGGCCCGACGAGTGCCTTTCCGGAGGGCCGGTTCGTGGTGACGACGTTCCTCGCCGACCCGAAGGCGGGTGAGGTGTCGCGGCGCGCTGCATACATCCGCAACAACGGCCTGCTCGCTGGATTGCCGAGCTTCACGGTGATGTCGAGCCGCTGCACCCACGTCGGCTGTCCGACGCAACCGAACGGGCCGATGTTCCCCCAGCAGCGCCACGCCGAGCACACGGCAAACGGCGAGGTCGGCCTTGTCCCTGCGTTTCCCGCCGGCGGCTTTGGCTGTCCGTGTCATGGCAGCCAGTTCGACGTCGAGGGCAATCGCACGGCGGGTCCGGCTCCGCGGGCCCTCGACCGCTACGAGTTCTCAATCCGCAACGGCCACCTCTGGCTCGGCCGCTTGTTCAGCGTCAGTCATGTCGAGGGGCACGGAGCGAACGCCAGGATTCACCGCTTCGCCCTGCGTGGCGCTGGCGAGCCGGCCGATGGACCGGAGTCGTTGCTCTACCCCGTCGATCCGATCCGATGAACATCTACGAACTCGACATCGGCTGGGCGGCGACCGCGAGCGAGCGTCGTTACCTGTACTGGATGTTGGTCGCCTGCGACGAGGTCACCGGCGTCTTTCTGACGGCACGCGACGATGTGCTGGCCGTCCTCTTCAGCGGCAACCGCACGAGCTTCGACGCGCTCGCCCGGACGATCGAGCCGGGCGGAACGTTGCAAAGGGCCCCGTGGTGACTCGACGCGGCTCGTTGCTCGCGGTGTTCCTTCTCGGGGCGGCAGTCGTACTCATCCCCTGGACTGGCTGGCTGGTGATCTCGCTGCCGTGCCAATACCTCTCACGACACTGGGGGCTTGCCTGGGCCGGTTTCGACGCCGGGCTTGCGCTCTCCCTCGGCTTGACAGGGCTCGCGGCGCTTCGCCGCGCGCCCTGGCTCGATCGTGCAGCGGTGGCCGCCGGCACGCTGCTCGCCGCCGACGCGTGGTTCGACGTCGTCACGTCACGCGGCGCGACGGACGTCGCCCTGGCCACGACCGAGGCGCTGGCGATCGAGCTGCCACTCGCTCTGCTCTGCATCTGGCTCGCCCGCGTGCTCACGCCGGCTTGGGCCGCCAACTCCCGTCCTGCAATCGCAAACACGATCAGAAAAGGAGCACTGGAATGAAACGTCTTCCTCTATCGCTGTCCGCATTGGGTATCGCGCTCGCCGCCGTCGGTGCTGCCGTTGTCCTCGCCGGCAGCGCCCACGCCAAGACAACGCAGCGTGCGAGCACCGCGAGCACAGACGCTCACGCCAGCAAGCGCCTCGCCGGCCCGGAGTCTGGACAGCCGGTGCTCGACTGGAACAACGTTCTGCTGTCGATCGTGAACACGCCGGGCGCCCAGCCGGCGAACATCCAGCCGACGCGGAACTTCGCAATCGTCCACGCCGCCATCTATGACGCGGTGAATTCGATCGACCGTTCGCACGAGCCGTACCTGATCTCGGTTCGCGCGCCACGTGACGCATCGGAGACCTCGGCCGCCGACGCCGCCGCGCACACCGCTCTGGTCGGGCTCTACCCGGCGCAGCAGAGCAGCCTCGACTCCGACTACGCTGCCGAGCTCGCTCTCGTACCGAACGGGCCGGCGAAAGACAAGGGCATCAGCCTCGGCGAACAGGTTGCGACCGATCTGCTCGCGGCACGGGCGAACGACGGGTCGTCCGTCATTCCGGCCCCGTTTGTCGCCGGCACGAATCCCGGCGACTACCGGTCGACCCCGCCGAACTTCCCGACACCCGTATTCACGAATTGGGGCGGGGTGACCCCGTTCGTGCTCCACCGCGGCGACCAGTTCCGCCCGGCGCCGCCTCCTGCGCTGACAAGCGACGCCTACGCCGCGGCGATCAACGAGGTGCAGAGCCTCGGCTCGGCGACCAGCACGACCCGCACGTCCGAGCAGACCGAGATCGGAAGGTTCTGGAACCCTCCGATCCAGAACTTCTGGAACCACATCGCCCAGACCGTCGCACTCGCTCGCCACAGCGACCTGCCGACGACGGCACGGCTGTTCGCGGCCCTGAACCTGAGCTTCGCCGACTCGGCGATCGCGTTCTACGACGCCAAGTACACGTATCGGCTCTGGCGGCCGGTGACTGCGATTCGCCTCGCCGACACCGACGGCAACCCCCTCACGGTTGCCGACCCGACCTGGCTACCCCTCTCGGGCACCACCGCCGCCGACCCGTCGTACCCCGGTGCGCACAGCACGATCAGCGCCGCCGGCGCCGAGGTGCTCGCCAGTTTCTACGGTGACAACCAGTCGTTCTCGGTCACTTCGCCGGCACTGCCCGGCGTGACGCGCTCGTTCACGAGCTTCGGTGCTGTCGCTCAAGAGGCCGGTCTGAGCCGGATCTTCTCCGGCCAGCACACGCGGCTCGATCACCTTGCCGGGCTCATGCTCGGCCACGACGTCGCCGGCTTCGTCCTGCACAACGCGCTGCTTCCCGAGCCCAACTCCTCCGGCAAGTAGCGCCGATTCAACGAAGGCACAACTCAAACACCAAAGGAGAATCATGAGAGCCCGAAATCCTGTTGTTGCGTTTGTGGCACTGGTCGTAGCGGTGTCCGCAGCAATCGTCCTGGCGGGGATCGCTGCGCCCGCCTCAGCCCACGGTGGCGGGATCGCCACGCGGTCATATGTGCAGACAAACCTCGTTTCGGACGTCCCTGGCTTGGCCGCGCACACCGATCCGAACCTGAAGAATCCCTGGGGTACCTCGGTTGGCCCGGGTAGCCCGATCTGGGTGTCGGACAACCATGCCGGGGTGGCGACGCTGTACGACGGCGCGGGCAACGCTCAACCCCTCGTCGTGAGCATCCCGCCACCGCCGTCGGCAGGGGCAGGCGCCGTTGGAGCGCCGACCGGCCAGGCGTTCAACACCTTCGATCCGACCTCGTCTGACTTCGTGATCTCGAAGAACGGCAGCTCCGGTCCCGCCTTCTTCCTGTTTGCGACCGAAGACGGAACCATCGCCGGCTGGAACCCGAACGTCGACCGGCCCCACGCGGTCATTGCAGTCGACAGGTCGACCGCGACGGACACTGCAGGTGACGTCGGCGCGCTCTACAAGGGCTTGGCCCTGGTGACCACGCCGGCCGGCAAGTTCCTCTACGCAAGCAACTTCCGCTTCGGGACGGTTGACGTGTTCAACAGTCACTTCGACCTCGTGAACAGCTTCACGGATCCGACGGTCCCAGCCGGATTCGCGCCGTTCGGGATCCACAACATCAGCGGCAAGCTGTACGTGACCTTCGCGAAGCAAGGCCCGGGCAAGGAAGATGACGCCGCCCGGCCCGGCAACGGCTTCGTCGACGTGTTCGCCCCGAACGGAAACCTGCTCCAGCGTCTTGTCAGCCGAGGCGAGCTCGACTCGCCCTGGGCAGTCACGCTGGCGCCGTCGACCTTCGGCGCGTTTGGCGGCGACATCCTGGTCGGCAACTTCGGCGACGGCCGCATCGACGCGTACGACCCCGCGAGCGGCGCGTTCAAGGGGACGCTCAGCAGACCCGGTGGCGGGCCGGTCGTGATCGACGGGCTGTGGGGACTGCGCTTTGCCCCCGCAACGCCGGGTGCCGGACCGAACACGCTCTTCTTCACGGCGGGCCTCAACCACGAAGCCGACGGGCTGTTCGGGACGATCGTCCCCAACGGGTAGCGCTCACGGTAGAACGCCCAGGCTACGAGTGAGGCGGAGCGTGCGCCCTCACTCGTAGCCGGGCGGTCGGAACTGCGATAGGAGAGCAGCTCGATTGATCGTGTCATCGGCTTCCGGAAACTCTGCAATCGAGCGTTGGACGCGTCTGATCCTGCGGTTGCGCTGGCTCGTGCTTGGCATCTGGCTGGCCGCGCTGATTGCGGGCAGCTTCGCCTCGATGCGGCTCAGCGGACTCCTGTCGAACGATTTCGGCGTTCCCGGAACCGACTCTGCCCAGGTGCAGTCGATCCTGCGGCAGCGTTTTGGCGATCGCAGCGACGGCGAATACCTGGTCGTCTTCAAGGTCACGGGCGTGGCAAACCAGCCGTTGCTCGCGCGATTGCAACGAACCGTCGACCGCGCCGTGGCCGTGATCCCGACTGCCCGTGCCGGGCCACTGCGAGTTGTCGGCGAACACGTGATCGAGGGCACCGTCGTGTCGCGGCTCGATCTCGCACGAGCGAAGGCGTCGACCGCCGAGTTGGTCCGGGCGCTCGGCCAACCGAGGGGAGCGCACGCATACGTCAGCGGCCAGGCGGCGATCCAGCACGACCTCGACCCGATCTTCAGCCAGGACCTGCGGCGGGGAGAATTCGCGATCGCGATTCCGGTCGCGCTCCTGGTCCTGGTGTTGGTGCTCGGAGTCTCCGCGATCGTCTCGCTGCCGCTCGTTTTCGCGGGGACGACGATCGCGGCGACGCTGGGGATCGTCTTCCTCTTTGCGCATGTGCTGCCGATGGCGACCTATGTGACGAATCTGGTCGAGCTCATCGGCCTCGCCCTCGCGATCGACTACTCGCTGCTCGTCGTCTACCGCTACCGCGAGGAACTCGCCGCCGGCAGGAATCCGAACGAGGCCGTGGTGCAGACGATGGCGACAGCCGGGCGCTCCGTGGTTTTCTCCGGTGCAACGGTCGCGGTTGGGCTCGCACTGCTTCTCTTCATCCCCGTCCCGTTCGTCCGGTCACTCGGGATCGGAGGCTTCCTGATCCCGGTGATCTCGATCGTCGCTGCGTTGACGCTCTTACCGGTCCTGCTGTCGCTCAACGGCCGGCGCGGTGCCGCCCGTATACGTGTCGCGGAGGCAGTGCGCGCTCGGTTGAGGATCCCGCTGCCGCGCGCGCCGAGCAGGGGTGACGTCGAGCAGGGGCTGTGGGCCCGGTACGCGCGAGCGATCATGCGCAGGCCGCTGGCCTACGTCGCGGCCGGAGCTTTGGTGCTCGCGTTTGCCACTGTGCCGGCTTTCGGGTTGCGGCTGACCCCCGGTTCTGCCGACGGGATCCCGCGCTTCCCCCAATCTGTTCAGGGATTCGACCTCCTACGACGAGCGGCCGGCCCGGGTGCGCTCTCGCCGAATCAGCTGCTGGTCGATGCCGGTCGGAGCGGCGGTGTCTTCGGACGCGACCTGCATGCCGCCATCACGCGGCTGGAGGTTCGGCTTCATGCCGACCCTGAGGTCGCAGCCATCCGGCCCGCGCCGAACGCGCCTCTGACCGACTCGAGCGGCCGCTACGAAGAGCTCGTCGTCGTCGGCCGGCACGAGTACGGGACCGAGGCTGCGCAGAGCTTTGTCGGCCGCCTGCGCCGCACGATCATCCCGGCCGCTCGCTTTCCGGCTGGATCCCGGACGCTCGTCGGCGGCGGCGCCGCGCAGGGCGTCGACTTCCTCCACCGCTCCTACGCCGCGTTTCCCTGGCTGGTGCTCGCGGTGCTCGGAATCACCTACGTGCTCCTGATGCGCGCGTTCCGCTCGCTGCTCTTGCCGCTCAAGGCCGTCCTGCTCAACCTTCTGTCGGTGGCCTCGAGTTACGGAATGCTCGTCGTCTTCTTCCGCTGGGGTGTCGGCCGCGACCTTGCCGGCCTGTATCAGTTCGGTCAGATCGAGGGCTGGATCCCGATCTTCCTCTTCGCGATGCTCTTCGGCCTCTCGATGGACTACGAGGTCTTTCTGGTCACGCGTATGCGCGAAGCCTGGGACGAGCTGCACGACAACGAGCGCGCGGTCGCCCACGGGCTCGAGCATACGGGTCGAATCGTCACGGCCGCCGCGATCATCATGGTGGCAGCCTTTTCCGGCTTCGTTGCCGGACGGATTGCAGGCCTCCAGGAGTTCGGGCTCGGGCTCGCCGTCGCCGTCTTCGTCGACGCGACAGTCATCCGTGCCTTGCTGGTGCCGGCGATCATGGCACTGGTCGGCCGCTACAACTGGTGGCTGCCGACGAACATCGCGCGTTTACTCGGTACGACAGGCTCGCCGCTGCCTCGTCCGGTGACACCGGCACTGCGCACCTCTGGCGAATAGCGATACGCACCGCGTAGCGGGACTCGGTCCTGCTACGTTGAACGCACGGCGTTCGTGACGACGCCGTGCGAGGCCAAGACCGCCTCTCCCGCGCAGCCGATTAGCGGCGGCGCCTTTTATGGGAGGAGGCGAAGGAATGAAACACTGGCTGAAACTGATTGCGGCGCTCGCCGCGTCGGCGGCATTCGTCGCGACTGCCGGCGCTTTTGCGTTCGCGAACAGCGCGAACACCGGCGGGACGACCGTCGCGATTGCGAAGTCGCGGCTCGGACGCATTCTGGTCGACAGCAAGGGAATCACGCTGTACGACTTCGTCACGGACAAGCACGGCGTGAGTGGCTGCTACGGCGCCTGCGCTGCGCTGTGGCCGCCGCTCATCACCAAGGGGAAGCCGCATGCCGGCCCCGGTGTGCGCGCTTCGCTGCTCGGCACGACGAAGCGGAAGGACGGGAAGCTCGAGGTCACCTACAACCGTCA
>Ga0070698_100009261_pt1 | contig 10564 bp, 11 predicted proteins | sample KBSK1502metaG_FD_65477 | JGI IMG/M metagenome (GOLD analysis project Ga0070698, IMG submission 65477) | Corn, switchgrass and miscanthus rhizosphere microbial communities from Kellogg Biological Station, Michigan, USA - KBS K1-50-2 metaG | ecosystem: Host-associated > Plants > Roots >... | reverse complement strand
GGGAGATTCTCGGTTCTCCGCCGCAGCCTACGCCACGGCTCCCCGAAGAGCCTGCCCGGCCCTCTCTATGTTTCTGGCCGCGTTCTCGTCGCGGTCCAGCACCAGCCCACACTCCGGGTTGGGGCAGATGTGGGTGCGCACGGATAAACTCTTGCGCACCCGCTCCCCACAGCCACTACAGTCCTGGCTGGTGTAAGCAGGCGGCACGGCTACGACTCGACGCCCAGCGTATACTGCTTTGGCTTCGAGGATGGCACGGAACTGCGCCCAGCTGGCATCCGAGATGCTTTTGGCCAGGCGATGATTGCGCACCATGTTGGCCACCTGCACGTCTTCGAGATAGATCGTGTCGTGCTGCTGAAGCAGCTTCAGACCTTCCTTGTGGTGGAAGTCTTGCCGTTGCCGCTGCACCTCCAGGTGCGCTTTCGCCAGCAGTGTAACCGCTTTGCGGCGGCGATGGCTCCCTTTCTTGCGCCGCGAGACGCGCCGTTGGGCCGTCTTGAGCCGCCGCTCAGCCGTGCGGTACCACCGTGGATTGCAGATATGCTCGCCATTCGACAGCGTGGCGAAGGACGCCAGTCCCACGTCGATGCCCGTCTGCTGCCCGGTGGGCGGCAACGGGTCTACAGGGACGTCCGCGCAGGAGAAGCAGACAGAGTAGCCGTCGGCTTCCCGCGAGACTGTTACGGTCTTGGGTGTACCCTCAATCGGGCGGGACCAGCGCAGCGCGATGCGCCCAATTTTCGAGAGCACCAGGAAGCCGTTGTCGAGGGTGGCACCGTTGCCAAACTCCTTGTAGCAGAAGCTCGTGTAGCGGGCGCCGGGCTTAAAGCGCGGCTAGCCTGGCTTCTCACCCGCCTTGAGGCGGCGAAAGAACGCCTGGAAGGCTTTGTCGAGACGTGAGAGCACGTCCTGCAAGACGTGGCTATGGATACCTGCGTACTCCGGCATCTCGGCCCGGATGTCCTTTAGCTCGGCTTCCTGGCTGTAGCACGAGATGCTGACGTGGCGCCGCTCGTAGGCGGTCTTGCGATGTTCGAGCGCGACGTTGTAGAGCCGGCAGCAGAGTCCAAGCACGCGCTCAAGCTCCCGCTCCTGGTGGGGAGTGGGCTTCAACTTGTACTTAAAGGTCTTGCGGAGTGTCGTTTCCATGCTGCTCACTCTGCCGTAGACGGGCCAACTCGGCATCCGCCAGCCGGTCGAGCACCTGTACGATGCGCTCGCCGGTGAGCGCCGCGATCAAGCGGAGCTTGCGGACGGTGCGCGTCCAAATGCGGGTACTCGTGTAGGAAGGCTTCTCGGTACTCATGTGATAATCTTACCACAAACCGGCGAAAGATGCAAGGGCTAAAGCCGCAGAGGAAGCCCGCCTAACCGCATGGGCTAAAGCCCAACGGCTTGCGGCGGACTATTTTCTGTCAAACACCGGCATTGGCGCTGAGTTACTCGCCGTCGGCATGGTGGGCTGGTTGTGGGTCGTTACGCTCGCCGCTTTGAACCTGCGCACACTGGAGCCGCAATACCGCATCGGATGGGTATTCCAGGTGGCGCTCGCACAACTCGGTATCGTGCCCTTTCTCATCGCGGGGGCGGTCACGCTGATACAGGGGAGCGTCGGCCTCTACTGGCTCGTCCCCGGAGTGATCTTCTGCTTCCTCGCAGCCTTTTCCAACGCCTGGGCCCTGCTCATCGAGATCAACCGCTAGCCGTGGAATGGGCGCGTCGTTCTCCACGCCTCGCCGCGCAGCAATCTGGAAATCTGGCGAGAGTATGAGCGCACGAGAGATCTAGGAACCACTTGTGCTTGCATGCCGCGCCTATAGGGCGACTTGGTGGTTCCCAAGCAGACAACGCCAGGGCTAATAGGACTGAAAGCTCGGAATTGCGGTAATCGCTACTATGAAAGCGATGTAGAGCACAATGAACGCAAGGAAGGTGTAGCCTAGCACCAGGCCAGCGATGGCCATGCCGCGGCCCTGCTGCATACCGCTCGATCGGTTGATCTGCGCGAGCGCGATATGTCCGCAGATGACGGCAGGGATTGCGCAAAGGCCCGTGCACAGACACGCTATTCCGAGGGTCAGGCTGGCGATAGCGAACCCATTAGCGCTTTGAGGTGGCATCGGCGCGGCGCCATATGCGGCATAGTAGGGGGTGAAATCCGGGGGTGGAGGATAGGGCGCTGCTGGATACTCTGGCGGAGGAGGATAGTCCGGCGGGGGAGGATACTGTTCTGGCATGCGTGTCCTCGTTGCTCGGAAGTTGGGTAACGCGCCTCAGCAGTTGTAGGCGCGTTGATTATACACATTCCCTGCAAGGCGAGAAAGTTCTCGAAGGCGCTCGCGCGTCTGCGCCTGCCGGTCGAATGGTCAGCAATAGCGGCTGATTCTGGCCAGTCAGACACACGGTCATCCTCGGGAACAAACGAGCAGCCATCATAGGTACCGCGCGTTCAGAGCGCCTGGAGAGGTTTAGCGCGCTGCATTGACGCAGAGTGCACACTTGAAAGGGTATGCGCTGGAAGACGAGTTCCACCGCATCCTACGCTATGATATCTGCGCGCGCGCCAAGCTCCGCTTCGGGCGCGAGTCCATCCAGGAGCCCATCACGGACGGCGGTGGCAAGCGCCTCGATGTCTGGCGCGGGCGGGCGATCCTCGTTGAGGTGTGGGACGATTCCGCGCACAGCTTCATGCGCCGCCAGCGCGCCCCGGCCAGGCTTGAGGGGCAGACGGAAGTCCAGCCCCTGCGCGGCGCAGAGCAATTCTATGGCGACGACACTGAACGCCAGATCGAGCGCCTGTTGCAGCTTGATCGCCGCTGTCGCGCCCATACTGACGAAATCCTCCATGCCGGCGGAGGTGGGGATCGAGTCGATACTCGCCGGGTGCGCCAGCGCCTTGATCTCGTTGACCAGCGCCGCGGCGGCGTACTGCGCGATCATGTAGCCCGAACTGACACCTGGCTCCGGCGTCATGAAGAGCGGGATCGCGTCGGGACGTGTGTCCCAGTCGTGCGGGCCAACCAGATAGTAGGTGCGCCGCTCGGCGAAGCTCGCCACCTGCGCCAGCGCGATTGCCAGAAAATCGAGCGCGAGGGCCAGCGGCTGGCCGTGGAAGTTGCCACCAGTGAGGACATCGCCCTCCGCGGGGAAGATCAGCGGATTATCCGTCACCGCGCCCAGTTCGACGGCGAAGACGCCCTCACAATACGTCAGCGCGTCGCGCTGCGCGCCAAGCACCTGTGGCGCGCAGCGCAGCGAATAGGGGTCCTGCACGCGCCCGCAGTCGGCATGGCTGGGATTGATCTCGCTCTCCACCAGCAGCGCGCGTAGCCGCGCCGCAGTCCGCGCCTGCCCCGGCTGTGGCCGCAGGGCGTGAATGCGCTCGTCAAGGGGGACGTAGCTGCCCAGCAGCGCCTCCAGGCTCATCGCGACGGCGACCTCGGCGGCGCGCAGCAGTCGCCAGGCGTCGTGAATCGCCAGCGCGCCCACGGCCTCCATCACATGCGTGCCGTTAATGAGCGCTAGCCCCTCCTTCGCGCTCAACTCGATGGGCGCGAGGCCCACGCTTTCCAGCGCCCGCGCGCCGGGCATGCGCTTCCCTTCGTACACCGCCTCGCCCTCGCCGATCAGGACCAGGCTCAGATGCGCCAGCGGGGCCAGATCACCGCTCGCGCCGACCGAACCGCGCTTTGGGACAACAGGCGTGACACCAGCGTTGAGCAGGCCCAACAGCAGTTCCACCAACCCGACACGCGCGCCGGAATGCCCGCGCGAGAGGCTATTGGCGAGGAGCAGCATCACCGCGCGTGTTGTGGGAACATCGAACGGCTCGCCGACGCCGCTGGCGTGACTGCGGATCAGATTGCGTTGCAGCGCAGCGAGCTGCTCGCGCGGGATCGCCACGCGGCTGAGATGGCCAAAGCCGGTCGTGACGCCGTAGACCTGGCGCCCCTCCTCGCCGATGCGCTCGACGACGGCGCGCGCGACATGAATCCGCGCGACTGCCTCGGGAGCTAGGTGGACTCGCGCATTCTCACGCGCGACCGCAACGACGTCCCGTAGCGTGAGGCCGGCGCCATCACGGCCCAGCGTGATCTCCTGTATATCTGTCGCATGCGTCGCTTTCGCGCTATGATGAACACGCTCGCGCCCGTTCGCCGCTCGTTTTGTCATCGTCGTCTCGCTCCCCACGCCCCATCGCGCGGCGTCTCGCCTCGCGCAGTACTCGTCGCACGCCCATGTATGTTCATGGCGCTATCTGGCGCGGCGTCTCGCATTGTATCATGCCTCAGGAGGGAACTTACGCCATCTTCAGGCGCCTAAGCGCTCTCCTGCCGCCGATTCCGCGAGTTGGGTGGGGACTGGATGTGAGCCGATGACCGTCGCCGATGATGTCGCCGCGATTCTGGAGCCGCTCGGCGGTCGCACAGCCTTCGCCGCACGTCTTTTACGCGCAACAGCCGCGGCGCCTGCACGCCACGAAGAAGATGACGACGAGGCGACGCCACAGCCAGACGACGACCTCCAGATCGCCTTCAACGCCGACGGGGTGTTTCCGGCGGCCAGCCTGGCGAAGCTGCCCATCGCGGTGGAGTTCTTGCGGCGTGTTGATCTCGGCCAGTTCGGCCTCGGCGAGCGCTGGGACACGTCAAGCGTCCCGCGCGTCGGCGGCTCCGGCGTGCTCGACTCCCTCGATCCCACAACACAATTGACCCTCGCCGAATTGTGTACGCTGATGCTGATCGTGAGCGACAACACCGCCGCCAATGTCCTGCTCGATCTGGTCGGCATGGGCGAGGTCAACGAGTCACTGAGCCGCATGGGGCTACAACACACCAAACTTGCTCGCCACTTCATGGACTTCGAGACGCGCGCCGCCCGGCGAGACAACGTGACCTCGTCGGGCGACATGCTGACGCTGCTGACGCTTGTGCAGAAGAATATGCTGCCTGGCGCGCGTTGGCTGCGCGAGACGCTAGGCGCGCAGCAGCAGTTCGTCGAGCTAGCCGAGGGGTGGCTGCCGGCAACAGCGCGCCTGGCGCACAAGGATGGCCTGCTGCCGGACGCCGCGCACGACGCCGGACTCCTCAGCGGGCCGCGCGGAAGTTGCGCCTATTGCGTCCTGACCGCCGAGCAAAAGGAGATCCCCACTGCGCGCTACGCCATCGGGCGATGTGTGCGGCTACTGTGGGACTCCTGGCTCGACGACACGCCAGCCTCATCCTGAAAGGACAGCGCCATGCCAGTCTATCCCTATCGCGGCGTCTGGCCGACCATCGCCGCTGACGCCTTCATCGCGCCGACGGCGGCGCTTATCGGCGATGTGACGGTCGAAGCTGGGGCAAGCGTCTGGTTCGGCGCGGTCATTCGCGGCGATGTCGCCCCGATACGCATCGGCGCGCGCTCGAATGTGCAGGATAATTGCGTGCTGCACGCCGACGAGGGCATTCCCTGCGTGATCGGCGCCGATTGCACGCTGGGACATGGCGCGGTCGTCCACGGCGCGCGGATCGCCGACCATACGCTGATTGGCATGAGCGCTACCGTGCTGAACAACGCCGAGGTGGGCGCGGAGTGCATCCTCGCCGCCGGAACGGTCATCGCGGAGGGCAAGCGCATCGAGCCAGGCCAGCTCGTGATGGGCGTCCCTGGCAAGGTCATCCGCCCGATCACCCCGGTTGAGCGCGAGCGCATCTATGATGGCGTCGAGCACTACGCCGAGCGCGCGCAGGAGTATCGCCGCATGCTGGCAGAGCAAGGTCTGCAGGACAGCCAGTAGCGTTGTCTGGCGGTATGCGATTCCTCTTTTCTCGCTGCCATCCAGCGCCCTTGACATTCGCTTCTCGCGCGCTTAAAATTGAATATGAATTCTCGTTCGTTTAATTCAGGCTCTTGAAAGGAGTGGCGCGATGGGTGTGACGTCGTTAGTTGGCGCGGCCAGCGAGATTCGCCTGCCGCAAGGCGCGCTGCGCTACTATGATCGTGGCTCAGGACCGACCCTTGTCTTCGTCCACGGTGTGCTAGCGAATAGTGTCCTCTGGCGTGATGTGATCGCCGAACTTGCCCCCCAGTTTCGCTGCGTAGCGCTGGATCTGCCGCTTGGCGGGCATGCGCTGCCGATGTCCACCGAGGCCGACTTGACGCCAGTTGGGGTGGCGCGCCTGATCGCGGACGCGCTAGAGTCGCTGAATTTGGACGATGTCACTCTCGTTGGCAACGACACCGGCGGCGCGATCTGCCAGATCGTTATCGCCGAGCGGCCTGAGCGCATCGCCCAGCTCGTCTTGACCAACTGTGACGCATTTGAGCAGTTCTTCCCTCCGCTCGCGCAGCCGCTCCACACTCTGAGCGCCCGCTTCGGCGAGGGCTTCACGACGCGGTTGTCCCGTCTGCTGCGTTCGCGACGGGCGCAGCGCCTCTTCATGGCGTCCGTGGCCAGGCGTCATTTCGACGATGAGACACTGGACGCCTATTTTGGCGCGTTCCTACGCGACCCGGCGGTTCGCCGTGACGCGGCGCGCTTCATGGCGAGCGTCTCAAATCGCTACACGCTCGCAGCCGCGCGTTCCTTCGGCGCGTTCGAGCGTCCTGTCCGGCTCGTCTGGGGCAAGAACGACCTGTTCTTCTCGGCGAGGCTCGCCAGACGCCTGCAAGCGGCCTTCCCGCATGCTACACTCCACTGGGCGCCAGATTCGCGGGCGTTTGTGCCCGAGGATCAGCCACGACTGCTGGCGCGCGAGATTGCGGAGTGTGCGCATGCCGGCGTCCCCGCCTGAGCATTCATCGCTGGAGCGACCCGATCTGCTGGCTGGGCAACAGTTTCCTCCGCCGCCACAGCAGGAGCGCAGCCGCCGCAAGCGTGAGGCGCTTCTGCAGGCGGCGCTGGAGATGTTCGCCGAGCACGGCTACGAGCGCGCCTCCGTCGAGGCCATCGCCCGCCGGGCCGGAGTCGCGGTCGGTGCGTTCTACCAGCACTTCACCTCCAAACGGCAGATCCTGCTCGTCCTGATGAACCGGCTCCTAGAGGAGGCGGAGGTCATCATGGCGCCCACGCCAGGCGAGGTTCTCACAGACATGCGCTCGCTGATTAAGAGCACGGCGCGCCAGGGCCTGACAGTTGACTGGGCATACATGGGGGCGTATCGCGCCTGGCGTGAGGCGGCGCTGGTAGACGATGACCTGCGCGAGAAGCAACTGGCGGTGGAGCAGTGGGCGGCGAGCAGGCTGATTATGATGTTACAGGCACTGCAGCTGGCGCCGCACGCCCGCCCGGTAGCGCACGTCGAAGAGCTAGGCCGGGCGCTTAGCCTCCTGTTCTGGCGGTTGGCCGAGGAGGCGCTGCCGGAGCCGGATGCGCTCATCGAGACACTCACCGACATGATCTATCACACGCTCTTCGAGGATACAGCGGAGTGAAGCATTCGTCACGCCTGGCTCAGCAGCGTTCGAAAAGAAAAATCAGTTCAGTGTTCTTGGCCACGGAAGATACGTTTGGAACCTGTTGGCAGCATCAGCGTGAACTCTTCTTCTGAAGTGAAAACCGGAGTGTCGGTCCAACGTGACGCAGTGCCATGCAACTTTGCTGGAACCGCATCGGTTATCGTGATCTGCCAAAACGCGGCGCTGTGAAGGTCAATGACAGTAACAGAGCCAACTTCATAGCGTCCATGTAGGACAGGTGTATTTCGTCTCATATCCGCTGGCGGCATATCGCCCACTTGGGCTCATACCTGGGCTCATCTGAATAGCAACCTCGCTGTCGAGTCGAAAACCTGCTCCCGGGAGATGGGTATCGCCCAAATCTGAGATAATGATTGGCTCCCATCCTGACCCTCCTTGGTCAAGCCGTCGACCTATGGCGAGTTTACCGGTCGTCGCAAGCCAGATGTCATGCGGCCAGGGCGCCCGTGGTACACAGAAATGAAACCGACACGAGCTGACGCTTGTATCCTCAGGCCAAAGACGTCGTTCGAAGATGTATTCTTCCTGGGTCAGGGAAGCGCCCTGATCTGAAAGAGAGGCTGATGCGACCAACATCATCTACGACCCATCAGGGCTCCAGGCAAGCGCCAGAACACCTACTTGTGTCCAGACAGCCTGACCGGTTGTAAGTTCCCAGACGCCAACGGTGGGCTGAGCGCTATCTGTCTCCAGTGCGATATAGACGCCGTCCGGGTGGTAGGCAATCGCACGTGCAGGCCGTGCGTCCAAAAGTGGTTCGAAGTTCGATAAGTCCATTGCTCAAATCACCGAGTAATCTTGGCAATCGGAACAGTAAGCATGTTTCACTCGCGTTCGAGGCGGAAGGCGTGGGGCAGCAGGTCGGGCAGCGTCAGGTCGCGTTCGATACCATCCACGTAGTACGTCGCCTCTGGCGCCAGTTCCGCCAGCCATTGCCGGCAGGCGCCACAGGGCACGCGCGCCTCGTCGGGCGCGTCCTCTGGCGCGTCCACACAGGCGATGGCGACCTGGGTTACTTGCGGCGTCTCGCCTACAGGCAACATCTGGAAGAGGCTCGCCAGCGCGACACGCTCGGCGCAGATCGTCAGCCCAAACGAGGCGTTCTCGACATTCGCGCCGGTTGCCATTACCTCGCCTTCGGGCGTCTCCATCACCGCCGCCGCCCCCACGCGGAAGCGCGAGTACGGCGCGTAGGCGTGTTCCGCCGCCGCGCGCGCCGCCGCGAGCAACGTCTCTCGCTTCATCTTGCCGCCTCTCCTCGCTCACATGAACTCGCTTAGCGCAGATGATCTATTCTACCCTACTCGACCGCTCCTGCCAGAACATGCGTCTTTTGACGTCTCCGCACGTCTTATAAATGCTACTATCTGACGCGAGTGATGTCGCGCCGCCGCTCAGGCGCTCACACTGGCGGGCGCTGGCGGCGCAAACACAGGCAAGACCGGCTTGCGGGAGGGTGAGGGTGTCGCTGCTCGAACTCACGCCACCGCAGGTCGCCGACACGCCGCCTGTCGTCACGCCCCCCGCGGCAGAGGCCGCCGCGGAAGCAATTACGCATCCCGCACCGACACAGAGCCCATCCGCACGGCGAGATCGACCTCCCGCCTGGGCCTTGGAGTGGGGCTTCTGGCTCACCCTCACCTTCGGCGCACTACTCCGCCTCCTGCCGCTGCGCTTCTCCCCCTTCGGTATCGACTCCGCGCTGCTCATGATCGAGGCCAACCGCGCTGTCACCAACGGCGTGATCCCCGGCACAGGCATCTTCAACTCGCTCCTCGCACTCAACCCACCGCTCTACACGTACCTGCTGCTGCTCTTCGCTCGCCAGCCCTTCGGTATGACCCTGCTCACGGCGCTCGCCAACGTCGCTGGCGTCGTCGCGCTGTACTTCTTCGCGCGCCGCCACTTCGGGACGCTGGTGGCGACGGTCGCGGGCCTCCTCTACGCCACTGCTGGCTACGCCGTCTACATGTCCACCTTCATCTGGCAGCAGACGATCCTGCCGCCGCTGATCATCGCCGCGCTGATCCTGCTCTTCGAGGGGGCCACACGCGGGCGGCGCTACTGGCTCATTCCGCACGTCGCCCTTGTCACGCTGCTGATCCAGCTCTACCCGGTGATGGCCTCCATGCTCGTCCTGACCGTTGTCGGCGCGATTCTGGCCTGGCGCACCATTCGTTGGTGGGAGCCGCCGCTGGCGGTCGTGGTCGGCGCGCTCTTCTTCCTGCCCACCGTACTCTTCGAGGTCGCCAGCGACGAATTCGACATCCCGATCTACCTGGCATACCTTCGAGCGCCCAAAGTTCTCGACGCGCAGGTCTTCTCCGCGCTCGGCCTGGCGATGGGGCCGGTCGATCAGGCGATCCTCGGTCTGGCGACGCTCTACGCGACGCTCACGCCCACCTTCCTGTGGTTGACGCCGGTGATCCTCGGACTCGTCTACGCCAGCATGATCTGGCTGGCGCTGGCGATTGTCGCGCCTATTCCTGTGGCGCTGTGGCGGCGCTCCTGGACGCCAGTCTCCAACGCCCTGCGCTCGCCACGTTGGCGCGCGTACCTGCTGCTGCTCCTCTGGCCGCTGGCCTTCCTCGCGCTGACCATCCGCCACTCCAGTCCGATCTATCCGCACTACGTCTTCGTGCTGCTGCCCGTCCTCTATGTCAGTATGGGAATCTTCCTGGTGCGCTTCCCGCTGCTCGTCGGGCGAGCGCTGCCGAGGCTCTATCTGCTCAGCCTGGAGCCGCTGCTGGGGCGCGCGTCTGGCAGGCCGCTCCTCTGGTGGCTGGCCCATCCCGACGCGGCGCAGAGGCTGAGCCGCGCGCCACGCTACCCCTTTCTCTTCGCGACGGGCGTCCTGCTGGCCGCGCAGTTGCTGACCACCATCCTTTTCATGGGCACGATCGCCCTCGGACACGGCGCGACGCCCGATAGCGGCACAGGCATCGCGGGCTACAACACCGTGTTCGCCGCCGCCGAACGCGCCGCCAGCGCCCTTGGCGCGCGCGATGTCTACATTGCGGCGGACCAGAAGAATCCCTACCTGGGCCAGTATTGGACGGCGCAGCGCAACAGCGTCGCCACACCAGGCGATCCTCACTGG
>Ga0070698_100009260_pt1 | contig 10564 bp, 7 predicted proteins | sample KBSK1502metaG_FD_65477 | JGI IMG/M metagenome (GOLD analysis project Ga0070698, IMG submission 65477) | Corn, switchgrass and miscanthus rhizosphere microbial communities from Kellogg Biological Station, Michigan, USA - KBS K1-50-2 metaG | ecosystem: Host-associated > Plants > Roots >... | reverse complement strand
CAGCACCGCGTTGCAGTCGCTGCCCGGGATGTCCTCGTGCTGGTACTCGTTCCCGCCGATCCAGTAGTACTTGCGGCCCCGCGGGTCCACCTTCTCGATCACGTCGAAGCCGTAGGAGTGCTTGCCGAGGCGGGTCACCGCGTAGCCGCGCAGGTCGGGGCCCGGTGGGATGTTCACGTTGAGCAGCATGGCCGGGGGCAGCGGCTGGCCGAGGGCGGCCTCGACCAGGCTGGCCGCGAAGCGCGCCGCAGCCGTGAACTCGAAATCGTGCCGGGTCACCAGGGAGAAGGCGATGGCGGGCACGCCCAGCATCGACGCCTCCATGGCGGCGGCCACCGTCCCCGAGTAGGTCACGTCGTCGGCCAGGTTCGGGCCGTGGTTGATCCCCGAGACCAGGAGGCTCGGACGCCGGTCCCGCAGCACGTGGTTGATGCCGACGTAGGAGCAGTCGGTGGGCGTCCCGTCCACCGCGTACCAGCGGGGCCGTACTTCGCGGATGCGCAGCGGCCGGTGGATCGAGATCGCGTGGGAGGACGCGCTCTGCTCCGCCTCCGGCGCCACCACCCAGACTTCGCCGAGCCCCGCCATGGCCGCGGCCAGGGCCTGGATCCCCGCCGCCTGGTGGCCGTCGTCGTTGGAAACGAGGATCACGGGGCGGGACGACGGGCCGGTCGGAGACATGGTGGCGCCGATTATCCTACGCGCGAGGTCGGACCCGTACCCGCGCTAGGATGGACGCGGATGGCCTCGAGCCTCGATTTCCTCCCCTCGCGCCTTCCGCCCCTTGTCTACTTCGCCTTCGCCCACCTTTGCCTGGCCGCGGCCTTCGCGGCGACTGCCCTCGACCCGCTGGCCATCGGGGGATTCTTCTACCACCCGCGGATGCTGGCGGTCGTCCACCTGGTCACCCTGGGCTGGATCAGCGGCTCGATCCTCGGGGCCATCTACCTCGTGGGGCCCCTCGCGCTGCGGTTCCCCCTGCCCGCGGGTCCGCTCGACCACGCGGCCTTCGCGTCCTTCGCGGTGGGAGTGACGGGGATGGCCTCGCATTTCTGGATCGATCGGCCGGCCGGCATGGCCTGGTCCGCCGCCCTCGTCACCCTGGCCTTCACCTGGGTCTCGACCCGCGTCCTCCTCGGGCTCCGGCGCGCTTCCGTCCCCCGGGAGGTGAAGCTCCCCGTGGCCTTCGCGTTCGCGAACGTGCTCCTCGCGGCCGGCCTCGGCTTCGTGCTCGCGATCAACAAGGTCGAGCCGTTCCTCCCCTTCGCGCAGCTCGCGGGCGCGCTCGGCCACGCCCACCTCGCGGTCCTGGGCTTCGGGACCATGATCGTGATGGGCGCGGGCTACCGGCTCCTCCCCATGATCCTGCCCGCGGCCATGCCCCGCGGGACCTGGTCGTACGCGAGCGCCGTGCTGCTGCAGGCGGGAGCGCTGGCGGTGGCGGCCGCGCTCCTGGCCGGCCGGCGACTCGTCCCGGCCGCCTTGCTGGCGCTCCTGGGTCTCCTGGCTTTCTTCGCCCGCGTCGCCTGGATCCTGCGCCGGCCGCGACCGGCCCCCGCCGAGCGGCCTCGGCCCGATGTCGGCGTGCTGCACGTGCTGCAGAGCCTCGTCTACCTGGCGCTCGCGGCCGGCCTCGGCCTCGCCCTGGTCGTCGCCCCCGAAGCCGAATGGGGCCTCGGGGCGGCAATGGCCTACGGCGTCTTCGGGCTCGTGGGCTTCCTGGCCCAGGTCGTGGTCGGGGTGGAAGGACGGCTCCTCCCGCTCACCGCCTGGTTGTGGAGCTACGCCGAAGGCGGGTTCAAGGACACGCCGCCCTCGCTCCACCGGACACCGGTCCGGCCGCTACAGATCGCGGGCCTCGTGGCATGGACGGCGGGGGTTCCGATGCTGGCGGCCGGCCTCGGCCTGGACCGCCCGGACCTGACCCGGGCGGGCGCCGGCTCGCTGTGCCTGGCGGTCACGGGCAACGCGGTGAACGCCGGGGTCGTGCTGGTGCGGAGCCGCCGCCGCGGGCGGGACGAGCCGACCTAGCCCGTCTGCCGCGGCCGCCGCCACTCGTCGATCAAGGAGGCCACGAGCGCGGTCCAGCCCGCCTGATGCGAGGCCCCGAGCCCCTCGCCGGTGTCCGCGTGGAAGTACTCGTAGAACAGGACCAAGTCGCGCCAGTGGGGGTCCTCCTGGAGCTTCCGGCGGCTGCCGTGGACGGGGCGCCGGCCGGTGGCGTCGCGGGTGAAGATGCGGATCAGGCGGTTGGCCATCTCCTCGGCCACCTCCCAGAGGTTGCGGCGGTCGTCGTCGTCGCCCGCCACCGGCACCTCCAGGTCGGGCCCGAGCGCGGTCCCCAGCTTGCGCAGGGATTCGATCATGAGAAACGAGGTCGGGAACCACACGGGCCCCCGCCAGTTGGAGTTGCCGCCCTTGATCTTCGACTCCGCCTCGCCCGGCTCGTAGCGCAGCTCGGCCGTCCCCATGCGGAAGGGATGCCGCTCGTGGAAGCGCGAGAGGCTGCGCAGGCCGTAGGGAGAGAGGAACTCGTCGGGGTCCAGGATCCGGTCCAGCAGCCGGCGCATCTGCGCCTCGTCCACGATGGCGAGCACGTGGACGCGCTGGCCGTCCCGCTCCACCGGGTAGCAGACGTTCTGCACGATGTGCTGCTTGTTGGTGAGGAACCAGTCCATGCTCTTGCGGAAGCTCTTGAAGGGGGCGATCCAACGGTCCTCCAGGCGCTCCATCGCGTAGAGCGGGACGAGGCCCACCAGCGAGCGCACCCGCACCTTCTCGTAGCGCCCGTCGCGGTGGCGCAGCACGTCGTAGAAGAAGCCGTCCTCCTCGTCCCAGAGCTGGTAGTTCCGGCCCCCCATCTTCTTCATGGCCGCCCCCACGTAGATGTAGTGCTGGAAGAACTTGGTGGCGAGGCCTTCGTAGACGGGGTTCTCCTTCGCGAGCTCGAGGGCGATGCGCATCAGATTCAGGCAGAACATGCCCATCCAGCCGGTGGCGTCGGACTGCTCGAGCACGGTCCCGTTGGGCAGGGGCTGGCTGCGGTCGAACAGGGTGATGTTGTCCAGGCCGAGGAACCCGCCCTCGAAGACGTTGTTCCCCGCGCGGTCCACCTTGTTCACCCACCACGCGAAGTTCATGAGGAGCTTGTGGAAGCACCCCTCGAGGAACCGGCGGTCGGCCTTGCCGGCCCGGATGCGGTCCATGTTGTAGACGCGCCAGACCGCCCAGGCCTGGACCGGCGGGTTCAGGTCCGAGAACTCCCACTCGTAGGCCGGGATCTGTCCGGAGGGATGCTGGAACTGCTCGAAGAGGAGCAGCCAGAGCTGCTCCTTCGCGAAGTCGGGGTCGACGATGGCGAGAGCAACCGATTGGAACGCCGTGTCCCAGGCGGCGAACCAGGGGTACTCCCACTTGTCCGGCATGGAGAGGATCCGCATGGAGTTCAGGTGCCGCCAGTGGGTGTTGCGGATCTCCTGGCGCGAGGGCGGGGGCGGCCACTTCGGGTTGTCCCCCTCCAGCCAGAGGTTCACGTCGAAGAGGTAGATCTGCTTGCTCCAGAGCAGGCTGGCGAAGGCCTGGCGCTGCACCAGCTTCTCGTCCTCGCTCGCCGCCTCGGGCTGGATGGCCGCGTAGAACTCGTCGGCCTCCGCCTTGCGCTCCCGCAGGACCGCGTCCACCTCCAGGAGCGGCGACTCCAGGCGGTCGGGGGTGAGCCGCATCCGCAGGGTGACCGAGCCGCCCGCGGGGACCAGGTACCGGAAATGGCCGCAGGCCTTGGTCCCCACTTCGTCGGGGTTCACCACGTCCTCGCCGTGGATGATCTGGCGATGGAAGGCGTCCTTGACGTAGGGGCGCCGGCTCTTCGCTCCTGCCCCCCAGACCCGCGGCGCGTTCGTCTCGTTGTAGGTGAAGAGGAGGCGCCCGCCGTCGTCCAGGTAGAGATGGCGGGCCCCGAGGCGGTAGATGACGGGCAGGCCCTTGAGCGGATCCGAGGTGCGGTCGTCCGCCACGAGGGTCAGGAAGCCCGCGCCCGGGCTGCCCGCGCGCACGATGGGCTCGGAGGACGCGGCCCCGGTCCACGCCCAGGTGTTGCGGAACCAGAGGTGGGGCAACAGGTGCAGGGGCGCCGCCTCGGGGCCGCGGTTCCAGGCCGTCACCTTCGCCACCAGGTCCTCGGGGCCGGCCTTGGCGTACTCCACGAACACGTCGAAGTAGCGGTCGTCGTCGAAGATCCCGGTGTCGATGAGCTCGAACTCCGGCCCCTGCCCCGCGCGCCTCTGGTTCTCCCCGACGAGGGCCCCGTAGGGGAACTCGCGCTGCGGGTACTTGTAGAGCCACTTCATGTAGGAGTGGCTGGGCGTGTTGTCGAGGTAGTAGTAGCACTCCTTGACGTCCTCGCCGTGGTTCGCTTCGCTCGGGACGAGGCCGAAGAGCCGCTCCTTGAGGATGGGGTCGCGCTCGTTCCAGAGGGCCAGGGCCAGGACCAGCACCTGATAGCGGTCGCAGATCGCGGCCAGCCCGTCCTCTCCCCAGCGGTAGGCCTTGCTGGCGGCGAGCTCGAACGGGAAGTAGCTCCAGGGATCGCCGTTGCCGCTGTAGTCCTCCCGCACCGTCCCCCAGGCCCGCTCCGCCACGTAGGGCCCCCAGCGCCTCCAGCCCTCGGCGTCCGAGCGCTGCTCCGCCAGGCGCGCGTGCTCCCGGGTGCTCGGTGGCATGACTCGAGCCGGACTCTACGTCAGCCCCCCGCCAGTGTCCACGTGTACACTCTCCCCAGGAGGTGGGAGATGCGTCACCTGCCCGTGCTCCCGCTGGTGTTGTACGCGGCCATGGTCCCGGCCGCCCCGGCCGACAAGCGCCTCGACGAAGCCCTGGCCCGGGCCGAAGCCCAGCTCGCCAAGGGGAAGGAAGACGAGGCGGTGAAGATCGTGCAAAAGGCGGTGTCGCAGGCCCCCCGCGACCCCGAGGCGCCGCTCGCCCTGGCGCGGATGCTGGCGCGGCTGGGCAAGCTGGACGAGGCCGGGGCCGCGCTCGGAAAGGCGGGCGAGCTCTCGTCCGCGGCGGCGCCGAGCGTGCGGGCGCGCGTGCTCTGCGACCGGTCGGCCTTCGCGCTCCGCGCGGGCACCGGCCGCGATGCCCTGAACTTCGCCCGGCAGGCCGTCGAGGCGGAGGCCACGGCCGACGCACTGGCCGCGCTGGCCCGCGCGCAGGCCCGCCTCGGCGATCCCGCCGCCCGCGAAACCGCCGAGCGCGCCGCGAAAGCGGGTCCGTCCTCCGCCGCGGCCCAGGTGGCGCGCGGCGATGCTCTCCTCGCCGCCCGCCTGGCCCACGATGCCGAGGCCGCCTTTCAGAGCGCGGTGAAGCTCGACCCCCGGTCGGCCGCGGCCGGATCCGGCCTGGCGGTGGCGCTCGCCACGCAGGGAAAGGCCGCTCCTGCCCTCGAGGCGGCCCGCGCGGCCACCCAGGCGGACGCGCGCTCCGGGGAGGCGCAGGCCGCGTTGGCCCGGGCCACGCTCGCCCAGGATCCCGAGGACAAGAAGAGCGAAGCCATCGCCGCCGTCCAGCAGGCCAGCTTCCTCGAGCCGAAGAGCCCGCTGGTCAAGCTCACCCTGGGACGCGTCTTCGAGAGCCGCGGACAGCTCCAGGAGGCCGCGCGCGCCTACGCCGAGGCCGCGGGGCTCGACCCGTCCTGGGCCACTCCGTCCGTCGCGGCCATGGACCTTCTCCTCCGCCAGGGCGACGCCACAGGATCGCTCGGCGGCGTGCGCGCTCTGCCCGAGGACGTCCAGGCCTCGGCGGAAGCGCAGTGGCTGCTCGGCCGGCTCCTGTTGCGCAAGGAGCAGTGGGACGGAGCCAAGGCGGCGCTCGACGTGGCCACGGCGGCCCTGCCCGGCCTGGCCGAGGCGCACGCCGCCCTCGGCACCACCGCCTACAACGTCGGCGAGCTGAAGCTGGCCGCGGACGCCTACGGCCGCGCGGTCGCGATCGAGCCCGGGAACCTGGCCTACCTGACGAACTACGGGCTGTTCCTCGGCTACGACGATCGCCTCGAGGAGGGCCTGGCCGTCCTGCTCAAGGTCACCGCCCGGCCCGACGGCCAGGACCCGGGCGCGTTCATCAACCTGGGTTGGATCTACCGCCACTTCCGGCCCCCGCGGGTGGCGGAGGCGGTGGCGGCCTACGAGCAGGCGCTGAAGATCGATCCCAAGAACGCCAAGGCCGCCCTCGGAGTGGCCCTGGCCTACCGCGCGGGCGGCCAGTGGGCGCGCGCCGTCGCCGCCTACGAGCGCGTGTCCCAGGTGTACCCCAAGCTCTACGGCGAGGCCATGCTGGGCAGCGCCTGGTGCTACTTCCGGAGCGGCGACGACTACAAGGCCCGCTTCTTCGCCGGCCTGGCCGCGAAGTCCGGGGTGGGTGTGGGGCCGCTGCGCAACGCGCTCCTGGGGCCGCCCCAGGCGGGGGCGGCGACCCTGAAGACCGCGGACGAGCTGAACGAGCTCGCCCTCCAGCTCGACGAGAAGAACGCGGGCGAGCAGGCCCTGGCCGCCCAGCGCCTGCTGGGGCTGGGGAAGGGCGCGGTCCCCCACCTGGCGGAAGCGCTCCGCGACCCGGGCACCGCCATCGCCGTGCGCGAGGCCATCGTGGCGGGCCTGGAGAAGATGGGACCGGCCGCGCGCGAGGCCCTTCCCCAGCTCGACCGGTCGATCAAGGCGGGACCCCGCGCGGTGGGCCCGGAGGCGTCGCCCGCGCAGAAGGCGCGCGAGGCCAAGCTGATCGGCGCCATGGAGGGGGCGGCCGCGAAGATCCGCGGGAAGTGACGCTCAGTTCCAGCGAAACAGACGCAAGCCGACCGCGAAGCTCAAGCCGCCCCAGAGCACGAGCACGAGGATCCGCCCGGACTGGGAGGCGAGGCTCGCCCCTTCGAGGATCACCGCCCGCAGGCCGTCGTTGAGCGCGGTCAGGGGCAGGGCCCGGATGAGCGGCTGGAGGGCGTCGGGGAAGCGGTCCGCGGAGAAGAAAGTGCCCGAGCAGATGAACATGGGCATCATGACCACGTTCATGAGGCCGGTCACGGTCTCGATCTTGGTGGCCCGCGAGGCCACGAGCAGGCCCAGGCCGGCGAAGCAGAGGGCTCCCAGCACCGCCATCAGGAGCACTCCGAAGAGCGAGCCGCGCACCGGCAGCCCGAAGGCCCAGCGCCCGAAGGCGAGCAGGAAGCCGACCTCGATCCCGGTGAAGCCCACGCGCACCGCCATGTGCGAGCCCAGGAAATCGGCGCGGCGCAGGGGGGTGGCGAGCAGGCGCTTCAGCAGGCGCTTGATCCGCATGTCGACGAGGTTGAACCCCATCCCCCACATGCCCCCGCTCATCAGGTTCATGCCGATGATTCCCGGGATCAGGAAGTCGATGTAGCGTCCCCCGGGCTCGGAGACCGCCACCTCGCGGCTGGTCAGGGGATCCTGGCGGCCCGCGGCGCGCTGCAGCGCGTCGTCCACCCGGGAGCGGGCCAGGATCGCTTCCGGGCGCGAGGGGTCGAGCCGGTACTCGACGCGGGTGGGGGAAGGGGGGTCGCCCGGCACCACCACCACGTCCACTCGGCCGAGACGCAGGGCCTGCTCCGCCTCCGCCCGGGGAAGCGCGCGCGCCTTGAGCAGGCTCGCGTGCTCGAGGGCCGCCGCGACCTCGACCGCGCCCGGGCCCTCCACCACCGCCACCGGCGAGCTCTCCGGCGGCCGGTTGCGGAACGCGAGGCCGAGGCCCACGGAGAGCAGGATCGGGAAGACGAAGCTCCAGAAGACCACCTCGGGCTCGCGGTAGACCTCGCGCAGGCGGGCCAGGCAGAGGGCGGAGAAGGCGCGGAGGCGGGCGCTATCACTCATCGCGCAGGCGCCGGCCGGTGAGGGACACGAACACGTCTTCCAGGCTCGCGTGACGCGTGGTCAGGCTCCTGAGGCTGCGGCCTCCCTGCTCGAGCCGCTCGAAGAGTCCCCGGATCGCCAGATGGGGCTCGGTCACGCTGAGGAGCAGATGGCCGGCCTCGGCGTGGACGGAGCGCACCGCCGGCAGGTCCTGCAGCACCTCGGGGCCGAGGGGCCCGCGCCCGTCTTCTTCCACCGCGATCTCGACCACGTGGTCTCCTCCCAGCGACCGCACCAGCTCGCGCGGGGTCCCCTCCGCGATGATGCGCCCGTGGTCGATCACCGCGATCCGGTCGCACAGCTTCTCCGCCTCGTCCATGTAGTGCGTGGTGAGGAGCACGGTGCGCCCGCGCTCCTTGAAGCCGTTCACGATGTCCCAGACCTGACGGCGGGACTGGGGATCGAGGCCGGTGGTGGGCTCGTCCAGGAAGAGCAGCTCGGGGTCGCCCACCAGGGCGCAGGCCACGGCCAGGCGCTGCTTCTGTCCCCCCGACAGGGTGCCCACGCGCGCCCGGGCCTTTTCCGCGAGCCCGACCTCCGCGATCACGTCGTCCCGCCGCCGTCCTTCCCGATAGAGGCTCCGGAAGAGGGCCACCGTCTCCCCCACCTCCAGCTTGTCGGAGAACACGGTCTGCTGGAGGCAGACCCCGAGGCGCTCCCGGATCTCCCGGTCGTCCCGCCCCCAGCGGCGCCCCAGCACCACCACCGCGCCCGCGGTGGGGGCGATCAGCCCTTCCAGGATCTCGATGGTGGTGGTCTTGCCCGCCCCGTTGGGCCCCAGGAGCCCGAAGCACTCCCCCGCCCGGATCTCGAACGCGATCCCCCGCACGGCTTCGACCGGCCCGTAGCTCTTCTGCAGGTCGCGGACGGAGACGGTGGCCTCCGGGGAGACGGCGGTGGCTTGGCTCAAATGAAGGTCTCGATCCGGGCCCGCGTCCGCAGGTCGGCCAGGACGCGCTCCACGATGCGGGGGCGCCTCTCTTCGCGCAAACGGGCCTTCACCTGCTCCTTCACCGCGTCGTAGGCGGCCGGCTGCCCCTCCGGCGGTGGGAACTCCTGGGGAGCGGCGTCGTAGAACTTCCGCGCCTCCGTGTCCGTGACCGGGATCTCCTCCGCCGCGCGCTCCAGGAGGAGGCGGATGGTGGCCTGGGTGCGGATCTCGGCCTTGTAGGTCTGCGGCTCGAAGCCGGTCGAGGCCAGGAAAGTGGCCCACTCCTTCTCGTCGGGGTGATCCACGCGCGCCCGGTCGTACGCGTACTGAACGGTGCGGTCGTCCGCCTGGAGGCCGCGCCCCACCGCCTCCTGCAGGAGCAGCTCGCGGTCGATGTACTCGCGCAGGGCCTCCCGCAGGATCCGCGGCTTCTCTCGCTCCCGCTCGTCGTCCTTGCCCTCCGGCCGCTCGAGCCGATCGAAGAGCCGCTTCGCGTAGGGGACCACCTGCCGGGCCAGGATCGGCTGGCCGTTCACGCGGGCGAGGATGTCGGGCAGCGGGCTCGGCAGCGGAGCCGCGGACTCGACCGAGGGACCGGTCGAGGGCGAGGGGGCCGGTGCGGGCGGACGGCTGCCGCAGGCCAGGGCGGTGAGCACGGCGAGCGGAAGCATGCGACGGAGCAGGAAACCTCCCGGGGGGCGTACCGAACGCCCCCGACATTATGCGTTACGATGGAAGCATGAAGGCGTGGACGAGGACGGGCGCGTGGGTGGGCTGGTTCTGGCGGGAGTGGCTCCGGCCCCTGCTCGTGGTCGGGATCGTCCTGGGCTCGTTCCGCTCGGCGGTGGCCGACTGGAACGACGTCCCCTCGGGCTCCATGGAGCCCACGATCCTGCCCGGGGACCGGGTGTTCGTGAACAAGCTGGCCTACGACCTGAAGATCCCCTTCACGACCTGGCAGCTGGCCCGCTGGGCCGACCCGCGACGCGGCGACGTGGTGGTGCTTTGGTCGCCCCACGACGGCCAGCGGCTCGTGAAGCGGGTCGTGGGCATTCCGGGCGACGTGATCGAGCTGCGGCGTTACCGCTTGACCGTGAACGGCCGGCGGGCCAGCTACGCCGCCCTGTCCGCTCCCTTTGCGCAGGCCCGCGACCTGCAGCGGCTCCCCCTCGACCAGATGACGCTCGAGGGCGTGGAGGGCCGAACCCACGCGGTGATGGCGGCGGGCGAGTCCGGCCCCGGGAGCGACATGGGCCCGATCGTGGTCCCGCCGGGCGCCTACTTCCTCATGGGCGATCATCGCGACAACAGCTTCGACTCGCGGTTCTGGGGCTTCGCGGAGCGCGGGGCGATCGTGGGGCGCGCTTCGGCGGTCGTGCTCTCCGTCGACCTGGGCGCGCGCTACCTGCCGCGCTGGCACCGCTTCTTCCTTCCGCTCTCCTGACGCCCCACCCCGGGGTCCCATGTTCTCCGCGCGGACCCGCTGGGACCTCTCGACCAATCGCCTCTCCGCCCTCCTCGAGGCGAAGCGCCGCTCGGGCGCGCGCGTCCTCGACCTGACCGAGTCGAACCCCACTCGGGCCGGCCTCTCCGCCCCGCCCGACCTCCTGGCGAGCCTCACCCGCCCGGCCTCGCTCGTGTACGAGCCCGCCCCTTTCGGACTGGCCGGCGCGCGCGAGGCGGTGGCGGCCGACTACGCCCGGCGCGGCGTCGT
>Ga0070698_100009257_pt1 | contig 10566 bp, 10 predicted proteins | sample KBSK1502metaG_FD_65477 | JGI IMG/M metagenome (GOLD analysis project Ga0070698, IMG submission 65477) | Corn, switchgrass and miscanthus rhizosphere microbial communities from Kellogg Biological Station, Michigan, USA - KBS K1-50-2 metaG | ecosystem: Host-associated > Plants > Roots >... | reverse complement strand
ACCCCTTACAATGCCGAGCTCCATCACCGCAATCAACTCCAACACGGCTCCTGGATCTTTCAGCTTCAGCAATCCTAACCATTCCTTTTTTCCCTTGAAGACCCATAGAAAGTCTACCGGGATCCCACCGACAAAGCCGAGCTGGTCCCCGTTCAATGGCCCAGGAGATCGGAAGCGCAAGGAGCGCTCGCCCGATCGATGGCGGATCGAACCGCCGCGGAAACGTTGGTTTCCAGGCGCCAATCAACTTCCTTATTCAACTCAAACCAAATTAGAGCGGTGAAACCAAGTGACTTCGCAGAATCGAGCGCCGCCAGGATCCACTCCTCGTTGTTTCCACCTTCCGAAGCCGAACTGGTTTCAAAAACTGCGGCTGGTTTCCCGGACGCGACCTGCTTCAGCTCCTGCAACGGTGCCGCAAAGATAGATTCAAAACTACGCCACTTGCTATCCCATCCGTTGACGACACGAGTTTGCGTCGTGCCCCAGTTATAGCCATCGAGCCCAACGATGTCGACGACATCATTTCCGGGATAGTAGGAGGCGATTTGATTCCAGGGTTGGACCGGTACGGAATCGGCGTTCGGGCAGAAGACCCAATGAACGTTATTCCCCTGTTGCGCACGGAAAACTTCGACGACGTGGCGAAACATCGCCCGATATTTTTCCGGGCTTTCCGGTCCGAATTCCTGAGCACTGCCGCCCCAATGATAGCGCGCGAGGTTCATCTCGTGCGCAAACCGAATCAAGAACGGTTTATTAAATTCACGGCTTTCGCTCGCGAAGCGTCGCAAATAGCCATCGTATTTTCCTGTGATGATTGACTCCGCAGTGATCATGCGTTCGTGCTTTTCGGAATCGAGAAATTTCGGCTCCCAAGTCAGCACCGGAAGAGCTCCACTCGATTCGATGGAACGTAACGCTCCACCCGGGAAAATTCCGTTTTCCGGTTCAGACGGCCACTGCAGGTAAAACATGATTAACCTGGGGCGGATTCCGGTGGCTCCTTTGAGAGAATTCAGGTCGGACCTGGTCGGCACCCCTTCGATTGCAAATCCGAACGCCGGTTGACCCGGTCCCTCTGCTGCCAACCCGGGAAACATGGCAATCTGGAGGGTCATAGCAGCGGAGAAGAGGGCACGGACGGGAGACCGCGTCCAACCATTCTTACATCGAAGATCGTAAAGCATTAGAGATCAAAAGCTACTCACCCAAAGGTCGCGGCGGTAACGGAGTAATGGAGTGATGGCAGAATGGGAGTATGGAGAGAAAGAACAAGAATAGTGGGTACCCAGCAGCTCTGAGATGAAATTTCGAAATTCTCGATGGCCTGGCATTCACATTGGAGAACGCTTTCTGCGGCTAGTCGAGTCTTTGGAACACAAACGGGACTCCGGCATCTGGAGCGAAACGCAAATTGTCAGCGAAGCCAAACACTGTTTGCACGATAGTCGACTCTGATGCCTCCTCGCTCCCCGACGCTCCACCACTCCGTTACTCCGCCCGGCCATTGCCCCCGAGACCTCGGCTTAAGGAACACTTCAAACGCTTTTGGCTAGCTCTCCTGGGCCTGCTTCCTCCGGTTGGTTGAAGTAAAACACCTTGGAAATTAACCAGGAATTGTATAGGCACCAGAAAATGTTCACCAGAAGAGCCATGGCTGGTTCCCGAATATAGAAAAGCCGATTCAAACCCCAGACCGCGGCAGCAAGCGTAATCGTCATCACAAAAACTTGCGCCCAGAGCGAGCGGAGCGGGAGTGAACGACTGCCGGACTTCGGCGTCACACGAAAGCGGCCGCGAACGCCGATCAGCCCGAGCAGTGATGCCTTCATATAAACCGGAAACGCAACGTTGGCGAGTAGTAGGCCGTGATAGATATCGCGTCGCCGGTAAGACCGGTCCCAAAGCGTATTCAGGAACGCGGTCATCGTCAGCACCACGTACGGCGCAAAGAAGAGAAAAAAGATCCCTGGGTGAGCAAAGTACCGAGGTGTATCGAAAAACAAATAAATGACGGGACACACTAGCAAAACCAGGAAAGCCCAACCAACAAAATAGTAGGTAGCCGAAAGCACGTATTCGAACCACTTGATCAGCGGCATCGCGCGCGGATTGCGCAGAAAGTTTCGAACGATCTGTCGGCAGGCCCCGGTTGTACCAAGCGCCCACCGAAATTGTTGCTGGAAGTACCCTCCCAGATCCTGCGGGCCCATTCCAAAAGAGCAAATCCGATTGAGATAAGCGGAGCTCCAGCCATGTGAATGCAACTCGATCGAAGTGGCAAAATCTTCGGTGACCGAAGACTCATCAAATCCTCCGACCTGTACGAGCGCGTCACGCCGAAACATTACGTTCGTACCGCAGCAGAACATGGCGTCTTGGGCCCCCTTCCCTTCACAAATATACTCGTAGAAGATGACTTGCTGCAGTCCGGCTGCGCGCGCTACCCGATTATTTTCGAAGTTACTGTAGTACTGCGGCCTCTGAGCGAAGGCTATCTTCTCATTTGCTTCCATGATCTGGACCAGCCCTTCGGCAAAATCGGGCAGTGGATTCATATCCGCATCGAAAATGGCGATATACTTTTCGGCACCGGGAGTGCCCGTTTTCTGAAACTGACTAAACTCGTAACCTTCCGGAGGACGCCCTTCGATAAAGTCCAGAAAATCGTTGATCATTCCGGCCTTGGCTCCACGCCAGCGTCGCCGGAAAAGGTTTACTCCAATCCGGCGACAGAGTTCATCAATAGCGGCACGGTACTGCTGCATCTCTCGCCCGTTGCTTTTCGCGAGCTCGTATCGGGTATCATCCAGGAAGTAAATGTGCTTGTTTGGATAAGTAAGGTTGCGGAAACAAATGAGATTGGTTTCCACGACTTCGAGCGGTTCTTGGTAAGAGGAAACAACGATAGCTACCGGAGGATATTCGTCCAATTCCAGGATCTGTTCCGATGCTGTTACCCGTCGGTTACGCCCGGTCAAGACGCGCCAAACGTTTCCGAAATAGCCGAGGCAGTTGATCAGGAAGAAAGACTCGGCGAAAAGCAAGGCCGCAGAAGTCAATCGTTCGTACCAGAAACCGCCACCGACGAGGAATAGGACTATTCTGACCACCAGGTAAGTACACGCAGCCAGAATCGCGATTACTACCAATGGGATTAACCAAGAGTTAGTGACCGTGGGTTTCGTTCGTTCGTTCATGTTAAAATCGGTAGATCAAGGGACACTGGGGTGCTGATCGACAGGAGGCGCATGATTTCTGCGTAGAGGTCGCGAGCCAGTCCCATCCGTTTTACCTCCAGGTGGCAACCCGCGCCATCTCCTTCCGCGGTACCGTGTCCGCAGGATTCAACGCGCTGAGCTCGCGATACGTTCGGATCGCGTCATCATACCGACGCGACCAACTCAGGACCCGGGCCAAGGAAAGAATGATCTTTGCATTATCAGGAAACTCGCCGTGCAACCTGGTGAGAAGTTCGATCGACTCGCCATAGCGATGCGCAGTCGCGAACGCTTGGGCCAGCCCGATGCGAGCCGGGAAATATTCCCGATCCTTCGCTAGCACTGCCTGATAGACGGTAATGGCAGAATCCAGGTGCCCATCTTCCGCGTAAAGCCCAGCTAGAGTATTCAGATCCGCCACTGTTACACCGCGCGATGCGACCATTCTGTGGACGAAGCCGGTCTCCGCCGCGGATTCACCGGCAAGCAGATAGCGGGTTCTGATGTCCCTCGAGTCCGATTCCTGAGCACGTCGAAAATACCCTTCAGCGCTCGTTTCATCTTTTTGAGCACGAGCCAAGCGGCCCAACCCAATCCAGCCCGAGAGGCGACCTCCCGAAAGAGTACTTAAGCGGCGGAAATCTTTTTTCGCCTCGTCGTAACGGTGAAGCCTCCATAGGGCCTCAGCACGCAAATTTAGTGCCTCGATTTGTTCGGAATCGGTCCTGAGCACTGCGTCCGCGTATGGAAGCACCGCCTGGAAGTCTTTCTCGAGCAAACGGCTGGTCGCCAATCCGATGAGCGCTCTTTGTCGTGCCCCTGGCTTTTTGGTTAGAGGTCTATATTCGGTTTCGGCCGCTTCGTACCGTTGCTCGGCAATCAGCACCCCGGCTAAGTCCAATTTGGCGTCGATGTCCTGCGGATGCTCCCGGAGATAGGCACGAAGAGCCCGTTCGGTCAGATAAAAGTCGCCCCAGGACCACGCCTGGCGAGCGTACCGCAAACGCAATTCCGCGGCGTTACCGGACTTGGTAAGAGCGTGTTCGTATAGGTCTCGGCTGCGTGCGAAATGGCCGCGGGCAGCCTCGATGTCGGCCAGATCGGCCAGGAGAACCGGATCATTGCGGCGGATCTCCAGTAGCTCCCGCAGTTCGCTCTCTGCTGCTTCTGTCTTTCCCAACTTCCAAAGCACCCGCACTAGTTCCTGGCGCGCGTTGAATTCGCTGACCTGATCTGATGGGGGTACAATGGTCTCAACTTCAGTTTGGGCAGCTGAGGATAGAACGGCGCCGAGCAGCAGAGCGAGCGGAAGATGGCTCCTATTCATTCAGGCTTTGGCGAAGCTGTTCCGCCGCTTTTTCGTTCTGGCCGGCCCAACTTAAAACCATCCCGTATTTCCGGCGAACCTGCCGGTCGTGGGGACGCGCCTTGAGAATGGCTTCGTAGGAGGCGATCGCTTCCGGATATTGTTTTGTCCAGCTCTGAACGTCAGCTAGTTTAAGTCGAACCGCCCAATCATCCGGTTTCCGATCCAGGTACGTCGAAAAGATCCGGATGGCAGGTTCATAGTCCTTCTTGGCCACGAAGAGATCGGCCAACATCAGTTTTCCTTTATCATCCAGCTTATCCTCGGGTACTCCCTTCAATGTCGCAGCGGCTGCTTCACTGTTGCCACTCCAGTACAGCACTTCACTGAGTCCGATCTTCGCCTCGAGATTGTCCGGGTCGGTCGCCAATATCTGGCGATACACGTCCATGGCTTCTGCGTACTTTTTGTCGTAGGTTAACACTTTCGCCAACTCTAGACGCGCGGCGGTATCGCTTATGTCTGCTTCGGCCGACGGCGCAGCTGTCGGTGAGGGGCTCGGGACCGCCGGATCGGCGGCGCGTGCCGGACCGAGGACCAAAGCACTTGCGATAAAACCGGTTACAATGGCACGGGTTCTCATGGCTTAGCGAGGAGTCTTCGATATTCGTCTTCAGATTCTTGGTAATAGCCGGCCCAACTCAGGACACGAGCAAGGCTGAGGCGAGCCTGCCGATTTGCCGGCTCAGCAGCCAATACTTGACGAAAACCTTGGACTGCTTCGTCGTAGCGTCCTTGCCAGCTGAGCAAGTCCGCCAACTCAACCTCAGCCGCCGTTTTCTGCTTTGGCTCCTCCGCCGCCTTAAGGTAGTAGAACGCGGCATCGTCATAGCGAGACGCTTGGCGATAAATGCGTGCCAATTGTAATTCGGCCGGAGGATCTAGTTTTGCGCCAAGGGCGAGGTACCTGGTAAAGAAGGGAACGGCTTTAGCCGCTTGTTGTGTTTTTTGGTAGACCCCGGCGAGAAGTTTGATCGCCCAGAGCTGCTTCGGATCCTCATCCAGCAGATGAGTTAAGACGATCTCTGCTTTGTCGGAACGATCCGCCGCCAACCAGCATTTGGCCAGGCGCATGGATACTCTGGGTTCGTCAAGCTTCTGCGCTGCGCGCTCATAGAACGTCGAGGCTTCCAGGTAATGACCTTGGTCAAATGCGGTCTCGCCTTGTTGAAAGGCGATCCACGGCCACTCGAGCTGGCGAAAAAGCAAAGAAACAGCCAGCGCAACCAAAAGTAAGTAAAGCGCCAGCTTCACGAGAAAATATCCGGTCTGATGCACGCCGGAGCCATTTTGGGAACGGGTGTAGATGTCGAACGCAACGCGGAGGTAGATCTATTCGCCATGGTTGACGATCCTGGCATAATAATCATGAAAACCATGATTATTGTAAAGACTTAGCTATTTCTCGCTGGTAGAGGAAGGCGACCTCTGAACTCAGTGCAAGAGGCCGGCGATCGCCTCCCAAGCTCCGGACCAGTCGCCCCTAGAAGCCAGAAGGTCCCCTTTCATGACATAAAAATAGTCCGGGCAACTAGCCTGCTTGGTAACCGACTCCAGAATCTGAAGCACTTCCGACTTTCTATCTCTGGAGCACAGAATTAGACAAAGATTGTAGGCAGCACCGAAATCGGTCGAATCTCGCAGAAATGCAATCCGGTACTCGTTTTCCGATAAATGGCCTCGTGGCGGAAAAGTCCGATTGTAATAGTGGTGTGCAATTCCCGGAGTTCGCTGCGGCGATCCAGAGCCGTCACCAATGCCCGGAGATACTGATTTACTGGCGAAGGTGGTCAAGTTCTTCGACCTCAGCGTTCGACCGAACCTCATGCTGGCAGCTGTTTCCGTAGGATGACATGCATTGAAAAGTGGGTCATTCTCCCGTATTACTATACGGGTGAAAACGACGGTGGAATTGGACGAAGAGAAGTTGCGTCGAGTGATGGAACTAACCGGGCTGAAGACACGTAAGGACGCGATTGATTATGCGTTGAGCCAGGCGGAACGTGCGGCCAAGATGGCGAAGCTATTCGCCCGACCGCGAAGAAGCAAGGACGAACTGAAAGGCGCTCTCGATCCGAAATATGACCTGAAGGCGTTGCGCGAGCGGGAAAAACCGCAGGCCTGAAATGCTGGTCGATTCAACCATCTACATCGATCTGCTTCGCCGAGGTGAGGACATTCTTTACGTGCTCAAGCCCTCCCTGTTAAGCGGCCAACTCTTTGTCTGCGGAGTTATCCGAATGGAGGTGCTGCGAGGAATACGCTCGACGGGAATGCGAGATGAGCTATCAGACTTGTTCGACTTGATGACGGAGGTGCCAACGGATACGCGGATGTGGCGGAAGGCCACGAACTTGGCTTGGACATTAGATCGACGTGGGGCCGTCTTGCCCCTGACTGATCTTGTGATTGCTAGCTGTGCTCTCGCCGTCGGCACAGCAGTCGTCACAACCGATCCGCATTTCTCACGAATCCCCGGGCTGAAGGTGAAGAAGTCTTTGTAGCAGCCCGTCGGACTTCGCCTTATCAAAAATCGATGAGCAGGTCTTCAGCGGCAAAGCCGCGACTCAGAATAGCGTGAGGCGTCTCATCTGTAGCTGGCATATGGCAGATACAGATGAGACGACTTTGCCGGGCATGTACTGCAAAAGGCCAACCAAGCACTCGGGCAAAAACTCAATCAAGTAGAGATAGCGCGGATAGTTCTCGCCGGAGCGCCGGATTTGGAACTCGTCCCCAAACAGCGATCGAGAATGTTCGCGGCGCTATTCAAACGACACCCGCTCGACTTCATCCGAATGTTGTTGCAGCCGCCGTGGCCGGAGTTCCAGACGCATACCTGAGAATGGAAGTGTCCCGCCGCCGATCGCGCCAACTCCGGCAACACCTACTCCAACGCCTTCGCCGATCAGCCCCTAGCAAATAGCGCCCCCTGTTTCTCTTGCCAGTCACCAATCGCTACTCTTTCGGCTCCTGAGTTCTGAATTCTGAATTCTGGCGTCCGCTCCGGTATTCTGTATTCTGTATTCCGTTTCCACATTCTTGAGTAAGCCCGTGCTCCGTTTTGATATCCTGACTTTATTTCCCAGCCTTTGCCAAGGCGCATTCACCGAAAGTATTCTCGGAAAAGCGCAGGAGAATCGGCTCATTGCGGTTCGCTGCCTAAACATTCGCGATTGGGCAACCGGCAAGCATCGACTGACCGATGAACCACCGTATGGTGGCGGACCCGGCATGGTGATGAAACCGGAACCGATCTTCGCCGCAGTGGAAGCGATTCGGACCGATCGTTCCCGGGTGATTCTTCTGTCGCCGGGCGGACGCCGCTTTAATCAGACCGTCGCGAAAGAGCTGGCCGATGAAGATCATCTGATCTTGATTGGTGGCCATTACGAAGGGATCGATCAGCGAGTGGCAGAACATCTGGCAGACGAAGAATTGTCGGTGGGTGACTTCGTCCTAACGAACGGAGCGATCGCAGCGGTACTGGTCGTCGATGCCGTGGCCCGTCTGATTCCTGGCGTGCTCGGAGACAGTGACTCAGCCACCAATGATTCGTTCAGCGATGGTTTGCTCGAATACCCTCAATACACACGACCGAGCGAGTTTCGCGGGTGGAAAGTTCCCGAAATTTTGCTTTCCGGAAATCACCGAGCGATTTACCAGTGGCGTTTGGAGCAAGCCAAGAAAAAGACGGCTGAGACCCGGCCAGATCTTCTAAACGAATCAAATTGAGAGCTATCGCGCCGTCGAAAAGGCTGCAAATTATCCGGCAGCAGCCGGACGATTTGCAGCTATCTAGCCCGCAATGAATGCGCCACTCCACGCCAGGTTTAGAATTTGCGGGCTAGGCCGATTCATTTTCGGATTCATTTTCAGCGCAGGAGTAGCGGCGCTTTTGCTGTTCCTGTTTTATTTTATTTGGTCGCTCTCATTCGACCTTCAGCAGGTCGGACACATTCCGGAACGTTCCTGGATTTACGACAAAGATGGAAACGTCTACAGCCGATTGTACGGCGAAAACCGGACTCTCTTGGAGTCGAACCAAATCTCGGCTTTGTTCAAAAAAGCCTTGTTGGCTCGGGAAGATTCCCGCTTTTTTGAACACCACGGCATTGATTTGGTGGGAGTGTTTCGCGCAGTTGCCAGCAATCTTACCCACCTCACTCTACTGCAAGGTGGCAGCACGATCACCCAGCAGCTCGCCCGGAATAGTTTCGATCTCGGCGGCAAAACTTTGAGCCGAAAAATTCTGGAAGCCTTTGTCGCGCTCCGGATCGAGCAATCGTTTAGCAAAGACCAGATTCTCGCTTTTTATACGAATCGTATCTATTTCGGATCGGGTTACTACGGACTGGAGACCGCTACCCAGGCATACTTCGGAAAACCGGCGTCCAGCGTGAATCTGACCGAAGCGGCTACGCTGGCCGGCTTGATCCGCAGTCCGAATCGTTATTCGCCTTTGAAGAATCCGACTGGTGCGACGACTCAGCGAAATGAAGTGCTGGATCGCATGGTTGAGCTCAAAATGATCACGGCACCGGAAGCAGAAGCCGCGAAAAGCTCGCCGTTGAAGATCACGGGCAAGCGTTCCTCGGTACCTCAGCAGAACTACGCGATGGATGCGCTCTATCGAGAACTGCAAGGGATCGTGAGCCAAGACCAGATCGACGCCGGTGGCCTCCGGATCTACACCACTCTTGATCCACTCCTCCAGCCAGCGGCCGAATCGGCCATCGACAATTGGCTGGAACAGGTAGAGAGAAAATCCGACTATAAACACCCGCGAAAATCCAGTTATACCGATGCCGAACGCGCGGCGGAAGATCCCACTCCCTATTTGCAAGGAGCAACTCTCGTTCTGGATAATCGTAGTGGCGCTATCCGGGCGCTGGTGGGCGGACGTGATTTTCGGGACAGCAAATTCAATCGGGCGCTGCAAGCTTATCGACCGATCGGCTCAACGTTCAAACCGTTTGTTTACGCGGCTGCTTATGGACAAGGATTGTTTCCCGGCACTCTGATCAGTGATGATCCCTTACAGCCGGGCGAAGTACATGCTGCTCCGCGCTGGGCGCCGAACAATTCGGACGGAACCAACCGAGGAACGCTCCCGGCTCGAGACGGCCTCATTTTCTCGCGAAACACTATGACGGTCCGGGTCGGCGAAAAGGCCACGCTCGACAAAGTGCATGCGCTGGCAACGCTGGCCGGCTTTGCGCCAGACATTCCGAGGGTGCCGGCGATCTATCTCGGAGCGTTCGGATCAACCGTGAGAGATGTCACGGCCGCCTACAGCGCTTTTGCGGCGGGAGGGGTTCGACTGGAGCCTTATCTCATCGAACGCATCGATGACCAGGACGGAACGATTATCTATCAAGCACATCCGCAACAGCGACAAATCCTCTCGCCGGCCATTGCCTGGATGGTAGCACAGACGTTGCGCGGCGTGATCGAACGCGGAACAGCAGCATCAGCAAAATCACTTGGACTAGACCGGGTAGCTGCGGGAAAAACTGGAACAACCGACGAGTACAAGGATGCATGGTTCGTCGGATTCACTAACTCGCTGACCTGCGGTGTCTGGGTTGGTTTCGATCAACCGCAAACGATTGAGCAAAAAGGGTACGGCGCGGCGCTGGCGCTGCCGATCTGGGTCCGGATCATGGAAAAAGCTTCACGCCAACAGTATGCCGATGGAGAATTTCCTCCACCGGAAAAGCTCGTACAGGTCCAGCTCTGCTCGGTTTCAAACCAGTTGGCGACATCCGATTGCCAGGCTGCGGGTACCACTTACCAAATCTCGTTACCGCAATCGATGTGTCCCCAACAAAGTTGTTCTGTTCATCAAGGCCGGCTGTTGAATCCGGATGAGGAGCCGAGCAGGAACGAAGGCAACTTTCCGCAGCGTTTCTTTCGTTCGCTCAGAAATTTGTTTGGGAGGTAGAAGGGGTTGGCGGTTGGCGGTTGGCGGTT
>Ga0070698_100009256_pt1 | contig 10568 bp, 6 predicted proteins | sample KBSK1502metaG_FD_65477 | JGI IMG/M metagenome (GOLD analysis project Ga0070698, IMG submission 65477) | Corn, switchgrass and miscanthus rhizosphere microbial communities from Kellogg Biological Station, Michigan, USA - KBS K1-50-2 metaG | ecosystem: Host-associated > Plants > Roots >... | reverse complement strand
AGCTCGGCTGCTCGGTCCCCCGCCTTTCGGATCTCGAGGGCATTGGCGTGCAACGTATCCTCGGGCTCGAGGCTCTCGAGCAGAAGCTCGCTGTAGCCTCCGATTACGGTGAGGAGGTTATTGAAATCGTGCGCGATCCCTCCCGCGAGGCTTCCGATCGCTTCGAGCTTGTGGGATTGCCGGAGCTGCTCCTCGAGCGATTTCCGGTCGGTGATGTCGTGGAGGGCGATCACCGCCCCGAGGCCTTGGCCTCGAAGGCCCGAGATGGCCTGGCCGGTGACAAGAACCGTGCGCGCGGCACCGCCCTTCGGCTGCACCAGCACCTCGACGGTGAGCACCCGCTCCCCGCGGAGCGCCCGGAAGAGGGGATGGTCGCCCGGCTCGAGGAATCGCTCCATCTGCGGATCGTAGAGCGAGTAGTGCTCCACCCAGGGCTCCGTGAGGACCGCTGGACCCGAAACGCCCAGGATCTCCCGGGCCGCGCGGTTCAAGACCGTGATCGCGCCTGCCGCGTCGCAAGCGATGATCCCCGCGTCCAGGCTTTCGAGCATCGCCTTGATGAACTGCTGGTGGTCGGCCGCAGCTTCCGAGGCGCGAACCTGGTTCCTGCGATTCTCCGCTTCTCGTAGCGCGCGGAGCGCCGCGGGACCAAGACGGGTCAGACGCTGCTTCAAGACGTAGTCCGTCGCGCCGCGATGGAGGCTCTCGATCGCGGATTCTTCGCCCAACGTGCCGGAGACGAAGATGAAAGGGACGCTGGGATGGCGCTCTCGCGCCGCCTCTAGGGCGCTGACCCCGTCGAAGCCGGGGATCGCGAAGTCGGAGAGGATCAGCGCGAGCCTCTCCTTATCGAGCGCGGTCAGGAATTCCTGACGAGTGCAGGCGTGGACGATTTCGAGATCGATCCCGGCGGCCCGGAGGGCCGCATGGATCAGCTCCCGGTCGTTCGGATCATCCTCCAGATGGAGAATTTGCATGGCGGTATTCGTCCTTGTCAGGCCGTGACCGGAGCCCGGCCTCGATCCGGAGGCGGCTCATTGAGCACCGCCCAGAAGAGGCCCAGACTCTTGACCGCTTCGATGAATTCGTGGAAGGCAACCGGCTTCACCACGTAGGCGTTCGCGCCGATGGCATAGCTCTCGATCACGTCGGACTCCTCGCGCGAGGAGGTCAGCACCACGACGGGAATCTGATGGAATCGCTCGTCGGTCCGGATTCGTTTGAGGAGCTCGAGGCCATCCATGCGCGGCATCTTGAGGTCCGCAAGGATCACCGCGGGGTTGGCGCCATCTCGCTTGGCGAACGACCCGCTCTTCCGGAGAAAATCCCAAGCTTCGACACCGTCGCGCACGACCACGACTTCGTTGGCCAGGTTGTGCTCGGCGAGCGCCGATAGGGTCAGCTCGATGTCGTTGGCATTGTCCTCAGCCAAGAGGATTCGTTTGAGAGCCGCCATCAGCCCCTCCAGCATTGTCTGGGAGTGAGAATGAGAAAGAGGCGCCGCGGTCAGGCGCTCCATGGCCCCAGGTTCGGCCGCCATGCCGGTTGATAATTCGGCGGACGTTCGCGAGCCCGATCCCCGTGCCTTCGAACTCCTCGTCCCGGTGAAGTCTCTGAAAGACCCCAAATAGGTTCTGGGCGAAGGCCGGGTCGAATCCCACCCCGTTGTCCGAGACCGTGACGACGACCTCATCTTCTCCGCGGGTCGCGCTCAGCTCGATTCGGGCAAGGGGCCGGGTTCGTGTGTACTTGACCGCGTTCGCGAGGAGATTGGTCAAGGCCAAGCGCAGCATCGCCGGGTCCGCTTGGACGGGGGGCAGGTCCCCGATCACCCACTCGATCTGTCTCCCGTTCATGTCGGCCCGAAGCTCGCGCACGACCTCCCCCGCCACGGCGTTCAGCATGACGGTGCTCTTTCGAATTTCCGCCCGACCCATTCTCGAGAAGGCGAGCAGGTCGTCGATCAAGGCCCCCATCTTACGAGCCGACTTGGAGATGGTTTGCAAGAGGCGTCGCCCCTCGTCATCGAGGGTCGCGGAGAGGTGTTTTGCGAGAAGATCCACGAATCCGTCGATGTGGCGCACCGGAGCGCGGAGATCATGCGATACCGAGTAGCTGAAGGCTTCCAGCTCGCGATTCGCGGTCTCCAGCTCCTGGGTGCGTGCACGGAGTCCTTCGTTGAGCGCCACGATGTGTGACTCGGCTCGCTTTCGCTCCGTGATGTCTACGGAGATTCCGAGAAGGAACCGTGGCCGGCCATCGGCCCCGAGCACGGGCACTTTTCGCGTATGGAGGATTCGCTCGCCGTTTGTCCGGGTCTGAATCACCTCTTCCGGGATGTCGACAATTTCGGTTCCGTACAGCACTTCGCGGTCTTTCTGCGTGAAGGCGTCGGCCTGTTCCTTCGGGAAGAAGTCGTAATCATTCTTGCCCAAGAGGTCCCCTGAGGAGTACCCGAGGAGATTCTCCCCCGCGCGGTTGAATCGCACGAAACGCAGCTCCTGCGCGTCCTTGACGAACACCATGCTCGGAAGATTTTCGACGATGGAGTCGAGAAAGGCGCGCGAATCCTCGATGTCCGCCTCGGCCCGTATCCGCGCCTCGTCCATGGCGCGGAAGTCACGAGCCACGGTCCAGACGACCAAGCTGACGATCCCGATCGTGCTCAAGACCAAGAGAACCAGACCGAAGGTCGGCTCGAACAAACCAGCGCGCTCCGCGAGGATGGTCAACCAGCCTAGGAGAAGAGGAAGCCCGGCCGCGAGAGGCAGGAACCTGCGTGCGAGGATCCCCGACGTCCCCGGGCTCCGAAGGATGCCCAGGATCCCTAAATCCGGTTCTGTGTGGAGTGCTCCAGCCGAGAGAACCAGCAGAGTCAAGGCAGTGATCAAAGACATCGGCACTTGGGCCGTCAGGCCGTAGAACGCCCCGACGCCGTACGAGTACCCGACCAGGGCGGCAAACGCGATCGCCCCCGTGATCAGCCCGAAGACTTGAGGCAGCCTCGCACGCCGAATGGCTCCGATGCGAAGCGTCAGCAGAGCTGCGGCAAACGCCATCAGCGCGATCGCGGTGTTGGGTGCCATCCTATTGGGGCGCGGCTCGCCAGCCTGGGTCAGCTTGTTTGCGAAGAGCCAGCGATCAACTGCCGGGGAAAACCCCCCGGCCAACTCGATCAGCTTGAGTCCTGCCACGAGGAGCACCAATGCGGCGAGGACGCGGCCCACCAGGCGCGCCCGGGGGCTGGCGTTGGCCGGAGCCAGCATCCAGAGGGACGCCCCCGCGATCGCGAAGCAGACGGCGCTCATGGGATTCACGGATACCAGGCCGGGCCAAGCGCTCCGCAAGAGGGGCAGGTTTACCTGCCACCCCAGAAGGACGAGGATCGCGGCGACGATGGCCCACAGCGCGGAAAGCCGAGGGATGCGATCGATTAGGGAGGTCACCTATGTTGGATCGGCACAAGGAAGGCATAACTTCCGGGGAAAAGGCCGGAGTTACAGCGATTGGGCGGGGCTAGTGGTACCCATAAGACCAGAAACTCCATATAGTTATGGAGTTTCTGGTCTGAAAAGCGCCTTGGTTAGGCTCCCGCGGAGATCCGCATTCGGTAGAAGGAGCGCCAGACGAAGGTCATGGATACCAGGAAGAAGAGGACGGCGAGGATGGTGGTCAGGCCCGATCCGTTCTGGCGCGAGAGCGACACGGCCAGCTCGACCGCGAGGAGGCCGAAAAGGGTCGTGAATTTGATGACCGGGTTCATGGCCACCGACGAGGTGTCCTTGAACGGATCGCCCACCGTGTCTCCGACGACGGTCGCGTCGTGGAGCTCGGTGCCCTTTTCCTTGAGCACTACTTCCACGACCTTCTTTGCGTTGTCCCACGCGCCGCCCGCATTGGCCATGAAGATCGCCTGGAAGAGTCCGAAGAGCGCGATCGAGATCAGGTAACCGATGAAGAAGAAGGGCTCGATGAATGCGAACGCGAGCGTGCCGAAGAAGACCGCGAGGAAGATGTTGAACATCCCCTTTTGAGCGTACTGGGTGCAGATCTCCACCACCCTCTTGGAGTCGGCGACCGAGGCCTTGGTGACCCCCTCCAGCTTGATGTTCCGCTTGATGAATTCGACGGCGCGGTAGGCCCCGGCCGTGACGGCCTGCGTGGAGGCGCCGGTGAACCAGTAGATCATGGCCCCGCCCGCGATCAACCCAAGCAGAAATGGGGCGTGGATCAGCGAGAGATTGGCGATGTATTCCGGCTTCAACCCCTCCGTCAACGCGACGATGATCGAGAAGATCATCGTCGTCGCGCCCACGACGGCGGTTCCGATCAGCACCGGCTTGGCGGTCGCCTTGAAGGTGTTCCCCGCCCCGTCATTTTCCTCGAGATTGTCCTTGGCCTTGGCGAAGTTGATGTCGAACCCAAATTCAGAGCGAACCTGCTCCTTGATCCCTGGAATCGTCTCGATCACGGAGAGCTCGTAGACCGATTGGGCGTTGTCGGTGACCGGCCCATACGAATCCACCGCGATGGTGACGGGGCCCATTCCCAGGAACCCGAAGGCCACGAGTCCGAACGCGAAGACCGCGGGAGCGATCATGATGGCCCCGAGGCCCATCGTGCTGACCCCATACGCCAGAGCCATGAGGATGAGGATGGCCATGCCCAGCCAGTAGGCGCTGAAATTTCCCGCGACGAGGCCGGAGAGGATATTGAGCGACGCGCCCCCCTCCCGGGACGCCGTGACTACTTCCGCCACATGCTTCGAGTTCATCGAGGTGAAGATCTTGACCAGCTCGGGGATGACCGCGCCGGCCAGGGTCCCGCATGTGATGACGGTCGAAAGCTTCCACCAGAGGGAGCCGTCTCCCAGGCCGCGAATCAAAACGAACGACGCCAAGTAAGTGAGAACCATCGAGACAAACGACGTCAGCCAGACCAGACGCGTGAGCGGCGCCTCGAAGTCCATCCGGTCGACGTCCTGGTACTGGGCTTTGCTCATCGCTTCATTGATGAGGTAGGAAGCGCCGCTCGCCACGATCATGAGCACCCGCATCGCGAAGATCCAGACGAGCAACTGCACCTGCACGATCGGATCCGGGATGGCGAGCAGGATGAACGAGATGAGCGCGACGCCCGTCACGCCGTAGGTCTCGAAGCCGTCCGCCGAGGGACCGACCGAATCGCCCGCGTTGTCCCCCGTGCAGTCCGCGATCACGCCGGGGTTCCTCGCGTCGTCTTCCTTGATCTTGAAGACGATCTTCATGAGGTCCGAGCCGATGTCCGCGATCTTCGTGAAGATTCCGCCGGCGATTCGAAGGGCGGCCGCGCCAAGGGATTCGCCGATCGCAAATCCGATGAAGCAGGGGCCCGCCATATCGCCCGGGATGAAGAGCAGGATGATGAGCATGATCAGAAGCTCGACCGAGATCAGCGCCATCCCGATGCTCATACCCGCTTTCAGTGGGATGGAGTAGCACGGAAAGGGCTTTCCGCGGAGCGCGGCGAACGCGGTGCGCGAATTGGCGAAGGTGTTGATGCGAATGCCGAACCACGCGACGCTGTAGCTGCCGGCCATACCGACCAGGCTGAAGAAGAGGATCACGGCGACTTTAAGGGGTGGGAATCCCCGGACCAGATTCCCGGCGGCATCCACGCCCGTAACCGCAAGCCAGCCGAAATAGACCAGCACGATCGCGCTGATGAAGACCCAGAGGATGATGAGGAACTTGCCCTGCTGGGTCAGGTAGGTCTTGCAGGTCTCGTAGATGAGCTCCGAGATCTCGAGCATGGAGCGGTGGACGGGCATCTTCCGGAGCTGGCCGTAGGTCATGATTCCAAAGAGAAGCCCGAACGCGCAGATAATCAGGCCGAAGAGGAGCAGCGTGTGCCCGTTCAAGCCTCCGACGAACGTGACCGTGGTGAGGTCGGGGAGCCTGAGATTCGCCTCTCCGCCGTGATGCGCCCCCGACTCCTGGGCCAGGGCCGACGGGGCCCATGCCAAGAGTGTCATCGCACAGAGAGCCACCAACACGAGGGCCGCGACGGCGCCGTGCGCTCCGGTCCATTTCCTAAACGTCATGTCGTTCCTCACCTCGTTTTAAGAGATAACCCCTAGAAGACGGACGTTTATAGCAGGTTGGGGGTGTCCCTGTCGAGGGGCATGCCGGATTCGCCCGCGACCATCTCCTCGAGGGTCTGCTTCCTACGCACGACACGGAAACGCCCCTCGCCTTCCCGTAAAACCTCGGGCGCAGCCGGGTAAGAGTTGTAGTTGATCGTCGACATCGCGGCGCAGTAGGCGCCTGCGCCCCCGATCAGCACCAGATCGCCGGCAAGGGGCCGAGACGAATCGCGTGGGGCAAGCTTCGATGGATCGCCGGAAGCCGGCGTCAGCATGTCGCCGGTTTCGCAGCAGCGCCCCACGAAGACGACCGGGACGCGAGGGCGCCCCTCCCCGACGACCTCGATCGGGTGCTGGGCGCCGTAGAGCGAGGCCCGCATCACCTCGGTCATTCCGGTATCGAGCTTGGCGAAGAGAAATCCCCCCGGTCCGGTGTCCACGACGTCGACGCAGGTCGCCACGACGGCGCCGGCGTTCGCGACGAGGTAGGTGCCGGGCTCGATCTCGAGGTGGAGGGCGCGACCGGCGCGCCGCTCAAACTCGAGGATCTCCCTGCGGGCGACTTCTCCGACCGCGTGCAGGTCGGTGGCAGGCTCGCCCGGCATGCGGCCCACCTTGAATCCGCCGCCCAGGCTGACCACAAGGACGTCGGGAAGCCGCTCCGCGATCTGGAGCACGAGGTGCGCGACGCGCGTCCATACCGCCGGGTCGCTCCCGGAGCCGATGTGGGTGTGGAGTCCGCGGATGACGACCCCGTGGCTTGCGGCGAGAGCCTTCGCTTGATCGAGGTGTTCATGCCAGATCCCGAAGCTCGAAGCGGGACCTCCGGGGTTGACCCGATGGGTCGACCCGCTCCCCAACCCCGGGTTCACGCGGATCGTGACATCGCGACCCGGGAATGCCTTTCCGAACCGATCGAGCTGATGAAGCGAGCAGGCGTTGTAGAGGATCCCCTTGGCCACGTGCTCCTCGAGACGGGGCGAGGGAACCTGCGACGTCAGCATGATTCGCTCAGGCGGAAAGCCGGCTCTGAGAGCGCGCTCGGCCTCGGGGTCGCTCGAGGCATCGATGTGGAGACCGCGGGCCCGAAACAGCTCGAGAAGCGCGCGGTTCGGATTCGCCTTCATGGCATACCGAACCGTGAGCCCGAAAGCATGGGGAAACGCGAGGGCGCGGTCCGCGGCAGCTAGGAGGGCTGCGCGGTCGTACACGTAACAGGGGGTGCCGAACTGTTCGTATACCTGAACGGCTTCCGCGTGCGTCAGGAACAGTGCGTCACCCCCAGTTCACGCGCGGCGGGGGAATCTATTTCGTGCCCTGCAGCGCGTCCAGGAGACGCTGGACGTTCCGATTCTGCGGGTCGATCTCGAGCATCTTCCGGTACGTTTCTGCGGCACGGTCCTTCTGGCCCGCAGCCTCGTACGCTTTGGCGAGCTCACCGAGCGCGCGAAGGGACTGCGGGTTTTGCTCGACGTTCAGGCGGAGAACCTGAATCGCCTCGTCCTGCTTTCCCTTCTCCGAGAGGGTCGAAGCGAAGTCGATCAACTCACCCTCTCCGAAGTCGTAGGCGGCTCGACCATAGAAGCGATGCCGGAGATCGCGGTAGGTGCCCAGCGCGCTGTCGATTCCGAACGCAGCATAGGTCACGACCATCTCTTCGGACAGTGTCATCGGCCGCGGCCGTCCGTGGTGGCACGTCTGGCACCAAAGATTCACGCGCGTCGACCCGATCAACGGCATCTTTTTCAGATCCTTATGGATATGCCCGACCATCCGGTACATCTCGCGGGCGACCCTCTTCTGAGGTTTCGCATCCGATGGGAAGTCGAACGTGGAGAGAGGCTTCCCCTCCTCTCCCACATGACAATAGTTGCACCGAACGCCGAGCGACTTGGCGAAGCCCGTCATGATGCCCCGGAGCTGTTCTTTCGGGATCTGCTTCGGCAAGACGTGCAGATTCTTGGGGTGATCCGGCCATTCGAACGCGGGCTGAGCCTCAAGGCTCGCGGTGGGAAGGAGCAGGAGCGCGGCGGCCGCGATCAAGGTGGCCGAGAAGGGTGCTACGCGGGAAGCAGGGGGCATGGGCGCGACTCCTCTCCGGCGAGGACGCGAGAGTATAGCAGCGGCGGCGATTCTCCGGCTACCGGCCGACCGCTTCGGTCGAGCGGAGGTTAGCATGCCGGCGTACGTTCTCGTCGCGCCCCGACCCCACGGAGACGAGTCGGATCGGGACCCGCGCCAGCTCTTCGAGGCGATCGAGATAGCGGCGGGCTTCGCGTGGCAGGTCGTCCCACTGGCGCGCGGCGCCCGTGGGTGCCCTCCATCCGGGAAACGTCTCGAGAATCGGCTCGGCAGCGTTCAGCTCCGCGAGCGATTCGGGCATCTCCTGGATCCTCCGCCCGTTGATGGAATAGGCCGTCACGACCGAGATCTCGGGAAGCCCGTCCAGAACGTCGAGCTTGGTGATCACAAGCTGGGTCAGCCCGTTCACGCGCGCCGCGTGGCGGATCGCGACGGCATCGAACCAGCCGCATCGACGCGGGCGGCCCGTCGTGGCGCCATATTCATTCCCCTCCTCCCGCAGCTGCTCGGCCAGCTCGCCGCTTAGCTCTGAAGGGAAAGGACCATTTCCGACGCGTGTGGCATACGCCTTCGCGACGCCGATCACTTCGTCGATCAGGGTCGGACCGACACCGACGCCGGTGCACGCGCCACCGGCGACGGCGCTGGACGACGTGACGAACGGGTACGTGCCGTGGTCCAGATCGAGATGGGTCCCTTGCGCGCCCTCCAGAAGGATCCGCTTCCGATCATGAATCGCGGAGGCGATGGCGAGCGACACGTTGACGACCATCGGACGCAGGCGTTCGGCATCGCGCGCCAGACCTTCCAGCACCCGCTCGATCGGCTCGACCGGAGCGTCCCTCCCGACCAGGCGAAGGGTCCGCTCGCGAAGCATGCGGACGCGCTCCTCGCGGATCTCCGGGTCGAGGAGGTCGGCGACGCGAAGCCCCATGCGCGACGCCTTGTCGGTGTAGGCCGGGCCGATGCCGCGACCCGTGGTGCCGATGGTCGGGCCGGTCGCGCCCGATTCGTTATGGCGCTCCGCCAAGCGGTGATCGGGAAGAATGAGATGGGCCGAGCCCGAAACGAAAAGGCGGCCGTCCACCCCGATCCCCTGGCGCGTGAGCGCACTCCGCTCCTCCTCCAAGGCGGTCAAATCGATCACGACCCCATTCCCGATATAGCAGGTCGTGCCCGGGCGGAGGATGCCTGATGGAATCAGGTGGAGGACGAAACTCTTGTCGCCGTAGCAGACCGTATGGCCGGCGTTCGGGCCACCCTGATAGCGGGCGACGACGTCGGCGTCGTGGCTCAGGAGATCGACGATCTTCCCTTTTCCTTCGTCGCCCCATTGGGCTCCCACAATGATGCGAACGGACACGGACCTGCCCTCCCAAACGAAAAGACCGCGAACGCGAAGCGTCGCGGCGATTGCATCGGACGTCCAAGTTACCAGAGCGGCGCCCGGGGGTCAAGAAATGGGCCCCGCGGACCGTACCCCCGTTGAACCAAGCGCATGATTCTGCTATAATTACCGCCGTCTTACGTCAAATCGGGGTCTTGATCGCTTCCATGTTCCTGGATCCAGCACCACCTCTTGCGGAGGAACCTCCCCCATGAAGCGTCCCGCCATCCGCACCGTTCTCGCCTTCTCCACGTTGGCCCTCGCGCTCAGCGTGGTCTGGGTCACCGGCTGTAGCCGGACCGATTCCCCGCTGGCCCCTCAATTGGGCTCCCCGTACTCCGCCGGTGCTTCGTCCCAGGTCATTCGGATGGAGGATCCGGGCATTCGCACGGCGATCGCCGCTCAAGAGCGGGCAACCCCCGGTCTTCTCGGTCACGGAATCCTCGGCACTGGCGTTTCGGTGGATGCCGCGGGCAAGCCGGTCATCGTGGTCTACACGGAGCGCGTCGGCGTCGGCGTCCCGAAAGAGATCGATGGGATCGCGACCCGCACCCTGGTTACGGGACAGGTCGTCCCCTACGCCAAGCCCGGCGGCGGCGGCCCGCTCAAGATGGGCACCTCGACCGGGAATGACAACGAGTGCGCCTCGGGCACGCTTGGCTGCGTGGTCACGAAGGGTGGCGCCGACTACTTCCTCTCGAACAACCACGTCTTCGCGCGTGAGAACGCTGCCAATAATGGAGAGCGGATCGACGCGCCCGGCCGCTATGACGGTCACCCCATCTGTGCGCAGACGCCGCAGATTGGAACGCTCGCCGGGTTCAAGGCCATCAATTTTGGCGGCTCGAATACCGTGGACTGCGCCATCGCGCAACCCAGCTCGGGGCTATCCTATAGCGCCGTCGAGTCGGGAGGCTATACGCCCTCCTCGACCACGGTCTCTCCGGCCGTCGGTCTCGCGGTCAAGAAGTCGGG
>Ga0070698_100009255_pt1 | contig 10568 bp, 9 predicted proteins | sample KBSK1502metaG_FD_65477 | JGI IMG/M metagenome (GOLD analysis project Ga0070698, IMG submission 65477) | Corn, switchgrass and miscanthus rhizosphere microbial communities from Kellogg Biological Station, Michigan, USA - KBS K1-50-2 metaG | ecosystem: Host-associated > Plants > Roots >... | reverse complement strand
GCCATCCGCGATGAGACCGTGCGCCAGTCGCGCAACCTCGAGCTGATCGCCTCCGAGAACTTCGTTTCCGAGGCCGTGCTCGAGGCCGTCGGCTCGGTGATGACCAACAAGTACGCCGAGGGATACCCGGGCAAGCGCTACTACGGCGGCTGCGAGATCGTGGACATCGCCGAGGAGCTGGCCATCAGCCGCGGCAAAGAGCTCTTCGGCGCCGAGCACGTCAACGTCCAGCCGCATTCGGGCTCGCAGGCGAACATGGCCGTGTACTTCACGCTGCTCAAGCCGGGCGACACCGTGCTCGGACCTAACCTGGCGCACGGCGGTCATCTGACCGCCGGCAGCCCGATGAACTTCTCGGGGCGGTTCTACCAGATCGTCCCCTACGGGGTCACCAGGGAGACCGAGCGGATCGACCTCGACCAGCTGCGTGACCTGGCCAAGCAGCACAGGCCGAAGCTCATCATAGCCGGCGGCTCCGCCTTCCCCCGCGCCATCGACTTCAAGCCTTTCCGCGAGATCGCCGACGAGGTGGGCGCGGCGCTCATGGCGGACATCGCCCATCCCGCCGGCCTCGTCGTGGCGGGGCTGCACCCGTCGCCGGTGCCCTTCGCCGACTTCGTGACCACGACCACGCACAAGACGCTCCGCGGTCCGCGCGGTGGCATGGTGATGTGCCGGGAGCGGTACGCCAAGGATCTGGATCGCACCGTCCTGCCCGGCATACAGGGCGGGCCGCTCATGCACGTGATCGCGGCCAAGGCCGTCGCCTTCCGCGAGGCCCAGGCGCCGGAGTGGCGCGCGTATCAGGGACAGATCGTCAGGAATGCGCGGGCGCTCGCGGACGCCATGCTCGCGCGCGGTTACCGGCTGGTCTCGGGCGGTACGGACACTCACCTCCTGCTCGTGGATCTCACGGGCAAGGGCGTCACGGGCAAAGACGCCCAGGAGGCGCTCGACCGCGCCTGGATCACGGTCAACAAGAACGGCATCCCCTTCGACACCAAGGGCCCCATGGTCACGAGCGGCATCCGCATCGGGACACCCGCCGTCACCACGCGCGGTATGGGCGAGACCGAGATGGGCCAGATCGCCGTCCTCATGGACCGTGTCCTCACCAACCTCGGCAATACCTCCGTAGAGGCTGCGGTGCGCGGCGAAGTCCAGGAGCTGACGTCCCGCTTCCCTCTGTACCCCGAGCGCCTGAGATGAAGTGCCCGTTCTGCGGACACACCGAGGATCGCGTGGTCGACTCGCGCGTGGGGCGGGAAGGGGAGTTCATCCGCCGGCGCCGCGAGTGCCTCAAGTGCCACCGCCGCTACACGACGTACGAGTACATCGAGGACGTGCTGCCCCACGTGGTCAAGCGCGACGGCCGGCGCGAGCCCTTCGACCGCCAGAAGCTGCGCGGCTCCATCCTCAAAGCCTGCGAGAAGCGCTCGGTCGGGGTCCAGGCGGTGGACGATGTCGTCGCCGACATCGAGGCGAAGCTTCACGAGCGGGCCGAGAAAGAGATCACGAGCCTCGAGCTGGGCGAGGTGCTCATGGAACACCTGCAGAAGCTCGACCAGGTCGCCTACGTCCGTTTTGCCTCCGTCTACCGGCAGTTCAAGGACATCAACCAGTTCATGGACGAGGTCAAGGGGCTCATCAAGGAAGGCGACAAGACCAAGGCTTCAAAGCCCGTGCCCAAGCCCACCCCGAAGCGGTAGTCCTCGCCCCACCTCCCCGCCCTCACTCCCCCAGAGTCGGGTGGCATTCGCGGCAGATCGGCTCCACGCGCTTGCGGGCGATGAACTGAGCCTTGGGGTTGGCGTCCGTGGTGTGGGAGGTGTGGCACTGCACGCAGGTGATCCGGACCGAATCGTGAGACCGGATCTGGTGATAGGCATTGCCCGCGCGCCCCTCGAGCGCCTCGTCCTGCTCGGCGGTGAGCGCCGGAGCGTGCTTGAGGATCGGATCGTGGCACTGGGTGCATTCCTTCGACCGGAGCTTGAGCCGCATATGATCAGGCTCGCGGTAGTTCCCCAGGAAGAACTTGCCCGTATCCAGCGCCGCCTGGGTCCATACGCGGACCCGCATGACCGGGTCGGCTCCGCCGTGGCAGTCGATGCAGCGGACGCGCTGGGCGTGGTGCGGACCGGTGAGGTCGGTGAAGGGAACCGAGGTGAAGCGCTTGAACTTCGCCTCGTGCAGGTGGCAGGCAAAGCAGAAGCGGTTGTCGCGCTCCTTGACGATCAAGCCGGCGAACGCGGCGCCGGTGATGACCACGAGTCCCGCCAGGGCGACCGCGCACCATCCGAGCGAGATGCGGCGCACTGGCGGGGCCTGGGCCGTCCTACCGGACAGTGACCGTGACGGGCTTGGAGAAGAGGATGTGACCCGACGGGCCGCCCGGGCCGCCTCTCGGGAGGATGGCGCCCGCGGCCGTCGTGACGCTGCCGACCGAGGAGGCCTTCTCAGTGCCGTAGTGGAAGGCGACCACTACCGTGTAGGTGCCCGGCGCCTGGGGCGCGCGCACCGTCCACGTCACCCTGCCTTCCGGGAACTTCTTGGCGGCGAGGTCGGACTGCTGGTCGAAGATCAGCACGGCGTTGAGGTTCTTCTTGAGCCCCGGCCCGCGGCTGTCCACCCACTTCGTCTGCTCCTTGCCGTCCGTCCCCACGACCTTGGGCGCGCCGACGATGAACCAGCCGTCGCCACTGATCGAGCGTCCCTGAAACCTGAGGTCGCTCTCCATCAGCCACACGCCGACCACGCCGTGGCCGCCGTGCACGGTCGCGCTGATCTGGGCCTCCTGGCCGGGCTTGAGCGTGGAGGGCGCCGACACCGTGGCCGAGGCGTTCTGGTCCATCAGCTTCACGTCCGCCAGGAGCTTCTGCCGGTCGGCCGGGCTCATCTCCTTGTACGGCCCACTTCCCTCTTCGATCGCCTTGTAGTGCCGGTTCTCGACAAGCAGGGTAGCCGCGAAAGCTTCGGGCTCGACGCGCAGCTGTTCCTTGCCGACCGAGGAATGGCAGCCGGCGCAGGTTGGGGTCAGGTCCGTCACGTTTCTCAGCGGCCCGCCATTGTAGGCCTGACCGAGACCGGCCCACAGCAGGACTGCCAGCACGACGACCACAGCCGGCACGCCGAAGGGAAATCGCATAGGGGCCTCCTCAACCGAGTGGGTGGACGTCGCGCGGTGACACCAAGCCAAACAACCGGGGAAGAAGGGGGGTTCCCGCGACTGGACGGCTGATCGGGTCCGCTCCACGGAGTCGCCGGTACCGGCGCATGACTCGTCAAAGTATAGCAGGCTGTGGTCGAAGTCGTGTCTTCACCGGGCTCGCGGATCACCGCTTGGTCGTGAGGGCGACGCCGGCGATGACCACGGTGGCGGCGCGCGCGGTCGTGAGCGTGAGCGGGCCGAGCTCGGAGAGGCCGATCTTGCTCGCGGGGAAGTTGCCGGCCCAGAGGAGAGCGACCAGGGAGAGAAGAATATACGCGTTTCGATGGCTCATGGGCTCGTCGGGCGCGGGAGGCTCCAGAGATGGATCGGCCCTGCCGGGATGGGGCCGACAGGGCCGAGCGCCAGAATGGGCGCCTTACTTCTTCTTCTTCTTGGCTGCCTTCTTCTTTTTCGCCATCGTGTCACCCCCTCCCGCACCCGCGCGTCCCGCGGTTGGATCGATCTTGCGGCGACTGTACGGGCAGGGTCCGAGGAGTGTCAAGCGGAAAATACACTCTGCGGTGTCTGGTTTCGGCGGGACCCCTACATCTGGGGACCCGAGCGATCGCCCGAAAGTGCTCGAAGGCGCGCTAGGTCCCTTCGCGCATCGAGGATGGCTTGCGATGCTCGCGACGGCGAACGAATTCCTGGTTGAGCGCCATGCCCTTCTTGCACATGGGACACTGCTCGGGCGTGTAGGTAGGAAAGTCGCGGCTCACGAGGCTGAAGATCTCTTTGCCCGCGATCTCGGCCTTCTTCGTGCGGCGCCAGAGGGCGCCGATGCCGATAACCTGCCCTCCCAGCTCCTCGACGAGCTCGCTCAGGAGCTTGACCGTGGTGCCGGAGCTGACGAGGTCTTCCACGATCACCACCTTGGTGGTGGGGCGAATCAGCCGGTGGAACTCCGCGGGCAGCGTCACCCTGCGCTTCCCCGCGCTCACGCCCTTGGTGCCGTACATCAGGGTCGGGCGCGACGGGTGGGCGCGCGCAACGCAGTGGGACAGGATGAGCGCGCCGGGACCGGTCGAGAGCACCACGTCGATGGGCCACTGGGCGAAGTGCTTCGCGATGACGGCGCCGAGCCCTTCCGTGAAGGAGGCCTCGGTGGTGACCAGAGTCTTCTCGATGTACTCGCTCGTGTGCTGCCCGGAGGGCAGGAGGATGTGGTCGTTGGCGTGGTAGGCGCCGGTGCGCTTGAGGATTTCCAGGTGGATTTTCTCGCGTACTTCGGCGTCCATGCGGGCGTTGTCCTTGGCATTCGGCGGGGTCATGAGCGCTTAGGATGACCGCCGGGGCGCGTCCTTGTCAATGCCAAAGATGCCACGCCATTGCCAAAGTGCCACGTCGGGGCGCGTGGTAGACTTTGCGAATCATGAAGCTGCTCGCCGTCGAAAGCGCCACGCTGTCGGGCGGGGTCGCGCTGCTGGACGGCGACAGACTGCTCGGCGAGATCACGCTGAATATCGCCATCACCCACTCGGAGCGCCTCATGTCGGCGGTGGACCGGCTGCTCGCCGACTGCGGGCTCGCGCCCGCGGATCTGGACGGACTCGCCGTCTCGGTAGGGCCGGGCTCCTTCACGGGCCTCCGCGTCGGCCTCGCGACCGTCAAGGCGCTCGCCATGGCGCTTGACCTGCCCGTGGCGGCGGTGCCGACGCTCGACGCGCTCGCCGCCCGGTTACCCTTCGCGGACGCTCCCGTCTGCCCCATCCTCGACGCACGCAAGGGCGAAGTCTACCTCTCGCTCTACCGATGGCGCGATGGCGGCATGGCTCGCGAGTGGGACTACCTGGCCCTGCCTCCCGAGCTGGCTGCGGCACGTCTCGACGCGCCCGTCATCCTGCTGGGCGACGGGATCGAGGCGTGCCGCCCGTGGCTCAGCCGGTTGGGGGCGGGAGCGCGGATGGCGCCGCCCGCTCAGCGGCTGCCCTCAGCCGCGGCAGTGGCCGGGCTCGGGCGCGCGGCGCTTGCCGCGGGCGCGGGCGTCGGCGCCGAGTCCCTGGCGCCACTCTACCTCCGTCCCTCCGAGGCAGAGCTCAAGGCGCGGCGGAGCTGAGCGGCGTGGATCACGAGCTCACATCGGCCCCGATGGACGTCGGCGACCTCGACCAGGTGCTCGACATCGAGCGCGCCTCCTTCCCGACGCCATGGACGCGCGCGGCTTTTTGCTATGAGATCCAGCAGAACAAGGTTGCCCGTTGCACGGCGATCAAGGGACGGCGCGGGGTGGTCGGCTACCTGTGCTTCTGGGAGATCGGCCACGAGATCCACGTCACCAACCTGGCCGTGCACCCGGAGTGGCGGCGCCGCGGAGTGGCTCGGCGGCTGCTCGCCACCGCGCTGGCCGAGGGCGTGGCCCGAGGCGTGGTCCTCGCCTTCCTCGAGGTGAGGCCGAGCAATACGCGGGCGCTGGCACTCTACGAAAGCCTGGGCTTTCAGGTCATCGGCCGGCGCAACGGCTACTACTTCGACACCGGTGAGGACGCCCTCGTCATGGAGGCGCGGCTGGGTGACGGCGCCGCCGTGGCCCGGAACCAGCGCGCCGGGTCCTGAAAGTGTCGAACGAGATCCGGCTCGAGACCGACCTGACCTTCGTCCGCCAATAGGTCATCGCCGGGTGTCGCCAGCCTCCGACTCCTCTCTCGTCCAGCGCATGCTCTCGGGCGACCGGCTCGCCTTGGCCCGCCTCATCACGCGTGTCGAAAACCGCATGCCCGGCCTGGCCGAGATCATGCGCTCGATCCAGCCGCGCCTCGGCCGCGCGCACGTGCTGGGCGTCACCGGCCCTCCCGGCGCCGGCAAGTCCACGCTGGTGGACAGGCTCACGGCCAGGCTCCGCGCCGAAGGGGCCAGCGTGGGCGTCATCGCCGTCGACCCGTCGAGCCCCTTCACGGGTGGCGCCGTCCTCGGCGATCGCATCCGCATGCAGGCCCATACCCTTGACCCCGGCGTCTTCATCCGCAGCATGGCGACCCGGGGCAGCCTCGGAGGCCTCGCCGCCGCCACCGGTGACGTCATCAAGCTGATGGACGCCTTCGGCTTCCCATGGATCCTCATCGAGACCGTCGGCGTCGGACAGACGGAGCTGGACATCGTCAGGCAGGCGGACACCACCGTGGTCATCCTCGTGCCGGAGTCCGGCGACTCGATCCAGGCCATGAAGGCGGGGCTCATGGAGGTGGCGGACATCTTCGTGGTCAACAAGGCGGACCGCGATGGCGCGCATGCGCTCATGGCCGAGCTCCGCTTCTCGGCGCACCTGCACTACTCGAGCAGCGTCTCCGCCAAGGACATCGAGTGGGAGATTCCCGTGCTGGCGGCCCAGGCGACCAACGACGTGGGTGTCGCCGAGCTCCTGGGGGAGATCAAGCGCCACCGCCGCGCCCTCGAGGAAGCGGGCGCGCTCGAGAAGCGGCGCCAGGCGCGGCGGAGGGCGGAGCTCCGGACCCTTCTCGTCGAGGAGTTCGCGGGGCGCGTGATGACGGCGGTGGAGCGGGACCGGGAGCTGGTGACGGTGATCGACGCGGTGGCCGCCGGCACCCTGGACGCCTATTCAGGCGTGGAACGTATTCTCGCGCGGCTCCTGCGCGAGCCTTGACACCTCCCGGGCGGGAACGCACTATGTGGCGCAACGGTCACCCCGAACGGAGGTCCGGCTAAATGTCGCCGTCTCACCAGTGGTACGGGGTCGTCCCCGGCTGGCTGCCCTTCTACGCGCTGATCGCCGCCGCCGTCGTGCTCTTCGCGTGGCGGGCGATCTTTCTCGTCCGGCTCATGCTCACGGGGAAGCCCGCCGCGCGGTGGGACAAGCTGCCCGCGCGCCTGCTCGCCGTCGTCGTCAACGTGCTCGGCCAGGCGAGGCTCATCCGCGGCGACTTCTGGCCAGGGCTCATGCACGCCACCATCTTCTGGGGCTTCTGCATCCTGACCCTCGGCACCATCGAGTTCTTCGGCAAGGGGATCACCGAGTCGTTTTACCTCCCGCTCCTGTCGAACAGCCCGGTGTACCTGATCCTCCAGGACTCGTTCAGCCTGGGGGTCGTCGCGGCCATTGCCTACGCGGCCTACCGGCGGCTCGTGACCAAACCCCGCCGCCTCACCCTCTCCACCGAAGGGCTGCTCATCCTGCTCCTGATCTTCGGGCTGATGGTGACGGACCTCGTCGCCGACGCCGGCCGGATCCTGCTCGCCCCCGCTCCCACCGACCACTGGCAGTTCGCCGGGAATGCGCTCGCGGGCCTCCTGGCTCATCTTCCCGGCGGGGCCGTGCCGGCGGTTTTCCACGCGTCCTGGTGGCTCCACGCCGTGCTCCTCCTGAGCTTCCTCGTGTATCTGCCGTACTCGAAGCACCTGCACATCATGGCCGCTCCCTTCAACGTGTTCTTCGCTCCGCAGACGCCGAAGGGGAAGTCCAGCACCCCCGACCTGGAGAACGCCGAGAGCTTCGGCGTGGGCGCCATCACGGAATTCACGTGGAAGGACCTCTTCGATCTCTACAACTGCACCGAATGCGGACGCTGCACCTCCGCGTGCCCGGCCAACGTGAGCGGCAAAGAGCTGGACCCGAAGTGGCTCATCCTCAATCTCCAGGAGCATCTGCTGGAAAGTGGGGCCGGTTTGCGCGGCCAGTCAGGAAACGGCGGGCAGGGGAAGGCCCACGAGAAGCCCATGGTGGGCGAGGTCATTCATGACAACGTGCTCTGGGCTTGCACCACCTGCCGCTGGTGCGTGGACGCGTGCCCCGTCTTCATCGAGCACGTCCCGAAGATCGTGGACATGCGGCGCTGGCTCGTCCTGACCGAGTCGAGGTTCCCGGCTGAGCTGCAGCCCACGTTCCGCAACCTCGAGACCAACGCCAATCCCTGGCAGATGTCGTGGCAGACGCGGACCGAGTGGGCGAAGGACCTGGGTGTGCGGGTCATGAGCGACGTGAGCCAGGCCGAGTACCTCTACTGGGTCGGCTGCTACGGCTCCTTCGACGAGCGCAACAGGAAAGTCGCCCGGGCCTTCGTGAAACTCTTGCAGTCCGCGAACGTGGACTTCGCCATACTCGGCAACGAGGAGAAGTGCACGGGCGAGCCCGCCCGGCGCCTGGGGCACGAGTACCTGTACCAGACGCTGGCCCAGGGCAACATCGAGACGCTCAAGCGGTACCGTTTCCAGACCATCGTCACGGCGTGCCCCCACTGCTTCAACACGATCCGCAACGAGTACCCGGACTTCGACGGCCGCTTCAAGGTGATCCACCACAGCCAGCTCCTGGACGAGCTGGTCGCCGCCGGGCGCCTCAAGGTTGCGAAGAACCGCACGGAGCGGATCACCTATCACGACGCGTGCAACCTGGGCCGGTACAACGACGTATACGAAGAGCCGCGGCGGGTCCTGGCCTCCACGGCCCGGCAAGACCTCGTCGAGATGAGCCTCAACCGGTCCAAGGGCTTTTGCTGCGGCGGCGGGGGCGGCCGCGCGTGGATGGAAGAAAACGAGGGCCGACGCGTGAGTCAGGTGCGCGTGGAGCAGGCCATGGCGGTGAAGCCCGATATCCTGGCGTCGGCATGCCCCTTCTGCCTCACGATGTTCGAGGACGGGGTGAAGAGCAAGGAAGTCGCCGACAAGATCAAGACCCGGGACATCGCCGAGATCCTCGCCGAGAGCCTCGAGTAGCACCGTGGACCCCACCTACCACGAGGTGATCACGCGGCGCCTCGAGCTGCCGCTTCACGAAGGACCGGACAAGACGGCCACCCTGGAAGAAGCCGTTCGCCGCCACGTCGAGGCGGGCGACACGCTCTATGTCGCCGCCGCCCATGGCCGCCCCAACGCGGCGGTGCGGGAGATCGCGCGCCAGTGGTGGGGCAAGACGCCCGGCTTCACGCTCGCCGCCGTCGGCGTCGGCTCGCCCTGGACCGCCCTCATCCACGGCAACCTGGTCCGCCGTACGATCACCACGTTCATGGGCGAGGGCTATCCCTTTCCGACGCCGCAGGCGCTCATCTCCCGCGCCGTGCTCGACGGCCGCCTCGAGGTGCAGAACTGGTCCATGCTCACCTTTCCCCTGCGCCTCCTCGCGGGGGCCATGGGCGTGCCGTTCCTGCCCACGAAGTCGCTGCTCGGCTCGTCGATGGAGGAGGACAACGCGCGCGCGGGAGACTTCGCCGCGGTCGACGATCCCTTCGGCGGCGCCGGGAGGGTGGGGTACGTGCGCGCGCTCGTGCCCGACGTGGCGATCGTCCATGGCTGGGTGGCCGACCGGGCGGGCAACGTCATCATCGGGACGCCGATGAACGAGAACCTCTACGGCGCCATGGCCGCGCGCAGGGGAGCGGTGGTGACGGTGGAGCGGATCGTGCCGACGGAGTTCATCCGGCGCCACGCCCACCTCGTGAAGCTGCCGGGCCAGTACGTCCGCGCGGTGGTCGAGGCGCCGCAGGGCAGCCACCCGGGCGGCATGTACGGCATGGGCGAGGCGGAGCTCGAGGGCTACGCGGAGGACCTGGACTGGATCCTCGAATGCCGCCGGGCCTTCAGGAAGCCCGAGACGGCGGATGCGTGGATCAAGGAGTGGATCCTCGACGTGCCGACCCACGAGGCCTATCTCGCCAAGGTCGGCTACGCGAAGATCATGGAGACCAAAGGGAGGGCCGACAGCGACGCGTGGGTATCCGAGCTGGAATCGCTCTCGTCGAAGCTGCCCGCGCCTGACGCGCCCGCGACGGCGCCGGAGTGGATGGTGGTGGCCGCCGCGCGGATGCTTCAAGACAAGGTGCGCGCGCACGGCTACAAGACGTTCCTGGCGGGGGTCGGCAACTCCAACCTGGCCGCCTGGCTCGCCGGCTACGAGCTCAAGCAGGCGGGCGTGGATGTCGAAATCATGGCCGAGACGGGCATGGTCGGCTACCTGCCGCGCCCCGCCGAGCCCTTCGTGTTCTCCTTCCGCAACTTCCCCTCGTGCAAGATGCTGACGGACATCCTCCACGTCATGGGCATCTTCATGGGCGGTCGCCACAACGCGTGCCTGGGCTCGCTGGCCGCGGGACAGATCGACCGGTACGGCAATATCAACTCGACCATCATTCCCGGCAAGGCCTACGTCACCGGCTCGGGCGGCGCCAACGACATCACCTCCTCGGCGCGCGAGGTGGTCGTGTCGCTGCTGCAGTCGCCACCGCGCTTCGTGGACAAGGTGCCGTACATCACGGCGCCCGGCCGGACCGTGCGCACCGTGGTGTCGGATCTCGGCGTCTACGAGAAGGAGCACGAGGACGGCGCGTTGAGACTCACCGGCGTCTTCGGCAACCGGCCCGAGGCGCAGGCGGTCGAAGCCGCGCGCGCGGCCTGCGGCTGGGATCTCGCCGTGGCG
>Ga0070698_100009253_pt1 | contig 10569 bp, 7 predicted proteins | sample KBSK1502metaG_FD_65477 | JGI IMG/M metagenome (GOLD analysis project Ga0070698, IMG submission 65477) | Corn, switchgrass and miscanthus rhizosphere microbial communities from Kellogg Biological Station, Michigan, USA - KBS K1-50-2 metaG | ecosystem: Host-associated > Plants > Roots >... | reverse complement strand
CGGCAACGGCAACACCGGCTTCCTCATGAACGGCGCCGCCTGGTCGGCCGGTCGCAGCGGAGAGGGCATCGCCCTGAACGGCATCAACGAATACGTCAGCGTGGCCCACGCCGGCGCCCTCGACGCGTTCCCGCTGACCGTGGCCGCCTGGTTCAAGACCAGCACCGGCAGCGGCGTGAGGGGCTTGGTCAACAAGTACGTGGCCGGCTCCTACAACGGCTACCAGGTCTTCTTCGAGAACGGCGCCCTCTGTGCCTGGTACCTGAGGGACACGTCCAACTACGTCTACGACGGGGTGAGCGGCTGCTCGCTGCGCACGCCCGGATACAACGACGGCCTCTGGCACCACGTGGTGTTCGTCGTCGACGCCGCCGGTGGGCGGCTCTACGTCGACGGCGTGTTCAAGGGCAGCCAGGCGTGGACGGGGACGGCCGGCCCGCCCACGACCACGCAGGACGTCCACCTCGGTCACTACCCGGGCGCCTTTGGCGGCGCCGAGTACCTGCCCGGCCTCATCGACGAGGCGCGGATCTACAACCAGGCCCTGACCGCCGACGAGGTCCTGGCGCTCTTCAACCAACTGCCCCCCATCAGTGGCGGTGCGGCGCCCGTGATCTCGGGCGTCGGCGTGGGCAACATCGGCGTCGGCGCGACCGTCACCTGGGTGACGGACGAGGCGGCGGACTCACAGGTAGAGTACGGCACGACTACGGCGTACGGATCGGCCACCGCGCTGCATGCGGCCCTGATCACGCTCCACTCGGAGGCGCTGACCGCCCTGTCCTCCACGACGCTCTATCACTACCGGGTGCGGTCCAGGGACGCGGCGGGCAACCTCGCCGTCTCCGGCGACTTCACGTTCGCCACCCCCGACACCGCACCTCCCACCGTTTCCCTCACCGCGCCCCTGGCCGGGCAGGTCCTCTCCGGAGCCGTCACGCTGTCGGCCACGGCGACGGACAACGTCGGCGTGGTGGGCGTGCAGTTCACGGTGGACGGCGTGGCCGTGGGCGCGGAGGTCACCCTCCCGCCGTACTCCACGACCTGGGACACCCGCACCGCCACCAACTCCGCCCACACCCTGACCGCAGTGGCGACAGACGCCGCCGGCAACCTGGGCGTGTCTGCTCCCACGGGCGTGACCGTCAGCAACATCACCCCACCCGTCATCTCGGCGGTGACGTCCTCGAGCATCACCGCCTTCGGCGCCACCATCACCTGGACCACGAACGTGCCGGCCGATACCCAGGTCCAGTACGGCAAGACCACCGCCTACGGCAGCTTGACCGCCCTGGCCACCACCCTGGTCCTTTCCCACAGCCGGACCCTCGGCAGCCTGACGCCGGCCACGCTGTACCACTACCAGGTGAAGTCGCGCGACGCCGCCGGCAACCTGGCCACCTCCGCCGACTTCACCTTCACCACGGCCGACGCCATCGCGCCCATCGTCTACTGGAAGCTGGACGAGACGACCGGGACCACGGCCGCCGACTCCTCCGGATACGGGCGGACGGGAACGCTGGTCAACGGTCCGGTGTGGACGACCGGACGGGTCGGGGGGGGGCTCGCCCTCGACGGCGTCAGCAACTACGTGAGGCTGGCCAGCAGCAGCGTGCTCAACGCCTATCCAGTGACGGTGGTGGTCTGGTTCAACACGACGACCGCCGCCGGCGTGAGGGGCCTGGTCAACAAGTACGTGGCCGGCTCCTACAACGGCTACCAGGTCTTCTTCGAGAACGGCGCGCTGTGCGCCTGGTACCTGAGGAACACCTCGAACTACGTCTACGACGGGGTGAGCGGCTGCACGATGCGGACGCCCGGATACAACGACGGGCTGTGGCACCTGGTGGCCTTCGTCGTCGACGCCGCGGGCGGCCGCCTCTATGTCGACGGGGTGCTCAAGGGGAGCCAGCCCTGGACGGGCATCGCCGGTGCGCCCACCACCGCCCAGGAGGTGGAGCTGGGCCATTACCCCCTGGCCTACGGCGGGGCGGAGTACCTGCCCGGCGTCGTGGACGAGATGCGCATTTACTCCCGCGCCCTGAGCGCGGCGGAGATCCTCCAGCTCTACACCACGCCGTGACCGCGGCCCGGTCGCGCCCGGCGCGAGCACGACTTCTCGCGCCGGGCGGCGCCGCCCGCCGGCGGGCGAGCTAAGCTGGACCAGAGCGCATGCGCCTGGCTGTGATCGGGACCGGCTACGTCGGGCTGGTCGCCGGAGCGGGGTTCTCCGACTTCGGCAACGACGTCACGTGCGTGGACGTCGACGAGCGCAAGATCGCGCGCCTGCGGGCGGGCGAGACCCCCATCTACGAGCCCGGCTTGGACGCCCTCATCGCCGCCAACGTGAAGAACGGCAGGCTGAGGTTCTCCTCCGACGTGCCGGGAGCGGTGGCGGAGGCGGAGGTCGTCTTCATCGCGGTGGGCACGCCGCCCGGTCCCGACGGCCGCGCCGACCTCTCCGCCGTCTTCGCCGTCGGGGAGACGATCGCGCGCTCCATCCGTGGCTACACGCTGGTGGTGACGAAGAGCACCGTCCCCGTGGGGACGGCGGCCCAGCTCCAGGAGATCATCGCCGCCCACACCCGGCAGCCGTTCGCGGTGGTCGCGAACCCGGAGTTCCTGAAGGAAGGCGACGCCGTCAACGACTTCATGAAGCCCAACCGCATCATCGTGGGCACCGACGACCCGCGCGCGATCGAGGTCCTGCGCCACCTCTACGCGCCGTTCCTGCGCACGAGCGATCGCCTGCAGGTCATGGACGCGCGCTCGGCCGAGCTGACCAAGTACGCGGCCAACGCGCTCCTGGCCACGCGCATCTCGTTCATGAACGAGCTGGCCAACCTGGCCGAGCGCGTGGGGGCGGACATCGAGGAGGTCCGGAAGGGGCTGGGCTCGGATCCCCGCATCGGACCGCGGTTCCTCTTCCCGGGCGCGGGCTTCGGGGGAAGCTGCTTCCCCAAGGACCTCAAGGCGCTCCTGCACACCTCGCGTGAGGCCCAGATGCCTCTCGAGATCGTGGCCGCCGCCGACCGCGTGAACAGCCGGCAGAAGGCCGTCCTCGCGGCCAAGATCGAGAGCCACTACGGGGGGGCTCTGGACGGCCGGACCATCGCGGTCTGGGGCCTGGCCTTCAAGCCCATGACCAACGACATCCGCGAGGCGCCCGCGGTCGAGCTGATCCAGCGCCTGCTCGCGGCCGGGGCGCGCGTCCGGGCCCACGATCCGGCCGCCCTGGACGACGCCCGCGCCCTCTTCGGAGACCGCGTCGCCCTCGTCCCCGAGATGTACGAGGCGCTGGAAGGTGCGGACGGGCTGGCCCTCGTCACCGAGTGGCACCAGTTCCGCCGGCCCGATTTCGGCCGGATCAAGAAGCTCCTGCGCGCGCCCGTCGTCTTCGACGGGCGGAACGTGTGGGACCCCAGGGAGCTTCGCGAGCTGGGGTTCACCTACTACGGCATCGGGCGGCGCTGAGGCGCTTGCCGGCCGAGGCCGAGCGGACGCATTGCCGGCGGCCGGTGGAGGGCGAAGGCCTCCGCCGCCCTGGACTGGTCCAGGTACCAGGCCACGAACCGCCGGATGCCCTCCTCGATGGGCACACGGGGCGCATATCCGAGGTCGCGCGCAGCGCGGGTCACGTCGGCGTAGGTGATGGGGACGTCGCCGGGCTGGTCGGGCTGGAAGGCGAGGATGGGCTCCTCGCCCAGCGCGGCCCCGATGAGCTGCACCAGCCGCCGGAGGGTGGTGGTCCGCGATCCGCCCAGGTTGTAGATGACGCTCTCCCCCGGGCGCACCTTCAGGCAGGCGGCATAGGCGCCGTCGACGATGTCGTCGACGTAGGTGTAGTCGCGGGCGCTGGACCCGTCTCCGAAGAGGCTCACCGTCTTGCGCGCGGCGATGAGCCGCGTGAAGAGGTGGATCGCCATCTCCGGCCGCTGGCGCGGGCCGTACACGGTGAAGAAGCGCAGTTGCGCGGAGCCGATGCCGAAGAGGTCGCGGTAGTTCGAGCACAGCAGCTCCCCCGCCCGCTTGGTGGCGGCGTAGGGGGAGGCGGGCTGGAGGCAGGGATCGCTTTCCACGAACGCCGCCCGCTCTCCGCCGCGCGCGCCGTACACGGACGAGGAGGACGCGAACACCAGCCGCTGGATCCCGCCCGCGCGGCAGGCCTCCAGTACCTGGACCGTGCCCTCCACGTTGGTCCGCACGTAGCGCGCCGGCTCCGCGATGGAGGGACGCACGCCGGCCAGCGCCGCCAGATGGACCACGAGGTCCACGCCCGGGGTCAGGTCCCTGAGCAGCGGGCCGTCCAGGATGTCGCCCCGCACCAGAGAGAACCGCCGCCGGCCGGCCAGTAGCGCGGCGTTGCGCTCCTTGGTGCCCGCGTCGTAGAGGTATGAGTCGAAGCTGTCCAGCCCTACGACCTCGTGGCCCTCGGCGAGCAGGCGCTCGGCGAGGTGCGAGCCGATGAACCCGGCAACGCCCGTGAGCAGGATCTTCATCGGGGCCTCCTCCAGAGGTCAGAAAAAGGCGAGGTAGGGGGACGTGCGGCCGCGCTTCACGGTGACGTAGGCGTACTCCGACGCGAAGCCCGCCCATTCGAGCCCCCGTCGGAGGCGATCCAGGCCGAACCCGTATCCGGAAGCCACGGGACCGGGGAGCACCCTGGCCACCGCGAAGCCGGCGGCGGCAAACTCGCCGAGCCATCGTCGCCGGCTGAAGGCGTGGAACTCCTCGAGGTGCGATCGGTAGGCGCCGTGCGGCGTGGGCCACAAGGCGCGCTCGCGATGACGCGGCATCTTCGGGTTGTTCGGCGCGGCCGGGACTTCGACGCGGTCGGAGGCCGACGATCCCCCCTTCGCCCTCCGGGCGCGGGCGCCCCGCCTCAGGAGGGCTCGCGTGGCCCGGAGGGCCAGGTACGGATAGAAGCCGGCCAACTGAGAGGCCTTCCAGAAGGCATTGGGCACGACGTGCACCGCGGTGCCCTCGTCACTCAGGATCCGGTGGATCCCGCGCAGCGCACGGGCGGGGTCGGGAAGGTGCTCGAGGAGGTTCGACGAATAGACGAGGTCGAACTCCCCTTCCCCGAAGCAGGACTCGACCTCCTCGGCGTCACACTGGCGATACTCCACTCCAGCGCAGGCCGTGCGGCCGGGGGGCTCGGCCGCGAAGTCCGTGCAGACGAGCGCCCGGACGTGGCGTGCGAGCAATCGTGACTGGTATCCGTCCCCCGCCCCCAGCTCGAGCCCCTTCGTGAACAGGGAGGGGGGACAGCGGCCGAAGACCCGGTCGAACTCCCGCGTCCGGGCCGTGTGCAGGTACTCGGGCCAGGACGGCATCATGGTGGAGTGGCGCGCGGCTCGGGAGGGATCCGCGGCGACTGCGGCTCCGGCGCCGCGGGGATCGCCTCCACGAACTCGCTGACGGTGACGAAGCGTACGTCCATCGCCCGGAGCATCTGGAGCAGGCCCCGCATCCGCGGCCGGGTCTGCGACAAACTGTTGTAGCGCCGGAAGGTCCGGACCAGGCCGGCTCCGCGGACACGCGGTTGATCGGCATCGAACTCCCAGGAGTAGAAGGGATCCTCTTCGCTGATGATATGGAGGCGCATCGGCTTCTCCTCTACAGGCGATCCGTCTCGACCCGCGTCCACGTCACGGAGGCGCGGCCCAGGAAATAGGCGGGCGGCGCCCACAGGGCGGCGAGGTTCAAGGCCAGGAACAACTGGCTCAGCGCGGTGAGCCGCGACCGGATCCCGGCCCAGGCGCCGAGCGCGAGCAGGCCCAGGCCGGCCGCGCCCGCCAGCGCCGCCGCATAGAGCCATCCCGTGGCCATCCACGCGCCCGCGAGCATCATCACCAGCGCGTAGGGACAGGCCAGGCGCGAGAGCTTGTGCAGGACGAAGCGGCTCCAGACGGGGTTGCGGGCCGGGTCCAGGCAGCCCTCGACCAGGCGGCAGACCTGGACGAGGCCGGCCAGGGTCCGCACTTTCCGCATGAACTCGTTGCCGATCGAGCGCGTGACGACGTCCAGGCTCCCCGCCTTCTCCGCCATCACGAGCCGCCGGCCGCTCAGCGCCACCGTCAAAGGCACGTAGACGTCGTCAAGGATTGTGCTCGGAGGGAGGCGGGGCACGTCGCGCGTCCGGATCGCGTACAGGGAGCCCGTGACCTGCACCATGGACCCCGAGCGCGACTCGCACCTCCGGACGAAGCCTTCGTAGGTCCAATACGAGTCGCCGCGGACGCGGATGTCGCCGGAGACGACCCCCACCGCGGGGTCGGCGAGGTGGGCGACGAGCTCACGGACGGCCCGCGGGGTCAGGTCCTGCCGGGCGTCCATGAAGACGGCCACCTCGGTCTCGATCCAGGGCCGAGCGCGGTTCAGGGCGGTGGGCTTGCCCTGCCTTTGCGAGTTCCGCAGCAGCCGCACGCGGTCGTCGCGGGCCGCCCACTCCGCCACCACCGCGTCGGTGCCGTCCGTCGACGCGTCGCTCACCACGACGACGCGCAGCTTCGCCCGCGGGTAGTCCTGGGCGTCGAGGGCGCGCAGCTTGCGGAGGGTGGCAGCCGCCTCGTCGTGCGCCGTGATCACGCAGGTGACGGCCGGGAGCTGGTCGTCGGGCAGGTACTCGGCCCGCGCGGGCACCGGGCGCCACCGTGCCCGCCACGCGACCCACATCCCATATCCGAGGTACGAGACGAAGACGATGGCGAAGCCCGCCCAGAACAGCGTCGCTCCGATCATGGCGCGGCCACCGGCCGGCCGGGCGCGCTCGCCGCGGCCGCCAGCTCTTTGAAATCGACACCGATGTCCTTGCCGTCGGTGGCGGCGCGCCGGTAGGGGCTGGTTGGCCTCAGCCGGTAGTCGCCGCCGCCGAGGTCGACGAAGCCCACCTCGGCCAGCGTGGCCGGGAAGAAGTTGTCCTCGGGGTAGAAGGCGGCCTGGCCGCCCACGATGACGTTGCGGCGCACCACCACCTCCGGGAAGTAGGCGGACAGCGTGGGCTTTCCCGGCGCAGTGTCGGTGCCGATGATGCCGTACTCATTGTGGGGGGCGACGTTGTCCCGGTAGACGAACCCCGGGAAGGGTCCCTGCTCGGTGGTGATGATGTTGCCGGCGTGCAGGGCGGTGGTGTGCGCGATGACCACGTCGGCGGCCTGGGCCACGATCTGGAAGAGGCGTCCACCTCCTCCCCAGCGCGGCCCGCCGATGTCCGCAAAGAGGTTGTTCCGCATGAGGAGGCGCTTGGCCTGCTGGCTGGGATGGTTGTCGTCGCGGCCGAGGACCTGCACGCCGGAAGCGGAGTGCCGCACCTCGTTGTTGCTGAAGGTCACGTCCTCCACCACCGACCACGGCGCATGGCCGTCCTGGTTGCGCACCGTGAACAGGATGGCGAAGCCGGCCTGGGAGTGGACCCAGTTGTTCTCGAACACGTTCCCGTCTACGAGCACGCGCCGCGCGTTCTTCAGCTCGAAGAGGTTCTTGACCGTCCACCCCGTGCCCTGGTAGCCCGGCTCGCCCTGCTTCCAGGCCAGCGGCTTGGCGAGCCGGTTGCGCCGGATCTCGATGTCGGAAGGGACGAGGTTCGTCATCGACGGATCCACCCCGCCGAACATCACGTTCTCGCCCGCGGCCTCGAGGTAGCTGTTGAGGATGGCGAAGGGCCCCAGGCCGTTCCAGCCGCAGATGGCCTGCGAGTCCGCGCCCTGCTCCTTGAAGTCGGAGAGGTACGAGTCCACCACCGCCGCATGCTGCGCGTTGAGCGCGATGCCTCGCCGGCCGCCCACCTGCGGATCGCCGTGCACGTAGCAGCGGTCGAAGACGATGTGATGGGGCATGGCCTCGAGGGAGGTCTCGCGCGCGCCCAGCTCCACGAGGTTGTAGAGGAACGCGCCGGGCTGAGGGCGGACCTCGATACCGATGAACCGGTAGTGGTGGGCGCCCGGCGCGGCGGTGATGGCGGAGCCAGAGCCCGCCTCGATCTTGGGCATCAGCGCGGCCTGCACGGGATCGACCCGTGTCCCGGGCGGCGGGAACGTGCCGTCGGGGACGTTGGTGCGGATGGTGATCCAGTCGTTGCCCGCCTTCCTGGGCAGGCGGATGGGCCCGAAGCCCGCGCCCGGGTCGAGGGCGAGGAGGTCGCCGGGCTGGGCGGCGTCCACCGCGGCTTGAAGGTCGTCGCCTGCATGGAGCACGCGCACGTTGCCCGTGGGCACGGCCGGCGGCATCTCCACCCGCGCGCGCGGCAGCTCGGGCGGGCTGCCGGGCGGCAGCGAGTAGGCGGCGGGCGGCGGCAGCTCTGGCGTGCCTGCCCCGAACGCGAACAGGCACGCCCTGGGCCACAGGTGAAGGCCCACGCCCGCGAGCGCGACGACGAGCGCGCCGCCGCCCAGGAGGCCTCGGCTCATGGCAACGCTCCGGCCAGGGTGGGGGCGGCCGGTGGAGGGGCGGGCTCGGCGGGCACCGGGGACGGCTCCAACGGCGCCGGGGTCTCGACGGGCTCGGTGGTGGCTGCGCGCGCCCGCGCCACGCCCCGCGTGAGGTCGACGACGACGTGCTGGGGCCCCGCCGCCCGCAGGGCCTGGAGAGCCTGCTCGCCCACGTTGCCGATGACCAGCACCTCGGCGTGCACGAGCAGCTCTTCCACGCCATCGCACATGAGCGACGCGATGTGCGGGATCTGCTCCTCGATGTAGCGGCGGTTGGCCCCGACCAGCCGGGCCAGCGACACGTTGCGGTCGAGGATGCGCAGGTGGCAGCCCTTGCCGATGAGGCTCTCCACCAGCGTCACCAGCGGGCTCTCGCGCAGGTCGTCGGTGCCGTCCTTGAACGAGAGGCCCACCACGCCGACACGGCGGCGTCCGGTGGCCAGCACCGCCTCGACCCCGCGTCGCACCTGCGCGTCGTTGGAGGGCAGGATCGCGGCCAGCACGGGCGGCAGGACGTCGGCGCGGCGGGCGCCGTAGAGGAGGGCCCGGACGTCCTTGGGCAGGCAGGAGCCGCCGAAGGCGAAGCCCGGCCGCAAATACGTTTCCGAGACGCTGAGCTTGCGGTCCATGAGGAACACGTCCATGACCTGCTGGGGGTCGGCGCCCAGGGCCTCGCACACGTCGGCCACCTCGTTGGCGAAGCAGACCTTGAGGGCGTGGAACGCGTTCGCGACGTACTTCACCATCTCCGCCGTGCGCAGAGTGGTGGCCACGAAGCGCGCGTCGACGTGCGCGTAGAGGGCGCGCAGCCGCGCCGCCGTCTCTGGCTCGCCACAGCCGGCGAGCGTGAGCGGAGGGCGCACGAAGTCCTCGAGCGACGAGCCTTCGCGCATGAACTCCGGGTTGACGGCCACGCGCAGAGGCGGGCCCGCCGCCTGTCCCAGGCCCTCGCGCAGGCTGGGCAGAAGCACCTCCTCGGTGGTGCCGGGCAGCACGGTGCTCCGGAGCACAACGGTGTAGGGCCGGCGACGGCCACGCAGCGCGTGCCCGATCTCCCGGCCCACGGCGGCGACGGCGTCGACGTCCAGGCGGCCGTTGGCGCGGCTCGGCGTGCCCACGCACAGCAGCGCCACCTCCGAGCGCGCCACCGCCTCGCTGGCGGAGGTGGTCGCCCGCAGCCGGCCCTCGCCCACGACGCGGCCGAGCAGCTCGCCCAGGCCGGGCTCCACGACGGGAGAGGCGCCCGCGTTGATCATCTCGACCTTCTGTGCATTGACGTCCACTGCCGTGACCTGGTGGCCCGCGCGGGCCAGGCAGGCGGCCGTGACCGATCCGACGTATCCGGTGCCGAAGACGCTCACCCTCATTGGCATTGCGCCACCTCCTCGCATCGCTCCTCGAACTCGCGCGCCACCTGCGGCCAGGAGTGGCGCTCCTCCATGAGGCGGCGGCCCGCCGCCCCCAGGGCTCGGCGCCGCTGCGGGTCGCGCAGCAGCGCCACCACCGCCCGCGCGAAATCCGCCGGATCGTCCGCGCGGATGAAGTGCTCGCCGGGCACGAGCGGAAGGCCCTCCGCGCCCACCGTCGTGGAGACCACCGCCTTCCCCATGGCGAGGGCCTCGCAGATCTTCAGCCGCGTGCCTCCGCCCACCCGCAGCGGCACCACGTAGACAGCGGCCCGCGAGACGTACGGCCGGATGTCCTCGACGCCTCCCGTGACGTCGACCGGCTCTCCCTCGGTGGCGGCGCGGAGCCGGGCCGTCGGCTTCCGCCCCACCACCGTGAGCGTCGCCGCCGGCACGTCCTGGCGGATGCGGGGCAGGACGTGCTTCGCGAAGTGCACGATCGCGTCCTCGTTGGGGTACCAATCCATCGAGCCCGTGAACACCAGGCTCGGCGCATCCGGCTGCCCGTTGGGGACGAAGTACGACGTGTCGACGCCCGTGGGCACGGCCCGGACCCGCGCTCCGCGGGCCTCCGCCGCCAGGAGCTCCCGATCCGGCTCGGACACGGCCACGGTGAGGGACGCCTGCGCGCACGCCCGCGCCTCGAAGCGGCGCATCTTCCGCGCCTCGCGCCGGAGCACCCACCGCCGCCAGGGGCGTGGCTCCACCGCCGCCAGCCGCGTCCAGATCACGTG
>Ga0070698_100009252_pt1 | contig 10570 bp, 6 predicted proteins | sample KBSK1502metaG_FD_65477 | JGI IMG/M metagenome (GOLD analysis project Ga0070698, IMG submission 65477) | Corn, switchgrass and miscanthus rhizosphere microbial communities from Kellogg Biological Station, Michigan, USA - KBS K1-50-2 metaG | ecosystem: Host-associated > Plants > Roots >... | reverse complement strand
GCATCACCGGCGGCGAGAAGGGCAGGGTGGTGAAGCGGAGGAAGAAATCGTAGCGGAGAAGTCGGGAGGCGCGGGCGTGGAGCGTCATTCGATGAGCCGCACGGCGAGGCGCAGCTCGGAGATGTGCACAGCCTTGATCGCGGTCGACGCCGCCGTAAGCGCGGGGTCCGTGTAAAGCGGCACCGCACGACCGCGTTGGACGTACACAGCGTTGATCGCGGTACGCAGTTCGCCGATGTGCAGGGCCCTGATCGTTGCCCCGGCGGCAAGTGGGGAATCGGTGAACACGGCCGGTGCGAGACCGTTCGTCTGGCGCAGCGTGTTGACGGCGTTCCGCAACTCGTTGATGTGCGCGGCCTTGACGGCCGTCTGTCCGGCGCTGAGCGGATCGTCGCTGAAGGAAATCGGCGTGGACGCGAGCGTATAGACCGCGGTGACCGTGGTATCGCTCGACGGCATCACGACGCAGGAACCTGTCCCGGCACATCCACCGCCCATCCAGCCGGCGAAAAACGAGCCGGCCGCGGGCGCGCCCGGTGTCAGCGTCACCGCCGCTCCGGCTTCGTACGCCTCCGCGCAATCTCCGCCGCATGCGATTCCGGCGGGACTGCTGGTCACATCGCTGTTGCTGGTGCCCGTGCCTCCCTTGGTCACCTTCAGCAACGGGACTGCGGCGATTTGCCCGCGGATCTCACCATCCGGGAAGTTGACGCTGTGGACGTTGAAATAGTGCTGATCGGCTTTGAGCTGAGTGACCTGCGTGGTGGTTACAGCGAAGCTCTGATCCGGAATCACTCCTGATGTGGCCGAGACCACCCCATCGAGCGCGAAGAGCACCGGTGCGCTGCTCCCGGTGACGGCCGGGCCGTGGATGTGGCTGACGGTCGCATTGCTTCCAAGACCGGAGAAGCGAGCGCTGGCCGTGATCTGATCTTCGGTCGCGTTGAGGAGCACCGTGCCCACGCCGGTAGCCGCGCTCCCGGTCGGCGGCACTTCCTGGGCGCCGGTGAACGCGGCCGTGAACTTCCGCACGGGCGCAAGCAGAATCTGCCCGCGGATTTCGCCGCTCGGAAAATTCGCCGTGTGGACATTGAAGTAGAACTGCCCCGCCTTGAGTTGCGCGGCCTGCGCCGCCGTGATCGCGAATGTCTGCTCCGGAATGGTTCCAGACGTGGCTGCGGGCGTGACGCCGCTGAAATCGAAAAGGATGGCTGCATTGGCGCCCATGGCGGCAGGGCCATGGATGTGAGCCGCAACGGCGTTGCCCGAGAGACCTGAAAAACTCAGATTGACCGCGATCCGGTCTTCAGCCGCATTCAGAAGTACCGTTCCCGTGCCTGTTCCCGCACTCGATACCGACGGTACCTGCTCCGCACCGGAAAGCGTGCTGGTGAACTTCTGGAGCGGCGCGAGCCCGAGCTGCCCGCGAATCTCTCCGCCGGTGAAGTTGCTCGTGTGAATGTTGAAATACAACTGCCCGGCCTTCAGTTGTGCGACTTGAGTGGGGGTGATCGAAAATGTCTGCGGCGGGATCGAACCCGAGGTTGCCGCCGGCGTGACTGCGGTGAAATCAAATAGGATTCCGGCGTTGGTTCCGGCCGCGGCAGGGCCATGAATGTGTGCGGCAATGGCGTTGCTCGTCAAGCCCGAGAAAGCGAGGTTGACGACGATCTGATCCTCCGTCGCATTGAGGAGCACCGTTCCCGCCCCGGTTCCGGCGCTCGTGACTGGTGGCACCTGCTGCGCACCGCTCAGGGTGGCCGAGTACTTTTCCGGCGGCGCGGTCATGATCTGCCCGCGAATTTCTCCGCCTCCGAAATTGCCGGTGTGGATGTTGAAGTAGAACCGTCCCGCCTTCAGCTGCGTCACCTGCGTGGGCGTGATCGGGAACGTTTGTGTGGCGATGGTACCGGCGGTCGCAGCCGGCGTGACGGCGCTGAAGTCAAAGAGGATGCCCGCGTTCGTACCGGCGGCGGCCGCACCATGAATGTGGGCGGCGTTCGCATTGCTCGACAGACCGGAAAACGTCAGATTGACGCTAATCTGATCCTCGGTCGTGTTGAGAACGACGGTCCCCGTTCCTCGTGCCGTCGTCGCAACGGCTGGCACCTGCTGGGCGCCGGTGAGCGTTGCCTGGAACCGGCGATCAGCGTGCGCGGGAGCAGCCCACGAGGTCACGCAGAGCAGCGTGAATCCAACGGCGCGAAGCCAAGACGTAAACCTCATGGGGGGGGCTCACATTTCCACTTCCGAACCCTCCAGGGCACCTGGCGGGCGCCCTGGAGGTTGAAACTCGCGATTGGGATCCGCCAGCCTCAGAACAATAGCCTGAATCCCAGCTGCGCCGTCCGCGGATTGTCCGCCACGATCACCTTCATGAAGTTGGGCGAATTCCGCGCGCCCGTCGGATTCATGAAGTTGGCGTGGTTGGTCAGGTTGTAGACCTCCAGGAAGAAGCCCGCCTGATACCGCCCCATGCGCTGCACGTACTGGAAACGGCTGTCGAGGATCGTCTTCCGCTCGCCGTCGATCCCGTTGCGAATCGCGACGCCGCGCGAGTCGAGCGGCGACCTGATTGGGAATGCGAGGTCGTTGACGCCCGTGATCGGCCGATCGTTGGTCGTGCCGTCGCCGTTGCTGTCCTGGCCCGTCGTCTCGTTGATCGGATAGCCCGAGTAGGTCCGGAACACCATCCCGGCACCGAAGCCGTGGCCGAGATCGACGTTCGCGCTCGTCGCGAACGCGTGCGTGTTGTCGCGGTCACAGCGCCCGTAATCGAGGTGCGGGTTGCTGTCGACGATGATGTTCGCCACGTCGTGGCACTTCGCGAATGTGTAGCTGACGCGGCCGGACCAGCGGCTCGCCATCCGCTTCTCGAGCTCCAGCTCGAGCGAGTTGAAGTCGGAGTTGAGCGCGTCGCCGAGCTCGCGCGTCTGCTCCTGGTTGAACTGCGCGAACGTCGTGTTCCGCGCAATCGCAGGCACGATCGTGCCGGACGGATCGAACGCTGCCACACCCCGGCGTGTCACCCGGCCCGTCGCATCGACCGGGCCTTCGTTGAGGTCGATGACCGCCGTGTTGTTGCGGCCGCGGTTGCCGACGTAGTCGATCGACACCGCCATGCTGTTGGCGATCTCGCGCTTGATGCCCGTGCTGAACGCCCACGTGTACCCCAAGCGGCGGTCGCCGTCCACGATCGGCCCGGTCGTCGTGTTGTTGACGGCGTTGCCCGCGAGAACGTTGGAGCGCCGTGCGTTCATGAACGCCCGGCACGCCGGGCTCATGACGGCTTCGCCGGGTGTTGACCCGGCGACCGGGTTCAGGCATGCCGTCGCCTCCGGAGTCGGCCCGACCGGGAACGTCCCGGTGGTGATTGGCGACGCGACCTGCGTCGTGTCGTACGCCTGCGTGGGCGCGATCACCGTTCGCTGGGCGAGCGTGGCGAGGATCGCAAGCTGCTGATACTGGTACACCTTGCCGACGCCGCCGCGGATGACGGTCCGGCCGTCGCCGAACGCGTCATACGCGACGCCGAGGCGCGGCCCGATCGCGTCCTTCGTCTTCGGCGTCGCCTTCTGCCAGTCGTAGCGCGCGCCGATGTTCAGCGTCAGCCTCTTGCCGACCGCCCATTTGTCGGAGACGAACCCGCTCGCTCGGTGATCGATCTGCCTGAACTCGAACTGTCCCATGCTGATGCCGAAGCGGTAGGGATAGGTCAGCGGGTTCGCGGCGGTGAACGGGGCGTTGCCCGGGAACGTGAACAGGCCGATGAAGTTCGCCGCCGTTCCCTGAGGCAGCGCGCCGTTGCGGCTCCATGCCATGCCCGCCTTCAGGTTGTGGCTGCCCGCGATCCACGTCAGCGTATCGTCGAACGTGATGTCGCGAATCAGGTCCTGCGCGTAGTTGTTGCGTGGGCCGGCGATGTAGTCGGTGTGCGTGTTCTGCGACCCGACGTCGAACGGATCGACGCCGTGGAAGCCGATGAACTTCCAGTTGGTGTCGAAGAGCGGCCGCGGGCCCTGCAGCAGGCTCTCGCGGACGTGCCCGACCTTGATCTCGTTGGTCGTCTTGTTGTTCAGGACCGAGGCCAGCGAGCCGCTGAACACCTGGTCTCCCGCGTCGTTTTCGTAGCGGGCCGCGTCGAGAATCGCCTTGTCGTCCTCGATCGTGTCGCGCTCGGTGAGGATCGCCTCACGCGTCCATCGGAAGCTGAGCTGATTGTTGCCGCTCAGGTGATAGTCGAGCCTGAGGAACGTGTTCGGCCCCGAAAATTTCGTCGTCGTCGAATACGAGACGGCGAGCGGCGCGGCCTGCGCGGGGAAATTGAGGTTCGCCGCCTCGCTGGCGTTGGTCCCTTCGTAGTTGAAGAAGAAGAACGCCTTGTTCCTCACGATCGGCCCGCCGATGCTGCCCCCATACACGTTGCTCCCCGAATCGGGATTGCTCTCGCCCGCCTGCTTCAGGAAGTAGTCGGTCGCCTGCAGCTTGTTGTCCTGGTAGTACTCGAAGACGCGGCCGGCGAAGTTGTTCGTCCCGCTCTTGGTCACGCTGTTGACGACGACGCCCGTGGAGCCGCCGTACTCGGCGCCGTACTGGTGCGTCTGCACCTGGTACTCGGCCATCGAATCGAGCGAGACGCGCGCCTGCGTGCCCTGCGAGCCGCCGCGCCGCGAGTCGTTGTCGTTCTGGCCGTCGACGAGGAACAGGTTGTTGGTCGTCGCCTGGCCGTTCGCGCTGAACTGTCCGCCTTCGAACGATCCGACCTGCAGCGTTGGCACGAGGCCGGGAATCGTCTGCATCAGGCTGAACTGGCTGCGATTCGCGCTCGGCAGCGAGTCGATCTCGCTGCTGGTGATGTTGGTGCCGATGCGGTTCGAGGTGGATTCGACCAGCGGCGCCTCCCCCGTGACGACCAGCGTTTCCGCAACGCCCGCGATCGAGAGCGTCAGCGGGACGGTGAGCTCCTCGCCCACGCGGACGGTCATGCCGTTGCGCACCATCGGCTGGAACCCGGACAGGTCGGCTTTGACCGTGTAGGTGCCGGGCAGCAACTGCGGGAGGACGTAACGGCCGGTGTCGTCGGTGACGGTCTCGCGCGTGAGGCCGGTGTCTTCATTGGTGACGGTGACGGTCACGCCCGGCAGCACCGCTTTCTGAGCGTCCATGACGGTGCCGTTGATTTCGGATCGCCCGCCCTGCGCGAGCGCCGGCGCCGCGGCGCCGAGGATGGAACAGATCACAAGCCACAGCGAACATCGCCGAAGCGTCCGCATCGATGCCTCCTTGGAAACCTGCAAGCTTGCAAAGGAAAACACGCCGACGAACCGTAGTGCCGGGAGTTGCGGGGCACATTAGAGCCACGCGCCACCGGTGTCAAGGCACGAGTGCTCGGAACTATTCGGCGTGTCCGGTGTCGATGAGGCGCTTGAGCCGCGCCACCTGCGTGCCGAGCACCGTGTCGACGACCGGCGCCAATGCCGCTAACCCCCCGGGAGCATAGCCGCCGATCGCGTAGGTGAACGTGATCGTCGTTTTGTTGCCCGCCTGCTGCATGAACGCCCACGTCATCGTTCCGCTGACAGCGAGCTCCTGAAGAGGACCGAGTCCACCGGTGAGCCGAAGCAGTTTGCCGGGATCGGCGTAGAGGACGGTCATATGGCGAACGCCGCCTCCGCCGGGGAGCTGCTCGCAGAAGCACCCGCCCGGACGCGCCTCGATGGTCAGGTTCGCCGACCTCCCCGAGAACGTATGTTGCGGATCCCACCAGGCGCCGATGCGATCGGTGAGCGCTTGATATGCAGACCACGCGGGTGCGGACACCTCGATGACGTGGCGCACGGTAAAGCCCGCCGGCGTGGCGTCGACGACGCTTGCGTGAGCGTCGGTCGCGGTCAGCGCGAGCAGCGCGGCCGTGCTCGCGATCAGCAGATGTCGCATCAGCGCCCTCCCAGCGATGCCCGCGAGGCGTTCCGATCGACGGGCCGCCCCTTGAGGACGACCTGCGAGATGCGGCGCGTATTCGTGATGTCCTCGAGCGGGTTGGCGTCGAGGACGAGGAAGTCGGCCTGCTTGCCGGGCGCGAGCGTACCGGCGTTGCGCAGGCGCAGATAGTCGGCGCCCGTGCTGGTCGCCGCGACGATCGCCTGCATCGGCGACATGCCGGCCTCCACCATCAGCTCGAGCTCGCGATGCTCGGCGAACCCGAACGGATCGTCCTGCAGGCCGGTATCGCCGCCGAGCACGATGCGCGCGCCGGCCAGGGAGAGCTTCGCGAGGCTGCGCTGCAGGATGGCGTAGCGTTCGCGCGCGGCGGAGGCCTGCGCGGGCGCGCGGCCGCCGTACCCGGCGAGCACCTTGGCAACGAGCTCGGGTCCAATCGCATCGCGCGCCGGCCCGTTCAGCCACGCGGCCAGCGCCGGCGGCGGCTCGGTGTTGCGGCCGCGCTCCGCGTTCTGCAGCGTCGGCATGATGACGACCCGCCGCTTCACGATCGCCTGCACCAGCTCGTCGTCCATGTCCTTGTCGCGCACCATGTGCGTGAAGCCGTCGACGCCCGCAGCGACGAGCCCCTTCGCGTCGGCGAGGTAGAACACGTGCGCGTTGACGCGGATGCTGTGCTTATGCGCTTCGTCGATGATGGCGCGGTAGAGCGGCGGGCTCAGCTCGGGCGCGCGGCCGTTGCGGTCGTCCACCCAGATCTTGATGAAGTCCACCTTCTGCTGCGCGAGCTCGCGCACGGCGCGGCGTCCCTCGTCCTCGGTCGTGATGTCGTAGGCAATGCCCTTGTAGGTGTCGGCGCCGGGGCCGGCGTTCGGTGCCCCCATGCCGCGGCCGGCGGTGAAGAGACGCGCGCCGCCGAGGCGGCCGGCGGCCTGGTCCTCGCGAATCCGGAACGCCGCGTCGCCGGGATCGATTCCCTCGGAGACGACGGCGCTGACGCCAAAGTAGAGCGCACGATTGAGGTCGTCGACGATGACATCGCGGCCGTAGTTCTCCGGTCGATAGGTCGCGCCCTTCTGGAACCCGGTGTGCGTGTGGATGTCGATCAGGGCCGGCATCACCGTCTTGCCGGTGAGGTCGACGTGCGCGGCGCCCGCCGGCGCCTTCACGTCGCCCTGCCGCCCGACGCGCGTGATGCTGCCGTTCTCGACGATGAACGCGGAGCGGTCGATGGCGGGCTTGCCGTCGCCGGGAATCAGGCGCGCGCCTTCGTACAACGTGGCCTGCGCCAATGCCGAACCGGGGAATACGGTCAGGAGCGCGAGGCAGAGGAGTGTCTTCACACGGCGGATTATAGGGCGGGCGCGTGCTATTCTTGCGCCGCCTGGAGGGCGCGAGATGGTCAAGAGCGCATTCGCCGCCGTTGCCGTCGTTGTGGTCTGTTCGGTTGTTACCGCCGAGGCACGCGTGACCCGCATCGAAATTCTGAAAACCGAGCGGGTCGATCCGTCGCCTGCGGCAGCGGGCGTGCCACAGGCACCGCCGTACGAACGCGTCAGCGGCAAGTTCTACGGCGAGCTCGATCCCGCCGCTCCGGCCAATGCGATCATCACCGACATCCAGCTAGCCCAGCGCAACGCGCGCGGCAAGGTCGAGTACGTCGGCACGTTCTCGTTGATGAAACCGCTCGACCTCTCGAAAGCCAGCGGCGTGTTGATCTACTCCGTCGTCAATCGCGGCAACGGAGTCGCGTCGGCGAGTCCAGAGGGACACATCTCGATCGTGAGCGGGTGGCAGGGCGATGTCGTGCCTTCGGCCACCAACCAGACGATCCAGGTGCCGCGCGCCAGCAACCGCGACGGCAGCAGCATCACCGGACCGCTCGTCATCCGCATCCTCGAGCAGAGCGGCAACACCGCAGCCCTGACCATTCCGCGTGCGACGCCGTCCCCGTATCCGGCGGCGACGCTCGACACGACGAAGGCGACGCTCGTGTCGGCCGTGTCGGAGAGCGTCACGGGCGTCAAGAGCGGGCTGGTCAAGATCCCGTCGACCGACTGGGCGTTCGCGACGTGCGAGAAGACGCCGTTTCCCGGGACGCCGGATCCGGCGTCCATCTGCCTGAAGAACGGCTTCAGCCCGGCGCTCCTGTACGAGCTGCAGTACACGGTGAAGGATCCGCTCGTGCTCGGCATCGGCTTCGCGGCGACGCGCGATCTCAACTCGTTCCTCCGTTACGAGAAGAAGGATGACGCCGGCACGCCGAATCCCGTTGCCTCGGCTGTACGGTGGGCGGTCTCGGAGGGGAGCTCGCAATCGGGCACGTTCCTGCGCGCGTTCATCCGGCTCGGCTTCAACCAGGACGAGCAGGGACGACTGGTGTGGGAGGGCAGCAATCCGAACATCGCCTCGCGGGTGCTCGACATGAACCGCCGGTTCGCGGTGCCGGGCGGCGCCGTCGACTTCTACGAGCTCGGCACCGAAGCGCCGGTCTGGTGGGAAGACTGGAACGACGCCCCGCGGGGACGCGGCACCTCGGGATTGCTCGATCGCTGCCGCGCCACCAACAGCTGCCCGAAGATCATGGAGACGTTCGGCAGCAGCGAGATCTGGACGCTGCGCGCCTCGTTCATGCTCGTCGGCACCGACGCGAAGGCCGACATTCCGATTCCCGACAATGTTCGTCGCTACTACTTCGCCGGCGTCACGCACGGGGGCGGCCGCGGCGGATTCACCACGGCCGTGACCAAGAACGAGGATTGCGAGCTGGCGGTGAATCCTGCGCCGAGCGCGCCCATGCGCGCCGCGATCATGAAGGCGTTCATCGGCTGGGTCACGAAGGGCACGCCGATGCCGCCCAGCCGGTACCCGACGATTGCGGACGGGATGCTGGTGGAGGACACGCTTGCGGCGATGGGGTTCCCGAAGGTCCCCGGACGGCCGTCACCCGAGCATCTCGTCCATCCGCTGCTCGACTACGACCTCGGGCCGCACTTCAAGTATCAGGATGCGTCAGGCTTTCTCGCAGCCGCGCCGAAGTTGAAGCAATCGCTGCCGCAGCGTGTGGTCAGGGTCGACGCGGACGGCAACGAGGTCTTCGGCATCAAGTCGCCGCTGCAGAGCGCCCCGCTCGGCACGTATACGGGCTGGAACGTCACCGCATCGGGGCCGCTCAAGGGACACGTCTGCGGCAACAGCGGCGGGTTCATCCCGTTCGCGAAGACGAAGGCCGAGCGGAGCGCGAGCGGCGATCCGCGGCCGTCGCTGGAGGAGCGGTACCGTTCGCACGACGAATACGTGGAGCTGGTGCGCAAGGCCTCGGGCAAGTTAGTACAGGAAGGGTATCTGCTGCCGCATGACGCCGACGCCATGGTCAAGCAAGCCGCGGCAAGCGACGTCCTGCGCTGACCGCCCTTCCTGGCGTCGCGACCGGGCGGAACAGAATTGGTGTCCGATGGGTTTCCGCGCGAGCGTACGACACGTCGCAGCCGCGGCGCTGGTTGGCGTCGTGCTACCGGCGTGCGACGAGCCGATGTCCTCGACGGGCCCCGGTTCGTCGGCCGCGACCGTCCGCATCGTCTTCCTCGGCTCGACGACGCGGCGTGCTGACTTGCAGGCGTCCGCGCTGGCGTGCGCCGACGGCGCCGGCGCTACGCACATCCATCCGAGCTGGCGCAGCTTCGCGGCCATCCCGCTGCGGCCCGTTCCGCCGGATCGGTACGAGATCGTCCTCGACGACGTGCCGTTCGATATGCGCGTGACGTTCCGGATCAACGATCAGAACTCGTGCGACCAGAATCCGACCGGCGCGGTGACGCGCAACGTGCTGGTGAACGACGTCCGGGTGGTCCAGAACGCGACGACTCCCGGCAACGGCGACGAGCCGGGATATGCGTTCATGGTTGCGCGAAATGGCACGGTCACGCAGTAGCCGCGGACCGGTTGCGCGAGGGTGCGGCATCCGTTACGATCGGTCTTCGCGTCTCACGTCGCCACGGCGTTCGTGGCCACGATCCACCAAATTCCTCAGTAGCTCAACGGCAGAGCATCCGGCTGTTAACCGGAGGGTTGCTGGTTCGAATCCAGCCTGAGGAGCCACCTTTTCGCGATCCGCGGGACAAAAACGGGACAATTCGGCGGAGAACCGCGACGAGTTCAGCCTTGCGACGCGAGTCGCAGCGGCCGTCCGTTGTTGATCCAACTCACCTCCAAGCCTCTTCTGAGCTCTTCGTCCGTGACGTTCAAGTAGCGTTGCGTCTGCTGAATGCTCGCATGGCCGAGCATCAGCTGAATGATGCGGATGTCGACGCCGTCCGCTAGCAGCCGACAGGCGCCTTCGTGCCGCAGGTCGTGCCATCGCAGGTCGATTCGTTGCACCTGCTGTCGGTTCCATTCCGCTCCCTCCTTTCCTTGTTTGGGTTCGATGCCGTTGGCCAGGAGCTTCAGTGTCTCCCAGCCTGTTTGAAGCGTCGGCTGGTAAGTGCCATGTGTGCTCCCGAACACAAATGCGTCGGGCCCGAGCGTGTCACGCCGCTTCAGGATGGCCGCCAATCGTCCCTTCGGGTTGAAGGGGATGCGACGGTTCTCCCTGTCTTTCGCGGTGGCGCCGGGAATGCCGATCTGGCACGTG
>Ga0070698_100009251_pt1 | contig 10570 bp, 8 predicted proteins | sample KBSK1502metaG_FD_65477 | JGI IMG/M metagenome (GOLD analysis project Ga0070698, IMG submission 65477) | Corn, switchgrass and miscanthus rhizosphere microbial communities from Kellogg Biological Station, Michigan, USA - KBS K1-50-2 metaG | ecosystem: Host-associated > Plants > Roots >... | reverse complement strand
AGCCGCCCCATCCGCAGCACGAGATCACCGATCTCGGTCACCACCGGCGACGACCGGCCCCGGGTCTCGGTGGTTAGCCCTGCCCACGAGCCGCCGACCTGGCGCCACGCCGCCCACGACCGGGCCACCGCGTCGGCCGCGGCCCGCAGGTGCACGTCGTCCATCGGCAGGCCGCCGAGCTGGCCGGGATGCCCCGACAGTGACCGCAGGAGCAGTTCGCTCGTGTGCCCGGTGACCGCGGCAGCTATCGCGGTCCATCGCCAGCTGTCTGCCGTGGCAGGCGCCCGGCGCGCCCGCTCCGCATGCCGGTGTTGGCTAGCCGCCGCAGCTCGTGGCAGGTGGCGTGCTCCAGCCCGGCCCGGCGGCGGGCGCCGTCCAGGATCTCATCCAGCCCCTCCGCCGACAGCGGCAGCCCGCGCCGCGGCCCCTTCAGCACCACGAACACCCGGCTCGTGGGCGCCCTGGCCGGCCGTTCGTCGTGCAGGTAATCACCGAGCACGTCGAAGAACCGGTTCGCGGCCGGGACGATCCGGTGATGGCCGCCCTTGCCCTCCACCACCAGCCGCCGGTCAGTGACCTGCACGTCCTCGAACCGCAGCCCCAGCACCTCGCACCGGCGCAGCCCGGCCAGCAGCATCGCCAGTACCATCGCCCGGTCCCGGTGCGTGCGCAGCGCGCCGACCAGCCGGTCCGCCTCCTCTGACGGCAAGATCCGCGGCAGGGTCCGCGGCACCCGCACCAGCGGCACCGTCCGCGATCTCTTCGTCCCGCCCTGCCGCCGGGTGGACAGGCCGCGCGGCACCGGGTTGGCCCGGACCGGAGTGTCGCCCCACGCCACCAGGTACGCATACAGGCCCGACACCGTCACCGCGCTGATCAGCCAGGAACTCGAACACGTCCGCCGACCGCCGCGACATGGTGGCGTGGGCACTGCGCTCACGAGCCTCGCGCGGCTGACCGCAGCAGCGCGGCCGCCTGCTGTTCGGTCAGCGCCCGGCCAGCGGCCAGCTCCATGTTCCAGTCTTCAGGTGCGGTGGCCGCCCGGGCGGGAGCCAGGAAATGCTCAAGTACGTCGGCGTCGGGTTGTGATGCCGGCATGCCAGCTTTGTGCCGCATGGTTTCTGCAGCGCCGGTGAGGCGGGCCGCCTGTCGGCAGTCGCCAAGCTCGGCGGCGATGGCGGCGGACAGCTCCAGGGCGTCGATCAAGAACTCGGTATCGCCGGAGCTGGTGATGTAGCCGAGCGTGCTGGACAACGACTCCTTGGCCTCCCGGACGCGGTCGACGAACAGCCTGTTCAAGGCCAGCGACAGCTGGATAATGGCCACCCGCATCACGTCTCCGCGCTTTCGGATTAGCGGGAGCGCCTCCTCCAGCAACTGCGCGGCGCGGTCGTGATTGCCCGCAACATTTTCTACCTGGCCCAGGTTCGCCAGGGCCACGCCGAGCCCTGCCTCGCTGCCAATCTGGCGCGAGATCGAGGCGCTGTCCTCCAGCAAGGACCGCGCGGTGTCGAGGTCGCCAAGGTGAAGGTGGGTGCCGCCCAGGCTGTTGAGCTCTCGTACCTGCTCGCCGAGTTCGCCCAGATCACGCCAGATGGCCAGGCTGCGCTCGAACAGTTCGAGCGCGTTACTGAGCTCGGCTTGCTGAAACAGCAGCATCCCCAGCCAGTGCGCCATCCGGGCCACAGGGGCTCCAGCGTCACCGGCGATCAGCCTGATCGCCCGCTGCAGCCACCGCCGCCCCTCGGTGGCATGACCATGCTGGTACCAGAACGGGGCTAGCGCCTGGACCAGCCGCAAGCCGACGGACGTCCGTTCGCCGCCGGTGGGCTCCCCGGCTGTGGTTTCCAGCGACCAGCTCAGTGCGGCGCGCAGGTTGCCGTGCTCGGCCTCCAGCCGGTCCAGCGTCGCCAGCTGCGCCGACCCGGTCAGCTGCTCCTGCACGCGTTCGGCGAACACGGCGTGGTAGGCCGCGTGCCGGCGGCGTGCCTCGTCGAGCTCGCCGGCCTCCGCGAGGCGGTCCAGCGCGAAGTCGCGGATGGTCTCCAGCATCCCCAGGCGCGGCTCGCCGTCGGTATCCTCGGTCACTGTGATCAGGCTGAGGTCCTGCAGCTCGGCGGCCAGTTCCAGCGGGTCGGACGCAGCCGCTGCGCCGCCATCGGGTATGCCGGCCGCGGCGACCGCGGCCAGCGCGTCCAGGCCGCAGCCCCCGGCGAACACGCCCATCCGGCGGAACACCGCAGCCAGCGGCGGGCTCAGCAGCTCGTAGCTCCACGCGATCGTGTCGTGCAGCGTCTGCTGGCGCTGTGGCCGGCCCGCGTCGGCGGCGGCCAGGGGCAGGCCGTGGCCGAGCCTGGCCAGCAGCGCCGTGGGCGAGAGCAGCCTGGCGCGGGACGCCGCCAGCTCGATCGCCAGCGGCAGCCCGTCCAGCCGCGCGCAGATCGCCGCGACCTCGGCGGCGTTGCCCTCGGTGATCGTGAAGCCGGGCCGCACGAGCTGCGCCTGCTGAGCGAACAGCCGCGCCGCTCCTGATTCCGCCACCTGCGCGGCGCCGGCGCCTTCCGGGACGGTCAGCGGCGGCACCGGCAGCTCATGTTCGCCGAGCACATGCAGCGGGCGCCGGGACGTCGCCAAGATCACCAGCTCCGGCGCGGCCGCCAGCAGCGCTGCCACCGCCGACGCTGCGCCGTCCAGCTGCTCGAGATTGTCCAGCACCAGCAGCGTGCGGCGCTTCTGCAGGTACCCTGTCACCACCTCCGCGTCCGGCCCGTCGCCGGTCACGTCCAGGCTGGCGGCGATCGCCTTCCACATCACCTCGGCGGCGCGGACCGGCGCCAGCGGGACGAAGTAGCCGCCGTGCGGGAACGCCTCGTGCAGCCAGGCGGCGGCGGCAAGGGCCAGCCGGGTCTTGCCGACGCCACCCGGGCCGGTCAGCGTCACCAGCCGGATGCCCGGGCGGGCGACGGTGGCGCGCAGGGCCGCCAGCTCGGCGCCGCGCCCGACCAGCGGGGTCACCGGCACCGGGAAGCTGGTGGGCGCGCCCAGGCTGCGCAGCGGCGGGAACCGCCCCGGCAGGCCCGCGGCGGCGAGCTGGAAGATGTGTTCCGGCGCCTCGATGTCCTTCAGCCGGTGGAAACCCAGGTCGCGGAAGGACACTTCGGACGGGAGATGCTGGGCGGCCAGCAGCCGCGTCGCGTCCGACGCCACCACCTGCCCGCCGTGCGCGGCCGCCGCGATCCGCGCCGCCCGGTGCACGTCCAGCCCAATGTAGCCGTCCTCGTGCCGGGCCGGCTCGCCGGTGTGCAGGCCCATCCGGACCCGCAGGCTGACGCCGCCTGGCCAGTCATAGCCGGCCAGGCCGAGCTGCGCCGCCACGCAGCTCCAGACCGCGCCGGCGGCGGAGGGAAACACGACGAAGAAACTGTCCCCCTCGGTGCCCATCTCATAGCCGCCGGATTCGGCGAAGGCGGTGCGCAGGATCGCCCGCTGGGCCGACAGCGCATCGCCGTACCGGTCGCCCAGACGGCTCAGCAGCGCGGTCGAACCCTCCACGTCGCTGAACAGCATCGTGACGGTCCCCGTGGGGAGTTCGCCCATGCACCGATTATCCGCCGGGAGCGGGTGTCACCGGGAGCGGCGCGGACGCCGTGATCTGACGATCGAGACCCGCGGCGCCGGGCGCTGAGCCGCAAGCCCCGCGAGGTTCCTCACCTCAGGCGCTTGACCTGTTCACGGAATGTGTCTGACGAAGGTCCTGCGGCCTGGTCAGATCCGCGGCGGGAGTGTCGATCTGCCTGTGAGTCTGGGTCGGTTCCGAGGTGGCCAGGAGGGCCGCGTCCTGCAGGCCACCCGGGATGTGCCTGTCATTAAGCCTTAGAGTCGGTCCTTGAGCCGGACCTGCATCGTCAATCCTTGGTCGGCCAGCCGCCGCTACCGTGGCGAATCGTGCTCACCAGCAGGTTCGCATCCTGGAACAACGTGCCGCGCTCAGGCCCGGCTCGAGGCGGCGGTGCTTTGCGGAGAGCGGACGTGCACTCCGTTCAGCCAGCGTCCCGCGCGGGTCAGGTTGTCGGTCGCGGCGCTGGTCAGGCTGTGGTTTCGCTCCTCCCGGCGGATCGCAAGGCTCACCACGCCGATGATCCCGGCGATCACCCCGGCGGTGAACAGGCCGATTGCTCCGAGTGCGATCAGGGTGGCCATGGCGGATCTCCGTTTCCTCGCGGCTTGCTGGTCTTCGAACCGGCCAGCTACCGTCAGGCTGCCTGACCGGGAGCTAGCCGTCAGTCATCCGGCGGACACGGCCGATGTCAGCTTGCCGACACCTGGTCTCCGGCGAACCGGCTCAGCGCCGCGGGCTGCTTAACGGCCGCGGCCCGAGCATGCACTTCGATCCAGCCTCGTCGCTCGAAACCGCGCAGCGCGGCGTTCACGCTCTGCCGGGTGCCGCCGACCTGGTGCGCGAGCTCTTCCTGGCGCAGGCTGAGCCGGATCACGCCGTCCGCGCCTCTGGGCTGGGCGAGCAGGACCTTCGCGACGCGGCGCGGCAGGTCCAGGAAGACCAGGTCCGATGCCGCGTCGGTGAGCCGTCGCAGGGTGGCCGCGATCGAGTTCGTCAGCGCCTGCGCCGCGGCCGGCACGCGCGCGCAGACGTCCTGGACCGTCTCGCGGGGGATGAAGAGCAACTGGCACGCGTCCAGCGTCTCGGCGTCGGCCGACCGGGGACCGCCGTCGGCGACGCTCAGCTCGCCGATCGAGCCGCCCGGCGGGACGATCGTCAGTGTCAGCTCGCCGCCGTCCGCCGAGCGGACCACGACCTTGACCCGGCCGGAGATCACGACGATCAGCGTGTCGCCCGGATCACCCTGAGTGAACACGACCTGAGACCGGCGGAAGGCCCGCAGCCGGGATGCCGCGGCGACCGCTTCGAGGTCCTCCTGCGGCAGCGAGCGCAGCAACTCGGTCCGGCGCAAGATGCCGGTCACGTCAGTGGTCACTGCCGACCCCTCGAGCCCGGCGCCTGATACAGGCGGCGTAATGACCCGATGCTACGCGCACAGCCTCTGGCGGCGGCAGGCCTTCCGGGCCGCGCCAGGGCCTCGCGGCGATAATCGGGGAGGGCGGATGCTCCCCACGGGGACCATCACGATGCTTTGAGCGAAATCGAGGGTTCCACGAGACTGCTCGGCCGTCTCGGCAACCTGTACGGCGAGGCGCTGTCCGCCCACCGCGCCAGGGCGGCCGCCGCGGCCGAGGCGTGGGACGCCGAGCTGGCCGCGGGCCGCGCCCTCAGCCAGCTGGAGGCTGTCGCGCTCCTCGCCTCGTCTATCTCAGGCATGTAGGGCGGCTCGCATCTCACGCGCGTAGGGCGGCCCGGTTGGTCCGGGCCGCCCTGCGGCTGATCTTCGACGGAGGCCGTGGTCTCGGCTGGCTGTCAGGAGACGTTCAGCGCGTTGCCGTCCTCGAAGAAGCTGGTGTTGCAGCCGCCTCCGAGGGTCTGCTTGCCGGTGAACTTCAGCTTGATCGTCTGGCCGGTGAAGCGGTTCAGCGAGGTGATGTTCTGGGTGTGGTGGCCGGTGGTGTTCAGGTTGGACAGCTGGCCCAGCGTGGCGAGCGCGACGCCGCTGGGGTTCAGCACCTGGACCTTGAACGTGTCGTAGGCCTTGTCCGGCGGGTCGTTCGTGGCGATGTCGAGCCAGAAGGTGAGGCTGGCGTTCTTGCAGGTGGACGGGATGGTGACGGTCTGGGTCAGCTTGTCGGTGTGCAGCGTGCCGTAACCGTCGAACCAGGCCAGCCAGGAGCCGGGGTGCGCCGGGACGCCCTCTGAGGTGTTGGCCAGCACGTGGCTGGTCGCGGTCCACGGCGCGATGCGGCCGGTCTCAAAGCCCGGGTTGCCGGGCAGCTGGGCCGGGGTGCAGCCGCTGCTGCCGGGGCTGATCGTCCAGGTGAACGACGCTGACCCGCTGGCGCCGGTGGCGCCGGCAGCGGTCACGGTCACGCTGCTCGTCTGCGTGGTGGCCGGGGTGCCGGAGATCAGCCCGGTCGAGGAGCTGATCGACAGCCCGGCCGGCAGCCCGCTGGCGCTGCAGGTCAGCGCCTGCCCGGACGCCGGGCCGGTGGCGTGGATCTGCAGGCTCACCGCGGCGCCCACCGTGCCGGCCTGGCTGCCCGGGCTGGTCACCGTCACCGTGCTGGCCGGGTCGACCGTCCGGGTGAAGGACGCTGACCCGCTGGCGCCGGTGGCGTCGGTGGCGGTCACGGTCACGCTGCTGGTCTGTGCGGTGGCCGGGGCGCCGGAGATCAGGCCGGTCGAGGAGCTGAGCGACAGCCCGGCGGGCAGCCCGCTGGCGCTGTAGGTCAGCGCCTGCCCGGAGGCCGAGCCGGTGGCGCTGACCTGCACGCTGGCTGGCGTGCCCACGGTGCCGGCCGGGCTGCCGGGCTGGACACCGTGACGGTGCTGGGGCTGCCGTTGGTGACGATCGCGTGGCTGGCCTCGCAGTCGCCCGCGCCGCCAGCGCCGTCGTTAGACCAGGTGGCCTGGACGGCGAAGCTGCCGGTGGTCAGCGAGAGGTCGAACATCCCGCCGGGAGTGCCGGGGAAGACCCACGCGCACTTGTCACCGGTTTCCGGGCCGGCCGAGCCGGTCCAGCCGCCGGGATCGCCGGGCACGACCGGCGGGTTCTGGTCGGTGATCGTCTCGGCGTGCTCGTGGCCTCCGGCGATCGACACGCCGTCCAGGGTGCCGTCGAGGTTCACGGCGTACTGCCCGCAGGTGGTGCCCGCGTCTGGGACGTAGGGGAAGTTGGTGAACGCGACGTCGCCGTACGGCGAGGCCACCGCGCCGCCGGACAGGGTCGTGTCGCCGTTGTAGTCGTGCCAGGCGCCGAACCCGCCGGTCAGCCAGTTGTCCGGGTTGGTGCCGGCCGGCGAGAGGATCACGTACTGGGCATCCCGGTTCGGCGCCGCGCTGGTGCTGCCGAAGTGGGCCGCGGCCTTGACCGCCTCCACGCCGAGGTCGTGGCCGGTGGCTGTCTGCGGCGAGGGGGCGCTCTCGTCGGCCCAGACCCCGGCCAGCGCGCCGCCGGTGGGGTAGGCGACGTGCTCGGTGTTGCCGGCCGGGCAGGACTGGGCGCCGGTCGCGACGCCGTCGCAGTACTGCGCCACCACACCGGACCACAGCTCGCCGCCGGCGCCCAGGCCCTTGAAGAACTCCTGCAGGCAGGGCGCCTCGCCGGCGGGGTCACCGGCGAGGTTGAGGTCGCCGTTGGCGCCGGTGCCCTGGGTGCCCCACTGGGAGCCGTACAAGACCAGGTAGACCTTCTCATGGCCGGTGGTGACGCCGATCCCGCCGCCGCCGCCGTAGCTCAGGTCGCTGGCCGAGAGGGCGGGCGCCATGCCCGGGTGAGCGCGTGCCCACTGGCGCATCTTCTTCAGCTGCGGGATGGCCGGCAGCACGCCGTGCCGGCAGGGGTGGTGGCAGGCGGGCGAGTACGGGTTGGTCACCGCGGGCGCGTGAGCGACGGAGGCCTGTGCCGCGGTGGCCTGGATCCCGTCAGCAGGGTCGCGGCACCGAACATGACAGCGCCACCGCGGACGGCAAGCCGCCGGATGAGGGTGGGGGTTTTCATGACATCTTCTCCACCGCCGGCCCGGCCAGGCTGGCACGCGGCTGACATCACCCCCTCCGGCAGCGGGATGGCCGTCAGTCACGCAGCGGACACCGCGAATGTCAGCTTGCCGACACTCCGTTGCCGGAACCGGGCAGGTTCACGAGCGGTCACGTTCACAAGGCGACTAGCGAGCAGAACGGATCAGGGCGTCGACCCGCAGTTGAATCGACCCCGAAGGAAAGGGGCGAACGTTAGCGGTCATGGTGTTAGCCAGCGCGGATGGGAAGGGTCAGGGACACGCGGGTCAGCGTCATGGACCCGGGCAGGTTGTCCGGCCGCCAGGTGGGCGAGTCGTCGGTGGTGAGCTCCAGCTTGAGCTGGTGCCCGGCACCGAGCGACCAGGCGGCCGGCCACAGCTCGAACGCGAGCCTGGTCGCCTGGCCGGTCGCCGGGGCGGTCAGCCGGTAGACGCCGCGGGTGATCAGCGCCTGCTGCCCGGTCGCCGGGTCGACGTCCCACAGCCGGGCGGCGAGCTCGGCGTCGGTGCCGGTCAGCGCGACGCTCACCCGGACCACCGGGGATCCGGCCAGGGTGACCGACGCCTGCGGCGACCACGTCCAAGCGGCGACCCCAGAGTCGGTGGTGGTGTTCATGATCCGGCAGCCGCCGGCGGTGCCGGGCAGCGCGCCGCCCGCGACGGGGTCGGTCCCGACCGCCTCGGGGCCGGGCACGGGAGACGGCACGTTCGTCACCGTGGCCGCGGCGGAGCTGGTCAGCCGCAGCTGCCCGGTGGCCAGCGCGGGGAACGACGCCGCGGTGTAGCTGGCGACCTGCTGCCCGGGCAGGCAGCCGGTCGTGGTCACGGTGAACCTGGGCAGCTGCGGCTGCTGGCCGACCAGCACCGCCGACAGGAACGCGTTGGCCTCGTCGTTGACCGACGTCCACAGCGCCGGGGGGTTCGCCGCGTAGGCGTGCCCGAGGTCGCCCAGCGCGGTCCACACCGGGTAGCCCGGGTACGCGGCGGTCAGCTTGTTCACCATCTGCAGCAGCTGGATGGCGGGGAACAGCGGGTCGGTAACCCCCTGCATGGCGAACACGGGGACCTGGGCGGATGGCGGTGGCACCGGCAGGTAGTAGGGCGACCGGTAGGTCTGCAGCTGGCTGAGCGCCTGGGCGACCAGCGGGTCGGACTGGGCCGTCGGCTCGCCGGCGCTGATCGCGGCGAACCAGCCCGGCAGGTCGGCGGTCGGGTCGCTGGCCCCGGCGTACTGGGCGGTGGCCGCCCCGTCGGCGAACAGCGCGGCGGTGTAGCTCTGCTTCTCCACGCCGTACGGCGTCTCGTGCGGCCCGGGCTGCGGCGCGCCGCCGTACCCGTCGGACGCCCGGCCGTTGTCGACCAGCGCCTGCGCCAGGTCGGTCCAGCCGAACTGGGGCACCGCCGCGGCCAGGCGGATGCGGACGCCGGCTGGCGAGCGCCACTGCTGCAGGGTCCCGTCGGGGAGCATGACCTTGCCCTGGCTGAGCGCGAGCAGCCAGCTCTGCCCGGCGCCGTAGGAGTCGCCGGTCACGACCACCTTCCACGGATCCGCGATCCCGGCGTCGACCAGGAGCCCGGTCAGGTACTGCGTGTCATGGATCTCCCAGCGCCGGTCGGCCAGATGGGTCCAGCTGGCCTTTCCCTGGCACGCCGGGTCGGTGGCGTAGCTGTAGCCGGTGGACGGGTCTTGGCCGCAGGATCGGTGGAAGCCGCGCGCCGTGTAGTTCAGCACCGCGTCGCCCTGCGCGGCGAACCAGGCGTTGTTCCAGTGCCAGGTGTTCGTGCCGTTGCCATCCAGCGTGGCGGACTCGAAGTCGGTCTTGGACAGCCCCCACCCGTGCAGCATGACGATCAGCGGCAGCGGGCCCTGCGCGGTCGCGGGCAGCGTCAGGTCGGCGTCCAGCGGGGTGCCGTCGAAGCTCGGCACCAGGCCCGTGCACACGGCATAGGCCGCGCCGCCCGGCGGGGCCGCGTAGGCGGTGCCGGTCATCCCGAGCGGGCACGCCGGCACCTGGGCGGGCGCCGCGGCCCGCGCGGACGCCGTCGTCGCGGCCAGCGCCACGGTCATCACCGCGGCCAGCACGCCGCGCCTGCTGGTCACTAACGTCTTTGGCCGCATCCGGACCTCCGCGGTGCTCGCCGTGAAGTTAGCCGTCGGTCAGTTACCCGCCGGTCGGATCTTGACACATCGGGCAGCCCGATTAATACTACTCGCCAGTAACCAGGGAGGCCCGCCATGCGACCAGCCCGTCGCTACTCCCGGGGGACCTTGCTCACCGCCGCGGTGGCCCTGTGCCTGGCGGGGACCGCCGCGCCGCCCGCCCAGGCGGGAGCCACCGCGCCCGCCGGCACCGCGCCGCAGGTGCTCCTCGTCGGCAGCTACCAAGGCATCGCCGGCGGCTACGCCACGGTCCCCGCGGCTCTGGCCGCGGCCCGCCCGGGCGACTGGATCCTCGTCGGCCCCGGCGACTACAAGGCGGCCCCGTACGGCGGCGCCACCGCCGGGTCCGGCGGCACCCCCGCACCCGCCGGGGTATTCATCACCACCCCCGGCATCCACCTGCGCGGGATGGACCGCAACACCGTGATCATCGACGGCACCCGGCCCGGCTCGCCCGCGTGCTCGGCCCGCCGGGCGGACCAGCAGGTCTCCGCGACCGGCGCCAACGGCATCGAGGTCTACCAGGCGAGCGGCGTAGCGGATCAGGATCGGGCAGCCAGCCACGGCGTTGCCGTTGCGCTGGTAGCCGACCCCGGCTGCTTCCTCCATGCCGTGCAGTGCCACGTTCATGATCAACGGGCTGAGCACGCCCCCAACGAAGTTGGCAACCTGGCTGATTGTCACCCTCCGTATCAGGCTGGCTGTCGCGCTGGGTGACTCTGGTGCTGTCTGTGCGGGTGGGTATGCGGTGCCGGATCGTGATCT
>Ga0070698_100009250_pt1 | contig 10571 bp, 8 predicted proteins | sample KBSK1502metaG_FD_65477 | JGI IMG/M metagenome (GOLD analysis project Ga0070698, IMG submission 65477) | Corn, switchgrass and miscanthus rhizosphere microbial communities from Kellogg Biological Station, Michigan, USA - KBS K1-50-2 metaG | ecosystem: Host-associated > Plants > Roots >... | reverse complement strand
CTTCGTGTGGGTCGCCGACCACATCGAGCCGTGATTCACCGCCGTTGGCCGATGCAATCATTACATGGCTCAAGCTCGCAACCACCGGCTCGCTGAAGAGGAAACGCGCAGCCGCCGGACTTGTCGAGAGTTGAGCTCCATTCGACGGTGTGCTCGACAAAAGCGATGCATGTGCACTCGCGCTCTCGAAAGGAGATGCGACGAGTGCAAATCCAGTGGCGATCGCCAGCGCCCACGTTCGGGCGCCGGCAATCGCGTCAGTCATCAACGCTGCCAGCGGAATCCAGCATAGAACGAGCGCGCATCAGCGGGCTCGTAATAATTCCCCGCAGCGTTGTCCACCTGAACCGATGCGGAATATCTGCGGTTGGTCAGGTTCTGTCCCGCGACGAATGCAGTCAATCCGGTGCTTGTCGATGCCCACTCGGCGCGGATGCCAAGCGTGTTCCACGCATCGTTATGCGCCGTGTTCCTGCTGTCTACGAAGTACGCCTTGGGGACAATTTCGAACGATGGCGCAACCGAGAAACCCGACGGATGCCAGTACTTGAGCTCCATGCTTCCGTGGTGACGCGGTGCTCCCGGAATGTCATTTCCGTCGTAGGTCGAATCATCGACGAAAGTGAAACGCGAGTAAGTGTAGGCGAAGCGCGCTTCGATGTGATCTCGAATTTCGCCTCGCATGAACACGCCGCCGGGAAGCTGATAGACCGCGCCCGCTTCGAGTCCAGCATGACGCGTCTGCGGCGAGTTCCTGTATGTTGGAACCGTGAAGGGCGCATTCGGGAATGGCTTCACGTTGATGTTGAGAATCTCATTCTTCAGCTCGACGTCAAACGCTGAGACATCCCACGCAAGACCAAAACGACGTCCTCTCGCACCGAGCTCGTACTGCCAGGCACTCTGGCCCTCGAGCTTGATGAATCCGGGAATTGCAAGACTGTTGAGCTCGAGCAGAAGTGGCGGCTCGTAGGTGCGACTCGCATTTCCGAATAGCTGTGTGTTGGACGGAAGCGAGTACGTGAAGCCTGCGCGCGGTGTAATCGGCTTGAAAGTTCGCTTGTCGGACTGATCACCGTTGGCAAGGAAGAAATCCTTCGTCTTGCGCGTCGTATTCTCCAGGCGTGCGCCAAGCACGGCTGCAAACTTCGGAGTAAGGTTGAGAACGTCCTCCACGTAAACCGCGCTTGTCGCGACTCGATCCTTCTGGTTCTTTGTCAGCGCTCCATGCTCGCCCTTTACGTTCTGATACTGGCGATTGTCCATGTTCTCGTTAGCGTACTGAAGTCCGAGAGTAAAACGATTCGCGAGCGCTGATATCGGCGCGACGTTCTCATAGCGGGCTTCGACACCAGCATCGCGGCTGATCTGTGAGATCACCTCGAAGATCGGATGATCGATGTCGCGATACTGGAGGTATGGACTTATGTCGACTCGCTGATTCGCTGAGAGCTGCGAGCGAATCTGCAGCCCGACATGATGCAGGTCGTAGTCTCTTCCCCACTTGTTGGTGACGTTGTTCGCAATGGCACTGCGCGGAGCGTTCTCGAGTGTCGCCCGATTCACAGATCCGGGAAGATGCTCTTCAACATGTCCGAAGAAATAGAAGATTCTGGAATCGAGCTTCGGCGAGAGCGTGACGCCGACGTGGAGATTCACCCGATCGCGCTGCTGATCGGACCAGTCGCGATATCCATCGAGAGAAGTTCGCGCGTAGCTGGCGTAGTAATCGAGTCCCTTTCTGGCTTTCCCTGACTCCAGCTGCGCCTTGTAGAACCCAAAGCTTCCTCCCTGCGCAAAGGCAGAGATGGGAGAGGATGTGTATCCCGTCTTGGTTGTGAGATTGATCGCGCCTCCCAGCGTCGACCCGCCATAGCGAAGCGCGTTCGCACCCTTGTAAACCTCGATCGCCTCCGTTGTAAGCAGCTCGAGCGACTCGAAATCTGTAAATCCGTCTGCGTTTCGATACGGCATTCCATTCACGAGGAGGTTAATGCCGCGTGCGTGAAAGTTGTTTCGAAGGCCAGATCCTCGAACCGATATCTGGCTCTCGTCCGCTGCTCCAAAACGTGGCTGGACATATACACCTGGAGTGAAGCCGAGCACGTCTTTGAGATTCGCCTGTCGAGATGCGCGAATGTCGGCAGGCTCGATCAGCGCAACAGCGCCCGGCACCTGCGTGATTCGCTTTCTCGTTTCTGCGAGATCGGTCTTGGTGCCGATTACCGTAACCGCGGCAAGTGCAGTCGCTGCGGGTGAAATCGCGAAACTTGCGCGCGACTGCGCGCCGCTGACGACGTTTACGCTTTGGGACACCGGCCCGTAACCCGACAAGCGAACTTCAACAGTGTGCGTTCCGGGCGATACGTTCTCGACAACGAACCGGCCGGATGCATCGCTTCGCACCGTGAGCTTCGTTCCGTCGAGAAATATTGTTGCGCCTTCCGCCGGACGAGCCGCATCAGATGCGATCACTGTTACGGCTATCGAGCCATTGACTGTACCTTGCGCGGCGAGACTGCCGGCGGTCAGCGCGAATAACAACGCTGCGACGATCTTCATTTCTTCCTCTCTGTATGTGTGCACGCACGCGCACTGTGGGGCGCGTGAGTGATTGCGATTGTGTGGATTCCTAGGCGGTGATTACCGCGGGAGGTCCGATCGCGAAGGGAAGAAGGAAGTCAGGCTGTGGAAGCCTGAAAGCTGTGGCGCGAGGAAGATGTGCATCAACAGTTCGTACAGCCGATGCGGCTAGCTGGTGCCCACCTGCCGGAACTGCACTGAACGCAGCTGCAGTACAATCACCCGGACAGCTGCAAAGCGCAGCAGACTTGTCCCTGGATTGGTGATGGCCAGACGCGCCACCGTGATGCCCCGAATGTCCGGAGTGACCCGTTGCGCTGGCGGCAGAATGAACTGGGCACGAATGAACTGATTCCGGCTCGATCATCACGAGCAGGAACCAGATTCCAATGAATGCGGCCAGTGGTCGCCTTACGAGCCCAGGCATAATAGAGAATCTACCCCGTGCTCAGACGTGTTCCAGTAGAACGTTTCAAAGCTTCTTTCGCATCACGGTTGCGGACGCCGGGCACGCACCCTGAAGCTCCGGCGAGCTTTCGAGCTCCCGCGGAACACTCGCACGATCGACGATTTCGAAACCGAATCCAGGGAAATAATTCTCAGCTGTGGTAGTCAACAGATAAATCGCGCGCATTCCCTGACTCTCCGCTTCTCGAATAGCCTCATCCACGAGCCTTCTGCCAATTCCTCGTCCGCGCAATACCTCCGATACCGCGGCGCTTCGCAGGAGCGCATACGGTCCATGCGTTTCAATCGCTACTGAGCCGACAATCTCGCCCATCGCGTCGGCGACAAAGAAGTTCTCGATGCAATCCGAGACTCCTGCCAGAGGAAGCTCCGCCCGAGCGAGAAGTGCGGCAATCGAATCGAGATCCGACGTGGTCGCTTTCCGAACATCGATCGGCCCCTCGTATTGAGGGCAGCACGGACTCAACGGACCACAACAGCTTCCATCCACCGCGCAGGTCGGACCGTGCGTCACATTCCCAGCCACGCGATCACTCCGATTGCAACCACCGCGAGAATCATCAGGGCAATCACAGCTTTTTGTCCCGAGCCTGCGGGCGGCGCTGGATCAGGTTGAAGCATTTCCTTAGTCATCACGTCTCGAATCTGACGCGCAGTTTCCGGCCTCTTCGACGGATCCTTGGAAAGACAGCGCATGATGAGTTTTGTAATTCCTGCAGGAACCTCAGCCGGAACAGCGCTGAGTGGCGGCGGTTCTTCATCGGTGTGCGCTGCGATCATCTGCTGCGGAGTAGATCGCCCCGCAAATGGATGACGCCCGGCGAGCAGTTCGTACGCAATTACTCCCCAGGAATACGCGTCGGATCGTGTATCGGCCTTGCCGCCCTTTGTCTGCTCAGGGGAGACGTAGCGCAGTGACTCTCCGGCGGTCGGCGTTGCATACCTCGATGAATTCGATCGCCTGAGTGCAGTGAAAATCTCGGCAATTCCGAGATCTGCAACGAGTGCAGATCCGCCGCTGATCAGGATGCTGTCAGGCGATAGTCCACCATGCACCACGCCGTGCAGATGCGCATGCGTGAGGCCCGCCGATACGTCGCGAAGAACCGTAAGAGAATCGCGCACTTCAATGCGGCCGCCTCGCGACAGTCGCGTACGGAGTGTGCGACTATCGATGTCGGGAGAGATCCAGAAAAATGTGTCGCCTTCACTTCCCGCTCGAACAATAGGTACGAGGTTCGGATGTTGAATCCGCCGCGCTGCGAGATCCGCATCGCTGACCGGCACTCGTCCGCCGATTTCGCCGATGGAGACTGTTTTTATTTCGACATTGGACCCGTCTGCTTTGGAACGCGCTGCATACGCATGAAACCCAGCCGGCTGGGGCATCTCGCGAACGATGAGATACCCGGAGCCGAGCGCGTGATCGAGATCCTGTAATGCCGTGGAATCCGCCATTGGCGGAAGATAACTCGGCGGCCTAGAAGGCCGCCGTAATCGAGAGCCTCGCTTCTCGCGGAGAACCCGGCGAAATGTTGTTGTTGCCGTTCGCCGTCGGGAAATACTTCACGTTGAAGATGTTCTCGACATTGACCTGGGCCCTCAGACCGAAGCCGATGCCGGCGAACAGCGCTCCGTCGAACCTGGTGAATGCCGGCAGCGTCACCTTGTTGTCGATTGCTGCAAAGACTTCGGATTGACGAATGACGCCAATCGCCCCGGCGAGCCGCTTCGTGAATGAGTACTTGTTCCACAGCGACAAAGTCGACTCCGGCACGAGCGGCGTCCGCGCACCACTCGGCGATGAGGCTGTCGCATGTGTGATCTTCGCCGACTGTCTGGCTGCGCCCGCAGCAATCTCCCATGCCGGCGTAACGTTGCCTGAAGCACCGACCTCGATGCCCTGGCTTCGTTGCGCTCCAGTCTGGATGATGTTCGCGGGATCAGTGGGATCAACCGAGCGCGTATTGGTGCGATCCAGTCGATATGCGGCAGCAGTGAGAGCGAGACGCTCCGCAACATCCCATTTTGCTCCCGCCTCGTAATTCGTGAATCTCTCCGGCTCGAGAGCGCGTGTGATGTCGGTCAAAGTCGTGAACTGATCGCCTGATCCCGGAAGGAACGATACGCTGTAATTCGCGTAGACCGATGCCGCCTCGACCGGCTTCATCACTAAGCCCAAACGCGGGGACAGCATTGCATCCGTTCTGCGTCGGCCGGTGGAAGCCCGATTGTCCGTGAAGTCGATTGCGACGCGCTCGTATCTCGCGCCCGCAATGAAACGCAGCCGCTCTGAAATCGAAATCTGATCCTGAACGTAGAGAGACGACGTGAGCACAGTCGTCTCGTTGTCCGCGTCCGATGCGCTCTGCCGGAATGCCAGGTCGCCTCGATACGAGGGGTCACTCAGCGGCACGAGAACGGTCGTCGCAGAGCCGAAGTATCCGGTATTCCGAACGTTGTCAGTGGATTGCCGGCCGACCTCAGCTCCAACCAGAAGATCGTGGAGAACACCACCAGTGCGCGAGGAAAACGTCGCGTCAGTTTGATTGAAGATGTTCCTTCTGCCTATCCCGTGGTTATACGCGGAGAGAGTGGCCTGAGATGCCGTCGCGGCTGAGGGGTAGATGTTCTGATAGAACTTGTCGTAGTCCGAGAAGCGGGTGTGATTCCGCAGCTGGAGCGAGCCTGCATCGTGTGAAAGCGTAGCCGAAGCTGTGTTCACTCCGATTCGCGCGAAGCTTTTGTCAGCACTTCCAAAAAATGTTGCGGGATCTGTCTCTACTGGCTCGCCCTTGAACGATGGGATTCCGCGGTCCGCTGTGCGGCGGTCGCGAAAATACTCATAGCCCACCGAGAACCGCGTACTGCGGGATTCATTCGCGAGCGAAAGCGTCGGATTGATTCCCGATCTCTCGAGTGAAACCCCGTTCCGGAAAAGATCGGAGCGCTCGTAGACCGTGTTGAGCCTTGCAGCAGCGAAGGGTGACATCTTCTGCTGGAGATCGGCCGCAATGCGTCGCTCGCCGAACGTACCGCCTTCAGCGGTCACCTCACGATGAGTGAGCCAGTGGGCTTCCTTGGTGACGCGATTCAGAATTCCACCGCCACCGCCGCGCCCGAAAACCATCGCGTTCGAGCCCTTCAGCGCTTCCATTCTCTCCAGGTTGTAGAGGTCCCTGAAGTACTGCGCGTCATCGCGCGCACCGTCGACGAAGAAATCAGCCGTCGTCGAATTACCGCGAATAGTCGGCTGATCGCGATTGCCCTCGCCCTGCCCCATAGCGATGCCCGGTACATAACGGACGACATCCGCCATGCTCTTCATCCCCTGGTCGCGCACGAGTGCGCTGCTTACGGTGGTGATGGATTGCGGAACGTCGCGAACTAAAGCCGATGTTTTTGTGGCGGTCCTCGTGTAATCAGCGCGGTATCGCGAGCGGCTTCGCGTGGCTTCGATCTGAACTGGTTTCAGTTTTTGGGCTGTGGTGTCAGCCTGCGCCGAGTCGCGCGTGATGTCCTGGGAGCTTGCGCTGGTGCTTGAGAGGAGCACCAGAAGGGATGCAACAATTGTCAGCTTAATCATTAATGGGCAACAGGTTAAGTCAATCCCGATAAAAACGGTCTGGATTGGCTCAACCTAGCTGCCCATCAATTGTTGGTCAACATGACCCCAGCTACTTCTTTGCCTCTTGTACCATAGAGAAGTCGAGCTCGAGCTTGATCGTATCTGCCACGCTCAGAACCACCGGCACCCTTGGCTGATCGATCGCGAAATCCTTGAACGTGAATGACGTCGCAGCCTTTCCTGTGAATCCGGCTGGATTGAACTGAGCGTTCACTTTCCACGTTGTCGGATGAGTTACACCGCGCACGGTCAGATCTCCGACGATGTCGAACGACCTCGTGCCGGAAGTTGGGAGCGGCAGCGAGACACCCGTGATCTTCGTGGGCACAAGTGTCACTGTCGGATACTGATCCGTCTCCAATACTCGGCGTTTTACGAAGCCGTCGCGACGATCCTTATCGCTGGTGAGATTCGAGACGTCAACCGTAAACTTCGACTCCGCGGGAAGGAGGTTTCCCTTCGCATCGGCGGAGATCACACCCGTCACGTTTTTCGTTTCGCCGACGGCATCGTTCGGGAAATCAACACCGACAAGCTGCTCGCGAATCCGGTACCGCGCTGCGTTCCCTTCAGTCGCCGTCACAAAGCGATACGCCGCTGCAGAAGTTGCCGCAGGCATCGCGGAGGCTGAGGCATTCACCGATCTCGCCTCGGCGCTTTTGTTTGGCTCGCAAGCGGCGAGCGATGCAGTCAGTGCGACGAGGGCAAAATATTTTTGATTATGAATTCTCATTTTCTGCACTCAAGTTTTTTTTGAAATTCCGGGCCACGAGGATGCGAGAATCTGCAGGCACGCACTCTGCACCATTTTTTCACACACTCGAGAGCCGGGAGACGTGATGGGCCGTAAACACGACAGGAAGCGCTCCGACAGAATTAAGTACGCGGAAGAAGCCCGGAGTGCTGAGGAGAAGGAGTCAGCGCCGCGTCTGGACGAAGAATCCGAGAATCCTCCGCGCACGACAACGAAGGGCTGGTTTACAGCTCCGAAGTTTGGCGGTGCAACCAGCGGTGGTGGTGAGATAGAACCGGGACCAGAGCGAGACTGACACGCAAAAAGGACCGCCGTGCGTGATCCGGCGGTCCTTCGATCGGGACAAAAACGGTGATGATTGCCGACGAGTAGGTCAGAATCGGTCGCCTCACTCCATCATCACGGGCGAACGCGAATGACCGTCTTCCCCGCGTGCCGCTCGGTCGAGTTGAAGGCGGCGACGGCGTCGTCTAGGGACGCGACGGTCCCGATGTTCGTCCGCAGTCGTCCGTCCCGCACCCGCTGGACGATCTCACTCAGTTGCGCACGATCGGACTCGACAACGAAGTCGATCGCAAGCCCGTCAACGGGCCGCGCTTCAGACGGACCGACGATGGACACCAGCGTTCCTCCTGGTCGAACCAGGCGCGCGGACCGCTTCCCAATGTCGCCGCCGATGACATCGAAAACCAGATCGACGCTGCCGACGTCTTCCAGCGTGTCGCTGTCGAGGTCGACAAACTCCTGCGCGCCGAAGTCGAGGGCCTTCTGACGATCGGCGGCGCGTCCAGTGCCGATCACGTGGGCGCCGGCCAATCGTGCGAGTTGCGTCACCATGGAGCCGACTGCGCCGGCCGCGCCGTGCGCGATTACGCTTTCTCCCGCCCGAAGACGCCCGTGCTCGAACAGTCCCTGCCACGCGGTGAGGCCCGAGATTGGCAGGCTCGCGCCCACTGTGAAGTCAACATCGCCCGGCAGCGGCGCGAGATTGCGTGCCTCGATCGCCAAATACTCGGCCAGGGTGCCGTCGCGATACCAGTCCGCGAGGCCGAACACGCGCTGTCCTACTGAGAGTCCCGTCGTGCCGTAGCCGAGGGCGGTGACCACGCCGGCCAGCTCGTGGCCGGGGATCGACGGTGTTCGATCACGGTCGCGGCGATCGGTCCAGGTCGAGGGCCACGCCAACTCAGTCCCGACGAATCCCGATGCATGAATCTGAACGACAACGTCGTTTATCGCTGCCGACGGTTCGGGCCGCTCTACTAACTTCATCCCGGCCGTTCCCGCGGCCTGATCGGTCACCACGATCGCCTTCATCGGAATTGTCTCCTCAGTTTGTCTCTCTGCTGGAAAAAGTACGAGAATCGTCGGCCTTAAACACAGATCCGTCGAAAGTCATAGTCCCCGCAGACCGTATGGTGTATAGCCTGAATTGAAGTGAGGCGATACACTAACATTGATGACGCACGAGCCACCACTCATCCGCGTCCTGGTCGCGGACGATCACACGATCGTCCGTGGCGGTGTTTCGCAGATTCTCAATGAACAGCCGGACATCCAGGTTGTCGCCGAGGCGGCCGACGGCACATCAGCGGTCGAGCTGTATAGACAACAGCGGCCTGATGTCTCGCTCGTAGATCTTCGTATGCCGGGACTCGACGGCGTGCAGGTCGTGGAAAAAGTTCGACGCGAGTCCGCCGATGCGGTACTGATCGTGCTCACGACATTCGACACGGATGAAGACATCGACCGCGCACTTACTGCGGGCGCAAAGGCATACTTGCTCAAGGATGTCTCGCCATCGGAGCTCGTCTCGTGCGTGCGCACTGTTCATCAAGGAGGAACGTGGGTCTCGCCCGCGGTAGCATCCAAGCTCGTAGCGCGGATGACGCGTGTGCAGTTGACGCTGCGCGAGATGGCTGTGTTGCGTCTGGTCGCGACCGGCAACTCGAACAGAGAGATCGGCGAGACGCTGAACATCAGCGAGGGCACCGTTAAAATCCACTTGACGCATCTCTTTGAAAAACTCGGAGCAACTAGTCGCACAGAAGCGGTTGCCAAGGCAGTTGAGCGCGGACTGATCCGATTCGGATCATAGGACTCCCGTGACAACCCTCGAGCCGAGCGCGGAACTCGCCAATCGCGACAAGACACTGTTTCGCCTCGTCGATGCGAACATCATCGGCGTCGCGACTTGCGATGCCGAAGGCCGCATTCTCGAGGCAAACGATGCGTACCTCGATATGCTGGGCTACACGCGCGACGATTTCGTGTCAGGACGCCTCCGCTGGCGCGAGCTGACGCCGCCTGAGTGGGAGGACGTCAGCTCGAAAGCTGTGGCCGAGATCGAGGCCACGGGTCGCTGTGAAGTCTTCGAGAAAGAGTATTTCCGAAAGGATGGCACCCGCGTTCCCATTCTGATGGCCTCGGCCGCAATCGACGACTCGCCGCGCGAAATCGTGGCATTCGTGCTCGACCTGACGGCGCGGAAAAGAGCCGAGGAAGCGCTCAAGCGAAGTGAGACGTACCTCGCCGAAGCACAGCGACTGACGCATACGGGCAGTTGGGCCGCGACGCCAGGCGCAGAGCGAGCGACGTACTGGTCTGAAGAGACATTCAGAATATTCGAACGGCCTCACTCCGCGGGTCTATTGGACCACGATGGCCTGCTTCAGTTGATGCATCCAGCGGATCGCGACGGATACAGCTCCGCTGTCGGCGCAGCTCTTCGCGCGCGAAACGGTTTCTCTGTCGAATTTCGGATCGTGCTCCCAAACGGCGCGACGAAGCACTTGCACAAGATTGGACATCCGATTCTCGATGAGGCGGGGGATGTCGTGGAATGGGTCGGCACGCTCGTCGACGTCACCGAACGCAAGACTGCGGAGGAGGAACGCGAGCGAGTGCGGCGACTCGAGAACGAACGCGAGGCCGCGATTGTGAACGAGCGCGCTCGCCTGGCGGGGGAGATTCACGATACGCTCGCGCAGGGCCTGGCGATGATCGTGATGCAGCTCGCGGACGCCGAAGCGAAGCTTGGTTCGGAATGGTCACGTGCGGAGAAACCGCTCTCCATGGTGCGCGAGCTTGCGGTCGAGAGCCTGGCGTATGCGCGACGTTCAGTCAACATGTTGCGGC
>Ga0070698_100009249_pt1 | contig 10571 bp, 19 predicted proteins | sample KBSK1502metaG_FD_65477 | JGI IMG/M metagenome (GOLD analysis project Ga0070698, IMG submission 65477) | Corn, switchgrass and miscanthus rhizosphere microbial communities from Kellogg Biological Station, Michigan, USA - KBS K1-50-2 metaG | ecosystem: Host-associated > Plants > Roots >... | reverse complement strand
CCTTGCGGATTGCTAACCCGACATAGGGGAAACGGAGGATTGGGACATCAAAAAAGCAGAAGGCCAAGCAATCAAAACACTATGGACAGAGCAGCCGGACCATGATGTCGTCGTGCACTACAGCAGAACGCAGGATTTTAATGACACGTCCAGTGTTGATCGGTTTCACTTGGTTCCGATCAGATTTGATCCGATAACTATGACACTTTTATGACACTCAACGCTTTGGAGGCTTCTGAATCATTCGCGCAACTCCCTTAACCTAATATAAAATCAAGTTGTTACTCGTCGTGGGGCCCGTAGCTCAGCGGTTAGAGCAGCGGACTCATAATCCGTTGGTCCCAGGTTCAAATCCTGGCGGGCCCACCAAAATTATCAGCATCATTCCAAACGGGGTTAGCTCGCCACACGTCTTGGCACTCGTGTTGCGCTGGAAGGGCGACCGTGGGGGAAAACGTGGGGACTGCTTTGGGTGTTTTGCTCTGCTTCCGCGATCTCCCGCACAGCGCGATGATTCTCATATTTCTCCTGGGCCTCGGCTAGATGGCGCTTCGACAAGTGGACATAGCGAAGCGTGGTTTTTAGGTCCGCGTGTCCCATGAGTTTCATCAGGGAGATAGAGTCGATCCCGCTCTCAATCGCCCGAGTCCCGTAGGTATGCCGTAGATCGTAAATCTGGAAACGCGGGACCTTGCTTGCTTCGAGCGCGTCATAGTGGGCGGGATGTATCTCGCGCATTGGCCGACTCCAGTCGTATCCCGTACCCACCCGCAGCGGGAAGATGTATTCGCCCTTGGCCGACGCACACCCTTGGGAGACAACGCGCAGCAATCTATCAGGCGCTACTCAATCACCGCGATGTCATATTTGTGGCCTACGAATCTTGCGACAATTTTGCGGGGATGTTAGCCCATGAAATTGGGCATCACATCAATAGACTCGGAGGCTTAAGTACCTGCGAATACCAGTTGCCTAGCTGGTTTCCTGTGACCAAGGCGATGCGTCGAATTTCTCGTTTTAGCGACGACCACCTTGTCGAGAACAATCACGAATTTTACGCCGAGACCTGGGCACGCTTTCTCTGTGGTGAAAACAAGCGCACGTTGCTCCGCTATCTTGATCGGCCCCTCAACCGACTGCGTGCGGCACATCCTGAGAAGGTGCGGCTGATCGAAGAGCACCGCGCACGGCTGCTAAGAAATGCGGCGTGAACATTCCTGAAAAACTCAACCCCGGCCCATTCAGATCGTGGGCCGGGTTTCTGTTTTGGTCCCGCAGTGTGTTTGAGAGAAGTAGCGGTCGAATGCGTCAGTCAGGTCTTCCGCCCATTTACCGGTGCCTTGGGTTTCGTCCATTGGATACAACTTCTCAATAGTTTCCTGGAAGTGAAACATTCCGTTGCGAAATTTCCTGAGAAGGTCAACATATCGTGAATCAAGCAGTTTGTCTATTTCCGGGTCGTTGAGCTTGAGTTCTTTCCAGCCTTCTATGACGACGTACAATCCGGCATACCAATAGCCCAAGTAGGCGTGAAGTTCAATAATCTCCTCTCTCGATTTCAGCCAGCGATTAAGCATTCCACAATACAGGTTCCGCATTTGCTTGCAACAGCCATGATAGGTGTGCAGCGCCGATACTTTTTGCGCGATAGTGGCCACAAATCCGTCCCCTAGTGTGGGGCGATTCGTGAATCTTACGCGAAAGACCTACGGATTCGCTGTTTCAACTTCGTTGTGTCAGAGCCGCGCCGTCTGCGAAGGAGTTCTCGAATCGTTCGACGTGCCTTCCGAGTCTGTGGGATTTTATCCAATGCTTCAAACCCGCACCGGGCTTAGTCTGCTGGAGCTGCGCTTTCCGGTTCAGATTTCTTGAACTCAAAAGGCCAGTACCCCTGCGGTGCCCGCATATTCGAGGTATGAATGACGATCTGGAGCCCAGGCCGCATAGTGGCGTGGCTGCAACCGTACTCGTGCTCTTTGTCCACGTTATCCTCTATGGGGGCTCCGATTAGAACCGGGGCGCGTTTAAGTTGTTCTTCATCTACGGACTGCAAAAGCCTCAGCAGATCGAAAGCGGTCAGCAACTTATTCGTTTCCATTTGTATCCTCCCGAAAAAGTGATGGTTCTTGATGCGCTTTCGGGCCGAACTTGAATTCGTGCACATCCCACTCTTCTTGTGGGTTCAATTGGCGCGGCTGATCGAATTCGACCGCGAAACAATACCACCCTGGCTGGCCCTGTTTCTCGGCACATTTGGCCGCATCGATCAAGGTTTCATGGAAGTGCTCGCACCGCCGATGGCACCAACTTTCCGTCCAGGCTGCTTCGTAATGCCGATTCAGGTTGGCATACCGCACGCGCAGACTAGCGAAGATTTCCACGACGAGGGGCTGTGAGGACGTCAACATAGTTTCCCTTCGGGTGTGAGTCTACTATTTTCAATACCTACGAAAACGGGGCGTGGGGGCGCGCACGTGCCTTTCCAATCACACCTCGCAACAAAAACCTCTCCAAGGTGTTTTTACGCTTGTACGATGGCAATGAGGGACCGACCCCCGCAACCCCCACCCAGCTCATAATGGGGCCCCAGCTACGTTCACGAATCAAACGGAGGTAATCCCCGCGCTTCAGGAACGCGGAGAGAGGCAGGAACATGAAACTCAACTACAAAACGTGGATAGGAATGCTGCTGCTCGCAGGCACACTTTTTGCCGCGTCCGCAGCATTCTGCCAGGTCTCAATCGGAATCCAGATCGGCGCACCGCCCCCGCCGCGAGTAATCGCCGTTCGCCCGCCATGCCCCGATCCGGAAGATGACGAGTACGTGTGGATCAACGGCTACTGGTATCCAGTGGACGGTCATTATTACTGGCACCGAGGCTACTGGACGCGTCCGCCGTATGTTGGCGCGGTTTGGGTCACTCCATACTATGAAGAGGGCCGCTATTACGGTGGCTTCTGGAGAGGTCCGCACGGGCGCTTCGAGCACGACCATCACTGGGACCATGACCGCGATCGCGACCACGGTCGCTGGCACGAAGACAACGGCAAGCACAAAGGCTGGTACAAAAAAGATCGTGACGACCACGATCGCGACTAAAAAATTGAATTAATTTCGGCGGGGCATTTTCTTTGAGCGCGTTCCGTTGCTCCCGTGTCCTTTGGTCTTTGTGGATTTCTAGGAAAGACTTACGAATACGGTCCTGCACCGCTGCCAGCCCAGATGGTTTACCGGTTTCGTACTCTAGAAATCACGCCGACTCTTCAAGTTCCTTCATAAATTCCTGTGCATCAAAGGGAAGTCCCTGTTGTGGAACACCTGGTTGCATCTGTCGGAGTGGAAACTGAGCCATAACTTCGAACACTTTGTCATCTAATTGGCCATGTTTAAGTCTCGATGCCAATGGCCCTGCGCACAGTAGCATCAGCATAGAAGCACGGAACCATACTGCTTTCGGGTCGCTAGCGGTTTGAATACTGATCATGCCCTATTGTCCCGGATACTTTTTCCTTACGACGCGATGAGTCTGACATTGATGGGTCTACTGGAGTGGTGGCACGCTGCGTCGATACGCTTGTGAACAAGCCGCCGATACTGTCCTGCTGAATGTCACAATTCATGCGCTCGAATCGCTGGATCAAACTCCACAGACTCCGAAGGCCCGTCGAACTATTCGATCTCTTTTCAGCAGACGGCGCGGCTCGGATACGCCGAGGTCGTCGCAACGACTGCGCGAATTGTTCGCATAAGTAGAACTGGAACCTTGGCCTGGCTGGCTCCTATTCGGTGCCCGACTTCTTTACGTTCTTGTTTCTCACCGGTTCAAGTTCGAGCGCAGCGAACGTATCAGTCTTTACGATGCGACCCTGGCTATCGTGATAGGTCAGGGTTACCTTGAACGGTACTGTGCGGACATTATGAGTATCGGGTTTCAAGCTTCTTTGCCTCGTGGCGCAGCGCCTGAACAATGTTCATGAATCCTCCGGCGCTATACTACCAGAAGCGAACGAAGGAGTGGATGCGATGAATATGTCGTGGCCGAAAACTTTGTATCGAACTCCTAATCCAGAGTGGGGCATCTCCGAAGGATATGAAATTATCATCGAGGCTTTCCCTGGCCCCGTGCCTGATCCTCAGCGTCGCTGGTTCGTTCGGGAATTACACGGCTGGTGGGAAGAGGCCACCAAAACATATCATTACAAAGTCGAAACGTTGCGCCCCACTGACCCAAAACATTTTCGTACCATCAACGAGGCCGCCCGCGAAGCAGATGAGCAAGTCCTGCTTCGTGCCAAAGACGGTTTCCGATTCTTATTCACTCTTGATTACACCAAGCAGGAACCACCGTGGCATACACGTTTTGAAGTTATGCTGCCTGCTGGTGAAATACAACCTTTGCCTTGATGCGGCCATAGGCGGGATGAGCCTAGCTGCAAACAAGAACTACTAAGATGTTCGTGGCCTATTTAGATGAAAGCAACAGCAACCTTCAGGGCAAGGTGTGTGCTGTTGCTGGCTTTCTCGGAACAGAGAGCCAGTGGAACTCTTTCCGCGAAGAATGGGTCAGGACATTGGGCCGCAGAAGAGTTCTCCACATGAAAGACTTACGATGGAAAGATTCGGACCGCGGCTTGCTTGTCCGTTTGGGTGCGCTTCCAGACAAGCATCGATTGAAGCGAATAGCTTCCCTGGTCAAGAATGAGGACTACCACAAAATTGTTAAAGGTAAGATTCGAGACCGCTATGCGAATCCCTACATGCTGGCCGTGCAGATGTGCGTCGCTCAAATCCTTAAATACGTGTCGCCAGATGAATCCGTAACTATCTATTTCGAGGAGCAATCCGTATACAAATGGCGGGTCACCTAACTATCTGAGAGTGTTCCTCGTCTGAACCCCGGCAGGCAAGTATCACTAGTCGTGCTCAAGAAGGATCAATGCGTTGCATTTCAGGCGGCAGATTATCTTTCTTATGCGGTCGCCCAATTACGAGAAAATCCGCATGGCTTGAGAACCCTGTGGTCCAAACCGATTCTTGGAAATGGAGACTGCATAGGCGTTGATGCAACACCTGAAATGATTCAATTCTACGTGGATACCTGTATTGCTGGCGGCATGGAGATGAAGGAGCCTGGCTAAAGAAACCTCGTGTAGGGTCGGCGGTCCCTGGTGCATCCTGAGTAAGTGATCGAAGTCCTGAAGCGACGTGCTAAACTTTAGCCCTCCCGTTTCCTCCACACTTCAAATCAGGAGCCTCACCGTGCAGAAATCGGCTCTGCTTGCTGTCCTTCAACAGGAGATTCGCCGCCACGACTTCAGCCATTTCGTTGATGAACCGCCTTCGGTCGCGCAAGGTGGGCACGGCGTGGTCGTGTCGGGCTGTCCGACGTGCCGGAACAGAATTAACACAACGCCGCAATTCCCGGATCACCTGGCGGATAATGTGCTTCCGCCGTGGCGTAGTTTGTCTCGAACAACATCAAGGGGTGCTCCAAGCTTAGCTTCGATCAAACTCGTAACAGCCTCGGAAGCCGTCGCCGGGTCCCTCATCATGTTGGCGAGCCTCACCCGCTCATCGGTGTGAGCGGTCGCTCAAATGACGCCTTTCTACATCGATCCGGGGAGTAACTGCCACGACATGCCCGACCGTCGGTACAGGTGGGCGTGCACATTACTTGGCGCAGAGAATGGGGCCCTCCAGCCGGGGAGGCAAAATGATCACAGTAATTGAAATCGTGGTCGCGCTGCTGGTTTACACGGCTATCGCGGAATGGCGCAAAAAGCGGGAAGAAAAACGAGAGGATCGAGAATACCTGGAGCAACTCTCCCGAAACTGGGAGCGAAATCCCAGGATTTACTCACATTGACTTGACGCCGGTGCCGACTTTGCCGGCCAGGAACTCGCTCCAGCGGGAAGCAATTGCGCCCAAGTTTCCCGCGCTTATCAAAGTCATCGCCATTGAGCCATAACAGATCAAAAGCATGGAACACCGGATTCCCTCGTCGGTGCAGAAGTTCGTTGAATTGACTGCGGCCAGCCGAATCGAGGCAGACGATCTCGCCGTCCAAAATTGCGTTCTGAACGGGCAGATGGGCCATCTCGGTACGGAGATCGGTGAAGCTTTTGTACCGGTTGTTCTTCCGGGAAATCAGATCGCAACGTCCGTCTGCGATGTAGGACAGTGCACGGAAACCGTCGTGTTTTCAGTTCGATCTTTCAATTTGGGCAATACAAGGCTGCGGAGCAAATCTCGCCGCTTTGCTAATCGCTGGGTCCTCACGTCACTCCCAGAGAGGACGAGAACATCAAAGACGTAGTAAAGTGCACGCTGTCGGGTAAGCGTCCAAACATTCCAATTCTTTGCTGCCCCATAAGCACTTGGACGGCGTGGCTAGGCGACTTGCAAGCGTGTGCCGGAGATCGTGCCAGCAGAAATTGCTGTTAAACCACTCAGCCGTCTGGCGAATGACGAGATGGTCATCAAAAGACGCGTTGAACTGGGCCCGGAGCGCTAACGGCATTGCGCGGCGCGTTGAGCTGCGACGTTCTTCTCCAGTCAACTTCGCGAGTGTCCACTGAGCCCTCAGCACCGGTCGAGAGCACGTAGTTCAAGCTGCCGTTATCGACACGATAATTGGTCACCGTAAAAGTATTGCTGGACTTAAGCGCGATGAGGGTCAGGTGTTGCCGATCCTGGCGAGGCACAGAAGGTAAGTCCACAGCCACCGGTTCCGTCGCAAACGTGCCCTGGACGCCTAAATGGTTCTCCGCCGTCAGGCTGCTCGGGGCGACTTCGCTCTTGGTAAAAATCGTAGTGGACGGCGCGTTGGAAGCCGGTAGACCATCATACGACTGTGAGCGGTATGACGCGGGTGGGCGGTCATAGGATGTCTGCGGCCTGAAGTAGGCAGAAGGACGGTCGTAGGAAGTCGTCGAACGCGGTATTACGATGTCATCCATCAAACGCAGGGTAATCTGCTCCTCGCCCTTAAGCGTGGGTCGTGGACCTCGCGCAGGCAGGGTGATGATTTTCCAGGGCCACAGGGGAGGAATCAACCATTCCACGGCGTCGCGGGTGGCGTGCCCGCGCCCTTTGATGTCGCCGTTACGGTCGACCTTGTAACCCTTCGCCGCGATTACTTTGCCGGGGACGGGGATATCGCTGCTGGGAAAGCCAATGCGGTCGAATGTCAGCTGTAAATAACCCTTACCCACAAAGTGTCCGGGCTCTTTGGCCGCTTCGAGGTGTCCGCCGAGATAACTGCCGCGGGGAAACACATTGTGGCCGTACATCTGGAGGCTGCTCAGATGGCAAACCACAGGATCACCCACGCTGGCGGTCGCCGAGGAAAAGTCCGGCTCGTTCACGGTGCAGCGAATCAGTGTGCCTGCAGGGATAACGGTGTCCTGAGCCCTTGCGCTGAGCTGAAGTCCATAGAACGACAGAGAGAAAAGCAGACTGCAAAAGATATGTCGCATGTCAGTCTCCCGTTGTGCGGCCTGGGAGCACAAAGCATTTTGAAAACCCCACCTCGAGAGACGAGGTAGTTGCCATGACACACTATGCGAAAGTGCCAAGAATCTACTGCGGCAACGTGCTGAATAGCAAGAGCAAAAGACAACGCTCACATCAAGAACGGACAGGGCGTGTACACTCAAACCTGCGCCCGAGTGGCGGAACTGGCAGACGCTGCAGGCTTAGGACCTGCCAGGTGCAAGCCCTTGGGATAAATCAGGGAATGCACAAAGACGTTCTTAGTATGAACTCTATCGTCCGCGCTCTTACGGACGGCTGCACACGACCTGGCGTATACGAACGCTTATACTCCGATCTTGAGCCGTTGGCAGTTGTATCTGATTAAGTCTGAGTAGTGTAGGTCACTATGAGGAAATTGTTCCTTCTCTCAGGCGCGGTACTAGGCCTTATTTTCACTCTGGCTGGGAACACCCGGGAAGAAGATAAATCGGAGCAAGTTTCGAAGCACCTCGTAATGCTTCGTACCCTGACCACTCTGGAATATAACTATCGGGAGCAGTATGGCCGTTTCGGCGACCGCGAGCAAATTTTAACGTATTTCCGTGAATCGGGCGCGACTCAAGGAACAATGGACAAGTTCGAGCATTTGCAATCGTTTCAGCTGTCCGTAACTGTAAGCTCGGATGGTGCGCACTACCAAATCTCGTTGACGCCCTTGTTGGACGACGCCAACAGAGCGGGGTGGTGCGATAGGGCTGGATTTGCGGATGAACGAGGTGTGATCTTTCTCGGCGCGGGCCTCAACTGCGAAGTTACGCGGAAGTAGCTGCAAGGAAGTATGGAGAACCGAGCGCGGCGCAGCGACGAGTTGGGCCTTCTTCTACAACGACGACAGCGTTGGGCGCGACACGGCAAATGCGGAGACATGGGCCGGGTCCTTACTTACTTGCTTGCCTGCCATCTTGGAAATTTTGTCGCGGTTCATGGGTTAGGTTTGAATTGTAGATGGACGCCGTGGGATCACGCAAACCGCCGCGCTTGGAAACCCATCCTGAAACGACAGAAGAAGACCCGATGGGCATTTGGGAAGCGCACGAAAGAGAAGAAACGCAATGCTAAGTAGCATCTCCTGCCCCGCCCTCCGAAGATGCAAGTTGCACCCAAGTTGCACCCGGGCGACCGGGTTTGCACTGTTTTGTAGTGTGCTCTAGTGTTCGTAAGTGCTTGATTTTAGGTATAAATCCTGTGTTTAGAGCGGTAGTACTAGCATTGAGAGGGCTACGTCCCTAGCGCTGGCCCCGGCTGGCCCGCAGGCGGCGCATGAGGATTTGGAACGTACCGGCAAGGATTTTCTTCGGTGCATCCACAATACCTGCAAGTGCCTCTATGCATTTCGCGCTGTATAGCACAAAAACAACCGTGGGGAAAAACGTGGGGAGTGCTGCTGCATTTCGCGTCAACCCCGTACATCTTCGCGCATCACAACCAAACGGCGCAAAGCGTTCCCCCGAACGGAGTTAAGGCGCAAGCCGATAGCGGATCAAGCCCATAGAAAAAACTGCTTCAATAACTCATAATCCGTTGGTCGTAGGTTCGAATCCTACCGGGCCCACTATTTGTTTCCAAAGATTTAGCCGGCGTTTGTGTCTCGGCGTTTCCGCGACTGTGCCCGATTTTGTGCCCTGTCGTTTCGAGAATCGGCTGGACCGCCTGCTCCTCCAGTGCCTGGATTGCGGCCTGTTTCGCTTGCGAACGGATGTGGCTGTACCGTTCGAGCATCTGACGGCTCACATGGCCTGCCAGTGCCTTGATCGTTTGCTCGCTTACGCTTGGATTTTCCGCTAAGCGAGAGATGAAAGTGTGCCGCATGTCGTGAGGCCTGTAGCGCACCTTTGCGGCTTTGCACACAAGGCGCCACGCATGGCGCCATGAACCCATTGGCCGAGTGAAATCGACGTCATAGAGCACGGGCAGGCGGGAATTTCCGGCCAAGCCTACTTTGTGAAGCGGGAAGAGGAAGCTGTCCGGCTCGACATTGGGGAAACGTTCGAGCCACAGCGACAGACAAGCGCATACGCGTCGCGAAAGGGGAATAACGCGGCCCGTGCCTGCCGCTGTCTTGCTCTTCGGCACGACAAGTTCACCCTTCACAATGGAACCCTTTTCCATTCAAGGCGGAGATCCTTGCGACAAAGAGCCTGGGTCTCGCCCAGCCGCATCCCGGTGTCAATGGAGAGTACGATCAGCGGCAGTAGCGCCGGCGAGCGGCTCTTGGTCGCTGCTGTGAGGATTTTCGTTTCATCCTGAAAAGAAATAGCGCGGCCCACGTCGTGGCGTTCAGGAAGAGCTTTTACTCGATCCGCGATCGGCCCCCAAAGTCCGAACTGCCGTAAGATACCCCGTAATGTTCCAACCTCATAGTTCACCGTGCGATTGCTGACGCCGACAGCCAAGCGTTTGCTCCGGTATTCCGAAATATCATTCGCGTCCACATCGCCAATGAGTCCCTTGCCGAAATGATCTTTGAGATGCGCCGCGCATTGTTCGTATCGTTCCGCGCTCTTCGGGGCGAGACCCGCCTTGTTTGCCAACCATACGTCCGGAGCGTGAGAGAACAGCGGAACCCGCCCGCGCTTGGGGATGCGGTTGTAGGTCTGCTCCAGCTCGCGACGACGCGCACGCTCGGCATCCTTCGCAACCGTCTTGCTGTTGCTCTTTGAAGATTCGCGGATAAGCTGCCCATTAAACCAGAACTTGTACCACCACACATCCCCACGTTCGTAGAGGCTCACTTACTGCCTCCCTTCTTCGGCGGTCGGCCGCCCTTCTTCCCGTTCTTCCGCGCGATCTCGCGGATACGCTCGATGCCGAGCCGCTCAACCCGCGAGGCATAGCTGCGCTTTCCCAACCAGCTCGTAAATCGTCGAATGTCGGCTGCTCGCATTTCAATATCCTAAACTGTTTCGGTTTGTACGTCAAGCGCAGCGAGTGATAGACTGGGCGCGCGGCTAGGTGGACGCACCGAAAAGCGGGCGCATCCCGACCTGCCTGCCGCAATCGCTTATTCGGGTTGCCACGCGGGAGGTGGTCTGT
>Ga0070698_100009248_pt1 | contig 10571 bp, 8 predicted proteins | sample KBSK1502metaG_FD_65477 | JGI IMG/M metagenome (GOLD analysis project Ga0070698, IMG submission 65477) | Corn, switchgrass and miscanthus rhizosphere microbial communities from Kellogg Biological Station, Michigan, USA - KBS K1-50-2 metaG | ecosystem: Host-associated > Plants > Roots >... | reverse complement strand
GCCAGGCAGAAAGCGGACGCCGAGGCCAGGCAGAAAGCGGAGGCCGAGGCCAGGCAGAAAGCGGACGCCGAGGCCCGGCAGAAGGCCGAAGCCGAGGCCCGGCAAAAGGCTGACGCCGAGGCCAAACAGAAGGCTGCGACCGAAGCCAAGCAAAAGGCGGACGCCGAGGCCAAACAGAAGGCTGACGCCGAGGCCAAACAGAAGGCTGCGACCGAAGCCAAGCAAAAGGCGGACGCCGAGGCCCGGCAGAAGGCGGAGGCCGAGGCCATGCAGAAGGCGGAGGCCGAGGCCAAGCAGAAGGCTGACGCCGAGGCCAAGCAAAAGGCGGAGGCCGACGCCGCGGCGCAAAAGGCAGCGGAGGCTGCCGAGACTGCCCTGAAACTCTCGCCGCAGGACCGTACGCGAATCCAGGTGGCTTTGACGTCGCTCGGCTTCGACACGCACGGTGCCGACGGCGTTTTCGGGCCGCACTCACGGGAGATGATCCTGGGCTGGCAGCAGGCGCGCAAGCAGCCGGCAACCGGCTTCCTGACGGGCGCGCAGCAACAAGCGTTGCTTAGCGAAGCCGCGCCGGCGCTGGCAAAGTATGACGACGACCAAAAGAAAGCCGAGGCTGCAGCCAGGGCGCGCGCCGCAGCGGCCCCATCGCCCGCGCCGGCCGCTGCTCCCGCTCCGGCTGCTCCCCGGCCAAGCGGCTACGGCGTTTCATGCCAGGACACTTCCGGCCGGCGCATTGATTTTCCAAGTGCCACCTATTGCCCTTATGGCCTTACTCAAGTGCGCTGATTGCTGGCGTCAACAATCTGTGGAATTGTCGTTTGATGCGATGATCGCGCGGGGGCTTGCAGACTTGAGGGGACTGGTTGGTTGGCTCGGATGCCTAGCGGGAGCCGTTTCGCTGCTGGGCGTGGCGTGCCCGTCCAGAACCGCCTTCGCCCAGGACTCATGGAACTTCACCGCCGAGATACCCTGCGCCACCGCACCGGTTTACGGCGTGCCCTTCAATCAATGCTGGGTTTCGAACACGCGTACCTTCCGGGTCGGCAATATCCGGGCGTGGCGGCTCGTCTACACCGATTCGAAAAGTGAATTTGCCATCGGCTTGTACAGGCTCGTCGAGGCGCACGGCGTGGGAGGCATGAGCCCCGCCGGAGCATCGGGCATGGTTGAATGGCTACGGACAGCGGATGCCCTCAAGAACGTCACGTCAGGTGCATCTGGTTGGGCGTTGAGCGGACCCCAGTACGTCACGTTCCAGAAGCCCAACCGGCAGTGCATAGGTTTCGTGCGCAATGGGCCGGCGGTTAACGGGCAGATCAATTGGATTCTTGGTGCTACATTCTGCCGAGAGTCCGCCTCGACGATACCGAACAGTGAGGCGCAGTTTATCGCCGACGCCGTCCAGGTGAGGGACTAGGCGCGGGGCCGCGCCGACACAACAGCCCAGCGAACCGGATTTTCACTTTGTCGCCTACCGGTCATGATTTGCAAACATCTCTTCGCAACTTTGGGAGGGGCATATGGTCCAGGGGTTGCTAACCCATGGTGGGAGTCTCTTTTGGAACCTCAGCGCGGATGTCGGTCCAGGACAGCCGAACAGGCCCGATGACGTGGAGTTTGTGCGCTTCGGTTATTTCCTGCTGAAAGATAATCCTAAAGCAACGTCCGGTCCGTTCGTTGCCCTGAAGGCCGTCTGCCAGTCGATCACTCCCACGGGTGCCTTCGATGACGCCCTGGCAGTAGTGATCCGTACCCATCAAAGCCTCAGGGGCGGCACCCAGGATGGCAGGGTCAGCGTAGCAAAAGAGAATAATTTCAATAAAGGCGCATATGACGGCAAACACATCTGGATGGTCTTTCCGCTGAACAACTCCATGATCGACATGGCGCCTGATATCTACCCCCGGATTGACTTGCATCCACGATCCGGGCCGGCAGTGAGTGCGAGCGTTCGCAAGATTTGCCTGCACGGCTAAGCGCGCGTTGATCGGCGACCGCGTTTGTGAGGCCAAGCGCAGTCTCATCGGCGTGCGTCAGTAGACGGCAGCACAGGTTGTGAAGCCGTGCGGGCACGAATGATGCCTGGTGGTGCCTTTGATAGGCAACTCGGGCTCTGGCTACCCGTCGCGGAGCGGCGCTGGGCGGCTGCAGGAGAACCGTTTCGCCTGCAAACATCCACCGAAAGCATGGCGCCCTCCAGATTCGACTTCTTTCATTTTGTATTCAAAGACTATATTCGCGCATTGCAATAGGTTCGCGCGGTGTTCTGCAACTCATGATAGTCGAGACTGCCTTGGCCAGGCCGAGGACGCCCGCCTTGCGCGGGCCTTCCGGCAGGCGCCGCGTCCTGATCGTGTGCGCCCATCTTCGTCCGGGGCGCATCAAGCGCCGTTCAAGTTACGTTATGCAGTCCATTGCCGGCCTGCACGTCGCCTCGTTGATCGACGCCGGTCGCTATGACGTCACGCTCTACCACGAGGATTGGCACGGGCCTTACGACACGACGCGCCCGGAGACGTATGACATTGTCTTCTTGAGCGGCCTGCAGCCTGACTTCGACCGAATGCGGCAGCTCTCCTTTTTCTTTCGGCGCGGCGGCAGCATCGTCGTCGCCGGGGGCAGCGTCTGCACGCTGTTTCCCGAATTCGCCACGCAATTCTTCGATGTCGTGTGTGCCGGAGGTGTCGATAGCGCGCGCGACGTCATGGAGGATTTCGAGAGCGGCACGCTGAAGCCGATATATCGCTCGCCGATAAAGATGATTTCGAGCTATGACGTCGACTACTCGATCCTGACGAGGAATGGCATAAGCCCGAGTGTCCATCTCGTCGAGTCATCGCGCGGCTGCAGCTTCAAATGCAAGTTCTGCGTGATCCCGTCGGAGGTCGGCGACCATTCCACATACGACCTCGCGGCCGTCAAACGCGCCATCGACAATTCGTTGGCCACGAGTCCCCGGTTCAGCTTCCGCCGATGGTTTCCCCTCATCATCTTCCTGGACAACAATTTTTCCGATGACCGGTCGTACATGCTGAAGGTCTGCGAGATGATGCGGGCAGACCGGCGCATTCGCGGCTGGGCCGCCCTGGTAACCCAGAACATCCTGGGCGATCGCAAGTTGATCGACCATCTTGCCGCCTCTAAGTGCATGACGCTCTTTGCCGGCATCGAATCGTTCGATGAAAACATGCTGCGCGCCTACAATAAAAAGCAGAACCTCAGCCGCAAGCGCAACGTGCTCGACGACATCGCCTACGCCGAACGGCTCGGCATCGGCATCGGCTATGGTTACCTGTTCGACCCCAGGCAGCAGTCGGCCGAGGCGATGGCCGAACAAGTCCGCTTCATCGCGCGCGAGCCGCGCCTGCCGATGCCGGTCTATCTGAGCGTCGTCGCGCCGTTGGCAGGCACCGAGAGCTTCTGGGAAGAACTTGAAGCCGGCAATCTCGCCGCCAACCTGCGGCTACGCGACCTCGATGGCGAGTCGCTCTGCCACGCCAACCTCGCCGATGACCCGGTCCGGATCGTCCAGTTCATAGAGAACCTGTTCCGCCGGCCGTGGGTCATAGCCGGCCGTTGGGGCATTCTCTTCAAGACGCTGCGCCGCATCGCACGATCGGGAAGTTGGGACCCGATCCGATGGTACGTCATCGCGGCTGCGAACCTGCACTGCTTCGTGTGGTCCAAGACCTCGCCTGCGATGGGACGGACCTATCGCGCCGGCGATAATGCGCTGGACCCGCAGTATTTCGAGCGGCCTGCAGACATTTCGGCGGAGGATCTGAAGCGCTATTTCGAGCCAATCGCGCTGACCGACAAGCACGGGCAACCGTCGGAATGGTTGGAGCGCTATATTCCTGCCCCGAAGCGCAAGGCGCGGTCGCTCGCTCCGATGGGAGCTTCTTCATCTTCGAGCTGACGTGGCGCAGTTCGCGTAGGGAGCAGCGATGACGGCAACCGCGGTGGCAACACCAGAGACGACGGCCCCGCCTTTGATGGCCGAGGATGCCGATCCTTTGCCGCCGGTCCGGCCTGCTGCGTCGGTCGGGCCGCTCCGCCTGCTGCAGGCCTTCCGGTCGGACGTGCTCGCCGCCTTCAGCGCCAGCGCCTATACCGACCTGCGCGTGTCGTTTCGTCAATTTGGCCGCCAGTTCATCTTTCTGAGTGACCCTGACGACATCAACCACGTCCTCAACACGCACATGGCCCGCTATCAGCCGAACGTGCTCGCGGAACGGTTGCTGGAGCCGCTGACCGGCCGCGGGATCGTGCTGCTCGAAGGCGAGGAATGGCATCAGCTGCACCGGCAGTTGATGCCGGTTTTCCAGTCTCGGCATATCGAGCGCTTGATCCCGTCGTTTCACGACACGGCGGCCAGCCACGTTGCTACATGGTCCACGGCGGGCGATTGCGAGCGCAACCTGCTCGTCGACTTTCGCAGGCTGACATTGGACATCATCGCCCGCTCGATGCTTTCCATCGAGGACGAGACCAGGACGACGCAGCTCGCCGACTTCGCCAGCATGGCCGAGAGCGCCGGAGCGCTGCTGAGATGGCAGGACTATGTCGCCTTGCTCATGTGGAGAAACATCGCCCAACCGGCCGAGCGGCAGGCCGTCGGTGCGCGATGGCGTGCCTGGGTCCAGGGCCTTCTCGACCGCCGGCCGCCGATCGACGATCCCGACCAGGCGCGCGACATGCTCGATGTGTTGCGCGCCACCCGCGATGGCGGCAGCGGCGCCCCCCTGACACCGGATGCGATCTGCGACCAGATCGGCACGATGCTGGCGGCGGGTTTTGCCACGACATCCCTTGCGCTGTTCTGGACGACGCTGATGCTGGCGCTCTTTCCCGCCCATCAAGAGGCGGTACGACAGGAGCTGTGCCAGGGCCCAATGACGGCGCCGCCTGACATGCAGGCGCTGCGGTCGAGCCCCGTGGCGACGGCGTTCTTGTACGAGAGCCTTCGGCTTTACCCGCCGGCCTACATCATCGCCCGCGAAGCGCGGCTCGACGATCAGATCGGAGATTTCCGCATCCCGCGGGGTGCAGCGGTGATCATCGCTCCATGGCTGGTGCATCGGCACCTGGCGCTTTGGCAGCACCCGCATCGCTTTGACCCGAACCGTTTCATCCAGGGTGGGCGGATTGTAATGCCGAAGGCATGGATGCCCTTCGGCAGCGGACCTCGGGTCTGCATAGGCAGCGCCTTTGCGACGATGGAAATCCTTGTGATTCTCCGGTGTCTTCTTGGGCGCTGCAGGATCAGTCTGCCCGGCCCTGCCCCTTCAGCCATCGGCCGGGTGACATTGCTGCCGGACTTCCAGCCGTTGTTTCGGCTGACGGCACTATAGCCGTGCGCTGACGGCTCGCGTCCACGAGCATCTGCTCGAGCCCGGAAGAATTGTTGTTCGTCAGAACCCAGCAGGTCGTAGCTCCAATCGAGGACGGCCCTCATGGTGCGGTGCCGTGGCATCGCAGTTCGGTGGCGTACCTCCAGCAGCTGTAGGCTGTCATTCAGGTGGTTGGCGAGGCCTTCGAGGCCGACGATTGCGCCGCGAGGTGCTGCGAACTCGATCGCGAGCGGCAAACCGTCGAGCCTGCGGCAGATTTCGACGACCAGCGCGGTGTTCGCATCGGTGAGCGCGAACTCTTCGAGGCTTGCGGTCACGCGCTCGACGAAGAGCTGCACGGCGGGGAAGGTTATCGCCTCGGCGGCAGTCAGGTTCGATGACAGTTGCGGGCTGCCAAGGGGTTCGAGCCGGTACTCTCGTTCGGCGGTCAGCCCCAATCGCTCGCAACTATCGAGCACCAGCACCATCCGGCTGTCTCTGAGCCCAGTGACCAGGCTGTGGAGCGGGTCTTCGGCTTGTATGTCCAGGCCCAGCGCGGTAGCGACCGCACTCGGCACCAGACGCGGATCGCCGAGGGGTGCCAGATCGACCAGCCAGACGCCGTCTTCGCAACCGGCAACGATCTGCTCGGCGACGGCGAGAGCCAGTGTCGTCTTGCCGATGCCTCCGGGCCCGACGACGGTCACCAGGCGCTGCTGCGAGAGGCGCGACACCAGCGCGGCCGCCGCTTCCTCGCGGCCGATCATGCGGGTGACGGCGAAGGGCAGGTTATGCGCCGCCGCCGCGACGGCCGGTGCAACGGGCGTGGCCTGCAGCGCCTTCTCGGCGCGCACCGGGGAGACAAAATTGTAACCCCGTCCTGAAACGGTGGCGATGTAGCGATGGCCGCCTTGCCCGTCGCCGAGGGCGCGGCGCAGCGCGCTTACCTGAATCTTCAGGTTCGCGTCTTCGACGAATGTCTGCGGCCACGCGCGGGCCATCAGTTGCTCCTTGGTCACAACCTCGCCGGCGCGCTCGACCAGAGCCGCCAGGATGTCAAAGGCGCGGCTGCCGAGCCGCACCGGCTGGTTGCCCTCGAGCAGGAGCCGCTGCGCTGCCAGGAGCCGGTACGGGCCAAACGAGATCGCGTGCCCGTCCAGGGGGGAGGGTGCCGGCGTCACCCCTTTTTTTACCCAATTTTCCTTGACTGCGGCCAGAGAAACGACCGCCGGCGCCTCGTTCGGTGCCGCGGACCTGGACCATGCTCCATTACCAGCCACAGAAAATCTCGCGATTTGCGGGCGTTGCGGCCCGGCGCACAAGCGCCGCGCATCGGCCAGATGGCAGCTCGCAGCTCCGATGTCGTTTTATGACGTCTTTCAGGTTTTTACCGGACGTAGCGCACGCGAAGTGGCATCTCCTAGGCGCGAGGCGATCGCATGGAGAAACGACGGAGATACCAATGATGCTATTCGAACCGCCGACCGCTGCAAGTCTCCGGTGCCAGCGCCAAGACGAGGCGCGCTGGCCGTCACGCCGGGCGCGATGAACGCCCTGGCCGAGGAGAGGACTGCGGAAGCTCATGAGGGGCACATGTTGTCGATTTCCGAGCCGCACGCACCAAGCATCTGGCCCGACCCGTCCGTACCACCCCCAGGCCAAGTTGGCCTTCTAACCGAAGGTATGAATCCGGGCTGGTGCACCATGCAGCAGAACCTTACCGGCGCGTCGCTGCCGCAAGTCCGGCGGCGCTTGTCGCGAGCGTGGCGTTCGATGCTGGCATCGCGGATCGACGAGGCGCTCGACACGGTGGAGCAGATCGAGCGGCAGCTCGGCGATGTGCCGCCGGCGGACGCACCGCGCTTCCGGGCGGCCACGCAACTGCTTCGCGCCGCCGGCCTTGCCTTTCAGGATGACAGCCTTGGTGCCGTTGCAATCGCCGGTTCGTATCTGGAACAGGGCGGCGGGAAGCAGGATCACCACGCGGCCGCAACACTCTGCCGCCTGGGATTCTGGCAGCTCGGCAGATTCGAGCTGTTTCATTCCATTCCCCGACACCGGCCGCGCCTGCGGTGGTCGAAGTCCTGGGCGATATCCTCGATGCTCGACCTGTCGATCGAGGCGGCGATGGCGCTCGATCATCTCAACTTGTCGATCGCCCGGCGGCTGGCCTTGGACGCCTTGAACGTGGCCGAGACAGGGCTGAACGGGGCAGGGGGACTCGCGGCGCTCCCGGCATGCCTTGCGGCACAGATGCTCTACGAGCAGGGCTGCCTGGAACAGGCCGACACGATTCTGCGCGAACGGCTTCCCTCGATCAACGCGGGGGCGCCCATCGAAGCCGCCTTGCGCGCATACCTCGTCCTTGCGCGTATCGCCACGCACAGGATGCAATACGACTTCGCAGCCTTGCTGCTTCGCGAAGCCGAGGCCTTGGGGGAACGCCGCGGCTGGCCCCGGCTGGTTGCCGCCTGTCTCGCCGAGCGCACCTCATTGCTGTTGCAGGCGGGGCAGGTGAGGGAAGGTCGGCTCGTCCTGGAATATCTGGATCGCTATGCCGACGCGCACCGCACGGGATCCGGATACGCGACAGATGAGATCAGGCGATATCGCGCGCTCACGCGGTGTCGTGTTTCGTGGGCGGAGGCCCCTTCGAACGAGACCGTGGCGGCGTTGAGGCAGCTCTATCACAACGCCCTGGACAAGCGGAATTTCTATGCCGGCTCCGGGCTGGCCGTCGAACTGGCGGGGATGCTCGCGACGATTGGCGAAACCGAGGAAGCGGATGACCTCTTTCTCCGCACCGTCAAGGTGGGCGCTGCGGCAGGCCTGTATCAGGTCTTCCTCGATGGTGGGGCGGAATCGGGCATGCTCCTGAGGCGCGCCTGCACTCGCGTCGAGGTATCCTGGTCACCTGACCGTGAGCTCCTGCCTTATGTGGCAAGTCTGCTTTCGCGCTGGGAATCGACGCCTGCCGCTGACCCGTCCGCGCCGTCCAGGAGCCGCGCCGGCAACACGCTGACGGCGCGGGAGCGCGACATCCTCGCGATGATCAGCCAAGGCTTCTCCAACAAGCGGATCGCCCGGACTCTCCAGATCTCACCGGAGACGGTGAAGTCGCATATCAAGCGTATCTTTTCGAAGCTTGCCGCCAGTTCTCGCACCGAGGCCGTGTCTCGCGCTGGATCGCTCGGGCTGTTGTGAGGTTCGTCGGTCCTTGAGGCATCCCCCTTCCGCGCATCGCCTGCTCCCCCGTCCGGGGGATCGTCCGAGAAGCCATGGTGTCCAATCCTCCGCCGAGAACACCAGACCGATTTCCAGATCGAAGTATCCTGCAGGAGAGACCGATGAGTGATGTCCTGTCCTTTAACACCGGCGAATTGGCGGATGCCCCCCAATCGACGCTGCATGGGCTTCTGGGCATCGTGGCCGGCGAGCCCGCCGACCAGCCCTTGGCGCGCTTGCGACCGCATTTCAGCGGGGGTTTGCCGCCTCGCGTCCTGCAACGCGTGCGCGACTATGTCGAGACGCACCTCGAGGACAGCATCAGCCTCCAGGATCTCGCCAGCACAGCGGGTTTGTCGACCTCCCATTTTATCCGGGCGTTCAAGCGGTCGGCGGGCGTGACGCCCCACAGGTACCTTCTGCAGCGCCGCGTGCGGCGGGCGCTGGGTCTTCTGGCGGAAACCACGTTGGCGCTGTCGGAAGTCGCCATGGCTTCCGGATTCGCCGATCAAAGCCATTTCTGCCGGCAGTTCAGAAAGCTCGTTGGCGCGACGCCGAGCCGCTACCGCTGGTCGACGCGCTAGGGCACGGGTCGCCGTGATTCATCCAACGTCTCCGCGGACCAGAAAGGTGATCTCATGAACCAGATTGCAAAGACTAAACAGGCTGAGAATCTGCTCGGCCTCGCGCTGTGAACGATCCCGCACGCAACAAGGGCACGGCGTTTACCGAGGACGAGCGCCGGCAGTTGCGCCTCGAGGGTCTGCTGCCGCAGCCTGACCGGATGTGTTTGTTGCCTCGCCCTGTCCACGCCGGCTGAGCTGATGAACTTGCGTATCCCATCACCGAACGCATTCGGAGATGGATTGCCAAAATGGAAATATGAAGGCGATGGCACATCCCACCTCCGCCGGCCCAAATCGCGATCATTCGGACGTCCGATGCGGGTGGCGGCTATTCCGGTGCTCGCAGGAGAGCATCGGCATGAAGGTGCTGCCATTTGTTCTGAGCATGATCGCAGGAAGCGCGGACGTCATCGGCTTCCTCGAGCTAGGGGGCCTATTCATCGCGCAAATTACCGGCAATCTCGTCATTCTTGCTGCCAAGCTTGTCGTAGGCGACCCAGCGCCGGTGAGTCACCTGATCTCGGTTCCCGCGTTCATCGTTGGGCTTGTGGCGGCGAGACTGTTGGCGAGCTGGCTTGACCAACTGTGGGTCGCCGCTCTACGGCCTCTCCTCCTTTTGCAGTTCCTGCTTTTATTCGCATTTCTCGCCATCGGCATCGCCGTTGGTCCGCGTGTCGATCCGCATGGGCCAACCATGACTTTTGCCGCCATGTTGGGTGTCTCCGCGATGGCTGTGCAGAACGCGCTCGTGCAGATCTCGCTCACGGGCGCGCCCTCTACGGCGGTGATGACCACAAACATAACGCGTTTCGCGATGGACCTCGGCGAGGTGCTGCTGGGTCGCGGTAACGGGACGAAAACGGGAGAGCGCGCACGGCGCACTGGAATCGCGATCGCCGGGTTCGTCGTCGGCTGCGGCCTTGGCGCCTGGTGCCAGGCGCGCGCCGGGCTGTGGTCGCTGACGCTGCCCAGTGGCCTGTCGCTGGTAGCACTGGCCATGTCTCCTGCACCCAAGCGGGGTGTAGCGCAGGCGCGGCGGGCTGATGGACTGACATAACTCACAGCTGCGAACGGGACAGGGGGGGACTCTCGGCGCTCCCGGCATGCGCAGTGGTTTTGGTCGTATTTCACCGACCAGCGCGGCTCGCGATTGATCCCCGAGCGAGCCGCATCTCCCTCCGAACAACGCTGACTCTCCCCCATACGAGGGATATGTCGCGCGGCGTCCAAGGCGTATGTCGCGTCGTGACGCCAATCAGGAACAGGCGATGGAAAGCACCTCCCTTCTCGTCTCGAAGCAACACGGCCGCCTGGCTGACTTCGTCACGTTGACGAAGCCCGGGGTGATGATGCTCGCCGTCTTCACCGCAATCGTTGGCCTGACCAT
>Ga0070698_100009245_pt1 | contig 10573 bp, 9 predicted proteins | sample KBSK1502metaG_FD_65477 | JGI IMG/M metagenome (GOLD analysis project Ga0070698, IMG submission 65477) | Corn, switchgrass and miscanthus rhizosphere microbial communities from Kellogg Biological Station, Michigan, USA - KBS K1-50-2 metaG | ecosystem: Host-associated > Plants > Roots >... | reverse complement strand
GGCCGCCACCGCCGCGGCCGGAAGCCTTGGTGGCGGAGCTGTCCCGGAGGGACCCGGGCGAGGTGGCGTGGTAAAGGTGGCAGAGGGCGACGGCGAGGGCGTCGGCGGTGTCGGCGGGTGTCGGCGTGACGTCCAGGTCGAGCAGGGCGCGGACCATGTAGCCGATCTGCGCCTTGGGGGCTGCGCCGGTGCCGGTCACCGCGCGCTTGACCTGCGAGGGGGTGTACGAGGCCACCGGCAGGCCCTGTTCGGCCGCGATCAGCAGCGCCACGCCGGAGGCCTGGCCGACGGTCATGGCGGTGCGCACGTTGGCGTTGACGAACAGCCGCTCGATCGCGCACGAGTCGGGCTGGAACCGGGCGACCACCTCGCGCAGGCGGGCGGCCAGCTCGGCCAGGCGAGGCGCGACCGCCTCGCCCCGGGTGTGGACGGTGCCGTAGCCGAGCGCGGTGGTGCTTCCAGCGGCCCGCTCGACCAGTGCCCAGCCACAGCGGCCGAGCCCGGGGTCGATCCCGAGCACCCGCACCGTGCCACCCCCTCCCCGACGCGCTCCGAACTGGTGTTTGGGCGAGCCTAACCGCTCGCGCCGGTGCACTCAACTACGATGGCCGAAGTTGTGGACAATTCGACGGACGGCGCCGGGCCTCGGCTGGACAAGCGGCGCCGCGCCAGGGGATGCTCGCCAGAGTCCGCAAGCGGAGCGCCGACCTGGAGGTGTGTGGTGCGCGGCCTGTCCACGATCCTGGTGCTGCTGCTGGTCGGCGCGCTGCTCGTCTACACGCTCAGGCGACGGCGCTGACCTCGACGGCCGCGCCGCCGGGAGGGTGCCGCGCGGCGGCCCGGCGCGTCAGCTCACCTCGGCCATGACGTCGTCGGGGATGTCGAAATTCGAGTACACGTCCTGGGTGTCGTCCAGGTCCTCGAGGGCGTCGAGCAGGCGCAGGACCTTGACGGCGCCCTCACGGTCGAGCGGGACGCTGAGGGTCGGCACCATGGTCACCTCGGCCGACTGGTAGGCAATCCCCGCCCGGTCGAACGCGGCCCGCACCTCGCGCAGGTCGCTGGGCGCGGTAGTCACGACGAAGCCGTCGTCGCCGCCGGAGACGTCCTCGGCGCCAGCCTCCAGCGCCACCTCCATGACCCGGTCCTCGTCCACCCCCTCGGCGGGGATGACGATCTGGCCCTTGCGGTTGAAGAGGTAGGCGACCGAGCCGGCCTCGGCCATGTTGCCGCCCCCCTTGGCGAAGGCGTGGCGGACCGCCGAGGCGGTGCGGTTGCGGTTGTCGGTGAGCGCCTCGACCAGCATGGCCACGCCAGCGGGGCCGTAACCCTCGTAGGTGACCAGCTCGAGCTGCTGGCCCTCCAGGTCCCCGGCGCCGCGCTTGATCGCCCGCTCGATGGTGTCGTTGGGGACGGAGTTGTCCTTGGCCTTCTGGATGGCGTCGGCCAGGGTCGGGTTGCCTTCGGGAGTGGCGCCGCCGGTGCGCGCGGCGACCTCGATGCCGCGGATGAGCTTGGCGAAGAGCTTGCCGCGGCGGGCGTCCTTGGCGCCCTTCTGGTGCTTGATGGTTGCCCACTTGGAGTGCCCTGACATAGCAATCCCCTTTCGTTCGTCGATCCGCACTGAGCCGGCTAGGCCGGATCAGGAGGCTGCCCGTGCACGCCGCGCTCCACGGCGGCACGGGCCAGATCGACGAACCAGCGGTGCAGGCGAGCATCCCCCGTCAGCTCGGGATGGAAGGCGACGGCGAGCAGGTTCCGCTGCCGGACGCCGACCACCCGGCCATCGATCTCCGCGAGCACCTCGACGTCGGGTCCGTGGTCGGAGACCCACGGCGCACGGATGAACGCGGCCGAGACCGGGCCGCCGTCGATGCCCTTCACCTCGACGTCGGCCTCGAACGAGGCCACCTGCGGGCCGAAGGCGTTGCGGCGGACGCGCGCGTCGAGCACCCCGAGGAGATGCTGGGGCGGCCCCTCGACCTCGCGGGCCATGAAGATCATGCCCGCGCAGGTGCCGAGCATCGGCAGGCCGGCCAGCGCGCGACCGCGGAGCGGCCCGAGCAGGCCATGGCGCTCGGTCAGCTTGCCGATCACGGTGGACTCGCCGCCGGGCACGATCAGGCCGTCAACACGGTCGAGGTCGGCCGGCGTGCGGACCTCCAGCGAGCGGACCCCCAGGCTGTCGAGGATCCCCCGGTGCTCGCGGACGTCGCCCTGGTAGGCCAGGACGCCGATGGTCGGTCGCTCGGACATGGCCCCGCTACCAGCCCCGCCCCGCCAGCCGCTCGGCTTCCGGGACGGCGGAGATGCCGACCATGGGCTCGCCGAGGCCGCGCGAGACCTTGGCGATCACGTCGGGGTCGTTGCAGAAGGTTGTCGCCTCGACGATGGCCCGCGCGCGCTTGGCGGGGTCGCCGGACTTGAAGATGCCGGAGCCGACGAACACTCCCTCGGCGCCGAGCTGCATCATCATGGCGGCGTCGGCGGGCGTGGCGATCCCCCCCGCGGTGAACAGCACCACCGGCAGCTTGCCGTCCCTGGCGACCTCGGCGACCAGCTCATAGGGAGCCTGGAGGTCCTTGGCCGCGGCGTACAGCTCCTCCTCGCGCAGCGACGGGAGGCGCCGCAGGGCGGCGGAGATCGAGCGCATGTGGCGGACGGCCTCGATCACGTTGCCGGTGCCCGCCTCGCCCTTGGAGCGGATCATGGCGGCGCCCTCGGCGAGCCGGCGCAGCGCCTCGCCCAGGTTGGTGGCGCCGCACACGAACGGGACGGTGAAGGCCCACTTGTCGATGTGGTGGGCCTCGTCGGCGGGGCTCAGCACTTCGGACTCGTCGACGTAGTCGACGCCGAGCGCCTGCAGCACCTGCGCCTCGACGAAGTGGCCGATGCGCGCCTTGGCCATCACCGGGATGGAGACCGCCTGGATGATCTGCTCGATCAGCTCGGGGTCGCTCATCCGCGCCACGCCGCCCTGGGCGCGGATGTCGGCGGGGACCCGCTCCAGCGCCATGACCGCGACCGCGCCCGCCTCTTCGGCGATCTTGGCGTGGTCGGCGGTGACGACGTCCATGATGACGCCGCCCTTCAGCATCTCGGCCAGGCCGCGCTTGACCCGCGCGGTCCCCGTGACGTGATTGTTCGAGTCCATCGTCCCACGACTCCCAGAGCGCGACGCAGAGCCCCCGGTCCCGCAAGGCATTTTCCCTGCTCAGAGGCACATTTCGGGAGTTCAGGCTACACCAGCGGGCCGGCCCGCTTCAACGGGACCACGGGCATCTGGGGACAATCGAGGGCCAGGGCGGTTCGAGCCGGACCGGACGCCCGCCGCGTGCGGGCGGGGCGCGCCTGGTCCGTGCGGCCGCCGGCTACAGCTCGCGGAGGTTCTCCAGCCGCTCTTCCAGGGGTGGGTGGCTGTCGAAGAACCGGTCCGGAGCATCGTCGGATCTCGGGCCCGGGAGCGGGTCGACGATCCACAGGTGGTTGAGGCCGAGGTTGCTGAGGATGGCTCCGTCCGGCTGGCGGACCAGCTTGCGCAGGGCGCCGATGAGACCTGGGGGGTAGCGGGTCAGGTAGGCGGCGCCCTCGTCGGCCCGCATGTGCCGCCGGACCGGGACGGCCAGACGGCGCAACGGCACCAGCGCGAGCAGCGCCCAGCCCGCCGCGCCGAGCAGCGGGTTGCCGCCGCGGCGCCGGGCCTCCAGCAGCAGCCCGCCGGCGCTGCCGAGCACCACCGCCGCCGAGCCCAGGCGCGCGCTGGAAGCGCGGATGTGCGAAAGCTCGGCGGCCAGGACACCCTCGAGCTCGACGCGGTTGAGGAGGCTGAGCAGGCCGGTGGTCACCACCACGGTGGCCTCGGTGGGGTTGCGACCCAGCGCCATCGCGTTGGCGGTGCCGCTGTCCACCACCCAGAGCTTCGGCAGCGGCAGGCCACCAAGCTGCTCGCAGAGTCCCTGGACGAGGTTCTGGTAGCGCGGAAAGCGCTTGGGGTCGGCGGGTTTGGCGCCGAGGATGCGCAGCACCAGCCGCTCCCCCACGCCCGGCGCGAACGCGACCAGCAGCACGCCGACGACGATGCCGGCGCCCAGTCCGATGGGCCAGGCGCCGAACGCCAGGGCGATCAGTGCGCCGGCGATCGCCAGCGCGGCCACCACCACGGAGGCGACGAGCTGGTACCTGCGCTGGTTGGCGGCAGTCTCCTCGTCGAGGCGCCGCATGGCGATGGTGGAGAGCGGTGCGGGCGGGACCGGCGGGCCGGAGACCTCTGGAATGGTGCTCATGGGACCAGCACGAGGCCGACCCACAGGCCGAACACGACCGAGGCGGCCAGCACCGCGACGGGTGTGAGCACACCGCCGCCGAGCCCGGCGAAGCCCGGGCGCTCCTCGTCACCGTTGCGGACGTTGTGGTTGACGAGCCCGAGCACCGGCAGCAGGAGCAGCGCGACCACGCCCTGGACGAGGCCCAGCAGGGCGCCCCAGCCGACGTAGGAGGCGGAGTCGATCTGCTGGAAGACGTAGCGGTAGCCGAGCGCGAGCAGGGCGCCGGCGACGATGTTCACCACCACGCCGTACAGGTACACCATGCTGGTCCGCTCGCGTGCCAGCAGGCCGCCCTCGAAGCGGATCAGGTCGAAGCGGGTCCAGTGCAACGCGAGGAAGCCGGCGTACACGATTGCCGCCGCGATCGCGCCGATGATCCCGCCCCAAAGGGCCGCTGCCAGGTCCACGCTGCCTCCCTCGCCGATACCGCCACCAGCGTCGCTCGCCATCCCAGCGGGGCCGTCCGCCCGCGACGGAAAGTCTACCTGAGACGTGCGGCTGATCCGCCGCATCATCCACAGGGTCCGGGAAGTCGCCTCCAGGCCTCCAGGCGGCGGCGCGCCGCTACCGCGCCGAGCCGAGCGCGCCCTGGTAGACCTCGGCCACCTGGCCGGCGACCACGCCCCAGGCGTAGCTGGCGGCGCTCTGGCGGGCGACTTCGCCGAGGGCGGCCCTGCGGGCGGGGTTGTCGAGCAGCGAGCCGATCGCGACCGCCAGCGCCTCAGGGTCGCGCGGCGGCACCAGCAGGCCTTCCTGGTCGTCGCGCACGAGGTCCCGGTAACCGCTGATGTCGGAGCAGACTACCGGCACGCCGACCGCCATCGCCTCGGCAAGCACGATGCCGAACGACTCACCGCCGAGCGACGGGGCGCAGAACACGTCGGCCGAGGCGAAGTACGAGGGCAGGTCGTCCCGTGGCACGGAGCCGACGAACGAGACGTCGGTGCGCAGCCTCGGCGGCACCATCGACATCAGCTTCTCCTGCTGCTTGCCGTCGTCGCGGCCGACCACCAGCAGGCGCAGCCTGGGGAACGACGGCTTCAGCCGCAGGAAGGCCCTGACCAGGTAGACGAGGCCCTTGCGTGGCTCGAGGCGGCCGACGAACAGCACCGTGGGGTCGCCGTCGCTGTAGCCGGGCAGCGGCTCGGGCTTGGAGAAGAACTCGCCGCCGACGCCGTTGGGGACCACCACCATCGAGCCGCCGAACCAGCGCTGCCAGGTGTCGCGCGCCGAGGCGCTCACGGCGATGCGGGCGTCGAGCCGGTCGAAGGTGCGGCGCAGCAATGGCTTGCCGAGGGTCACCGCCAGCGAGCGGTCGATGTTGGCGTGGAAGGTCCCGACCACCGGGACCTCGGCGGCCTTGGCGGCCAGCATGCCCACGCTCGGCGAGAGCGGCTCGTGCACGTGGACCAGGTCGTAGCGGCCAGCCGCCAGCGCCCGGCGGACCCGCGTCCTGGTGCGCGGCCCGATGGCGATGCGGGCCACCGATCCGTTGTAGGGCACCGGCAGCGAGCCGCCGAGGCCCACGAAGCCCTCCTCGGACACCGGCCGCGAGGCCGGCGCGAGCACGTCCACCTGGCAGCCGAGCCGCCGCAGCTCCGGGGCGAGGCCGCGGACGTGGTTGCCGACGCCGCCCGGCACGGTCCAGTCGTACGGGCAGACGATGGCGATCTTCACGGCGCCGACTCCCGGGAGGGGGCGGAATCCTCCCGGCGGAGCGGGGCGGGCTCGGGCCCATTGCCGGGCAGGGCGGGCTCGCCGACGGCGGGCTCGCCGACCGCGAGGGCGGCTTCCCCGGCGGCGAGGGCGGCTTCCCCGGAGGGGGCCTCGCGCCAGAAGCGGCCGAGCATGTGCCACTGCTCCGGCGCCCGGCGGATGAGCTGCTCGAACTCCTCCGCCAGCCGCTGTGTGAGGGCGAGGACGTCCGCGCGCTGGTCGCCGCTCGGCTCCACGCGGATCGCCGGCCGCACGACGCTCACCCACCGTCCTGCCTTCCGGTCGTGGAAGACGCCGCACGGCAGCAGCGTCGCCCCCGTCTTGAGCGCGAGCGCCGCCGGGCCGCCGGGCATCATCGCGGTCGCTCCGAACATGCGCACCGGCAGGCCGTGCCCGGTGAGGTCACGGTCGCAGACCAGAGCGACGACCCGCCCCGCGCGCAGGGCGCGCAGCAGGCCGCGCATGCTCTCGGAACCGTTGTCGAGGGGCAGGATCTCCATGCCGAGCGCGCGCCGATAGGCGACAAAGCGGTCGAACAGCTCAGCCGGTTCCAGCCGCTCGACGACGGTGGTGAGCTGGTAGCCCTCCGCGACCACCCAGGCCGCCCCCGCGTCCCAGTTGCCCAGGTGCGGCACGGCGAGGATCGCTCCGCGGCCTTCGCCGAGGGCCGCGTCCAGGTGCTCGCGGCCCTCGATGCGCATGCGGCCGCGGATGTCCTCCCGGGTCAGGTTCTCGAGCCGGAAGGCCTCTCCCCAGTAGCGCCCGTAGAGGCGGAAGCCCTTGCGCACCACCCGCTCCACCTCGGCGTCGGTCGCCTCGGGGCCGAGCACTTGGCGAAGGTTGGCGCGCAGCGCGTCACGCCGGCGCTGGTCGGCGCGGTAGTAGACCAGGCCGCCGACGGCGCCCAAGGACATGACGACAGGCTCCGGCAAGCGCCGGACGATGCGCCACGCGGTGAGCCAGCGGCGCCCCGCCCGCTGGTCTCTGCCGGTCACCGATCGATGTCCGACCCGATGTCCGGCTGCTGCCAGACCGTCAGGATGCGCTGGACGACCGTGATCGAGGTGGCCGCGACCAGCACCCACAGGCCGGCGACCACGTGGCCGGCCAGCAGGGCGACACCGAGCACGATGACCCGCTCCGGACGCTCCGCGATGCCCACGTTGCAGGTGAAGCCGAGCGACTCGGCGCGGGCCTTGACGTAGGAGACCACCAGCGACAGCGCCAGGACCACCGCGGCCAGGACCGCCGCCTGCGTCTGCTGGTGCTCGGCGGAGAACAGCACGACCCCGCTCAGCACGGCGGCGTCGGACAGCCGGTCGGTCACCGAGTCCAGGAACGCACCCCGGCGGGAGACCTGGCCGGACGCCTTGGCGACGGCCCCGTCGAGCATGTCCGGGAGTCCCGACAGCAGGCTGACCGCTCCGCCGACCCGGTCGTATCCGGTGGCGATCAGCGCGCCCGCGCCGAGGCTGCCCGCAAGCCCGACGACCGTCAGGCTGTTGGCGGTCACGCCCGCCTTTGCCAGGGCCTGTCCGGCGGGTTCCGTGACGTGTCGGAATGTGCTACGAGCTTTGGACGAAAGCACGAGATCCCTGTCAAAGACGGTGGGCGCCCAATTCGACGACCCAGGACGCTGGCGAGGCTAGCACGTGGATTGACTTGGCTCAACGACCGTAGGTTTCATCGCAATTCGGTCACGTTCAAGCGTAAGGTTAGAGTACAGCTCTGGTGATAGCATCGCCCTCCCGTCAGGGCAGGGCAGCCATTCAAGCCCCCCACGGGCAACGACTGTGAGGGAGGGCCCGCATCCCGTGAAAATCTACCCCACGGACCATATCCGTAACGTGCTGGTTGTCGGGCATGGTGGCGCCGGCAAGACGTCACTGGTCGAGGCGCTCCTGTACGCCACTGGTGCGATCAACCGGGTCGGCCGCGTAGAGGACGGGACCACCGTGACCGACTTCGAGCCGGAGGAGAACCGCAAGCACATCTCCGCCTCGCTGGCCGTCGCGCCGGTGGAGCACGAGGGCTACAAGGTCAACCTGCTCGACGCTCCAGGGTACGCCGATTTCATCGGCGACGTGCGCACGGCGCTGCCCGCGGCCGACGCGGTGCTGTTCGTGGTGAGCGCGGTCGACGGCGTCGAGACCCAGACGGAGGTCGTCTGGACCATGGCCGAGGAGCTCGGCCTGCCGCGCGCCTTCTTCATCAACAAGCTGGACCGCGAGCGTGCCTCCTTCCAGCGGACGCTGGAGTCGATCCAGGCCACCTTCGGCAAGGGCTGCCCGCCGCTGTACCTGCCGATGGGCGAGGAGCACGAGCTCCACGGCCTGGTCGGGCTGCTGTCCAACCAGGCGTTCGAGTACGACCCGGAGGGTGGCCGCGCCGAGGGCGAGGTCCCCGACGAGTACGCGGTCGCGGCCGAGGACCTGCGCTCGCAGCTCATCGAGTCGGTCATCCAGGAGTCCGAGGACGAGGAACTGATGGACCGCTACCTCGGCGGCGAGACGATCGCGCCCACAGACCTCATCCCCGACCTGGAGAAGGCGGTCGCGGCCGGCCGCCTGTTCCCGGTGCTGTCCGGCGCCGCCACCAAGGGGATCGGCTCGGCCGAGCTGCTCGAGGTGCTCACCCAGGCGTTCCCCTCACCGGCCAGCCGGCCCCCGTTCGTGGTCAACGTGCCGGGGACCGACCAGACCGTCACCCGCGTCGCCGACCCGGACGGGCCCCTGGCCGCCTACGTCTTCAAGACCATCTCCGATCCCTACGTCGGCCGCATGAACCTGTTCCGGGTGGTGTCGGGGACGTTCCAGCCCGACACCACGGTGCTGAACCCCACCAAGGGCAAGGAGGAGCGGATCGGCCACCTGCTGACCGTGCGCGGCAAGAGCCAGGAGCCGGCCGACCAGGTGCCCGCCGGCGACATCGGCGCGGTGGCCAAGCTTTCCGACACCTCCACCGGCGACACGCTGTGCGCCAAGGACGACCCGGTGGTCCTGCCGGCCCCGTCCATGCCCGACCCGCTGCTGCCGATCGCGATCGCGCCGAAGTCCCGCGGCGACGAGGAGAAGCTCTCGAGCGGCCTGGCCCGGCTGGACGCGGAGGACCTCACCCTGCGGGTCGAGCGCAACGTCGAGACCCACCAGACGCTGCTGTGGGGCATGGGCGAGAACCACATCGAGGTCACGCTGGAGCGCCTCAAGCGCAAGTTCGGCGTCGATGTGAACACGGTGCCGCTGCGCCTGCCGTACAAGGAGACCTTCAAGAACACCGTCAAGGGGCTCGGCCGGCACGTCAAGCAGACCGGCGGCCACGGCCAGTACGCCATCGCCAACATCGAGGTGCAGCCGCTTCCCCGCGGTGAGGGCTTCCAGTACGAGGACAAGATCTTCGGCGGCGCCATCCCCAACCAGTTCATCCCCTCGGTCGAGAAGGGCGTCCGCAAGGCCATGGAGGACGGGCTGGCCGCCGGCTACCCGGTGGTGGACCTGAAGGTGGTCCTCTACGACGGCAAGTTCCACTCGGTCGACTCCTCCGACATGGCCTTCCAGCTCGCCGGGCAGCAGGCGCTCAAGGAGGCCGCCGCGCAGGCGCAGATCGTCCTGCTGGAGCCGATCCTCGAGCTGGAGGTGCTGATCCCGGACGAGTACGTCGGCGACGTGCTCGGCGACCTCTCGTCGCGGCGGGGACGCGTGGTCGGGACCGACCCGGTCGGCACCGGCCGCACGCTCGTGCGGGCCACCGTGCCCGAGGCCGAGGTGATCCGCTACGCCATCGACCTGCGCTCGATGACCCGCGGTAAGGGCTCGTTCGCGCGCCGCTTCTCCCACTACGAGGAATTGCCGTCCAACCTGGCCGCCAAGGTCACCGAAGAGGCAAAGGCCGAGCAGAAGTAACCGGAACCGCTCAGGGCAGCGGCACCGTCAATTTCGCATCGGAATCCTCTCCGGTGATTCCAAACGCGCAGCTTGCGCCCGCCAGGCAATTTCGACCGCGCGAGTCGGCGCCCGGGGCGACACCGCGCCGGCGACCGGAGAGCCGGCGTTGCGCACACGGCTGCATCGCGCGGGCCGCGAGGAGCTCCGGCACCGGGCTGGCGAGGGCAAATCGACCGGAGCAGCACCGAGAAGCGGGCTTTTCCGGCTCGCCTCACCTATCCCCCTTCGTACCTCATCTGCTCACAACGGGAGCGCCTGGCGCGCCAGGCGTCTTCTCCGAAGGTCTGACGAGATCCTCCTGCATTTGCGTGAGCGCGAGTCGGACATGCCCCTCGACAGGGCTCAAAGAAATTGGCGTGGGCGGCCGATCCGGCCGCTCTCCGGTACGCCAGTCACCGCATCTTGTAGTACGTTCGCCGCTCGCGAATCGGCGAGGGTAGTCAGCGGCGGCGAGCGGGTGCAGCTTGCGGGCAGCGGCTACGGTTGAGAGCTGGAAGTCCCCCGGCCCGGCACCATGCAGAGCGGCAAGGCGCGCCCGGCAGCCTTTGCTTCGGCGTGCTCGATCCGAACCAGGAGGAGAACGGAGAGGTG
>Ga0070698_100009244_pt1 | contig 10574 bp, 19 predicted proteins | sample KBSK1502metaG_FD_65477 | JGI IMG/M metagenome (GOLD analysis project Ga0070698, IMG submission 65477) | Corn, switchgrass and miscanthus rhizosphere microbial communities from Kellogg Biological Station, Michigan, USA - KBS K1-50-2 metaG | ecosystem: Host-associated > Plants > Roots >... | reverse complement strand
ACCTTGCGCGAACTCCAGTGATCGCCTCCAGGCGGAAAATGTAGTGCCACGACACTTTTGGCATTACGTAAGTCCTTCAACGCCAACCATCTAACTTTTCAAACTGTCGAAGATGGGCTTAAGGAAAGCGTAGCGAACGTCTGGATGGGCTGCCATCCGAAGGGAGAAAAAGAGATTACTATCCCGACCTACCGGCGGAGTTCGATCTCCTTAAACCCGGATAAGATGGCGATGTCTATCTTAACGGGGATGGAGCCGGGAACGTTGGAAAAAACCTTGATTCTCGACTTTAAGGACGGCGGAAAATATCGCCCGGACGGTCCGGGAGGGATGCGTTACCCGGAGTGGAAAGAGAAGATGGAAGCCGCGTTACCCTACTTCCTCTATTGGCTGTTAAACTCCTACAAGCTACCGGCGGCGCTTTTCGACAGTCGTTACGGCGTCCGCTATACGAACCCAACCTACGCCTCCGAATTAGCGGCTCCAACCTTAGAGGCGGACAATATCGAAACGCAAGAGATCGTCCGGGTAGCGGTTTTTTCAGAGCGCAAAAAGGACGACGAAGAGGGCGAAGTTAAGATAATTAAAACGACAGGGTTGTCGTCGGGCGAAGTTTACGATCTGATCTACGCCTTCGACAATCCGTCCCGACTTCGGGCGGCGCAGTACCCCGAGTTGCGCAATAGTAAGGCGATCGCCGGGTTATTCCGGAAATGGCTTGGAAAGGCTGCCGAAGGAGAATGGGTAAACCTCTACAGATTTCAACTTCGGTGGCGAAAAGAGCGTACTTCGTATACGGTCTACGATTTCCACCAGCCGCTGGGCGATGTCGCTTGGAAGTTAGGATTGGAAAAAAGCGTAAAAAGTGGAATCGCGAGTGAGTGAAGGAATCGCGCGATTCCCCGCGATTCCCCGGTTGCGCGAGCGCGATTCGCGCACAAAATTCCGCGATTCCCCCACAAACGCGATTCCACGCGATTCCCCTAAAAACGGGACTCGCGTATAGGTAAAACGCGCTTCGCGATTCCTTTTTCTTATTATTTAGAGAGAAATAAAAAAAGGGGTCAAAGGCCGTTTAACGGTGCTCCAGGCACGAACACCTGGAACGAATCGCGGAATCGCGACTCGCGTTTTTAGCCTTTACCCCCATCCCCAGTTCTAACGAAATAGACTCTCTATGCCAACGACACGTCGCCTCGTTCCAACCAAAATCCCACCCGAGGAACTTAAGCGGGACGCCCGTACGCTCCGCGCGATCCTGCGGAAGTATTCCCTCGATCCGGCGCAATACAGCGCCGTCCTCCCCCTCCACCCCGCTAGCGTCGCGGGGATTACGCGGACCCGGTGTTTGACGGTCGCTGACGTTGTGGATGCGATATACGGACGGGACTACATCTACGAGGTCTACGAGCGCGAGGCGGTCGATAAGGGGTTGCGTTTTTAAATTTTATGGAAATAGATTTTGAAAGATTGACCGTTGAGTGTCCCGTGTGTGGGGTTGACTTTAACCACGCGAAGACGGCGAGTATCGAGGGCGGGGAAGGTGGGCGCGGCGAAATAACTGGAGTGAAGATTGGTTGTATTTGCGAGAACGGCGACCACGCTTGGACGCTACGCATAACGCAAGATAAGGGGCAGCTTTTTCTTACCTACAGTTATCCCATTCCGACTCGCCGCGTCCCAATCGGCGGCTTAACGTTCGATGCTATGAGAGCGCGGCTTTTTCCCGAATTAGCGTGTGGCGTCGCCGCTGGGGAAAGAAAGGGCTAAACGATGGGCCGGTTCCGGTTCGCGCGCGACACTATCGCTAACATTTTTACGACGAGTGACGTTGTTAATAGCCGCGCCGAGCTACACGCCCACATCCAGCGCAATATCGTCTACCTCCACGATTTAGCGGAAGCGGATCTTATTATCGTCCCTCCCCCCTCAGGCAGCGGCGCGCGGCTCGTCGTCTCTCCGACGCGCCTCTATATCGTCCGGACCCCGGATTATGGCCTTATCGGATTTCTCGACGGACCGTTAACGTCGGCGGAACGGTAGAGCTATTATGTGTAATCGATCTGAGAGCGGCGATTTGAAACGGACGGGCGGAGAATCGAACCCCGATCTAACCGAGTTTCTCTGGATGTCGGGGGGTGGTGTCGCCAGAGCGCAAGTCCAAGCGGATGGGACGATAAAAGGGGTGCGGTTTAGCGATGATGGCGATGGTAGTTTAATTGAAGTTTGGATAAAGAGGCCGACAAAATAAAAGCGCGGCGGCTCCCTCGGTTCGAGGCGCTTATCCCGGACGAATTGGCGCGGTGCCTTGACGTGGAATATGGGAGCTTGGTCCGGTATATCGCGGGGTGTTATCTCCGGCGGCCTTTTGGCTGGCGAGCGCTGCGACCGCACTGAACAGCTGAACACGGTGAAATTGATGGTTAGGCTGTAAGCTGCGGTTCGAAACCGGTAATTACATCCCGGGCGGCTGACGCTGACCTACTCAGTCAGCGACAGGGCGGGCGAACGAGATGAAAATCTACCATTTTCCGCCTATCACCCTTAACCGGCTCGTCCGCGAGTCGGTCTCCGGATTCTATTTGCGGCGGATTAAATTTCCCGACCCCGATCGTCCCTTTACCGCGCTCGATCCGGCGACGATGCCCTGACCCGCATCCGCCAATACGTTTGGGATGCGAAGGTAAGGCCCTTTATCTGGATGTGGACACCTATCGATTGCTTACACGAAGAGCATCTAACTTTAAAATGACTGAATTGAATGGTCCATTACGTGAACTCAACCCGCTTAGCCCGCTAACCCGCGCGCACGGATAAATTAAAGATTACCGGTTTCGATTTAACGACCCGAAAATGCGCAGGCGCTGATCCAGACCTCGGTTGGCGCGCCGAAAGGGCGCTAAGGCCGCTATCTTTACCCTCCTCGGACAACAAACGCCCACCGGCGCTCACCGTAGCGCGTCCGTTTAGCCTTTTCTCCGGTTACCTCCCCAGCTAAAGTATAGCTTTCGAGCGAAGGGCGATTGGAGCTGGTAGTAACCACGTCTGCTAAAGCTTTTCCTTCCCTAATTTCGGATTCCTGTACGGAATGGGTGCCGAAGGCTTCGCCGGGAACTTGAAATCGAAAGAGAACATTAATCTCTCGGTCGAGCAGGCGAAGTCTTATCGTGACAAGTTTTTCGAGTTGTATCCCAGCTTGAGTCGATGGCATCTAGAATGTTGGCGACAAATCTGGACCGTACCTGAGCCGACGGAGATTCGCTCGCCAGGTCTTCGGCGTCGGCTAATAAAGGGAGGCACCGACTTCAATAAAGTCACTGACCTCACTAACACTCCAATAAGGAGAATGCGCAGACGATCCTCGCTTTAGAAGCCGAGCTGCCCTCGGGAACAGGCATTGTCGCAATGCTGTACGAGAGCTGGTGATAGAAACTGACACTTCGATTGCGGAGGAAATGTTGACTCTTGCAAAGCAAAAGATGGAAGAGTCGGCCGGATTGATATTTAAAGACGTTCCGATGCTCATCGGGGCCAAGATTGTCGATTCCTGGGAATAGTGATTCAGGGAGAAAGAACGTTAATTCGTTCTATACGTTTACACGGGTGGATCGCGCCCGATCAGGAATAACGAGATTATGACCGCTGAAACCTGCCATTTTGATAAAGGCACCGAGATGCCATTCAAGTTCCAAGACCGGGTTGCCGGTGCACCAGGATTCCAAGGCATTCAGGACGCCTTGCGGACCACGACTCAATGCAAAATCGTCGGCAATCACATTCCCTAACAAAATCTCCTATGAACACTTACTATCATTCCGGTACGAGCGACGAAATAGAAACAATTCTCCATGACGGGTTCGTTGACAATATAAAAGAGCGAAATACGGGCAGGCGTGGCGTCTATGTCGCTGACGCTCCTGGAGAACCGGATCCAGAATATCCGGATGACAACCTTTTAGAAATTACGTTACCTGGAGAGATCGATACCTCCAAGTGGAGGCTGGTGTTGCCAGAAAAACCCTGCTGGCACGAATGGCTGATACCTGCCAGTACACTCAATAAACACGCAAGAGTGCGTAAGCTCAGAAAGGACCAGTGGGAAAATGCGTGGACTAAATACAAAGATGCACAGCGATTAAAGCAATAGAAGCACGGGTCGCCCTCGTTGCCGCCGGTCTAATTATTGTCGCGAGATACTCCGAAAGGCGACTCATGTATCGCAGTGGAAAACTCGTCTACAAGCTAAGCGGGAAAGGCCAACGGCATGCACGGCACCGCAGATCCGCTCGCAAAGGCGGTAGCGGCGAGGCGGGTTAAGAGGGGGAAAGGAAGGCCTGTGAAGCCGAGCCATTGCCCCTAAATAACCCTAGTGTATCAAAGCAGCAGCACCATTGCCTGACCCTGGCAATCCCGACAGTTTCACCATCGAACATGGCGCGTACCAGCCCTAATCTCTGCGGAGCAGCTCCACTACATGTTTTGCGGCGGGGGCGCTTTTTCAAAATGATACCCCTCGGTCCCCTTACTTTGCCCGGAAATCGTTTTACACCGACGGAGAAAATTCGACACGGCAAGGGTGCGACGGATGGAGGAAATGGAGCGGGAAGAGCAAATTGAACTTGCTATCGCCCGATTGAGCCGAATGGGTCTGCCGATCACGTCCGTAGAGCAGGGCATCGTCCGAATCGATTTTAACCTTGCTCGCCTAGCGGAGCATTAAGCGTCCTCGCATGAGCTAGGGCGTGAGTTTCGCTCCTAGACCATAGATTATAGCGCCGTCACCCTTCGCACGTCGTTCGGAATGCACAGGCGTTGCGGTGGGTGGGATGCATCCGTCCGGCTAACTCAGCTAACCACAGCTAGCCTGACCTTCGCAGATTATGGTGCTTTAGAAATTTTTTGGCGACAGTTGCCTAGTGGCCCATGGCAAAAGAGGCGCGATTTTGCGTGTGTGACAACCTAGCCCGTAGACAGAGCGAGGGAGAGGCTGAGAAGATGCGGGAGTGTTTTTGAAAACCCAACGCATCTGCAAAGACGGCACGCATCATATCAGGGCTGGCATCGGCCAGGCGACAACCAGTCTCAAAGTGGGCTTCGCCGCTTTCCACGCTCTGAGTACTGACCGTCAAGACACCGTCGGCAGGATGTTCTGGTTCACGCGGAAGAGGTTTCTCGGATCGTACTTCGCTTTTACGGACGCGAGACGTTTATAGTTGTCGCCGTAGGTAGCCTGAACGCGTCCCTCGGCCTCATCGTCCATCATGAAGTTGACGTAAGCCCCTTCGAGGTTGAACGAGTGAACAGCCTTCCAGTACTCGCGTCCCCATGTCTTCAAGGCATCGGCTTGCTTCGGGTCGGAGCTGATCCCGGTAATGACCATGGACCAGGTCGCCTCGCGCGCGTTCCACGGCGTTGCGTCCTTCGGGACGCGACGGACGGCTCCGTCGATAGGGTAGAGGTGCATGAGCGACAGCTCGCTCGGCGCCTTGGCGGCCTGTGCGATGTGCATGTCAATCGCCTCATCCGGCAAGGACTTCACGAAGTCGCCCTTCCAATACCACTGCAGCCCCTTTGGAAAGAACGGGTCGAAAAGCGCTTGCATCGCCGGAAACGGCATCGCGCCCATCCAATTGAAGATGGGTGCCGGCACGGATTTGAGCAGTCCCGCCATTAGTTTCTCGCCTTCCTCTACGGGGCCGCTGTAGCTGGAAATGACAGCGCATGCGCGCCTGCCCCAGTAATCCTTTGGAAACGGGTCCATAGATGGCACCGTTTTGAGGCCGACGAAGGCACCGAGGTCCTCGGGCGCCGTCTGCAGAAAATCGCGATAGGCGCGCATGACATCCTTGGCGTGAGTAGCCTCCCAGAAGATTGGGCCCGCGTAAACGGTGCTGACCGGATGCGCCTGGAACAGGAAGCTTGTCACAACGCCAAAGTTACCACCTCCTCCGCGGAGGGCCCAAAACAGATCTGGGTGCAGGCTCTCGCTGGCTGTGACAAAACCACCATCGGCCAAGACAACGTCCGCCTCGATTAGGTTGTCGATCGTGAGGCCGTACTTGCGCGTAAGGTACCAGTGCCACCGCCGAGTGTGAGGCCCGCGACGCCGGTGGTCGAGACGATGCCAAAGGGCACGGCTAGGCCGAATGCGTGCGTGGCGTGATCGACGTCGCCCGACGTACAGCCAGGATCCACCCGAACCCTTCGAGTCGCCGGATCTACGCGCACGCTCTTCATCATCGAGAGGTCGATCACCAGCCCGTCGTCGCAGCTGCCGAGGCCGGGGCCGTTGTGACCACCGCCCCGGATCGCGATGAGGAGCTCTAGATCGCGGCCGAAGTTCACGGCAGTGATGACATCAGCGACGTCCACGCAGCGCGCGATCAGAAGCGGCCGCTTGTCGATCATCCCATTGTACAACTTGCGAGCCTCCTCGTAATGCTCGTCGCTGCGTTGGATCAACTGACCGCGCAGGTTCGCCTTGAATTGCCCAATGGTTGTTTCGCTTAGCATGATGGACTATTTTCACGGATGAGCGCCGGAAGCAAGGCCACAACACCCACGGATGCTCAATGAATCGGCGGTGCTTCGACAGGTATGGTGGTGCGCTCATTTCGGTGAATCGGGTGGTTCGGCATCGCTAGCCTACTGATCAATCCAGTAAATATCGTCTTCTGTGACATTCGTCTCGAAAACTGTGTGGCCAAGTGATCGAAGATCCGTTGCGAGCGTTATGAACCTCTAACGGTTCACTGACCTGCCGGTTTTGAACTATTAGAAAAGGGAACTCAACCCCATTCAGCTTCGCCTTCTAATGTCGATTCCCGGATTTCATATCGAATTGGCCCAACGCCGCGAAAATAAGCCAAGTGCATCGAAAGGCGATTGTGAGTTCCATCGGCCCATTAAGGTCACCGTGCCCGGATGATAACGAATTGCCTCGGCAATCAAAGCTCGCACGCTGCGGTGCGCTGTATCCAGCCGATCACCCAAGATTGCCAGCGATTAGCAGGTGTGCAAGCCGTTCGGCCTGCACCCGGATCTCGGGGACGGCAATCACCTCCCACAAAACGCTCCTCATGGTTGACCCGAGGGTGTAAAGGACGTCAGACGGCGCGCCGTCGCGACCAATGATCGAGCCGTTTGGTAGCGCGTCAATGCCGAGGTTTGCGGGCCCGGGACGGATGAGTCCTCGCTCTATCAAGTTTCTGACCAGAGGGTGATCGACCTCGCCGTAGTTGGATTCGGGGCCGATGCAGTTGATTACGAGAACGGCCCTCTCAACCTCGTCCGTGGTCCGTCCACGCGGGATGTAGTGCACCTCTAACGCTGCCTCCGTTTCCACGAAATCGCGGATCCGACCCGCGATCACATTGAACTGCCCGGAGTCGCGCATCGTGGCGATAACGGCTTCGCTCTCCGGCGGAATCCTGCTGCGAATGATCTCCCAGTAGCGAAAGACATGCCGCAGAAACCGGCGCTTTTCGTCGGTGGGAATGCCCAGCCATAGCGTTTGGGTGTGAGGGCGTAGCGAATCGATCACGGCCCGCTCGTCGATTCCCATCGCTTTGGTCGGTCGAGGTGTTTGCGGACGGTCCTGAAAATGTCGAGGATTCGCTTCGAATCCTTGATTTCCGGGAAGAAAGACGCATAGGACTCGAAGCCCCGATGCGCCAGGGGCAAGAGGCCGTGCCGAGAGACGGCAATGATTCGGCCCTCGTGCTCTCGCTGGTAGAGCGCCACCACGAGGTCGACCGTTGTTTGGCCAGAACCGATCAGGATTACGTTATCGCGGTGCGAGAGGGGAGCGAGCACCCCTTGAGCCCACGGATCCCGCACGTACCGCCTGCTCTGAAGAGCCACCCTGTTCTCGATGAGCGGATGACGCGGCGGGAAGTTGCCCAGCGCGAGAATTACCCTGTCCACGACAAACGGTTCTTGGGCCTTCACGTGGATCGTGGCGCACCCTCCTTTCGTCTCGATGTCTGTTACCTCTCCGCACACGTGCTCGAACAACGGGCCGTTCGTTCGGGCCTGCCACGCCTCGCGCGTCAGGTCGACGATGTAGTCTCGGAAAAGCCTGCGCGGGAGAAAGTTCGACCGGCCCGCGCGCGCGCCCCCTCTCTTGGACCCACGTCAGGAAGTGCTCTGGATCCTCCGAGAAGGCCCCCATCTGTCCAGCCCGGACGTTCAGGAGCAGGTAGTTTGCATCATTGGAGTAGGCAGGTCCCATGTAGCGGGTATCTCCGCGATCGATCATTCTTATGCTGACCGCCGAGGTTCCTTTCCGGGCCAGGTTCAGGGCGATAAGTCGTCCCGACAGCCCTGCGCCGATGATTGCGATCTTAGTCATCGTACCCTCGTCCTCACCCGTGCTGTGTTCTGACAGGCCCGCGTTTCTCGGATCCGGCAGGCCCGCACCCATTCCAAGTGTTCCTCGCGTTGTGACATCTAGCTTAACGTTTGCGCTGAGACGCGCCGGGACACCGGCAAAAGATCAAAACCTGTTTATCCAAAACGGCAGCGGTTCTTCGTCTGAAATGAGCCCGCGAGAAAGGCATAAAGCAAAGAATGGCGACGGTAAGTTGGAGAACGATAGTCATCGTGGCACATGCGAATGTATCGATGGATTCCATTTCGAGCAGTTGCAATGCGGGTCCGATCGCGAATCGAAAAACGAAAGGCTACGATCGCTGCAAGTAAAATCCAGATCCACCTGGTCACGTTGTTGCTTTTTTAGCAGCAGAAAGCGAGACCGCAGTATATGGGCTCCTGGTACAACTCCCACAATGTGACGCAACCGACGTACAAAGCGTTTGCCGAAGTTGGAAACGCTGAAAAGACGACCTTTCTCTGCGATTAGCTTGCTTCGCGAGAGGTTCAAAGGGGGGTCCCGAGGGACTCAACGTCGTCGAAGAACTGGAACGCGACCAATGACTTCAACTGCTATGGTCGTCAGGGCGAACTCGCCACGAATAGCCGGAAACCTCGTTCCGGACTTCCAGCCCCAGTTTATCGCGTACTAAGCCGTAGAATCCATCAAAGCCTTTGCGTAGGTCGGTCGCTCCCAGAGCAACATAGATCTTGGTCGCCGCTCCAGGCCCAAACACAATCTCAGAGCTCCTCCATCGCCCGGATAAAGCGCGATAAAGTCGCCAATTAAAATCTGGCCTGGCTTCGATTCGGCGCCCTTTAGCACCGCCACCTCCAAAGCGCAGCTCGCCGCTCTGTGGTTGTGCCGGCCGCCGACTAGGTTTGTCGGTCTGACGGATACGAAACTCCCAAGGCAGCGGCTCCGGGAGAAGATTGAAATTTAACAGACGAGAACAAGGTGTTTCCATGTTCCGCAGGTTTGTGAGCGATGCGCGCTGGTGCCGACAGACGGTGATCTCGAGTCGAGGGTGACGGTCGCCTCGGGCACGAGCGGACGCAAGGTGACTAACTTAAAAAATCGGACACGACCACCGGCCCAGTCACGAGTGCGGTGGCCCCGGCGCTTGCTGAGAACGGCCTACTGGGCATTCCCATCCTTGACTCGCCTTTGCGGGCGGCTGTCAGCCGCTTCTGGTCCGCGCGGATCGGAATGAACATCGGTGCCTCGAAACCCAAGGCCAGCGGCCCAATCCGCAGGACTGCCGCAAGGGCTTGCACGCAGATGCCGATATCCGTTCCTTCCGCCGACATCGACGACGGCTATATTCATGGCGCTAAGAGGATGCTAACGGGGTGATTTAGCGAGAACTCTTTGGTCGTGAGAAGTCTTTTGATGTCCTCAAAGCTTTGTCAACGCCTGGCGAACGATTTTTGCAGTGAAGAATGGACGATCGGCTTCAAAAACGGCTATACGGAGTGAGAGCTTAATCCAAGGTTCCCATGACGATCCGCGAAGCGATCGCGACGACATTTGTCGGATATGGATCCGCGAAGTTGCAGACCTTTGCCGGTCATGCGCTAGCAAGGGTTGCGTGCCGCGATTTTCCTGATGCAAAGCGAGCGGTTATACCGGAAAAGCGTTACCACATCGAGGGCAGCGCGGAGCAAGGTCAGTGGGTCGAGCTTCCATGGGTCGCGGTTTTTGACAGGTTGATTACCAACACTGGCCGACAAGGATTCTATATCGTCTATCTTTTCCGGAGTGACCTCGGCGGAGTTTACCTATATTTGAATCAGGGAGTGACGAGCGAGATGTTTACGGCGCGGATGGAAGCTCGGAACCTGAGCGTCAGAAGCTCGGTGTTCTTGCCAAAGCCCGCTGAAAAAGAAACGCTCCAATGAGCAAGAGTTTAAAAAACACTTCGACTTTTACCGCTCTGCGAAACCCGGTATTTCGAAAACTCTGGCTCGCAAGTGTACTCTCCGGGACTTGTGTTGCAGCTCACGACTGCGCTGCAACCTGGGTGATGTACAAGCTCAGCGCATCCGCATTGTTCTTATCATTAATGTCAACTGTCGCGTCTTTACCGTTCTTTCTATTTACTTTGCCGGCCGGAGCTTTGGCGGACATCGTGGACAGGCGCAAATTGCTTTGGATTATGAATGTTTGGCTAGCCGTCGCCGCAGGGCTGCTCGCAATT